>Ga0137409_10006317_pt1 | contig 12311 bp, 8 predicted proteins | sample CZODoug1_16funga_FD_122059 | JGI IMG/M metagenome (GOLD analysis project Ga0137409, IMG submission 122059) | Vadose zone soil fungal communities from Angelo Coast Range Reserve, California, USA - CZODoug1_16fungal (Hybrid Assembly) | ecosystem: Environmental > Terrestrial > Soil > Vadose zone... | reverse complement strand
TTCGGCGAGGGGCTTGGGGCCGAGGTCGCCTTTGCTGCGATGGCGGACGGAGACGGTGCCGGCTTCGGCTTCCTTGGCGCCGACCACGAGCATGTAGGGAATTTTCTGCATCTGCGCGTCGCGGATTTTTGCGGGCAATTTCTCGTTGCGGTCGTCGAGGTGGACGCGCACATTGTGGCGCTTCAGCGTTTCGGTCACGTGCTTGGCGTAGTCGGCGACTTTTTCGCTGACGGGGCAGACCTCGACCTGCACGGGCGCGAGCCATAGTGGAAAGGCGCCGGCGTAGTGCTCGATCAAGATGCCGAAGAAGCGCTCGACGGAGCCGAGCAGCGCGCGGTGCACCATCAAGGGCTGGTGCTTGGCGCCATCGTCGGCGACGTACTGTAGGCCGAAGCGTGTGGGCAAATTGAAATCGAACTGCACGGTGGTGAGCTGCCAGGAACGGCCGATAGCGTCGATGAGCTTGATGTCAATTTTTGGGCCGTAGAACGCGGCTTCGCCTCCCATCTTTTTGTACGGGATGTTCATGCGCTTCAAGGTGTCGGCGAGAGCGGCGGTGGCGCGATGCCAGTCCTCGGGCTTGCCGGCGTAGTTTTCCGGATGTGCTTCGTCCCAATCGGAGAGTTCGACTTCAAACTTGTCGAAACCGAAATTTTTCATAACCGCAAAGGCGAAGTCGACGCAGGCTTCGACTTCGGATTCGATTTGCGAAGGCATACAGAAGATGTGCGCGTCGTCCTGAGTGAAGCCGCGGACGCGGAGCAGGCCGTGAAGCACGCCGCTGCGTTCGTAGCGGTAAACGGTGCCGAGTTCGGCAAGCCGCACAGGGAGATCGCGATAGCTGTGCAGTCTGGACTTGTAAATAAGAATGTGGCCCGGGCAGTTCATGGGCTTGAGCTGGTAGTCGGCCTTTTCGACTTCGACGGGGCCGAACATGTTGTCTTTGTAGAATCCCGTGTGGCCGCTGGTTTTCCAGAGGTCCAGGCGCATGATGTGCGGCGTGTAGACGAGGTCGTAGCCGCGCTTGAGCAGTTCTTCGCGCAGCCAGTCTTCGACAATCTTTCGAATCAAGCCGCCTTTAGGATGCCAGAAAATCAGACCGGGGCCGGCTTCTTCTTGAATGCTGAAGAGGTCGAGTTCCGTGCCAAGTTTGCGATGATCGCGGCGCTTGGCTTCCTCGATGCGGTGCAGATGCGCGTCCAGCTCTTTCTGCGTGAAGAAAGCGACGGCGTAAATGCGCTGGAGCTGAGGATTGCCTTCCTGGCCTTTCCAATAGGCGCCGGCGACGTTCATCAGCTTGAACGCCTGGATGCGTTTTGTGGAAGGAATGTGCGGGCCGCGGCAGAAATCGATGAATTTTCCGGTGGTGTAAAACGAGACCATCGGCTCGGTGGCTTTTTCCTCGACGAGTTCGCATTTGAAAATCTGGTTGGTCTTTTTGTAGAGGTCGAGCGCTTCGGGCTTGGGAATGAGCTTGCGCTCGTTCGGCAAGTCCTGCGCGGCGAGCTCGTGCATCTTTTTTTCGATTTTGGCGAGGTCGTCCTGCGTGAACGGCTCATCGCGGAGGAATTCGTAGAAAAAGCCGGTGTCGATCGGCGGGCCGATACCGAGCTTCACGTTGGGATACAGGTCCATCACGGCCGCGGCGAGCAGATGCGCCGCGGAATGCCGGAACACAAAAAGCGCATCGGGATCTTTTTCCGTGAGGATTTGCAGCTTGACGTCATGATCCAGAGGCCGCCGTAGATCGACCAATTCGCCTTCGCCGTCATTCGGTGCGGCTACGCGCGCGACTAGGGCAGCATCCGCCAGCCGAGGCGAAATGCTTCGGGCGACATCCGCGGCCGTGGTGCCTTTTGGAACATCCTTGACGCTGCCATCCGGCAACGTGATGTGAATTTGCTCCATGTGCGTGCTCACCTGGGCGAAGAAACAACAAGCTTATCGGCGGCTCTCTGTTGGGTCAAGGCGATGCAGTCTGGATCGGCGGAGACAGGCGACGTGATTTGGGAAAATCTAAGACTCAAATGTCCAGCGGCCGCCGGCCATGGTCCGTTCGACGGGAATGGTGACGAGCGTCGAGTGATTTTCCTTGAAGGGATCGCGGCCGAGAACTACAAGATCGGCTAGCTTGCCGATTTCGATGGAGCCTTTCAGATTTTCTTCGTAGGAGGCATAGGCACCATTGATCGTGCCAACGCGGATCGCTTCTTCCACGGTAATTTTCTGCTTGGGTCCCCAAATGTTGCCCTTCGTGTCCGTGCGAGTTACTTCGGATTGCAACGCCATCATCGGGATGAACTCTCCCGGCGGATAGTCGGAAGCCTGTGTCGCGCGAATGCCGGCATCGAGGAAACTGCGCAGAGCGAACATGTGGTTCAAGCGTTCCGCGCCGTAGTAGTGCATTTTTTCGCCATGATAGTAGACGTAAGTCGAAAAGGGCGTTGGGATGGCGCCCAGTGCTTTGATGCGGGAGATTAAGCCGTCATTGATGACGGTGCAATGTTCGAGGCGGAAGCGCGGATCGTGGCGCGGGCTTTCGCGCTGCAAGCGCTCGTAGACGCGCAGCGTAGTGTCAATGCCGACGTCGCCGTTGGCGTGCGTGCCGATCTGCCATCCAGCAAGATGCGCTTTGCGGCCGTGCGTGTATAGCTCGTCTTCGGTCATCACCAGGATGCCGTAGTCGTTGGGACGGCCTTCATAGGGGGCAGAGAGGCGCGCGGTGCGCTCGGAAATCGAGCCGTCGCAGACCAGCTTCATGGCGCCGACGCGGATCCATTCGTCGCCGAGCCCGGTGCGAACGCCGGCTTCGATCGCGGAATCGATGAACCGATAGTTGATGAAGCAATAGGCGCGATAAAGGAGATCGCCGGAATCGCGAGCGTCCTGATATGCCCGAAGGTCAGTGGGCGTGCCTTGCGCTTCCGTCGCGGAAGTAATTCCGGTCCTGGCGAGCATTTTGGAAATGAGCTTCACGCCCTCGCGATGATCGTCACGCGTGAAATCGTGAGGAAGAACTTTCTCGAAGAAAGCTTGGGCGCTCTCGGCAACGCGGCCACTCAGCTTTCCAGTTGCGGGGTCATGATCGATTTTCCCGCCGGGAGGATCCGGAGTATTCTCGTCGATTCCCGCTTTTCGAAACGCGAGGGAATTGGCATAGACGGTGTGCCCGCCGCGATGTTCGATGTGCACGGGATGATCCGGAACGGCGGCATCCAGATCGGCGATGCTGAGAGGACGGCCGTCATCCGTTTTTGTGTCGTCATATTTGAAGCCGAGGACCCATTCGCCGCCCGGCGTTTTTGCAGCGCGCTCGCGCATGGCCGCTTGAATGGCGGCGATGGAACGAAGGTCGCAATCCACCATGCGCAGATGCGATAGACCCGCGGCGGCGGGATGCGAGTGGGCGTCGATAAAGCCCGGCAGCACGGTCTTTCCGCCAAGGTCCATCTTGCGAATGCCGGGTCCCGCGAGATTCATCACGTCTGCGTTTTTCCCAACAGCAAAGAATCTGCCGCGAGATATAGCTACGGCCTCCGCAACCGGATTGGTTGGATCCATTGTCACGACGTGGCCGTTGTGCAGTAGGAGGTCCGGTTTTTCGTGCTCCAGAGGAAACAGAGAGAAGGCAGCCATCGAGCCTAAGAATTCACGCCGAGTTGTTCCGTCAATCATGGCGTTCCTTTATCAAAAGTAGAGAATTGCTGCGGATGCTACGATGCGGCGAAGGGCGGCGTCAATGGACGAAATAAGAGCGCGCGGACCGGAAGTTCAGCGTAACAGGGTCTTGAGCACGCCACCCAGTCGTATCACAGACGCTAAACATCATTCTCATGGACAAGCAGGCGCGGTCAAGGCGCGGCAAAGTGAGAGTTTTGTCCGATGGAGGTGACAAGGTAGACTCTCTTATTTCCACATCGTTGGGGGAATGTTCCGTGGACCATGGGATGAAAAAATTAGGTAAGACATCGCTGTTGGCATTCATGTTTCTTTCGTTCGCCCTCTCCAGTGTGGCGCAGGAGCCGCAGGCGCTGCCGTCGGCGGACGAGCGCTACAAAGTGGATATTCTTCTCGTTGTGGCGCATCCCGATGATGAGGGCGCGGCCACGCCGTATCTCGCGAGGGCGCTGGACGAACACAAGCGCGTGGGGGTAGTGTTTGGCACTCGCGGCAGCAGCGGCGCGAACGAAGCCGGGGCGGAGCAAGCGGCAGCGCTCGGGGCGATTCGAGAAATCGAGGCCCGGAATGCGCTGACCACTCTGGGGATTACCAACGTCTGGTTTCTTGGCGGCAAGGATACCGCATCACAAAATGTGTTGCTGTCACTGGCGAACTGGGATCACGGAGAGTCTTTGGAACAACTGGTGCGGCTCGTCCGGCTCACGCGGCCGGAAGTGATTCTGACGTTTCTTCCCGGAACATTCATCGGCGAAGACCACGGGGACCATCAAGCCTCCGGCGTGCTGGGGACCGAGGCATTCGATCTGGCCGGCGACCCGGCCGCTTTTCCAGAACAGGTTGCCGGCCCCACCAAGCGCCTCGAACCGCTTCTTGAGAATCTGCGGCCGTGGCAGCCAAAGAAGATTTATTTCTTTCCGGACGCGGATCGGGAAGATATTTTTAGCGGGAAAGGTCCGGAGTATTCGGTGAAGGAGATTTCCAAATCGAGCAAGCAGCCGTACTGGCGGATGGCGCTCGATTCGTTTCGTTCTCACCAGACCCAGGCCAAGTCGTTTCTCGACAAGCTGGCGCAAATGGACGAAGCACAAATCGAAAAAATGGCCACTTCCGATGGGGGCTGGTCGGATGCGCAGCATTTTGTTCTTGGAAAATCATTGGTTGGCGGAACCGTGACTGGAGATATTTTTGAGGGAGTTACTAAGGGTGCGATTTCTTTCACCCGGCCCGAGCTTCCTCCTGAGCCGGCAAGGCCGGAACTATCGGTAGAGCTCGGCAGCCCGTACAGTTTCTACGCGGAGTTTCGGCGGGCTCATGGGCTCATGAATCTCCCGCATCCGGAGCCGCCGGAGATCGCGCTGCAAGGACACACCACGATGGTAATTCCTTTGTGGGTGCGGAACCGGACGGGGAAGGCGCAGGAAGTTTCGCTGACTGCCTCGTTGCCGGCAGGATGGATGCTACAGAGCGGCGCGGGGAAATCCATCGTAGCGGCGAAGCAAGTGGCGGCCGCGCGGATCGAAGTCATGTTGCCAGCAGTTCCCGAGACCGAAACGAAGAAGCCGGAGCCGCAGGAAATCAGCGTGCATGCGAATTCGAACGGACAATCGATCGGACAGATCACGCTTCGCGTTGAACTTCGGAAGCGGACTCTGCCTCAGTAAGCTGCTTCAGGAATTCTTGGAACGTGCCGCTTCCATTTGTTCCCATGCGGCTTCGGGCAGGAGCAGCAGGTCGTTAAACTCGCCGGCGCCGCGGAGCCATTGGGCGCCGTCGATCACCACGCATTCGCCGTTGATATACTCGGCCATATCGCTGATGAGAAACGCAGCGAGATTGGCCAGCTCCTCGTGCTTCCCAAAGCGTTTCATCGGATGCTTGTCCTTGACGTGCTCTTCAAATTGCTTTGAGGGCATCAGCCGCGACCAAGCGCCTTCCGTCGGAAAAGGTCCGGGCGCGATGGCGTTCAGCCGGATGTGATACTTCGACCACTCCACCGCCAGCGACGTGGTCATCGCCAGAACGCCTGCCTTCGCGCAAGCTGACGGCACCACAAACCCCGAGCCACAGTTGGCGGCTGCGTACGTGGTCACGATATTCAGCACGTTGCCGCCGAGTTTTCGCGAAATCCAGCGCTTGCCAAAGACCTGCGTGCAATGAAATGAACCGTTCAGCACGATACCGACGACGGCGTTGAAGGCGTTGGGAGTCAGTTTTTCGGTGCGCGCCATGAAATTGCCGGCGGCGTTGTTGACCAGCGTGTTGATTTCGCCGAATTGTTCTTCGGCCTTGGCTGCTGCGGCTTCGACGGCGCCATAGTCGCGCACGTCGCAAATGGTGTATGCGGCAGCGCCGCCGGTCCGGTGGATCTCTTCGCATGTTTCCCGCAGCGGATCTTCGCGCCGGCCAACGAGAAATATCCGCGCGCCCAGACCCGCAAATCGCAACGCCATCGAACGGCCAAGTCCAGTGCCGCCGCCGGTAAGAAAAACTGCCCGACCCTTCAATAGGTCCTGCTGGAACAAGTTTCACCGCCTCATGTAGAAGACTGACCGCGGATTCTAATCTATCCAGGAGATTGCTGTTGGTTTATTCGAAAGGAGCCGGGCTGCGGAACGAAAGGCGTGCAAACCGGCTTAAGGACGCATCTTTGCAGGAATCGGCCGGCCCATCGCTTTGGCATACTCGGCGGCGTAAAGGGGGCTTTGCGGAAATTCCTCGCTCAATTCGAGGAGCAGCTTCTGCGCCACGGGGTTCTGTTTTTCTCTGCGTGCCGCCAGCGCCAGCAAAATCTTCGCAAACGGCTGCAAATACCGTCCTCCATCAATTGCTTTTCCGAGTTGCTGCATGCCCAGCTTCTTGTCGCCGTGGATTCCCCCGAACATAAGAAAGAATCGCGCGCCGCCAGAAAGGCTTCCGATGATGTAATTGGCCGAGCCCAGCGCGACGTAGGCGTCGTTCGCATCCGGCTGTTCGGCCAGCAATTCCTTGGCGTATTCGTTTCCTTCCTTCAGCCGCTTCAAGCTCTCGATATGCTTCTTCTTGAGCATCATGTCGGAGTTCGATTCCATGCCTGCCGCCAGCGTCAATGCAAAAATGGCTTCCGGGTCCCTCTTGTCCTTTGCGAGGCGCCCTTTGGCAAGTTTTCGCGCGCGGTCCAGCGCGTCCTGAAAACTTTTCATCCGCGCGGGATCCGGTTTGCCTTCGATTCCGTGCAGGAATCGCTTCTCATTCAAGAAAAAATCGCTGGAGAGCACACCTTGGCGGTAAAGCTCTTCGAAAAGATAGCTGGCCGCGATGGCCACTTGGCCAAAAGGTTCTTCGGGATGCTGAGATTCCCAGGTATCAAATTTTTGGCGCGCTTCCGAGAAGTCCTGCGAGTACAGGGAATGAAATCCCGATGAGAGTTCCGCCACGGTTGTGAATGCCGGGGTCTTCGCGATCTCGTCGGAATGAGCCGGGCAGGCGGCCGCCGCGGACAAGAGTAAGGAAATCGCAGCGTAATAACGCCAACTCATGGGAAAGCTTCTCTTTCAGAAAAGTCCCGGCAAGAAGCGCGGCTTGCCGGTCATGGCCGCGCGATAGTCTGGATTCGCGAAGAGCACGCGCTCCTCGGTGGAAAGCCGCTGCGCCAGAACTCCGATATGCGCGATGGCTCCCGCCGCTGCGGTGATCCACGCTGTGTGAATCAGCGGAAGGGCCAGCATCTCCGCGAATACCGCCGCATAGTTTGGATGCCGGACGTAGCGAAAAGGTCCAGATGTCACCACGCCGAGGCGCGTGGAATCCACGACTTGAACGTTCCAGTGCTCCCCGAGCGAGCGTATCACCCACCAACGCACCGCGTTTGCCGCCAGGAAGATGGCGAACATCGGCGCAGCGAGCCACAGAATGAAAGGACGCCGGAGAAAAACCACTTCCAGTGCGGCGCCAAGTAGCACGGCGGTGTGCAGCAGGACCATCCATCGGAACTTTGGCTCGTTGACTTTCGCCGCACCCCGCGCCGCCATTTCTTTCTGGTGCCGCTTGGAGATTCGCAGCTCGACCAAACGCAGCAATCCAACGGCAAGAAGCAAAGCGAGAAACAAATAGACGCTCAGGTCCATTGCAGTAGCAGAAATTCCGCGCTGAAGCCCGGGCCAAACGCCGCCGCTAGCGCATACTCACCAGCCTTAAGCGGTCTTTTTTCCAGCCACTCCTGGAGAATGAAAAGAATCGTCGCGCTGGACAGATTTCCGACGTTTCCGAGAATGTCCCAGGATGGCTGGGTGTCGCACTTGCACAGGCCGAGCTCCGTCTCGATGTTTCCGAGCAGCCGCGCTCCGCCGGGATGCAGGATCCAGCCCTTTATCTCCTCGCGCTTCCGGCCGTTGCGGTCGAGGAAACCTTGTACCAGTCCGCCGATCTTTCCGCCGATCATTTCCGGAACATCTTTTGCCAGCAGGATGTGGAATCCGGAATCGCGAAGATCAAATCCCATGGCGCCCAGCGAATCTGGAAACGTGTAGGTTTCCGTGACGAGAATCTTGGGTCCCCGCACCTGTCTTCCGCTGACCACTACGGCCGCGGCGCCGTCGCCAAAGAGAATCGAAGAAATCAGGTTGGCTTGCGAAATGTCCTTGCGTTGGAACGTGAGTGACGGCAGTTCCACGGCGATGATCAGAACATTTCCGCCGGGTTCGGCCTTCAAGAAATCCGCGGCCCGGCCCAGGGCCATCGCGCCCGCGGCGCAACCCAGTTCCGTGAACGGCATGCGCCGGACGTTCGAGCGGAATCCCATCAGGTTGATGAGGTGGGCGTCCAGCGACGGAATCATGAAGCCCGTGCAGGACACCGTGATGATCATATCGATGTCCTCGGGTTTTAGGCCCGCGCGTTGAAGGCACTTTTCCGCGGCTTCCCGGCCGAGTTTCACTGCGTGTTCGATGTATTCGTTATTGGTTTGCGAAAGCGGGCGCGGCTCGATGGTGTAGTCGAGGGGGAAGATGGCGTGCCGGTTGTGAACCTGCGCGTTGTCGACGATGCTCATCATCGCTTCAAGGCGGCGCTCGGGAATGTCAAACACGCGTCCCATGTACACTTTTACGTCGTCGCGTGTGATGGTGTGGGGCGGCAGCGCGGTGGCCGTCGCGGCGATGGTGGGATACGAGGCTGCCGCACCTTCTGTGGGTCGATTGCTCGCGAATTCCATCAGTCTCCTTGGGCACAAAACCGACGCCGGCTGGTTGTCCGCCGCATAAGCCTTTTGAATGCAGCATTTTCGGAGTCGGCTGCATTCGAGCCAATGACTCTACATCAATTCTCGGCCAGGAGTGAATTAGTTTCAAGGCGGAGGATGGAGTAGTAACGGAGCGCGAGAAAACCGTGATCGGAAACTTGCGCGAAGTCGCTAAGCGCCTCGCACTCGGTCGCGCCTGCATATCCGTCGTTTCCGACCACGGCTTTCTAAAGACTGGTTCATCTTTGCGTTTATTCCCGCAAAGGTCGGTCGCAAAGTGAATGGTCGAACGTGTTAGATTCTCTGATGGGTGAGGTACGTTATGCGAGAAATTGCGTTTCGCTCGTTTGTGCTGGCGGCGACCGTCCATTTGCTGGTGAGTCTGCCGGGGCAGGGTCAGGTCGCCAAGTGGCCCGGGACCACCGAAGGCGATTTCGTAGTCAAAGATTTCAAATTCCGGTCAGGCGAAACGCTGCCGGAATTGCGCTTGCACTACACGACGTTGGGCAAGCCGGTGCGCAACGCGGACGGCCGCGTCACGAACGCCGTGCTGATTCTTCATGGCACGGGCGGCTCGGGGAATCAATTCTTGCAGCCCATCTTTGCCGGAGAATTGTTTGGCCCAGGGCAGCTCCTCGATACAAATCGCTATTTCATCATTCTTCCCGACGGCATCGGTCACGGAAAATCCTCGAAGCCCAGCGACGGGTTGCACGCTCATTTCCCGCAATACGACTATGACGACATGGTCGCCGCGCACCATCAGCTTCTCAGCGAGGGACTTGGCGTGAATCATTTGCGCCTCATCTTTGGAACCTCCATGGGCTGCATGCACTCGTTTGTGTGGGGAGAAACCTATCCCGATTTCATGGATGCGCTGATGCCCATGGCTTGCCAGCCGGTGCAAATCGCGGGGCGTAACCGCATCTGGCGCAAGATGTTGATGGACGCGATTCGCAACGATCCGGAATGGAAGGGAGGAGACTATTCCGAGGAGCCCAAGCAGGCGATGCGCACGGCTCTCGATTTGCTCCTCATCGCTGGAAGCGCGCCCCTATACATGCAGAAAAGCTATCCGACGCGCGACGCCGCGGACAAAGATCTGGATGATTATTTCAAGGCGCGATTCGCCGGGCTGGACGCCAACGATCTGCTGTACCAGGTCAATGCTTCGCGCAACTACGATCCCTCGCCGAGCCTCGAGAAAATCACCGCGCACGTCATGTATATCAATTCCGCGGACGACTTCATCAATCCACCGGAGCTGGGCATCGCCGACCGCGAAATCAAAAAAATGAAAAACGCGCGCTTAGTCTTGCTTCCCATCAGCGACGAAACGCGCGGCCATGGCACGCATACGAGGGCTGTCGTGTGGAAACAATACTTGGCGGAATTGCTCGAGAAATCAGCGCGCTGAGCGGACTGTCCTATTAAGGTGTGGCCTGGCTGGCGCGGATTTCCTGCCAGCGGCGCGGGCGCTTGTTGGCTTGCAAAACTTTTTTGCGCAGGCGGATCGACTTTGGCGTGATTTCCACAAACTCGTCGTCAGCAATAAACTCGATAGCTTGCTCGAGGCTCAGCTCGCGATGAGGAATCAAGCGGATCGCTTCGTCGGCGCTGGACGAGCGCATGTTGGTCTGCTTCTTTTCCTTGGTGACGTTGACGTCCATGTCCTGTTCGCGCGAGTTTTCGCCGACAATCATGCCTTCGTACACTTCGATGGCCGGCCCGATGAAGAGTTCGCCGCGCTCCTGGATATTCCACAGCGCAAATGCCGTGGATGGTCCGCCACGGTCCGCCACCAACGCACCGGTGGGACGCAGCGCCATCTCCCCGCCATATTCCATCCAGCCCTCGAAGATTGAATGAATCAGCGCCGTGCCTCGAGTGTCGGTCAGCAACTGGCTGCGGAGTCCGATCAATCCGCGTGAAGGAATTTTGAAGTCCATGCGCACGCGGCCCGAGCCGTGATTGCTCATCTTGAGCATCTCGCCGCGCCGGCTGCCGATGGTTTCCATGATGATGCCGATGAAATTCTCGGGCACGTCGATCACCAGGCGCTCCAGCGGCTCGAGTTTCTTGCCGTTCTCTGTACGGACGACGATTTCCGGCTTTCCCACCATCAGCTCAAAACCTTCACGCCGCATGGTCTCAATCAAAATCGCGAGCTGCAATTCGCCGCGCCCCAGCACGCGGAAGGACTCCGGCGTTTCCGTGTCTTCCACGCGAATGGAAACGTTGGTGAGAAGTTCTTTTTGCAAACGGTCGCGCAGGTCGCGCGAAGTGAGGAACGAACCCTCTTTGCCCGAAAGCGGACTGCTATTGACGGTGAAAATCATCGCCAGCGTCGGCTCGTCGATCAGCAGCGGCTCCAGCGGCATGGGGTTCAGCAAATCCGTGATGCTTTCCCCAATATTGATGCCTTCGACGCCTGCAATTGCAACGAGATCACCTGCCGGAACGGCTTGCGCTTCATCGCGTTCCAGGCCGCGAAACGTATACAGCTTGGTGATGCGCGTAGACACAAGCTTGCCGTCCAGCTTGACGATGCCCACATCCGTGCCGCGCTTCAGCGTGCCGTTGAACACGCGCCCAATCGCGATGCGGCCCAGAAACTCGCTGTAGTCCAGGTTCATCACTTGAATTTGCAAAACGCCTTCGGGATCGCCCGGTGGAGCGGGAATGTGTTTTACGATGGCCTCGAATAGCGGCAGCAAATCCTTCGAATCGTCGCCCGGCGTGCGGTGCGCCACGCCATCGCGCGCATTCGTATAAATCACGGGAAAATCGAGCTGATCTTCGGTGGCGTCCAGATCGATGAAGAGATCGTAGATTTCGTCGAGCACTTCCTTGGCGCGCGCATCGGCGCGGTCAATCTTGTTCAGCACGATCACCGGTGGCAGCTTCGCCGCCAGCGCCTTTTGCAGGACGTAGCGCGTCTGCGGCAGTGGCCCTTCGCTCGCGTCTACGAGCACCACCACTCCATCTACCATTCGCAGAGCGCGTTCCACTTCGCCGCCAAAGTCGCTGTGCCCCGGGGTATCCACGATGTTGATCTTCGTGTCGTGAAAGAAAAGTGCGGTATTCTTCGCCAAAATGGTGATGCCGCGCTCGCGCTCCAAGTCATTGGAATCCATTACACGTTCAATGACGGCTTCGTTGGCGCGGAAAATCCCGCTCTGCCTGAGCATGGCGTCCACCAGCGTAGTCTTGCCGTGGTCCACGTGCGCGATGATGGCGATGTTGCGAATATTTTCACTCATAATTCCTGCTTATCGTGCCTCCGGCCCGGCCGTGGCAAGTCCTCTAAAGACAAAAATAGCTGCTGAAACGACCAGCAGCCTTGATGAATGTACCTTAATGTAGGTCGACCGCCTGGCGGTCACACATCCTTAGGTGCGGTGCAGCAAGTAAT
>Ga0137409_10006316_pt1 | contig 12313 bp, 8 predicted proteins | sample CZODoug1_16funga_FD_122059 | JGI IMG/M metagenome (GOLD analysis project Ga0137409, IMG submission 122059) | Vadose zone soil fungal communities from Angelo Coast Range Reserve, California, USA - CZODoug1_16fungal (Hybrid Assembly) | ecosystem: Environmental > Terrestrial > Soil > Vadose zone... | reverse complement strand
TCGACATGGGCCGGCGCGCGGGCGGGCTGCTCGCGGTGCAAGGTGCGCTGCTGCATCTGGCGAACCTCGATCTTTATCTGGGCCGCTATGCGAGGGCGCGCGCATCCATCGAGGCGCTGGCGCAATCCCGCGACCGCTACGACGACGGCACCGTGACCCTCGACAACCTGGGCGTCGATGTGCAGCACGATCTCTCGGTCGAGGCCCGGGTGTACGATCTGGACGGCAACCTGTTCAAGGTGGCGAAGGGCATCGGCTCGACCAACTGGCACACCCATGACGATCAGGACGAGACCTTCCTGCTCCTCAGCGGGCGGCTGACGATCCAACTGCGCGATGGCGACGTGGAGCTCACGCAGGGTGTGCACATGGTGGCGATCGACGCCGTGCTCACCGGCGACCGGTGGTCGCTGTCGCCGCGCTGGAACGGCAACGACCTGTGGTCCTCGGTCATGACCACGGTGCGCAGGCCGTCGCCGGTCGCCGTCCGCCTGCACCGCTGGAGCAGCTGGATCCCACCGGCGATCGCGGTGGCACTGCTCGCCGCGTGGGGAGCATCCGCGCTCGCGCAGGTCAAGAGCGGCGCGGTGCTCGCGTGGACGATCGGTTCGTCCGTCGCAATTGCGTGGCTGCTCCTGCACGATCACCACACGGCGGCGCGGTGGGCGATCGCGGCGCTTGCGAGCGCGGCGATCGTCCCGGCGCCGTCACGCCTGCGCAATCAGAACGGCGCGTTCCTGATGATCGGCGTGCCGTGGATCACGTTTCTGCTCGCGATCAGCGCGCCGGCGATCGGCAGGTGGTTCCTGTACGGCGTCGGCCACGACTTCTGGATGTTTCAACGGTTCGGCTATCGGATCGTGATGCAGGGGTACTGGCTCGAAGGTGGGACCGCGACGTTCTATTTTCAGCCGTTGTACCGCTGGATTACCGGCCTGCTGCACGTCGTGTTCGGCGACTCGAGCGTGGGCGAATGGTGGTGGGATGGCGCCTGCCTGCTCGCGGGTGCGCTGTTCAGTTTTCAGCTCACACGGCGCTTCGCCGGATTCCGCTGGGCGCTCGTGGCGGGCGCGGTGACGCTGGGCGTGTTCGTGCTCGGCACGGCGTGGTACCTGATCGGACTCGGGCTCAGCGAAATCTCGGCGAGCGGGTTCATCAGCATGGCCGGCCTCGCGGCAATCGCCAGCCGCCGTCGCGGCATCTGGATGGCGGTCGCGGCCGGCGTGCTCGCCACCCTCGCCTTCTACACGCGATTGAACCATCTCCTGATGGCCCTCGGCGTCGCGGTGTTCGCGCTGCCCCTCCGGTTACCCGTCGCAGCGCTTATTCGTCCTCGTCTATGGTGGCGGCGCGTGTCCTGGCGGACCGCCGTTGCGGTGACGGCAGTGGTCGCGGCGGGCGTGCTGGCCTTCGCCTGGCGCACGTGGCACTACACCGGAGTCTTCGGCGTGTTCCACGGCACCTCGCGATCCCTGCTCTCGAACTGGCAGCCGGGAATGCCGCTCGGTCAATCGTTTCGCCGGACCGTGGAGAGCATGCTGATGGTGCTCACGGTGAACGATCCGCCGCGGTTCGATGTGTACGCGCTGCCGGTGCTGTCCGGCGCAGGCGCGGCGATGATGAGCATCTGCGGCGTGCCGCTGTTCCGGCGGTTGCCGGCGGCCGCGGTCCTGTTCTTCTTCGCCGCGGTCGGCGGGTCCATCGTGGCGCGCGGCTCGGCGTATCCCGGCAGATTCTCCATCCACCTGATGCCGATTACGTGCGCGCTGGCCGTCTGCGCTGTTGCGGCGGCGGTCGCGGCCCTCCGGCGCCCGGCGCGTCAGGCCGCTCGAGATGCCCGGGTCCAGTCTGGCAACATCTGAAGCCACCGCTCGAAGCAGATGAGGCTCCACAGCTGGTGGCCGAGATTGGCGTCGCCGGCCAGATGCCGCTCGACCAGCCGCTCCACGAACACACCCGACAGCATCGCGCGGTACCGCGCATCCGGGGCCAGCAGCACGTCGCGCATGAAGTCCCGCAGGTGGCCCCGGAACCACGCGCCAAGCGGTACGCCAAAGCCCATCTTACGGCGGCGGCCGATGTCCGGCGGCACCAGATCGGCGAACGCCTCGCGGAGGATCGTCTTGGCGCGGCCGCGGGCGAGCTTGTATCGATCGGGCAGCGCCGCGGCGTATTCGATCAACTGGCGATCGAGAAACGGCGATCGCGCTTCCAGCGAATTCGCCATCGTGCAGCGATCCACTTTTACCAGCAGGTCGTCCGGCAGATATGACGTGAAGTTCGCGTGCAGCTGCCGGCTGAGCGTGGACAGCCCCACCATGCGCGGCTGTTGAGCCGCGACGTACTGCAGCGGGTCAATCGGCCCGATCGAGGCGGCGAAATCGGCGTGCAGGAGCTCCGGCAGATCATCGAAGAACAGCGCGTTCCACATCGTCATGCGCTCGTCGAGCGTGGCGTTCATCGCTCCAAAGAATCGCTGCGCGTCGGCCCGGCGACTCCGCTCGTGGCGCGGCGGCACCCTCGACAGCACGGCGTGCACGGCGCGGCCGACCGCGCGCGGAATGCGCTCGGAGTACACCGCGGCCTGGAATCGCCGGTATCCGGCGAAGAGATCGTCGCCGCCGTCGCCGGTCAGCACGACCGTGACGTGCACGCGCGCCAGCTTGGAGACGATGTAGGTGGGGACCGCCGACGAGTCTCCGAAGGGGCCATCGTGATGCCAAATCAGCGTGTCGATGAGATCTACCGCGGCGGGCGACACACGAAACTCCGTGTGGTCGGTCTTGAACCGCTGCGCCGCCAGCCGCGCGTACGCCGTCTCGTCGTACGCCGGATCGCCTTCGAAGCCAATGCTGAAGGTCTTCACCGGGTCGGTCATCAGGCGGCTCATGATCCCGACGACGATCGTGGAATCGATGCCGCCGCTGAGGAATGCGCCCAGCGGAACGTCGCTGACGAGCCGCTTCTCGACCGCCTGCACCATCCGCTCGCGCACGCCTCCGATCGCGGCGGCGCGCTCGATGGGTTGCACGTCGGCGGCGCGCGGAAACTCGATGCGCCAGTAATGGCGTCGATCGATGCGCCCGTCGGCGTCCACGCTCATGTGCGTGCCAGGCTCCACCTGAAACACGTGCTTGTAGAACGTCGCCGGGCCCGGCACGTAGCCGTGAATGAAGTAGTACGGTACCGCGCCGGGATCGATCTCGATGTGAAGGCCGGGATGCGCCAGGAACGCCTTGATCTCGGAGGCGAATGCGAACACGTCGTCCGACTGATAGTAGAAGAGCGGCTTCTTGCCGGCCCGGTCGCGGGCCAGCGTCAGCCGGGCCGCAGGCTCGTCCCAGATGGCGATCGCGAACATGCCCTCCAGATCTGCGATGCAGTCGGCGCCCTTCTCTTCGTACAGGTGCGCGATCGTCTCGGTATCGCTGCGCGATCGGAACCTGTGGCCGCGCCCCACGAGCTGTTCGCGCAGCTCACGAAAATTGTAAATCTCCCCGTTGAACACGACACGAACCGCGCCGTCCTCGTTCGGCATCGGCTGATTCGCGTTGGACGTCAGGTCGATGATCCGCAGCCGACGAAATCCGAGCGCGCCGCCCCCGCCGGGCGACAGGTACGAGCCGAAGCTGTCCGGCCCGCGGTGCACGAGCCGCTCGCGCATCGCGACGAGCGTCGCCTCGTCGGGGACACGGCGATCGAAGCGCCGCTCACCGCAGATGCCGCACATCTCCGGTGGCCACCAGGGTGGAATTCAGGGGGAACACCGATCAGCCAGTTTGAGGATTGCCGGTTCGCGACGCTCCGTGGCTGAAGGGGACAACCAGATCTTCCATGCCGACCGTGAGCTGGGTGAGGGCGATGCCCCGCGATGCGCATGCGGCGCGAAGGCTTCGTATCCGCTCGGCATCGATGTTCCTCGCTCCGATGACGACCAGATCCACCGACGCGGTGTGGAGCAGGCGCTCGAGCCTTTCGAAGCCGCCGAGCACCGGATAGCCGAGCACGCGCGTGCCGGTCTTGTGCGGCGCGTCGTCGATGAAGCCGAGGATGCGAAGAGGCTTGGCGCGCCGCTGCAGCTCGCGAACCGCGAGCGCGCCGCCGTCGCCGGCGCCGTAGACGATCACGCGCGTGCCGGCTTCGCGCTGTCGGTTGAGGAAGTCGCCGACGAGGCGGAACGAGGCGCGCGACAGTGTCATCGATCCCATCAGCAGCACCGCGTCGATGACGAACACGGCGCGCGAATAGCTGAAGAAGCGGTAGAGATACAGAATCGCGAGCTGGCTCGCGACGACACCGACGAACACGCCGCGCGCCATGACGATCGTGTCGGTGACGCTGAAGTAGCGCCAGACGCCGCGATAGACGCCGACGCCGAAGAATGCCACGAGCTGCGAGGCGACAATGACCGGCAGCGACTGTGAAAAATTCGGGAAGTTCCCAAGGAACTCTTCGGGATCTTCGAACCGCAGCCGGTAGGCGAAGTAATAGGACGCGGTGATCAGACAGAAGTCGAGCAGCACTTCGGCGACGCGCCGCTTGTACATCATGTCCACGACGAGTGGCGTCAATTGACGTCCGCCCGCTGCCTGCGCGCCGTCGTCGTACACGCGAATGCCGCCGAGGAACACGGCGAACAGGACCATGCCGAACACGAACGCGACGGCGGCAAACAGCGACCACGTCTGGTTGGGCCGCGTCAGCATGATGCCCGTGAGCGCGCCCGCGGCGGCAAGCATCCACAGCATCGCCACCGCGCGCGCCTCGGAGAGGCCCATCACCACGAGCCGGTGGGACGAGTGATCGCGGCCGCCCCGGGACGCCGGCCGGCCTGAAAGCCATCGCGACAGCGTGACCAGCGTCGTGTCGAGAATCGGAATCAGGAGCACGAGCACCGGCACCGCGACGACCGGCAGCAGGTTCGAGCGCGCGCCGACACTCCGATCGGTCGTCAGCGTGAGCGCGCCGAAGCTGAACCCGATGAGCAAGCTGCCGGCGTCGCCCATGAAGATCGACGCCGGGTGGACGTTGTAGACGAGAAACCCGCCGATCGCGCCGAGGAGCGCCAGGAGATACGTGATTTCGGGGGTCCCCAGGCTGCCCCGCTGCGACGCGTCGACGATCAGCCCGACGATGGCAATCATGGATACGCCGCCGCACAGGCCGTCCATGTTGTCGAGCAGGTTGAAGGCGTTGGTGATGCCGACGACCCACACCAGGGTCAGCAGACTGTCGAGCGTGATCGAGCCCACCCAGTTGATGCGGTAGTTGAAAAAGAGCAGCGTGGAGGCGAGCGCGATCTGGACGATGAGCTTCGTCGACGCCTTGAGCGTCGTCAGATCGTCGACCAGGCCGGTGAGAAACGCGATGACCGCGCAGCCGATGAGCACGGGCCGCTGCGCGAGGAGCCCGAACAGGGATGCGGCGATGAAGAGCGACACACTGATCGCCACGCCGCCGAGCAGCGCGACCGGGCGGCCGTGCCACCGGTCCGCTCGAGGCTGCGCGACGCGTCCGAGTCGGATCGCCAGGCGACGGCAGAGCGGCACCAGCGCCAGCGAGAGCGCGAAGGTGACGAAAAACGGCGCGGAGATGGGCATCATCGACGCGATCGGCGTGTATGGTAACTCAGCCCGGGCGCAATCAGCGGACGAATCGACATTTGAGCAGCGCGTAGACCGCGTCGACGCCGTCAATCCATCTGATTTTCTTGCCTTCGTCGGTACGTCGCGGGTTGTAGCGGATGGGAACTTCGAGGATGCGGTGGCCGGCCCGCAGGAAGCGCGCAGTTATCTCCGGTTCGAAGTCGAAGCCGACGCACCGCAGCCGGATGCCGTCGAGCGCTTCGCGACGAAACACTTTGTAGGCCGTTTCCATGTCCGTGAGCCGCGCTCCGAACAGCACGTTGGTCAGCATGGTCAGCACACGATTGGCGAGCCGGCGCCGGAACGCGATCCGCTGCGAGGGCGCGAGGAAGCGCGAGCCGTACACGATGTGGGTGCGGCCCTCGAGGATGGGCGCCAGCAGGCGGCCGAACTCATTCGGATCGAGCTCGAGATCTGCGTCCTGAATCAGCAGGACATCGCCGGTCGCGAATGCCAGCCCCAGCCGGACCGCCGCGCCCTTGCCGAGATTGATGGGGCTGTCATATCGCTTCACGCGCGGATCGGCAATCCACCGGCTGGCGTCGAGCGCCGCGCGCGTCGCGTCGGTGGACCCGTCGTTGGCGATGATCACCTCGCGTTCGAGATCACCCAGATCGGCCGCCCACACGCGTTCCACCACCTCGCCAATCGTCTGTTCCTCGTTGTAGACCGGAATCACGATCGACAGCTTCATGATGGCGTGCGGCCGCGCCAGTGCGAGGGAGCACGGTGGAGTATGGTCCCCGTCCGTCCCTCCGTCATGCGCGGAAACAGGTCGTCACGCAGAAAAGCAAACAGGACGTCGGCCTTGACGACGTTCGAGTTCCCCAGCGCGTGGCCCGACGCCAGTGGCATCTGGGACGGCCGCACGTGCCTGAACGCGTCGTACGCGCTGACCGCCGGCGTTCGCGTTCCCTCGCCAAGGATGTCCAGGTAGAAGCGATTCAGCGCGGCGGATCCACCGTCGTAGAACACGTCCGGGCGGTCGCACGGGATGGGCGCGACATTCACGAAAAACATCAGCTGGTAGACACCGTCGCGCCCGAGCTGCTGCAGCCGCCGAACCCCCGTCATCCACTCGTCGAATCCAGGCTCCCGCTGAACCGCGCCGACGACGTCCCCGCGGAGCGGTGAGCCGTCGCTGCACCGGGCGTCGCGGACCTGCCCGTCGCTCAGCCGCTCGAATCCCGTGAGCTGTTGGTCCTTCAGATCCGCCACCTGCTGCACGTTCGCCGTCAACTGCGTTTCCTCCGCGACGTGCTCCAGCCGAAGGCGATAGCTGTTGGCCGAGGACAGGCGCCAGGCGATTTGAAGATACGCACGCTTGTACAGCTGAATCGAATAGACGTGACGATACAGCCACGACAGGATGGCGCTCCCGATTCGCGCCGCCATCGCCGGCTGGATGACGCGGTAATTGTCGACGGTGTCGTTTTCGAAGAAGCCGATCACCACCAGGTCCGGTTGAAACCGCGGCCCGACCTCGAGCAGCTGCGCGAGCTCCTGACTGGTGTTGTAGCCGGGCACGGCGGCGTTCCACACCTCCCAGTCCACGTCGGGCCGCCAGGCGCGCAGGCGCTGCTCCAGCAGGTAGGGATACGTGTGCTCGTACACCGATCCGTGGCCAAACGTGACCGAGTCGCCCAGCACGAGCACGCGGAAAGTGTTCGCCCCCTTTGGCAGCGCGTACTCCCGATCGTCGCGCAGCTCGAGGCTGTTGATTTTCACCGGCACGCCGGCGAACCAGCCGGAGTAACCGGGTGCGAGCCGCTGGCGGCGCGCCGGGTCGGAGAGGAAGAAGCCCGGCGTCCCCTTCCGCGGGTTCCACTGCAGCCGGGTCCAGGCTTCCACGCACGCGGTCATGACGAGAGCGGCCGCCACCGCCGACGGCATGCTGATCGCAACCAACCTTGAGAGGCGCAGCCGCATCACACCGGCGCCGGTCGCGTGAGAAGGCCGTGCGTCTCGAGCCACGTCACGATGACGGTGCGCGACTCCTCGACGGTTTCGCGGTCGCTATGGATGTGAATCTCCGGCGATAGCGGCGGCTCGTACGGATCGGAGACGCCGGTGAAGTTCTGCAGCTCGCCGCGCAGCGCCTTCGCGTACAGCCCCTTCCGATCCCGCCGCACGAGCTCGTCGAGCGAACAGTCGACGAAGGCTTCCACGAATGCCGCATCGTGAGTGCGCCGCACCTCGCCGCGCACGTCGCGGTATGGCGAGATTGCCGCGGCGATCGCAACGACGCCGTTGCGCGACAGGAGCCGCGCGACATATCCGATGCGGCGAATATTCGTATCGCGATCTTCTTTCGAGAAGCCCAGCCCCTTGCTCAGATTCGTCCGCACCTCGTCGCCGTCGAGAATCTCGACGCGCAGGCCGCGCGCCAGGATTTCGTCGCGGACCGCCACGGCCAGCGTCGATTTCCCCGCGCCCGACAACCCCGTGAGCCACAGCGTGAAGCCGGCGGCGGCGCCGCTCATGCGCGCATGCCCTGGATCAGCACCTCGGCCACCTCGGCCCGCGTGAACTCCGGCGGCGGGATCTCCCCTTTCGTCAGCATGTCGCGCACCTGCGTGCCGCTCAAGGTGACCCGGCTCGACCCGTCGTGCGGGCAGGTCTTGGTCGAGGCCATCCCGCCGCATTTGCGGCAGAAGAACGTATGCTCGAAGAACAGCGGCGTGATGCCGAGCTCCTCCGGCGCGAACTGGTCGAAGATCGTCTGGGCGTCGTAGGTGCCGTAGTAGTTGCCGACTCCCGCATGATCGCGGCCGACGATGAAGTGGCTGCACCCGTAGTTCTTCCGCGCGATCGCGTGAAAGATGGCCTCTCGAGGTCCGGCGTACCGCATCGCCGCCGGGAAGACGCTCAGCACCACCCGGTCCTTCGGGTAGTAGTTGTCGATCAGCACCTGATAGCTTTCCATCCGCGTCTCCGCCGAGATGTCGTCGCTCTTCGTCTCGCCGACGAGCGGGTTCAACAGCAGACCGTCACAAATCTCGAGCGCCGCTTTCTGAATGTATTCGTGCGCGCGATGCACCGGATTGCGCGTCTGAAAGCCGACGACGCGGCGCCAGCCGCGTGCCACGAACAGGCTGCGCGTATCGATCGGATCGCGCCGAAAGGCGGTGAACGGTTCGCCGCCCGGTCGCTCGAGCAGCGTCACCGGTCCGGCCAGCAGAACGTCACCCTGGCCGTAGAGGCGGGCCACGCCGGGATGCGCGTCATCGGTCGTGCGATAGACCGCCGCGGCTTCCCGCCGCTTGTCGTACGCAAACTGCTCGGTCACCTGCATCGTGCCGACGATTCGACCCGCAGGATCTTCCAGCGCGATCGCCGTCGCCGTCCGAATGGCCTTCGCCGCATCAGTCGACACCGCGAGCGTGACCGGGATGCTCCACACGGTGCCGTCGGCGAGCCGCAGGCGGTCGAGAATCGATTCGTAGTCGGCGCGAGCGACGAATCCGGCGAGCGGGCTGAAGACACCGGTGGCAATGCACAACGCGTCGGAGTGCTGGACCACGGTCAGCCGGACGGCGGGCAGACGCGCCGCCGCCGCAAGCGCGGCCCCGCGCGCCGCCGGGTCGGCGACGCGGTTCACGAGAACACCCCCATGGGGGCGAATCAACTCATCACCAATCATCGGACGTGATTCCTTCCCACGAAAAACACGAAACCCGCGAGATCACGAAACCCACGAAATCGCGAAACCCACGAAATCACGAAACCACGAAACTCACGCGACCCAGGAAACTCACGGAACCCAGGAAACCCACGAAACTTGTGGAGACCGTCACTTGGTCGGTCGAGTGGGCTCACCGGCGGAAAGCGTAGTCGCACCGGAATGGGCGGCGTGCGCAAGTTACCACGTATGATACGGTCACATGGGCCGCCTGACGGTGTGCGTCGCGTGCGCCGCCTCGCTGGCGCTCGGGCTCTTTTTCATTTTCGTGTGGGCGCCGCATCCGTGGGGCTGGGACGGGTTCGACAATTACCACGACCTGGGACTCATCGTCGCACGCGGGGAATCGTTTCCTACGACCGATGTGCCCTGGGGCTACGCCTATTATCTCGCGTCGTTCTACCGCGTGTACGGCGATCGCCCCTGGATGCCGCTCGTCGCACAAGCGACGCTGAATGCGCTCGTTCCGCTCCTGGTCTACCAGTTCGCACGGACCGAGTTCGACGAACGTGTCGCAGCCGTCGCGGCTCTTCTGAGCGGCTTCCTTTCGTTCAACACGGTGTACGCGTCGACGCAATCATCCGACGCGGTATGCACGGTGATCTTCGTGGCCGCCGTCCTCGCCTTCGCGCGTGCGAGACGTCTGGAGGACTGGCGGCTCTACGTGGTCGCAGGCGTGCTGCTCGGCATCGCGGCGCAGTTCCGGCCCAACCTCATTCTCGTCCCGCTGCTGCTCGCGGCGTTCCTGATCGTCGAGCGCCGCGACCTCACGCACGCGGGGCACGCTTGCCTGCTCGCGACCGTCTCGATGTTGACGCTGGTTCCGTGGATCGTCCGCAATCAGCGGCTGACGGGAGAGATTATCCCGACGAGCACGCACGGGACTCTTCAGCTGTGGTACGGAACTCTGCAGTCCGGTCCGTACTTGAAGAGCCGAGCGTACAATCCGCGCGCTGTTTTCGAGAACGGATCGTTTCCGTATACCAGCCTTGACCGCGTCCCGCTGATTGTCACGGGGCGAGTGCCTGAGTGCGCGGACGTTCCCGCGGCCCTTGCCGTTGTCTACTGGACCGACCGCGACCGCGAGCACCACCGCATCGAGGCACAGTGGGTCGGGCGGCGAGAATTCCGCGCAGACGTCCCGCCGTCGCCAGCCCCGACGGCGTACTACTTTTATTTCGATGGCGTGGCGCCGTCCCGAGAGTGGGCCCCGTATGTGTACTTCGTCAGCGCCGACCACCTCGGAGACCTCGATCGCCACGGCGATGTCCTCGACGTCTTCGATCTCATCCGGCTGATCCGACATCTCGCCTGGGACGAGCCGCTGCCCATGCGCGACCGTCTGGACTTCGACGGCGACGATCGCCTCTCCGAGGCCGATGCGAGGCTGGCTGCCGATGCGCTCCTGGCACATGCAGTCCCGCCGGTCACGTCGAACGGACGCGGCCGCGTGGACATCTCGGCGGCGTCAGCCGTGCTGCGGCTCGGGGACGGCTCCTCGCTCGCCGTTCCGCGCGCGTGGTCTGGCAGGATTACCGACATCGAGGTGGCAGGTACGCTGGCCGCGGCGCTTGTTCACTCGACGGTGCCATTTGCACGGCTCCGTGAGGAGCGCGCAGCCGCCCACACCGGGACCTGCCAGCCGCTCGATAACGTTGCCGTCAACGCGCCCTACTACCGCGAGCAGTTGCACGCGATGCGGCGATACGTGGCGCTCGCCATGGACAATATCCGGCGCGATCCACCGGCGTACTTTGGCGGCGTCGCGTACCGGGCGGTGCGCGTGTTCGTCATCGAGGGTAGCGACGATCCCCACACGACGCAGCAGTTCGCCGGAAGCGGCCGCGTCTACCGCATCGCTCGAGCCGCATCGATCGTTCTGGCCGTGCTGTGTGTCGCCGGTGTCTGGGCCGCGTGGCGGCGAGGCGCCGCGATCGCGCTGCCGCTGATGCTCATCGCGTACATTCCCGCGACGCTTGCCTTCGTGCTCACGAACATGCGGTACTCGGTCACCGTTCAGCCGCTGATGTTCATGTTCGTGGCCGCGGCGCTGGTCTCCGGCGTGGAGGCGGTGAGCCACCGGCACCGCTAAAGCGGTGCCCTACGAACGTGAGCTTCTACGAACGTGAGCTTCAACCAATTCGACGTAGTGCCCTACGTAAGCGGTCAGACCCGCGGTACGTAGCGGTACGTAGGGCACCCCTTCAGGGGTGCCTCAGGCGCGCGTTCTATCGCGGGACGTACTTCAGCGGATTCTCGTCGAACTTCTTCTTGCAGCCCATCGCACAGAAGTAGTACGTCTTGCCTTGGTATTCGCTCTTGCCGGCGGCCTTGCCGTACTTGCGTCCTGAACTTTTTCTGGTTGCCATGGTTTCCTCCTGCGAATTAGAGGAGATATGCGCAGAGAAGGTTTGCTGAATGAGGCAACGCGAGTGCAGCGGACGTTCTCTAAGGTAGCGGCTAACTTTAAGTCAGGAGGGCACATGGCGGCGGAGAATCTTAATCGGAGTGCTGCAGTCGAAGAGTTGCATTCGACGTCCTGATGGACACGAACCAGGAGGGAAAGTCATGGATCAACGCATCATCAACCTCTACGACGAATACACCCACAAGCCTTTAACACGTGAAATTTTTTTGAAACGCCTTGCTATCCTAACAGGAAGTATGGCCATGGCGCTATCCATCGCACCTTTGCTCGAATCCAATTATGCAAAAGCCGCTGTTGTGCGTGAAGATGATGATGAACTGGAAACTGAAACCATAGCCTATGAAGTAAATGGCATTACCATGTATGCTTACACCGCTAAGCCTGTAAAAAAAATGAACATGGGCGGCGTGATGGTCATACATGAAAATCGCGGGCTGACTGAACATATTAAAGATGTAACACGCAGGGCGGCCAAAGCCGGCTATATGGCCATGGCACCGGATGCTTTGTCTGAAACAGGCGGTACACCTGCCAATGAAGATGATGCGAGAAAATTGA
>Ga0137409_10006311_pt1 | contig 12317 bp, 7 predicted proteins | sample CZODoug1_16funga_FD_122059 | JGI IMG/M metagenome (GOLD analysis project Ga0137409, IMG submission 122059) | Vadose zone soil fungal communities from Angelo Coast Range Reserve, California, USA - CZODoug1_16fungal (Hybrid Assembly) | ecosystem: Environmental > Terrestrial > Soil > Vadose zone... | reverse complement strand
AGTCCAGCAACCGGAGATCAAGGAGTGTATAGGTCGTCGCTAAATCGAGCCGGTTGGACACGCGCGCGCGCGCGCCCAACTCGACGCCGCTGCTGCGCGAGCGACTCGCGTTCTCCGGGCGGCTCAAATTGTTGACTGAGCGCGGGACAAACTCACCCCGGACATCGGCGTAAAAGACGGACCCGTCGAGCAGCACCCGCCCGCCGACGCCGCGCCGCGCGCCGACCTCGTAGTTCCACAGCGATTTGGGACGCACCGGCAGGAGCGGGTTACCAGGACCCGCGGACAGCTCGCCGATAGCGGGAACCTCGACGCCCCGGCCGACGGAAGCGTACAGCGACGTCGCGGAGTCGGGCCTCCACACAGCCGACAGTCTGGGCGAGAGATGGTCGAATGTTCTCTCCAGCGGGCCCCCCGGCAGGTAGTTCTCGAACCGATACGTGACTCGGTCGTAGCGGAGGCCGACCGTGACGCCGAACGTGCGAGCCGTCTGCCACTCGACCTGCGAGTAGGCGCCGAGGTTCGGAACGGAGAAATATCCCTCGGAGCTCAGCGTGGCGTGGGCGCCACTGTCGTTCACCCATCGGCGATCGGGGCTGAAGATGTTGTCGTAGTCGACCCCGATCGTCGCAGCGAGCGCCGCACCGCCAACGCGGGCCACACGAAGGCGCGCGCCACCCTGGACCCGATGCAGGTTCAGGTCTACGATCAGTCCTGCAACGGGAAAGTCGAGGGTACGCCCGGCGTAGAAGAGGTACCCACTGGCAATCCCGCTGCCGACCGCCTGTTCGAAGCGTGCGCCGCCACGGTAGCGATTGTCGCGGCGCCCGAAGCCCCACATCACAGCGGCCGGCGCCGCCACAGCGGGATCGGCGTCGAACTGTGGCTGGGTCTGCGCACCCGGCAGCCGCGAGTCGAGACGCGAGCCGCTGGCCTCGATGACGACCCGGGTGCCGGGCGCGGGGACATAGTCGAATGCCACTTGCCCGCGGAGGATGTCGCCGTCACTGTGCGCCCGGTAGCCGTCCGCCGACGTGTACGAGGCCGAGGCGAACGCGCTGCCTCGCCCGCCCGCGAACACACCGCCGGCGTTCCCGTCGTACTTTCGGAACCCGAACGCGCCACGCAGGGCACGAACCGAGATCCCCCGGCTGTCGCGCCCGGTGCGTGACACCACATTCACCACGCCGCCGGGCGAGCCGGCGTACAACGCGGAGACCGGGCCGCGGACGACTTCGACCTGCCGCGCGGCCGCGAGCTCGATCATGTCGAGCCGCGCCACACCATCCGGTTCGGTGAGGGGGATGCCGTCGAGCAGCACGGCGATACCGCGCGGTGCCACTCCTCCGCGCGACGCCGAGCCGCGGATGCCGATTCTCGCGTCGTCTGTGCCGTAACGCGAGGCCACCTGCACACCAGGCATCATCCTGAGGGTTTCGTGCAGGCCAACGGTCCGGTCGCGACGAATGCTCGAGGTGTCGGCGACGGACACCGCCGCCGCGACCTCGCTGAGGCTCCGTGCGTCCCGCGTGGCCGATGTGACGATCGGGTCCAGCATGACAGGGACGGGTTCGAGCCGGATGTCGACCTCCGTTACCGCCAGCGTGTCCACCTGAAGCACGACGAGCGACGGCGCGAAGCCAGTCCGGCGCGCGGCCACTTCCACCTGACCCCCGGGGACGCCGCGGAACACGAAGAATCCACGGGCATCGGTGCGAGTCGTCGCGCCGGACGGGCGCAGCTAGAGCTGTGCCTCGGCGAGTCCGATGAGCAGGTCGGCGCGAACAACATGGCCGCGTATGATGCCGGTCTGTGCGGCGAGCTCGACGGCTCCTCCAGCGAGGAGGGTGGCTATCACCATGATGATGCGGGTCAGACGGGTCACGCCGTGCGTTCCTCGCCTACCGGAGCCCCATACGTCGCAACATACCGCTGAGCCGATTCGCCGGCGAATTCCGCTACCCAGGCAGACCCCGTGATTCACCCGATCCTGGAGCTCATCATGGCGAAGCGATCGCTCGGACTCATTCTGCCGGTATTCGTTGCGCTCGGCGGCGCATGTGGAGGGGACGGGGGCTTCGCGCCGCGGCTATTCATCGCACTCGAGGTCTCGCCGGCCCACGCGGTGCTCTCTACTGTCGCGCCAGGAAACACGTTCCAGTTGACGACCCGGGCGTACGATCAGGCCGGAGCCCCTATGTCGGGTGCAGGCGCCGTCACCTACACCAGCAGCGCCCCCGCGATTGCTGGGGTGAGCCGCAGCGGGGTCGTGACGGCCGCCGCGCCCGGCACAGCCAAGATCACGACAGCACTCACACTTGGGGGCATTACACGAACGGCCTCCACGACTGTGCTAGTTCATGCTGGCGACCTCTGGGAACTCACCGGAGTCTACGACCTGAGCGCGCTGATCACGAGCTTTGATCCAGGGCGGGGGGAGGACTTAACGGGGTACCGGTACACGGCCGTGCTCACGCTTCGCCAGGAGTGGGATTTCCCCTGGTTCGGAGGAGCGTACGCCGATTTCCAGCTCGTCGGCTCGGGTGGCGAGTCCTATGCCGTGGCGGATGCCGGCGTGGTCACCGGCTCCATCGATCCCCGTGGACGAGTCCTCATCGAACTACTCGGCGACGGAAATCACATCGGGCTGACCTTGATAGTGGATACGCTGGCTTCGGGGACAATCGACGGAACGTTCGGCTGCTGCGGCCACATCGGCGGCACGTTCACAGCCGCACGCAGGCCATGATGGCACGCTAGGGCCTTGCCTGCTCGTTCGTGCTTGCGATCAATGGTGAAGCCGACGACATCACGATACCACGCCAGGCTGTTCTCCAGATCCTGGACAGTCGCCGTGTACGGTGCAGCTTCGAGCCCACACTCGTCGCCACCGCTGGGCGGGCACGTCCTTGTCGCCGCCGTGTAGGCGCCGTATGCTAGGCCGGGATCCGTCGGAGGTGAGATCGCATGGGTGGCAAGCTATGCGCAGCTCTCCTGACTCTCGCCGCAAGCGGCGCCGTCCAACCCGTCGCCGGACAGAACGCGGCGAACGACCGCCTGGCCGCTGCGAGGGTTCAGTTAAACGCCATGCGGTTCGACAGCGCCGCGATTCTGCTGCGCGGAGCGCTCGACGTGAGCGACCACGCCCTGCCCGAGGACCAAGCCGAGGCCCTGCTGCTGCTCGGCGTGATCGCGTTTTACAAGGGCAGCGACTCGGGAGCGGCCGGCGCCTTTCGTCACGCCCTTGCGCTCGACCCGTTACTCACGAGCAATGGCCTGGCGCGCTATGACTCAGCGCTCGTCGTCCTGTTCGAGGCGCAGCGGGGCGCGGGGGAGCGCGCCACCGGCCCGACCGGCACCCGAACGCGCCAAGTTGTGGACTGCACGCGGACGTGCCCCGAGGGTGTCGTCATGCCGCACCTCATCGATGTGGAGGCGCTCACGGCTCTCGGGCTGGAGCGCTTCGACGTGGAGCACCATCGCTACGGTGCGATGACCGTCGAGTTGATGGTGGACCCGGCCGGGCACGTCGCTCTGGGGTCCGTCCGCCTCGTGGCCAGCAACCTGCAGATGAAGCCGCTAGAGGTGGCGCTGCTCGTGGGTCTGGAACGTGCGCTGTTCACGCCGCCGCGGGGCCCGAAGGGGGAGCAGGTTTCGGTGCTGGTCCGCGGCAAGATAGGATTTCGGAACGAGCGGTTCGAGGTGGAGGTACCCGTCGTGCCACAGCGTCGTCCTCGCTAGGGCGGCGTCGCGGCAGGTCCTTATCGAGCCGGCCTGTGCGGAACCGACGATCGGCGTCTAACCACCCTACCGATTGGAGTTTCTCGACGTCCCCGAAGGGGAGATACGTGCATGGGGAAAGGTGGGGAGGTACGCCATGAGTAGACGAAGCGGAGGGCACAGGACTCGAACCTGTACGGGCTTGCGCCCAGCGGTTTTCAAGACCGCCGCCTTACCAGTTAGGTCTAGCCCTCCCGAACTGGAGGCAACCTAGCCGCCCGCCCGCGCGCCGGTCAACGCTCGGTCGGGGGGATGTACCCATAGCTGGTGTTCTTGAACACCGAGTCGGCGAGCAGCAGGGCCCGGTTCGCGACCTCCGGCTTGGTGGGCCGCAGCGCCTGCGCCAGGGACTGATACAGGAGCCCGTAGGTCGCGAGGATCCCTTCCGACGGCCGATCCACCCAGCCGCGCGGGCGATGGCGCGCGGCGGCGGCCGCGTGATACACGCCGAAGGCGAGCGCCTCCGTGCGCGGCAGGTTCACGAAGCCGAACACGGACATCAGCTTGATGCTGTCGCGCTCGGCGAGCGGCTGCTGGCGCAGCTTGCGCGCGAAGCCATGCCCCTCCAGGTACCCGGTGAGGCCGAACTGGTCGGCGTACGGGCCCACGGTGCGCGAGTAGTAAATGGGACGCCGGCCGAGCTGGTCCTTGATCGCCTGGAGTACGATCACGTCCGCGCGCTCGAGATACTGGCGGCCGAGCTGTTGGGGATCGAGCGTGACCGTGACGCCGCCCAGGTTCGCGTACGTCTTGTGCTCGCCGAGCCAATAGACCGGCTGCAGCGAATCCTGAACGTAGGTTTCCGAGAAGCTGAGCAGCTTGCCCGTGGGTTTGGGCCACGATTGACCGCGATAAATCGCCGGCGCCTGGGTCGAGTCGAAGGTCGCGAGCGGCCGCCGCTGCAGCTGGCGCACATACCAGTCGGTGTTCGCGAGCGACAGGTTGACGACGGTCACGTCCTGGCGGACGTGCTCGACCTCCTGCGCGTACCACAGGGGGAAGGTGTCGTTGTCGCCCGCCGTCACGAGCACGCCATAGGGCTCGACCGACTGCAGCAGGTCGTACGCGAAATCGCGGGCCAGGGTCTCGCCCTTGCGCGAGGCGGTGAGATGATTCCCCAGCAGCGGGATCAGCGCGAGCACCAGCACCGGCGTCGCGAGCATCCAGCGGCGGGCGCCGTCGGGCACGCGGAGCTCGAGGCCCTCGCTGATCCATTCCATGATGGTCGCGAGCCCCATCCCGACCCACACGCCCCACAGCGCGAACGACGCGATGAAGAAGTAGTCGCGCTCGCGCACCTCGCGCGCCAGCTGTTTATCGGGCTGCCACGAGTAGCCGTACTTGAAGTTCAAATAGAAGATCAGGAGCAGCGTGAACGTGGCCATAAGCACGGTCATCGCGATGGCGCGGCGGCGGTCTGCCAGCCAGTGGCGCACCGCGCCGAGCAGGCCGAGCGCCCCGAACACCACCGCAAACCCTGCCTGCATGGAGCGGGGGAAATCACGTCCCCACTGCCAGCTGAAGTACTGGAACCACATCCCGAGCTGCGCCCAGAGCGTCGCCTGCCGCTCCCATACCGGCGGCTTGCCGTACTGCTGGCGGGTGAGCACGTCCCACAGCGCCTTCAACGTCGTGGGCTCACCTTCGTTGATCGGTGGGAAGTGCGCCGCGCGGATCGGGAGGAAAACGTAGACCGACACGCCCACGATCGCGACCAGCAGCACCGCGACCGCGAAGTCCCAGTTGCGGGCCTGGATGAACGCGTACGCCAGGGCGCCGAGGAACAGCACGGCGGCGAGCTTCAGCGGACCGGCGTTCTCGAGCCCGCTCGCCACGATCAGCGCGTAGACGCTGCAGAACACGAACCATTGCGACCACTCCACTCGACGCGCGGCCTCGTCCGCCGGCCGCTGGTCTTTGAGGAGCGGGTACAGCAGCACCACGACCGCCGGCCCCACGAGCACCCCCATCATATGGTTCGTGGAGGTCAGGGCCAGCAGGAACACGATCATCAGGAGGTGATGGTCGTGCCCCTCGCCGGCGGGCTGATCGTCCCAGCGCACGATGAGCCACAGCACCAGCGCGATCGAGAGCAGCGACAGCGTGTAGACCTTCTCGTTCACCACCGACTGGTTCCACACCGTGAACGCCGAGGCTGCGACGAGCGCCCCCGCCACCGCGGCGAGGCGGCGCGGCAGCCGCGCGGGAACCCACGCGCGCATCCAGCGCTCGCTCACCAGGAACCAGCACCCGGCCGCGATCGCGCTCGTGACGGCCGCCAGCAGATTGATCCGCATCGCGTATCCCGCCGCGAGCGGCAGCAGACCCCAGACGTGGGCGATCAGTACGAACAGCGGGTTGCCGGGCGGATGCGGGATGCCGAGTACGTAGGCGGCGGCGATGTATTCCGAGGTGTCCCAGAACTGCGTGGTCGGCGCCAGCGTCAACACGTACAGGACGAGGGCGCCCAGGGACACGAGGCCTGCCAAGCGATAGGGAGGCCGCTCCGCTTCGACGGACGACGTCTGCTGGTCGGTCATGCTCGCTCGATCGGGGATCAGTTGTCGATGGCGCGCCCGCCTGCGGGCGCGTATGTCGTGTTGGCCAGGATCGCATCGCGCAGCGCGACCGCCCGCGTGGCGCGCGCCGGGTCGCTCTCGCGCAGCGCTGCGGCGATCGTATCGTACGCGAAGACGTATCCCAACAGGCCGTTTTGCGACGGCACGTCCACCCAGCCGCGCGGTCGCGGTCGGGCGGCCGTCTCACCGCCCCGATACACCTCGAACAGGAGCGCGGCCGATCGCGGCACGTTCACGAAACCGCGCCCTTCCACGAGCCGCACCCCGTCGCTCGCCGCGACGGGCCGGGGCACGAGCCGGCGCACCAAACCTTCGCCGATCAGATAGGGAGAGAGACCGAGCTGGTCCGCGTAATTGCCCGTGGAGGTGGAGAAGTAGATGGGGCGTTTGCCCAGCTCATCCTTGACGATCTGCAGCACGGCCAGGTCCGAGCGCAACAGATACGGGCGCCCGAGCGCGCGCGGGTCGAGCTGGACCGCGATCGGTCCGAGATAACCGGTGACGGGCTGCGCCAGCGGTACGTACTCCGGGAGCGAGTCCGCGGGGCCGCCAAGATAGTAACGGCTCATCCAGGGCGTGGTCGGGCGTGGCCATGCGCGGCCTCGGTACAGATCGAGCGCGGCGCCCGCATCAAAGGCCGCCGGTGCTCGCCGCTGCAGCTGCCGAAGATACCAGCTGGTGTTCGCCAGGGACATCACGAGCACGCTCACATCCTTGCGGACGCCCTCGACTTCCTGCGCGTACCACAGGGGAAACGTGTCGTTGTCACCCGCCGTAACGACGACTGCATAGGGATCCACCGATTGCAGCACATCGTGGGCGTAGTCACGCGCCAGGGTCTCGCCGCTGCGAGGCGCGGTGAGTCGGTTGGCCGCGAGGGGGACCAGCGCGATGAGCAGCACGAGCGCCGACGGCGCCCACAGTCTCGCGGGTGGGCGCGCGGGAGCTCGCGCGGCGACGGCCTCCTCGATCCACTGCATGAGAGTCGCGATGCCCATCCCCACCCACAATCCCCACGCAGCGAACGACGCGATGAAGAAGTAATCTCGCTCGCGGACTTCATGCCCCAGCCCCGGTCCGCGGAAGGGCTGGGAATAGCCCCACTTGAAGTTCAGATAAAACACCAGCGCGACCGTGAGCGTCAGCATCAGCGTCGTCATGGCGAACGCCGCCCGGCGATCGGCGCGCCAGTGTCGCCGCGCTCCCAGGAGCCCCAAAGCTCCGAACAGGACCGCCACCCCCCGCTGCAACCCGGGAAGCCAGTCCCGGCCGAATTGCCAGGTGAAGTATTGCACGTAGTTCAGAAGCTGTTGCCCGTACAGGACGAGCGTGTGGCCTGGGTTGTCGGGGCCGGGCGGATACATCGGGTTGTCGAACACCGAGGGCTTGCCGAACTGATCGCGCGCGAGAACCGCTTTGAGCGCCGGCCAGGTGGTCGCCTCACCCTGGTTGAGATACGGGTCGAGGTGCGCTCGAATCGGGATGAAGAGGTTGACGCTGGTCCCAACCGCGACCACCAGCGTCGCCGCAACCAGGAACCGGGGACGGAGCAGCGCGCGCGGGTCGGTGAGCAACACGTACACCAGCACCGCCGGTGCGGCCAGGACGCCCATCAAGTGGTTGGTCGCCGTGAGAGCGAGCAGGTAGGCGATGAGGACCAGATAATGATCGCGTCGGGTGCTCGCCGGCTGGTCCGCCCACCGTACCACCAGCCAGAGCACCAACGCGATCGTCAACACGCTCAAGGTGTAGACCTTCTCGTTCACCACCGACTGGTTCCACACCGTGAACGCCGTGGCGCCGACCACCGCACCCGCGGCCGCGACGAGTCGCCGCCGCCGCGCGGAGGTCACGATGGCTCGTAACCAACGCTCTCCAATGAGAAACCAAATGCCCGCCGCGGCCGCGCTCGTCACAGCCGCGAAGAGATTGATACGTCGGGCGTAGTCGGCGCCCAATGGGAGCCACCCCCAGGCGTGCGCCAGAATGACGAACAGCGGATTCCCCGGCGGGTGGGGAATCCCCAGTGCGTGCGCGGCGGTGATGTACTCGGAGGCGTCCCAGTATTGGGTGGTGGGCGCGAGCGTCAGGACGTACAGCGTGAGTGCGCCCAAGGCAACGAAGCTTGCGAGCAGATAGGGCGGCCGCTCGCCTACGACGTCCGGAGTCAGCGGGTCGGTCATGCGTTGGTCGCGGGTTAGTGCCTGAACTGTCGAATGCCGGTGAACACCATCGCCAGGTCCGCCTCATCCGCCGCCGCCACGACCGCGGCGTCCTTCACCGAGCCGCCCGGCTGGATGATCGCGCGCACGCCGGCTCGAGCCGCCTCTTCTACCCCGTCCGGGAACGGAAAGAACGCGTCGGAAGCTAACACGGCGCCCTTGGGATCGTGACCCTGCTGGCGCGCCTTGTGGATCGCCAGGAACGAGGCATCGACGCGCGACGTTTGCCCCGCGCCGATCCCGATCGCGGCCTCGTCACGGGCGAGGAGGATCGCGTTCGATTTGACCGCTCCCGCGGCCGCCCAGGCGAAGCGCAAGTCGCGCCACTCGCGGTCGGCCGGCGGGCGGCGGGTCACGACCTTCCAGCCGGTTTCATCCATCACTCGATCGATGCGGGAGCGCTGCTGCGCGAGGAACCCGCCCCGAATCCGCTTCCAGTCCCAACCCCCCCCGGAGGCCTCTCCGCCCGGGAGCCGCACCACGCGCAGGTTCTTCTTCTCCCGGAACACAGCGATGGCCTCGTCCGCGAACGCGGGTGCCACCACCACCTCGACGAACAGCTCCCGCATCGCCTCCGCCGCCGCGCGGTCCACCGCCCCGGTGAAGGCGATCACCGATCCGAACGCGGACGTGCGATCCGTGGCGAGGGCGCGCTCGTACGCCTCGCGTGGCGAGCGGCCCAGGGCGATGCCACACGGCGTGGTGTGCTTGATGATGGCGCATGCGGCGCGATCCCCGGGCCCAGCGCTCCACGGCGCGATCGCCAGGAGACCCGCGTCCAGGTCCAGCAGGTTGTTGAACGACAGCTCTTTGCCGGACAGCTGCTCCAGGTCGCGGATGCCGGGCTCCGCCGTCGCGTAGAGCGCCGCGGCCTGGTGCGGGTTCTCCCCGTAGCGCAGCTCCTGGACGCGCTCCAGCGCGAGCGTGATGCGCTCGGGCCACCCGGGCGCGTCCTTGGCGAGGTAGCCGTGGATCGCGGCATCGTACGCAGCGGTGTGGGCGAATACCTTCGCCGCAAGTTCCTTCCGTAACGCCGGGCTTGCGCCCGGGGTCAGTCCTTCCTCCTTCAGCGCGGCGACGACCCGGGGATAATCGTCCGGGTCCACGACCACGAACACGTCGTGGTGATTCTTCGCCGCTGAGCGGAGCATCGAGGGGCCGCCGATGTCGATCTGCTCGATCGCCTGCTCGAAGGCGACGCCCGGCTTCGCGACCGTCTCGCGGAACGGATAGAGGTTGACGACGACCAGGTCGATCGGCGTGATGCCGTGCTCGGCGAGCGCGGCGCGGTCGCCGGGATGGGCGCGGCGGGCGAGCAGGCCGCCATGCACCTTGGGGTGCAGCGTCTTCACGCGACCATCCATCATCTCGGGGAATCCCGTGACCTGCTCGATCGGGATCGCGGAGACGCCCGCCTGGCGCAATGTCTCGGCGGTACCGCCGGTGGAGACGACCTCCCAGCCGAGCGCGATCAGCTCGCGGGCCAGGTCCACGATGCCGCGCTTGTCCGATACCGACAGCAGGGCTCGTGCCGTCACCAGGTCTCGGCCACGGCCCGGATCATGTCGGCGAGGCTCACCACATCCCTCAAGTCGATCACCTCGGCCGGGGAATGGGAGTAGCGCAGCGGCCAACCGATCGGCACATCCACCACCCCATAGGGGGTGAATACGGATCCGTCGTTGCCGCCGTTGGTGGTGCCGACCTGCAACGCGATGCCGCGCGCCCGGGCGATCCGGACGAGCGAGTCCACGTAGCCGGGCGGCGTGATGGACGAGTTGTCGAGCGCTCGTGCCACCGCGCCTCGCCCGATCGGTGCCACGGCAAAGTTGGGCGGCTCGAGCGGTGAGTCCGCGGACACGAACGTATCGATCGCATGGACGCGTCGGGGAGTCGTGCCGAGCGCCGCGGCCGCCGCCTCCGCTCCCTCGAGCCCGATCTCCTCGCGCACGCTCCAGATGAAAATCACCTGGTGCTTGAGCGCCGCGCGGTCCAGGCGCCGCAGCGCGATGAGCTGCGCGGTCGCACCGACGCGGTCGTCGAACGACCGCCCCGTGGCGCGCGTCCCCGAGAGGCGGACGTACTGCTTCGGCATCGTCACCGTCGCCCCGGGGCTTACGCCCCGGGCCATCGCGTTGGCCCGCGATCCGGCACCCACGTCGATGCGGAGCGGGGGAGGGGTGCGGCGCGTGAAACCGGAGTCACGCGGCAGGAAGACGCCGGCGACGTCGCCCTGGTCGGTGTGCACCAGCGCCGGCTTTGCCTCGAACAAGGACGGAAAGAATCCACCGCGGTTCTCGAGCTCGAGCGTGCCGTCGTCGCGGATCCCGGTCACCCGGAAGCCGATCTCGTCCAGGTGCGCGACGACCACCACCACCGGGCTCCCCTGGCCGACTCGCACCCACAGATTGCCGGCGGTGTCGGTCTCGCTCCTGGCCCAGGCGGGCAGCAGGCGTTGAACCGCCTCCCGCACCGGCCCCTCGGCGCCGGAGACGCCGTAGGATTCGACGAGGGGGGCGAGAACGGTCTGCGCTTCGGCGACGCGAGCGGCATCCTGGGCGGCAAGATGGTAGGGCAGCGACGCGGTAAGCAACGCCGCTACCGCGACGAGCGCCCTCATCTTCCCTCCATCCATTGCGCTATATCCCGGACGAGTCGGTCCGCGTCGGCGAGCGCCACTGTCTCCACCGCCGTGTCCGCGTAGCGAGCCGGCAGCACCGCGGTCTTGACGTCGTCGAACGGCCCGAGCAGCGCCTTCACGCTCGCGAGGCCGGCGTCGCTCGCGTAGAGGCTCTGCACCGTGAACGCGACGACCACGGTGCCCTTCACCGTAGGCTTGGCCTGCACCGCCGCGGCGAGCGCGGCACAGGCGGCGCGCCGACCTGCGGCCGGCGCGGCGAGCAGGCGCTCGCCGTACAGCTGCGGCCGCTTCGCGAGCGACACGGGGGCCAGCACCGTGATCCCGAGACTCTGTACCTCGGCCGCGGAGGTCGCGCCCACATCTACGTAGGCGTTGTCCACCGTGAAGACGGGATCGGGCGCGCCCCCCCCGGTCGCCACGCGGCCGCGCGTCAGGTGCGTCGACTTCACGGCGACGACACCGGGCACCGCGCCCCTCGTTCCGAAGACGGTCACGCGGTGACCTTCGAGCTGCTGATCGAACAGCGGCGACGCCGATCGGCCTCCACCTCCCACGCGCCGCAACAGCAAGTAGCCGTCGGGCAGGATGTTGCCCACGACATAACCGACTTCGTCGAGCGGGCAGGTGCAGAGGCGCTTGGGGGAGCCCTGACCCAGCGTGAGCGTCACGTTGCCCGCCCGATCGCGCACGCTGCCGGGGAACAGCGCCCGGAGCGAGTCGGTCATCGCCTGCTCGAGACCGGTGACGGCGGTCATGGAGGCGAACCGGATCGCGAGGCGGTCGAGGTCCCCCTGGGCGGCAAGGGGGTAAGCCGGTAAGGCGGTCAGCAACGCGACCGCGACCGCGACCGCCTTACCGCCATACCGCCCTACCGCCCTATTCGATTTCGACGGCAAGTTTGTCTCCCGTGACGAATGCCGAACCTTTCGAGGAGAGCCGCACCGGCCTCTGCGGCACGCCCAGCCGCGCCAGCTCCAACACCATTTGCGGCAGCAACCGATGCTCCACTGCGAGCACGCGTGCGGCGAGCGTGTCCGGCGTGTCGTCCGGACGGACCGGCACGGGCCACTGCGCGATGATCGGACCCCGGTCGTA
>Ga0137409_10006309_pt1 | contig 12317 bp, 10 predicted proteins | sample CZODoug1_16funga_FD_122059 | JGI IMG/M metagenome (GOLD analysis project Ga0137409, IMG submission 122059) | Vadose zone soil fungal communities from Angelo Coast Range Reserve, California, USA - CZODoug1_16fungal (Hybrid Assembly) | ecosystem: Environmental > Terrestrial > Soil > Vadose zone... | reverse complement strand
ATTGAGAAATTTGCAGCCTTCATGCGATTTCTAGCGCCGCCGACGCCGTCACAAGACGAGCCAGGCGGGGCCGATTCCATTTCGAGGGGCAAAAAGCTCTTTATCAGAACGGGCTGCGCGTTGTGCCACACGCCATCGCTACAGACGGGGACTTCTACGGTCGCGGCGCTCAGCGCAAAGGAGGTTGACTTGTACTCCGACATTGCGCTCCATGATATGGGCGTTGGCCTTGCGGACGGCATCAGTCAAGGTCAGGCAACGTCGAGAGAGTTTCGAACCGCACCCCTGTGGGGGCTGGGACAGCGCATCTTTTTTCTTCACGACGGACGAACCAGAGATTTGAAACGGGCCATACAAGAGCACAGGAGTTCTGGGTCTGAAGCGAATAGAGTCGTAAGAAAATTTTTTAATCAACTCCCGCAACGCCAGCAGCAGGATATCTTGAACTTCTTGCGTTCTCTTTAATACACGGGGCGGGTTGCGCATCTTCCGCTGCGAGCGTGTTCCGTTCGGTCGGTGTCATTGTCTCGGTCGCGCGACGAGCGCGCTAGACAGGTGCGATCGTCGCACTCTGCGGAATAGCACCGAGCGCCTCACGCGAGCCTTGGAGATCGCAACGCGGTCGTACCGTCGGCTCGGCGATCATGCTCGCGTCGAAGCCGTCTGCGCTCGGCGACAGGTCGCGAACGGCCGGCGCATTCCTGGCTGACCGTCCGCCCAATCCGCCTCTTAGATATTGGAAATGTCGAACAGAAATTTTCTTTGCAGCCGCAGGGAACCTACATGCCTTTGTCCGGTTAGCAACTTGCTGCGGTGACCTGATGGCTCCCTAAGCGCCGATCCTCAGCGAACCATCGGGTATTACGTTTTTCGGGGGAGCCACCATGTTGAATGCATTGAATCAAGCAGAGCGTTGCCTCAACCTGGCGGTGGGTCGACGTTTAGCCTCTCAACCCAAATGCAAATCACTATTTCCAGATGGCAGAGCATTACACCACGCTGGCTGAGGCCAGTGGAACTGGGCGCATCGACCTGCGTCGATTGGGCCGACCCGCCCCCCGGCGTCATGACGATGCGCGACTGACGGCAAAACTTCATCCTGCTTCGAGGCGTTATAGAGTCGAGGACGGGCAAGGTCATCATCAAGTGCTAGGCAGGGTGCAGACGTACAAGATTCTCAACGAAGGTCGTCGTCAGATGAGGGCTTCTAATTGCGCGACAATCCGAGGTGCTGCCGGCTGATCTGGAGGTCCTTCACGAATCCACAGCGCCGACCCCTGGCATGCCGTTGCCACGTTTGTCGACCGGGAAGTCAGCCCGTATAGACGCAGCGGTGTGCGGCCTACCCTTCGAGGCGCCATCCGCCCCGCAGTCAGGGGACATCAGAGTCATGACGAACGATTTCGAAAGTGATCGAAATCAACGTGCCGAGTGACGATGATCAGGAAATCAGCAATCGATCGACGCAACTGAAGGGGGCAGTGAAATGAGCACGAAATCAGACATCAACATTGCAGCGCTGGCTGCGTTGTTTCCTGCCGCCTTTTCCGCCGAACCATGGCGGGCGCACCGCCCGCTGAAGGTCGGCATCGGCAACGACTTGGTGGCGCGTGGCGTGCTTGGCGCCCGGGAGGTCAATGCCGCATTGAAGCGATACGTCGATCGCTTGATGTACCAGAAATACCTGGCGGCCGGCGGTGCTCGTGTCGACCTCGAAGGCAATGTCGCGGGCGAGGTGTCAAGGGAGCAACGCTGCCGCGCCGAGAGGCTGGTCGCTCGCATCAACATGCGCCAGTTAGCCGAGGCCGCGGCGGCCAAGGCCGAAGCAGAGAGCGAAAGGACTGTCAGGCGGACCGCCCTGCCTCCTTCCGTACTCAACGGTAAGGTCGTCATCATGCCGCGGCCTGCCGAAACGACGCCGCCCACAGGTAGCGGTCGCTTTGGGCTAGCTGACCTCAAGCGCGCGGCGCTGGAGCGGCGGGCGCGTCACGAGGCCAAACGTGGCTGATGGAGCCGAACGTCAAGCAGCAAAATGAACAAAGAATATCGGCCGATGCTCGCCACACTTGCCGACAAGCCGTTCGACAGTACGGAGTGGGTGTACGAAACCAAGTGGGACGGCTTTCGGCTCATCGCCGAGGTGAAGCGCGGCTCAGTACGGCTCTTCTCCCGTAACGGCATTGAGGTGACGGCCCGGTACCCCGCCATCGCACAGGCGCTGCGCCCCATTGTGGAGCCTTGTGTCATAGACGGGGAGCTGGTGGCGCTCGATACGAAAGGGCGGTCGCACTTCCAGTTGCTGCAGAACGCGATGCGTGATGAAAAGACAAGGCTGCAATACTGCGTATTCGACCTCCTCTTCCTTGGAACGGAAGATGTGCGCCACAAGCCGCTCCTTGAGCGCAAACGTCTGCTTAAGCAAATGCTGCCCCGCACTAAGTTGCTGCGGTACAGCGAGCATATCCAAGAGAAAGGGATCGCCCTCTTCGAACAAGCCAAGCAGGCGGGGCTTGAAGGCGTGATGGCCAAGCTCGCGTCGGGACTTTACTCTTCCGGAAAGCGCACACGGGAGTGGCTGAAGTTCAAGGCGATGAACGAACAGGAGGTCGTCGTCGTGGGCTATACCGCCCCGCGGCGTTCGCGCAAATACTTTGGCGCCCTCGTGCTCGCCGTGCGTGAGTCCTCGCAGTGGCAGTACGTGGGGCACGCGGGAACGGGTTTTGATGAAGAGACGCTTCAAATGCTGTACAACAAGATGCAGCCTCTGAAGACTAAAACCAAACCCTTCACCGTTAAGGTGAAAGACGAAGCGCAGACCACTTGGCTGCGGCCCCAGCTTGTGGCCGAGGTAAAATTCACCGAATGGACGGACCGTGGTGAGATGCGCCACCCGGTCTATCTAGGACTGCGAGGGGATAAAAAAGCAACGGACGTAGTGCGCGAAGTACCAACTTAGGAACGAACAACTGCTCCCCCGTTCTTGCCGCGAGGTGGGCTCTGGGCCCGGTAGCAAGCAATTACGAAGACCGTGGTTGGCGAACCAGTATAATGCAAGTCCACTCCGTGATCGCATCTATACTGCGGACCTTACGGACTCGGGCGAGATTCTTGGTTAGCGCTGGACCTGCGTTCTCCGTGCTGCCGGCATGCAGCGATAATCTGGGAGCACAACCATGATGCGGATTTTTCGATGCGTGATGGCGTCAGCAACCCTGCTCGCGAGCCAAATTCCACTCGCGCGCGCCGCCGAACAGACCGACCTGCTCCTCGTCTTGGCCATGGATGTGTCGCGCAGCATGGATCGGGCGAAGTTCCTGCTGCAGCGTCAAGGTTATGCTGGGGCAATTTCCAATCCCCAGGTGCTCAATGCGATCGAATCCGGTCCCCACCAGAAGATCGCGTTGTGTTTTATTGATTGGTCTGGCCCCTTCGAGCAGAAGGTCGTGATCGATTGGACGATCATTGACGGCCCTGCTGCCGCGTCACGCTTCGGCGGTCTGGTCGCCGACGCCCCACGATCGTTCTACAACAGCACCTCGATTGGTGCCGCCATCAATTTTGCGACGGCTCGGCTCGCCAGAGCGCCGTTCGAGGCCGAACGTCACGCCATTGATGTGTCGGGCGATGGCACCAACAATGCTGGTCCTGACGTGCAATCTTCCCGTGATCAGGCAGTTGCCAAAGGCATCCTTGTCAACGGCCTTGTGATCTTGACCGACATCGACTTGGCTCCAAATCCAAGACACACCATTCCCCCAGGAGGCATCGAGAAATACTACCGTGATAACGTCATCGGCGGCGCCGGCTCGTTCGTAATGGTTGCCGAGGATTACAATTCGTTCGGTCGCGCCATGGTGAAGAAGCTTATTGCCGAGATCGCTACGAGACCTGAGCAACATCGCTTGGTGCCGAAGGTCGCCGCGACAAAAGCGGTCAGCCAAGGCCGACGGACGGCGAAGTGATGCTCAGGCGGTCGGTTCCCTTTCATGACCCGTGCCTCGAACCGAAGACTCCCATAAAGACCATCAGAGCACGCGGAGACCCGACATGGTCAGGAGCGCGCCGGCCCGCGCTGGCGCGTCAGGGTCTTCGCCGCCTGCACGATTTCCGCCACCGAGAGATGCACGTAGGCGAGCACATCATCCGCCGTGCGCCCGCTCTTGGGAATGTTGCGCACGGCCAGCATGCGCACGCGCGGCCCATCGCCCGAGGCGGCGGCCGCTTCGGCGATTTCGCTGCCGATGCCGCCGACATAGCTGTCCTCCACGGTCAGGATCGGCGCACCGGCGCTGCGTGCGAGCCCGAGCACCGGCGCCGCATCCAGCGGCAGCGCATAGGCATCGATTACCGTCGCGGCGATGCCGAGAGGCTGCAATGCCTCTGCGGCTTTGAGGCAGCTATGGACGAGATATCCGGTACCGGCGAGCACAATGGCAGGGCGATCCGACTCGGCGCGGCGGACCACCTTATAGCCTCCGAAGGGAAAACGTTCGCTTTCGCGATAAAGGATCGGCAGGTCGCCGCGCACCGCGCGTAGATAACAGGCGCTCGGGTGCTCCGCCATCGCCAGCACCAGATTATAGGCGCTAACCGGATCGCTCGGCGTCAGCACCGTCATGGCGGGATTCCCACGGTAGTCATCCGTATGGGCGAGCGCGCGCATGAATCCCACATCCGCCAGTCCCATCTGGCTCGGCCCATCGGCGGCGAGGGTGACACCGACATGAGTCCCAACCAGCTTTATGGGCAGTCCGCTGATGATCGCCATTTCGATCTCGTCGAAGGCGCGCTCCATGAAGCGACCGAAAGTGCTGACAAAGGCGATCTTGCCGGCGGCGGCGAGGCCGGCGCCCGCGGAAACCATGTTCTGTTCGGCGATACGGCCTTCGAAATAGCGCTCGGGATAAGCCTTGGCAAAATCCTCCGCATAAGTCGAGTTCTTGACGTCGCCGTCGAGCGCAACGATGCGGGGATTGGCGGCGCCGAGTGCTTTGAGCGCCAGCCCATAAGCGCGTCGCGGCGACAGCGCCTTCTTTTCCTCGACCGATTTCGCCACCTTGGTGTTGCCGGCCACGGCTGCCATGAACCCCGCCGGCGGGCGCGCGGGTGGCGGCGCTGTCGGTGTCGCCGTCGGCTGGGCGATCGGCAAGCCACGCGCCATTTCTTCCTGCGAGATCGCAGCTACTCCGAGCTCCTTCGCGCGCTGGTCGAGCGCTCCGAGCACCGAGTCGAGCTGGTCTTTTGGGACCGGCGTCCCATGGTGGCCCGTGCCCTGAAGAGCGGGCACGCCCCAGCCTTTGACGGTGCGTGCGATAATGACGAGAGCTTGACCTTCCTTGGCCAACCCGGCGCGTCGCCCAAGCGCCGCCAGGATCGCCTCGGGGTCATGACCGTCTATCACTACGGTGGTCCACCCGAAGGCTTCGGCCTTGCGCTGCAGATGCGTCCAATCCTGCTGACGCGAGACAAAGTCGCTTTGGCCGAGTTCGTTGCAGTTGAACAGGGGGACGACGTTCGAGAGGCGCTGGTCGCGGATGAAATCCATCGCCTCCCAGATCTGACCCTCGCGTGATTCGCCGTCGCCAATGATGCAATAAACGACCTTGTCGATGCCGTCGATGCGCGCAGCGCAGCCGAGTCCGCCTGCAACCGAGAGTCCCTGCCCCAAGGACCCCGTCGCGGCGTCAAAGAATGGAAAGCCCAGTGCCGGGTTGGGGTGACCGTCGATCGGGCTGTCGATCTCGCGCAGCGTCATAAGATCATCCACGGTCATTCGTTTAGCTTGGCCGTGAGGACAGAAGGTGGCACCGAGGTCGGCGCAGGCGGCGTAGATGATTGGCACGGCATGGCCCTCGGACAGCACCAGGCGATCTGCGCCGGGATCGCGCGGCTGCTCCGGTCGCCAGCGCATCGTGTGATACATCAGCGTGGCGATCAGATGCGCAAGCGAGAGCGCGCTGGTGGGATGGCCGCTGCCTGCGGCTGTGGTGGCGCGGACCGCGAGCTTGGCGATGGCGATCGCCTTGGCGTTAATGAGTTGGCTCAGCGTTGCCATGGAGCTCTCCTTGATAAGATTTGGGACCGCGCGCCGCCGGTCTGACGCCTGGTCCACCGATGCCCGGATCGGATACCGTCTCGGTCGGCGGAAGACGCCCCGTCATCTCGATCGATTGGGTGTTCCGAAGAGAACTCAGCGCTTCCTCGGGAGTTGCATCCAGCCCAGCATCGCGGTCAAGAGCCGCCGGCGATGCGTGCGTCAATGCGGTAGGGCGTGTACTCATAAATCGAACTGGTCGGCGGCCGCCTGCTAATGTCCGTTTGAAGCGCATTGCGGACTTCAAGTCGGACATCGCGCCCTGTCCGATGAGGGTCAAAATGAGCCGTGCTACTCACTTCGTCGGCACGGCAGGTCTACCGCAGGAAGCGGACCCGCCAGCCGACGGTAGGCGCTTCCGAGTCGGGCCACAACCGGACATTCCCAGCTTCCTCCCGAACCGAGTCGCTGCCTGCCTAGACTGTCGGAACGGTGCCACCATCGATGACGTATTCCGTGCCGGTGATTGCGGCGGCACGCGGCGAAGCAAGAAAAGCGATGAGCTCCGCTACCTCGGTTGGCTTCGCTGGCCGCCCTAACGGGATGCCGCCAAGCGAATCCATCAAGCCTTGGCGCGCCGCCTCCTCGCCAGTTCCGGCTTCGAGGGCCAATCTTTTGACGAGATTCACCGCTGCTTCCGTCTCAACCCAGCCCGGCGACACCCGGACGACACGAACGCCCTTCGGGCTGACTTCCTTGGACAGTCCCTTGCTGTAGTTCGCGAGCGCCGCTTTGGCAGCCGCGTAAGCGATGGTGGCTTCGGCTAGTGGCAATTGCCGCTGAATCGAGGTGACGTGAATAATCACCCCGGCGCCCTGCTTCAGCATCGCTGGCAAGAGCGCGCGATCCAGACGGACGGCCGGGAAGAGATTAAGGTCGAGCGCCCGCTGCCACTCCCGATCATCGAGCACCGCAAAACCACCCGCAGGCGCAGAGGAACCGCCGACGACGTGCACGACGATGTCGATACCGCCGAACTGTTTCATCACGGCGTCGGCTACTGCGGCGCAGCCCTCGGCAGTCGCAACATTCGCCGTCACGAACAGCTCTTCCGCGGAGAGGTCGGCGGGTCGGGCCCGCGCCGTGCCGAGGACTGCCGCGCCGGCTTCACGCAGTCGCGCTGCGACGGCGTGGCCGACGCCTTTGGTCGCGCCGGTGACAAGCGCACGGCGGCCGGCGAGTTCAAGAATATTGCCCATAGGATTCTCCCAAGGTGAATTTGTTGCATTCGCGTCACGCCACGACCGTCGCACCGCTACCGGAAATCAGCACGTCCGGGACATAGCCGTGGCGCTTGGCGCCAACGGTCGCGCCGCCGTGCAGCATTCCCTGCACTTCGTCGCCGAAGAGCGTGTAGGGGAAGCCCCGTTCGGGTGCACTCACGGCATCGAGACGATCCTGAAGCTCAGAAGGAATCTCGAACGACAGCGCCGCGATGTTCTGCGCAAGCTGCGTGAGCTTCGTGGCTCCTACGATGACCGACGCCACCCCCGGCCGGTTCGCAACCCAATTCAGTGCGACCTCGGCCATGCTGCGGCTGAGCTGCTTCGCAACGGCTTCAAGCTCGGCCACGATGGCGAGATTGCGCGCCGAGAAGGTCGTCAGGGCCGGGTGATTGGAGCCCTTGAGCACCTCAAGGCGGCTTGCGCCCGCGTCACTGTCTCGGCCCGCGCGATACTTGCCGGAGAGCAGGCCGTTCGCGAGCGGCGCCCAGGCCATGATGCCCATGCCGTGCTCGCTGCCGAGCGGCACGAATTCATGCTCGACGCTGCGTTGCGCGAGCGAGTATTCGAGTTGAAGCGCCGCGAGCGGCTCGTAGCCGCGAAACTCCGCGATCGTCTGCGCGCGCGAGGCGTACCATGCGGGAACGTCGGAGAGACCGACATAACGCACCCTGCCCGAGCGCACGAGGTCATCCAGCGTGCGCATCACCTCTTCCGCGGGCGTCACGCGATCCCAAGTGTGCAGGATGTAAAGGTCGATGTAATCGGTGCCGAGACGCTTCAGCGACGCCTCGACCGCACGCAGGATATTCTTGCGCCCGTTGCCGCCTGCGTTCGGATTTCCCGGCTGGGCGTTGTAGCTGAACTTGGTCGAGATTACTGCAGCATCGCGCAGGCCCCGTTCGGCAATGAATTCTCCTAGCCAGGTCTCGGAGGTGCCGTTGGTGTACAGGTCGGCGGTGTCGAAGAAGTTGCCGCCGGCATCGACATATGTGTTGACGAGTTCGCGCGCGGTCTCTTTGTCCGTGCCCCAGCCCCATTCCGTGCCGAAGGTCATCGTTCCAAGTGCCAGGCGGCTGACGCGCAGGCCGGTCCGGCCAAGCGTGAAGTAGCTGTTCAAAGCGCGCGAATGAGGCATGGGGTGCTCCTGTCGGTTCGATCTGGGCTGTCGTGCGGCCCTCGACATCCACCATCAGGGAAAATCGGCTGCGCGATAACTCTGTTTATTCGGTATATAATATGCGATATTATTCATGAATGGATCGTGATCTTCTCAACCACTTGCCGGTCATTCTCGCCGTGGCGCGGCGCAAGAACTTCGCTGCCGCAGCTTCCGAACTTGGCATGGGCCCCTCGGCCGTCAGCCACGCGGTTCGTCTGGTTGAGGAGCGGTTGGGCGTGCCGCTGTTCGCGCGCACGACGCGCAGCGTGGCGCTGACCGAAGCCGGGGCTGCTTTGGTCGCGAGTGCCGCACCCGCCCTGCAGGATATCTCCGACCGGGTCGAACGCATCCGCGCGGTCAAGGGCCGCGTAAGCGGTCTTCTGCGCCTCAACGTCCCGCGCCTTGCTCTATCGATGGTGATGACGTCGGTCGTGCGCGAGATGGCCAAGCGTTTCCCCGACGTGACGGTTGAAATTTTCGCCGACGACGCGATTGCCAACATCGTTGAGGACGGGTTCGACGCCGGTATCCGGCTTGGCGAAATGATCGCCGAGGACATGATTACGGTGAGGCTGACGCCGCCGTTCAGGGCTATCCTCGTCGCATCGCCAGCCTATCTCTCCGAACGCGGCCGGCCCAAGACCATTGCTGACCTCAAAAACCACAACTGCATCGCCTACCGCTTGATCAAATCCGGCGGGCTCTATCGGTGGGAGCTCCTTGATGACGGACGCGAGGTTGCCGTCGAGGCAACCGGTAATACGGTGATCAACGATCCGATGTATGCGCTCGATCTGGCGCGCGCCGGTGTCGGGCTTGCCTATGTGATGGAGCCGGTGGTGCGCGCCGACATCGCGGCGGGCCATCTGACGCAAGTGCTGCCGAAGTCATCCAGCGAGTGGCCCGGTCTGTTTCTCTACTACCCAAAGCGTGCCGCGTTGGCGCCGAAGCTCCGGGCTTTTATCGACACAACAAAAGAAGTCTTGCGACACCGAGGTAGCTCATAGGAGCAGCTGAGAAAAGCCGGGAGATGGGTAATGAACGTGCTTACGATCGTGTCTCCTGGGCTGAAGGTTCTGTTCGAACGTGTTGGGAAGCCCGAGGTTATCAATCGCCCGGAGGTGCTTCGGCTCAGCGGGACGGCTGCAGTTATCGCCTGCAATCACATCGGCTGGGTGGACAGCCTCTGGGTAGCATATGCCGTCTATCCGAGGCAGCTTCGCTATATGTCGAAGCAGGAGCTGTTCAATTCGCGTGTCGCCAAATGGATCTTGGAGCAGGGAGGATCATTTGCAGTCGACCGCGAGGTGCCGTCCAGGGACTCGATCAAGACCGCCCTCGACCTGCTGAAGAATGGCGAAATCCTGTTGATCTTCCCGAGCGGGACGCGGAGCGATCAAAATATTTCGTTTAAGCGCGGTGCCGCCATGGTCGCGCTTCACGCCGGCGTTCCACTTGTTCCTGCCTTCTATCAAGGTCCTAATGACGTGCGGATCGCGCACTTCGTGCAGCGTCCGCGGGTCCGGGTGACGTTCGGGACACCCATTCCTACAGCGGGGCTGCCGCTCGGGAAACAAACGACGATGGCCCTCACTCGACAGCTCCAAGCAGCGATCGGCGAGCTGCGATTGATCGCGACTGCGGAGCGCTCGGACGCGTAACGGGTCGGAACCCGTCGCGGGGAGGAATATTCCAAAAGGTCCAGTCTGCGAATCCGGCCCACGCCGTGGCCGCTTCGGATTTGGCTGTGTGAAAACATGCGTTCGCGATCAGGCGCGGCCGCTCGCACACCCTTGCCCCTGCTGCGGCGGGCCGCTCCTTCCATGGCATGAGATTCAATCAGATTGCCCTCAGGGTTACGGTAGGGCCAGCCTCTAATTCGCCAGGTTTAGGGTCGCCATTGGTCCACGGCGATGGCCGATTACGCTCATCAGGCCAGGCCATCCGGCTCACCGCGTCTCTTGCCGCTGCCCACAGGGTCGCAAGGCAGCGGGATTGATCCTCGCCCTCGTCGGATGGGCTGACAAAGGAGGCTAAGGTTGGCGGGGAAGATTGACGCCGTTCTCAAGCTTAGCTTTGTCGCGTCAGTGTTGTTCGCTTCGTCCAGCGTTGGGTATTACTACCTGAGGTACTTGCCGCAGAGAGACGCCCGGTTCGAGCCTGAGCGAGCGTTAGAAGGCTTGCGAGCCGCCGCCCAAAAGCGTGCCGAGCGAGAGCAATTGGCTTCAGAACAACAGGCCTCGGAACAACGGGCGTTGGAACAACAAGCGGCAGAGCAACAGCAATTGCGGGAGAGGGCCGATCGCTACCAAGCGTGCCTAACCCACGTCACCGATGGCTACAATGAGTCGCGGATAGCGGCCTGCAATTGTCTTCAAGAGAAAGTCATCAAAGACCATGACAGCTGCATTAGATCGGGCTTTCGCGAAAAAGTATGCGATCTGGCATACGTCGTCCGCAAGCCTTCGCCCAATTGCCCGCTTCCACCAGCGATCGCACGCAACTTGGACACTGACGCAGAGAAAGCGCGTGATGGCTGCCTAGAAGATAAGTAGGTTGGGATGGAAGCAAGAGTTTATGCTCTACAAACCCCAACCCCTCATCCGCTGAGATATCTAGCTGGCCCGCGCCCCAAGCGGGGGGAAAGGAAGCGATTTAGTGGGCTAGAGACTGACTTCTTCGGAGAAGGGGAATTGATGGAGCGGAAACCAAGAGCGCCAGCGATGTCAAAGGAAGCTATGCGCCAAGAGTCCGAACGCTTGGTAAGAGAGGCGATGGCGCGGAACGTGACCATCACGCAGGGCAAGACCCGGCTGGATGTGAAATGCGGTAAGTGCGGTGCGTCCAATCGCGTTAGCGCGGAGGTGGACCATGGCCGGGTAGAATACGCCTGCAAGGAATGCGGACATAAGCAGAAGACCTTGTGACCAGAAGACCCGGTGGGTCTTTGGTCACTGTTTGCAGGGACAACATCCGGAAGGATGTCGAAAATGCCCCTAAGTGACATTGCGAGGTCTCCCGGAACCATCGATCGCTAGCTGAGGACTCTTGCCGCCGTATTCTTGGACGCAACCGCGACGGAAGCCTAGAAGACCAATGCCGACACACCACTGACGACTTGCTGCAATGCCAAGTCCGCAGAGTCGTAGGTTTTCTTCCTCCCTGCAACCTGACAATTGTGTAATAAGGAGACGTGGCGTTGACCCGCGCGTCAATGATCGAGGAAGCTCCTGAGCACCCTTGATCGGCTCGGGTGCTTGAGCTTCCGCAACGCCTTCGCCTCGATCTGACGGATGCGCTCGCGGGTCACCGAGAACTGCTGGCCGACTTCCTCCAGCGTGTGGTCGGTGTTCATGCCGATGCCGAAGCGCATGCGCAGCACGCGCTCCTCGCGCGGCGTCAGGCTGGCGAGCACGCGCGTCGTGGTCTCCCGCAGGTTGGCCTGGATGGCGGCGTCCACGGGTAGGACCGCATTCTTGTCCTCGATGAAGTCGCCGAGGTGGGAATCCTCCTCGTCGCCGATCGGGGTCTCCAGGCTGATCGGCTCCTTGGCGATCTTCAGGACCTTGCGCACCTTCTCCAGCGGCATGGCCAGCTTCTCGGCCAGCTCCTCCGGCGTCGGCTCGCGGCCGATCTCGTGCAGCATCTGGCGCGAGGTGCGCACCAGCTTGTTGATGGTCTCGATCATGTGCACGGGGATGCGGATGGTGCGGGCCTGGTCGGCGATCGAGCGGGTGATCGCCTGCCGGATCCACCAGGTGGCGTAGGTCGAGAACTTGTAGCCGCGGCGGTACTCGAACTTGTCGACCGCCTTCATCAGGCCGATGTTGCCTTCCTG
>Ga0137409_10004305_pt2 | contig 12317 bp, 10 predicted proteins | sample CZODoug1_16funga_FD_122059 | JGI IMG/M metagenome (GOLD analysis project Ga0137409, IMG submission 122059) | Vadose zone soil fungal communities from Angelo Coast Range Reserve, California, USA - CZODoug1_16fungal (Hybrid Assembly) | ecosystem: Environmental > Terrestrial > Soil > Vadose zone... | reverse complement strand
TCCCAATCAAAAATATCGAAACCGACCCCATGCAAAGTAACAGGCGGTCGCCGGCACGGACGCGCTTTGGGCAAATACTTGACACGTCGGGCAAATCAACGGCACTCCTTCATCATCGCACAATCCGTTAAACGCCCCTGGGCCCGCAATGGCGCGCCGTTCAGTGTGATTTTGGGCGAAAATCCCCACGCACGATTGAAGTTGCATTGGCTCGTGAAGTTGCAATGGCTCGCCGCAGCGAGTGATCGCCTGCGTGTTGTCGAGCCGCCGCGCTTCCGACGCGCGGGCCGGGGGCACCCGGCTCGACATAGTCAGCGGCGATCTCCCAGCCGCGCGGCGCACAACTCTGGCGCTCCAAGGCTTGCCTCGAGCGCCTGAAGGCCACCTCGCCGGAGCGGAGGCGGGCGGTCAAGGCCGCAGCCGCGAAGCGGGGACGCTCAACGCGCCCGCCTTGACGGGCCGCCTCCGGTCTGGCTCCCCACAAACCCGCGCAAGGTGTCGTTTGCTCAGTGAAATTATCGACTTGGCCGAAAACGCAACTTTTGGCGATTCAGCGTAAGGTTCGTGGCGTGTTTGAAAATGCTCACGATCCGACCGGCCGCACCTTGCGGCTTTTATCCTGCCATCGCTCGGTCGGCTGTCTCCTCCTCGCCGTCCCTGCGCCATTCTTCGCTAAGCAGCGATCGGACAAAAACCAGACAGAACACCCCGGCAGCAGATTCCGCGCAGATTCGTTGCAGTCGATATGCCGAATCGTTGTGACCGCGAGTGCGTCACGTCGCGCCAGATCGAGCGAACCTAGTACGCAGGAAGGCGACAGGCAGACGGTCTCGGTTGGACGTGGTAATGTCCGGTGTTGTGGATAGCGGACGAGAGAGCGGACATGCCAATATCGACGCGAATGAACCCCAAGCGGACATTTACAATTTTGAAGCGAGAAGCAGGCGCTTGCTTCATCGACTGATCGAAATTTGAAGCTATGGTTCGCCACACTTGACGGAAAGGCGCGGTGTCAGATGGGCGCCCGATGAAACGAGGAGGCCGCCCGATTTCACCGGGACAAACGCCCGCTATTGCTTGTTGGCCCAATCCAGGATCGCGACCGCCTCGGCGCCAACTTTCGTCTGCCACGCGGCGATTGGACCACTAGCCGCCCCTTTGAGGGCGGCGATGATGGCGGGTGAAGCTGGTTCGTCGATGCTTACTCCGTTGGAGCGCATGCGCTTGTAGTTCTCGGCGGTACGATTGGAGAGGAGTTCGATCTGGCTTTTTTCCGTCGCGGCGGCGGCCGCTTCAACCTGGTCTTGCACCTCCTTTGGTAACGCTTCGAAGTCGTCTTGACGTACGAACGCGATCGAGATCGGAATCGCGTAGTTAATGGGCGTGAAGTGGCGTAGGTCGTCCCAAAGTTTCCGTCCTGCTCCGCCATCGCCGGAAGTCAGGATCGCATTCAACTTGTGCTCCCGGATTTTGGCGATGGCCTCGTTGAAGGGAAGGTATTCAGCGGTGGCACCCACAGTCCGCATCACCTCGGCCGAGTTGTAGTCATATGTTCGCACTGACAGCGTGCGTAGATCTTCGACGCTCTTGAGTGGCTGATCCGACCAGATGCCGGTCGACGGCCAGATCGTCATATAAAGAAGCTTGAGGCGTCGCGCTGCCAGTGCGCGCTCATAAAGCGGTCGGGCTCTTGCGTTCACCGCTCTCGCTGAATCGACCGACTGGACGACGAACGGAAGCGACGACAGGCCGAATATCGGATCGGACGCCTCGAGCGGCCCCGCGAACGCGTCACCCCCCGCAATACGGTTGTCCTGCGCTGCTCGTAGCATTTCGCCCGAGCTGATTTTCATCTCATTGTCGAATGCGTTCACCGTCGTGAGGTAGCCGTTCGTGTTTGAGGCCAGGAGTTTTCCGAAAGTTGCCAGTCCGACGCCCGAGATATTGCTTTCGGGATATTCGGTGGCCATCCTCCACTGAACTTGCGCAATCGCTGGGACAGGAATCGCCCCGACAACCAGCGCAATCGCGCATACGGCTACGAAAAATCCTCGCTCAACTCTCCACGCTAGAGGCAGGTGCCTACTGCGCGTTGTCCGGAAATGCATGTTTCGCCCCCTCTATAACTCCGTCTACAAACATGACGTAGAACGGCGCCAGGAACATCATCCGTACCACGCAGGTGAGCCATGCATCATTGCTGTCGATCTGATCGAATTAATACGCCATTTGCTGCGGCGTAACCCGATTTCGCAAACCGACCGACCTTGCCTAGAGAGGCAGTTCGCGGCTAGGCGTTGCCGAATAAAGGTTGCTACCACGATAGCCAACGCAACACTTGAGGCTATGACTAGTCCAGCGCCATTTCGGTCAGGGGCACGAGCTTCACGCCCGCCTTCACAAGCCCTTCACGAACCGACTTGGCGACTGCGATTGCGGTCGGCTCATCGCCGTGCAGACAAAGCGTGTCGACCGTGCAGGATATTGTCTTGCCGTTGCGCGACCTGATCCTGTTGTTAAGGACCATTTCGACAACCTGCTTCGTCGCCACGACAGGATCCTTGATTACCGAACCCTGAATCTTGCGGGATGTCAGATTTCCATCGTCTTCATACTGGCGATCGCAAAAGCCCTCCCGGGCAACCCTTAATCCGAGAGTGCGGCCCGCCTTCTCCATTTCCGAACCCGCAAGAGCAACATAGATGATGCTGCGGTCTACAGTTTTGATCGCACGTCCGATGGCCATCGCGTAGTCGCTGTTTTCGGCTGCCATATTGTTCAAGGCGCCATGCGGCTTTAGATGTGTTACCTTGACATCCGAATAAGCTGCCAATGCCTGCAGCGCGCCGATCTGATACGCAATCATGTATTCGAGATCGTCGGCACGCATGTCGATGCGACGCCGTCCAAATCCCCAGATGTCATTGAAGCCTGGATGTGCGCCGACAGAAACACCCTCGCGCTTTGCGTCGGCAACAATCTTGCGCATGGTCAAAGGATCACCGGCGTGGAAGCCGCAGGCGATGTTCGCCGACCCGATAACCTTAAGTATGTTGGCATCGTCGCCAATCTCGTAGGCTCCGAAACCTTCGGCCATATCGGCGTTGAGGTTGATTTTTTTCGACATCATCGTGCCCTTTCTCGTCCTCTCGTCCTCTCGTCCTCTCGTTCTCGCATGAGCCATTTGCGAGGCGGCATTGACTGCCCCTTTTATGATACCCAAAAACGTCTGGCGGCCCATCACGTCAATCTCGGGATTGACTGACATGGCCGCTATCAGGGGGTAACTGCCACTCTGCGGGATCAGGAAGCCCAGGACGCGTAGCGCAAGAACGCAAGGCGTCGCAGATTTGCCGATTGGAGCGCGTGACGGGCTGCGGCATCATAGGGGCACAGCGAAACAGTAGTGCCCATCTTCATCGGCCGCGGTGCGCCCGAAGAGATTCGAACTCCTGACCCCCAGATTCGTACTCTGGGCCGGACCATTGAAATCATTGAGGTCTGTTACCGCAAGAACTTTCTATGTCTGCAATCCCTCCGAGAATCCAGCTTCGCTACAGCAGGCGCGTTACCGGTACCAATCGCCACTAACCTGCCGAATACGCAGCGATCAGGAAAGATACGAAATTCCGACCTACGGTTTAGGAAACCGTTTGAGGGCCAACAATGTAAATGTGTTAGTCGATCCGTGTTGCACATATGTTGCTTATATCGGCAACAGAGGCAGCCTAATGGGAGAGCCTGCGTCAGGCCAGCGCCAAGCCCCAACTCCCACCGGGATTGCGCACGAGAATAGTGCCATCAATCCGGATCTGATCGCTCAAGAATTCGATGAAGGCACGAACACGTGCTGGCAACGGGCCGCCTTGGCCGAGATAGACCGCGTGAACGTCCTCTTGATCGCCGGGATTGAACTCCTCGAGTACCGGTACGAGCCGACCTGCCTCAATGTCAGCACCAATGTGAAAAAGCGCGAGCCGCGCAAGCCCGGCGCCACCGAGGGCTAGAAGACGGGCCGCCTCGCCGTCGCTGGCGCGCGCGACAGGCGGCGGAGAAGCCGACTCCGTCGTTTCTCCGATTTGAAAGGGCCATCCGCCGATGGTGCGGAAAAAAGTCCAGCCGATGCCCTTATGATGAGACAGATCATCGGGCGTTTTCGGCACGCCGTGCTTGGCGATATACTCGGGCGAAGCAACGACCGCCATGCGGCTGGTTCCGAGCTTGCGGGCCACCAGACTGGAATCCCGCAACGGACCGACGCGGATGGCGATGTCGGCACGCTCCTGCATCAGGTCGATGACCGAGTCCGAGAGTACGATGTCCAGCGTTACCTCGGGATGTCTCTCCAGAAATTGCGGAACGAGCGGCATCACATGGCGCATCCCGAGAGGGATGTTGCTATTGACCCTGAGATGTCCGCGGGGAGAAGCGCCTGCTGCCGCCTCGCGTTCGGCTTCGTCGATGTCGGAGAGAACGCGCACCGCGCGGTCGTAGAAGGCTTGGCCCTCCGGCGTGAGCTGCAGCCTGCGCGTGGAGCGATTGATCAGGCGAGCGCTGAGCCTTCCTTCCAGCCGCGAGACAAGCTTGCTGACGCCCGAAGGCGTCAATCGAAACTCTCGCGCCGCCGCGGTGAACCCACCGAGGTCGACGACGCGGACAAACACCTCCATCTCGGCAGCGCGATTGGTATCAAGACGCGGCATCATGAATTCATCTCACAAATGAATGGAATTGTCGCGCCCTAATTCCATCTGTGGCGAGGCGCCATCTCTGGCCGATCCGTCCATCGACCAAGGAGCAAAGCCATGCCGATCGCCGTCCTCTCACTTACCGCCGGCGCTTTTGGCATTGGCACAACCGAATTCATCATCATGGGCCTGCTGCTGCAGGTAGCCGCCGACATGCATGTCTCGGTCTCAGCAGCAGGGCTCTTGATTTCAGGCTACGCGCTGGGCGTCTTCGTCGGCGCGCCGATCCTGACGTTGGCGACGCGCCGGATGCCGCGAAAAGCGGTGCTGCTGGCGCTGATGGCAATCTTCACAATGGGCAACGCCGCGTGCGCGTTGGCGCCGTCCTATGGCCTGCTGATGGCGGCGCGCGTGCTGACATCGCTCGCGCACGGCACCTTCTTCGGCGTTGGATCGGTGGTGGCGACCGGGTTGGTCCCGGAAAACAAACGGGCCTCCGCGATCTCAACGATGTTTGTCGGCCTCACGGTTGCGACCCTGCTCGGCGTGCCGTTCGGGGCCTGGTTCGGTCTCCTGCTCGGCTGGCGCGCGGCCTTTTGGGCGGTGGCAATCATCGGAATTGTGGCCTTCATCGTGCTCGCGCTGTTCGTACCCGGCAATGTCGGCCGCGACGAGCGGCCGGCGCCGCTCCGCGATGAATTGGCCGTCCTGGCGAGGCCCCAGGTTCAACTAGGCCTTGCGATGACGGTGCTCGGCTTCGCAGGGCTCTTCACGGTCTTTACCTACATTCAGCCCATCTTAACCCGCATCACTGGATTTTCGGAGGCTGCGGTCTCACCGATCTTGCTGGTGTTCGGCGCGGGGCTATCGATCGGCAACGTCGCCGGCGGCCGCCTAGCCGATCGCGGTCTTCCCCCTGCACTGATTGGCACGCTCGCGGGACTTGCCGTCGTGCTGTTGGCGCTTGCGCCGGCCCTTTTGTTCAAGGCTTCGGCCGTGATGCTGGTCGGCCTGCTCGGAGCGGCGGCCTTCGCCACGGTGGCACCGCTTCAACTGCGCGTGCTGGAGAAGGCGGGCGCGGCCGGTCGGAATCTTGCCTCAAGCCTCAACATCGCGGCGTTCAATCTCGGCAACGCACTGGGAGCCTGGGTCGGTGGTGTCACGATCGATCACCAGCCCGGCCTCGCCGCGCTGCCGCTGGTCGCAGCCGCTATTACCGCACTCGGCCTCTGTATCGCGCTCTGGAGCCTACGGCTCGAGCGCGTACGCATCCCGGCCATCAGCTAACCAAAAGAAGGATTGGGATCATGGAATACCGTAATCTTGGCGCATCGGGACTGAAAGTGCCGGCTTTAAGTTTCGGCACCGGCACCTTCGGCGGCGAAGGGCCGCTGTTCTCGGCCTGGGGCAACAGCAGCGTTGCGGACGCGCGCCGTTTGATTGATATTTGCCTGGAGGCCGGCGTCACCTTGTTCGATACCGCTGACGTTTACTCGAATGGCAGCTCCGAGGAGGTGTTGGGAGCCGCGATCAAGGGCCGGCGCGACAAGCTCCTCATCTCCACCAAGACCAGTCTTCCGACCGGGGATGGTCCCGAAGACGCCGGCTCGTCGCGGCATCGATTACTCCGCGCGGTCGACGCTTCTTTGCAGCGGCTCGGCACTGATTACATCGATCTGCTGCAGCTTCACGCCTTCGACGCCGGCACGCCGATCGAGGAGGTGCTGTACACGCTCGATGTGCTGGTGCGTGCCGGCAAGCTCCTTTATGTCGGGGTCTCCAACTTCTCGGGCTGGCAACTCATGAAGTCGTTGGCAGCGGCCGAGCGGCATGGCTGGCCGCGATATGCCGCACATCAGGTCTATTATTCGCTAGTCGGCCGCGATTACGAATGGGAGCTTATGCCGCTTGGACTCGACCAGGGTGTCGGCGCGCTGGTCTGGAGCCCGCTCGGCTGGGGACGACTCACCGGCAAGATCCGGCGCGGCCAAAAATGGCCCGAAGGCAGCCGTCTCCACCAAACCGCTCAATGGGGTCCACCGGTCGACGATGAGCGGCTATATCGCGTAATCGAAGCCTTGGAGGTAGTGGCGAGTGAAACCGGTAAAAGCGTGCCTCAAATTGCGATCGCGTGGTTGCTGACGCGTCCGACCGTCTCGTCCGTTATCATCGGAGCGCGCAACGAAACGCAGCTTCGCGACAATCTCGGCGCCGTCGGCTGGTCGCTAAGCCCTGAGCAATTAGCGACGCTCGACAAAGCAAGCGATGTCATACCCGCTTATCCCTATTATCCCTACCGCACCCAGGAGGGCTTCGCTCGGATTAACCCACCGCCGGTGTGAGCCGTACGTGGCTCCGGGTTGAGGCCACCCTGGATGTGCAGGCCTGAATCGGCGAGGACCGACGCTCTTCATCCCGTTCTGGCCGCCGACCGCGCAACTCGTCGGCCGGGCGACGCGCGTCCGCACCTTGTCAGGCAAGTTTCGGATAGGTCGCCTTGTCGAAGAAACTCGCACCGGCCACATATTTGCGCCCGGGCGACAGGTCGGGTTTTTCTTCGCCCTCGCCGCCTGACTCGAAAGTCAATTCGAGCTGAACACCGCTCGGATCGTAGACGAACAATTGCCACAGCGAGGTTCCGGGCACGACGAACTCGCGCCAGTCGAGTCCGGCCGCCGTGAAGCGGGAAACGTAGGAGCAATAGCCCGAACACGAGAGCGAGACATGATCGATCGCAGCGGTCCCCGCCGGCGCCTTGCCCTCAGGGCCCAGCGCCGGACCGCCGGCATAGACGTGGATGATGGCGAGACCACCCGGTTGGGTGCAACCGAGCCAGGCTCCCGGATAGCCGAAGTCCGGCCGGGGGAATTCCTTCAGTCCAATGATGTCGGTCCAGAATCTCCGGGTCGCGGCCAGATTGTCTGTCTTGATAGCGATATGAAAAAGCCCGTGGACCATGGCGAGCGGCAATGTGGCTTCGGCGGCTGCAGTCATATGTTCTTCTCCTTACGCTGTGCTTCCATCCACTGACATTCCAACGTCCCGATAAAGCGCCTTCAATCGGGTCCGGAATGGTTCTTCGTTCTTGTGATTTGTCCAGCGCCAAACCGTCCAAGATCAACTAACTTGACGGCGCCGCGTGCTTTAAGGCGCAAAAACATAGAACGAGTGAACCACGCCGACCGCGAGGGCGGTGTACCAGCCGACGACGGCTAATAGCATTGCGCCGCAGGCGACCTGCGCGCCGAAACCCATATGCGGCGCCTCGACAAACGTGCGCTGGGGATAGGCTCCGAATCCACGGGCTTCCATCGACATCACCATAGTGGACGCACGCCGCAGCGCCCCGACGAGGAGCGGCATGGCATAGCGCTTGGCTTCGCGGATGCGTCCAGTCATCCCCCGCTGCCGCACCACGCCACGCACCGCCTGGGCCGAGCGGATGATCTTGATCTCCTCCTCGATCGTCGGAATGATCCGCAGCGCGATGAAGAAGGCATAGGCGATCCGGTAGGGGATCTTCATCTGCGTCACGAGAGCGATGGCGAGTTCGCGCGGATCGGTGCTGCGCACGAAGACGAGCGACGCCAGGATGATGGTGTAGATGCGCAAGGCCGATGCCAACGCATAGTCCGCGCTCTCGACATAGATTGGCTTGCCGAGAATGCGGAATATCTCGGTCGTCCCGGGCAAGGTCAGCGTCTGGATCACAAAGAAGCTGGTGCAGGCGAACAGGAAGGGCCAGGTGCCTTGCAGGATTTCCCGCACGGTGATCCGCGCCAATATCAGCGCCGTCGCGAGCACCATCACCGTGATCGCGATCTGGATCCAGGCGATGTAGGCGCCGAAGGCCAGCAGCGAGACCGTCAGCATCCACGCGAATTTCGTCAGCGGATCGGCGCGGTGGAAGATGGAATCCCGGGCCCGGAACTGAAAAACGGTCGAACGTGACATGGTTGCCTCTCAGGCGATCATCGATCGGATCAGGTCGGGGATCGACAAGGTCGGCCCCGCTATGCGATCCGGATGGGTTTTCGCCAACGCCTTGCTGACCTCGAAGATCGGCGGCGGCAGCAGCGCGCTCTCCTTCAGGAGATCGGCTTGCGCAAACAGCGCCTCGGGCTTGCCGTCGAAGGCGATCCCGCCGCCGCGCAGCGCGATGGCCCGGTCGGCCCATTCCGCAACGAGGCGCACGTCGTGGGTGATCATCAGGATTGTCGTGCCGTAGCGCTCCCGAAGTCGATCCATCAGCCGCATGAGGTGCTGGGCGCGTTCATGATCCTGTCCGATGGTCGGCTCGTCGAGCACCAGAAGGCGCGGCTCGAGCACGAGCATGGTGGCCACGCTCAGCCGGCGGCGCTCGCCCAGGCTCAGGTTGAACGGAGACCGGTGTCGGTAACGCGCGAGATCGACGATATCGAGAACCTCGTCGACCCGCCGCGCGATGAAGTCCTCGGCATAGCCCCGCACCTTCAGCCCGTAGGCGACTTCTTCGTCGATCTGGTCGGTGACGAACTGGTGGTCGGGGTTCTGAAACACATAGCCGATCTCGGCCGAGATCTCGCGCGGGCCGAGGTCCGAAATGTCCCTGTCGCCGAGATAGACCGTGCCGCGCTCCACCGGGTTGATGCCGATCAGCGCGCGGGCCAATGTCGTCTTGCCCGACCCGTTCTGCCCGAGCAGTGCGACGATGCTCCTGGTCTCGAGTTCGAGCGAGACGTTCTTCAGTATCGGCCGTTCACGCGTATAGCCGAAGGTGAGATCGCGGATCGAAAGCAGTTTCTCCCCCGGCGCCGCGCTCTCCGGCGCGGCCGGTTTCGCGGTCGCCTGCACGAGACCCCGCGCCATCACCCCTTCCGCGAAGGCGACGGCCTCGGTCACGTTGAGAGGCATGACGTCCGGCGCCACCGCGATGCCGGCGGCCGTGGCGAGTTCGAGCGCAAACTCGCTGACCTGCGGGAACCAGGCGCTGGTGGCGATCGTCTCCGCCTCCTCGGAATGCCCCTCGCGGCGCCGGGCGAAGGCGGCCCGCGGCTTGCCGTCGAACACCACCTCGCCGCGATCCATCATGATCACGCGGGTGACGCGGTCGGCCAATTCGTCGACCCGATGTTCGACCATGATAATGGTCGTGCCGAACTCGCGGTTCAGGCGGTGCAGCACGGCGAAGACTTCCGCCATGCCGGCGGGATCGAGATTGGCCGTCGGCTCGTCCAGCACCAGAAGGCGCGGGCGGGCGGCGAGGACCGCGGCGATGCTGACCCGCTGCTTCTGCCCGCCCGACATGTCGAAGATCGACAGGTCGCCGGCGTCCGGGAGGCCGACATAAGCGAGCGCCTCGGCCTGTCGTGCCATGATCTCGTCGGCAGGCCGACAGAGGTTTTCCAGCCCGAAACAGACCTCGTCGCGCACGCGGGTGTTGATGATCTGGGCTTCGGGGTCCTGGAACACCATGCCTACCTCGGTCGCGAAGTTCGTGACCTTGGTGTCCGGTACCGATTTTCCGCACACGACGGCATGGCCGCCCAGTTCACCGCGCAGCGTGTGGGGAATGGTGCCGTTGAGAACGTTGAGCAGGGTGCTCTTGCCGCACCCGCTCGGTCCGAGGATCAGCACGAACTCGCCCGGCTCGACGCGCAGCGAAACCCCGTTGATGACGGGCGAGGTCTCGCCCTCATAGGTGTAGGTGATGTCCGTGAGATCGACGATGGCCGACGACGTGCCGCCGGGATCGCTGTGCGGCCCTGACACTGCGTCCTCGGCATTTCCAGTGAACGGGACGGCGCGGCCCAGCGCGCCGTCCTCCAGGATCTCGGACATCAGGCCACTTGGCCGTGAAGTCTGGCCTTGCCTTCTTCCGCCGCCACCGCCGTGCCGCGCACGACGCCGGCGCGGGCGAGGCCGCGGGCGATCGGACGGACGAGGACGACGGCATAGACGGCGCCACTGACCATGCGGATCGCAAGCGCGACAAGATTGTAGCCGAGGCCCATGTCGCCGACGCCGAAGAAGTAGACCTCCGGAATCTGCTGCAGCAACGGAGCCAGCGCTCCGGACAGAGCGACGACCGGGAGCGTCCAGTTCTTGTAGCCGTAGAACGCGAACGCCATGTCGGACATGAAGCCCTGCAGGAAGCCCGCGCCGAGCACCATGACGCCGTTGGGGTTGCCGGAGAGAACCTGGGCGACGCCGTTCATGGTCTCCGCGATGGTGGCCGCACCCGGCTTGCGGATGATATACGCCGCCAGCGGACCGGAGATGTAGAAGAAGCCGCAGATGGCTGCGAAGGCCAGGAAGCCATAGCTTCCCGAGAAGGTCATGAACAGGCGACCGAGCATGGCGTTTGGGGTGCCGAGCACACCGTTGATGACGCCGATCACGGCCATGATGACGATCTCCATCAGCGTGAAGCCGATGATGATTCCGCCAATATTATTGCGGTTGCGAAAATAGGCGATCAGGGCAAGCACAATCCCGATCGCGGCGACGATGAGATAGAGTCCAGTTACGTTCATGATACCGCTCCCAGCACGAGGTCCGCAGCTCTGGCCCGCCGTCGGGCCACCAGCCGTCGCGACCTAACTGCATCAAGCGTGCCAATGCTTTTGCGGTACTCAGGCTTCCCTGCCGGCGGTCAGTGACAGATGCGCGCGCAGCACCTCCGCCTTGGAGGGCAGGTGCAGACGGAGGATCTGACTGAGCCGCCGACCGTCGCGATTGAGCAGCGCGACCATGATACGGTTATGGTCCGCGACAGATTTTCTCCAGCTTTCCAGGCGGTTATTGACCGCGAAGCGGTACGGCCGAACCCATGCGTTGAGCCGCTCGAGTTCCTGCAGCAGGACCGCGTTGTCCGCGGCTTCCCAGATCGCCCGATGGATCAGCTGATTGCAGTGGTAATAGGTGGTCTGATCATTGGCCTGGAACGCCGCGACCATGCGCTGATGGGCCTCCTCGATCCGCCTCAGCTGCGGCTCCGAAATGCGCTCCGCGGCGAGTTCTCCCGCCATCGCTTCCAGCGTCCCGATGACGCTGAAAGTCTGAAGAATCTCTTCGGCTTGCGCGCGCCGGACCTGAACGCCACGGTTGCCCGCCGGCTCGATAAGACCCTCGGCCGTGAGGATGCGGATCGCCTCCCGGACAGGACTGCGCGATCGCAGGAAAGCGCGGCACAGATCCATCTCGACAAGGCGTGTCCCCGGCGCCAGCTTGCCGCTGACGATGAGGTCGCGCAGCACATCCGGGACGGGACGGCGCTCTTCGGAACTGCAGGGAGTGTGAGGAATCACGATCAAGGCGCCCGAAAAGATGTCGGCTGCATCTCTTACGAGAAATTCGCCCCAAACTCTAGCACGACACGGTATACCGATCGGACGCTCTATTTGAATTTCCGGGAGCTACTTTGTATGCAATTGCCTAGCAATAATGATGAAATTTTCAGCATTCGAGCGGGTCCCTTCCGGCCCATTGCGCCCATTGAGGTCTGACCTCATAGGCTCTAGTCTCGCCCAAAGAGGTTCGACCTCTCCAGGCGGGGCAATGAGCGATGATCTGGTCGGAAATGGCAGTGCGGCTTCGGGCCCCCGGTCAAGGGACCGATATGGTTCACCGGATCGTCGAGACGCTGCG
>Ga0137409_10006307_pt1 | contig 12318 bp, 15 predicted proteins | sample CZODoug1_16funga_FD_122059 | JGI IMG/M metagenome (GOLD analysis project Ga0137409, IMG submission 122059) | Vadose zone soil fungal communities from Angelo Coast Range Reserve, California, USA - CZODoug1_16fungal (Hybrid Assembly) | ecosystem: Environmental > Terrestrial > Soil > Vadose zone... | reverse complement strand
CCGGCGATGTGCGTCCATCGCATCCCGCTCCCAACGTCCGTGACGATCGCGAGCCGCCCCTCTTATGGGTGCGAGACAAGCGAGAGCATCGTTTTGATTTGCCCGACAACGCAATACCGGGGACCTGCGACAGATTGGCACGACGGGCAAGTCACCATCTTGCGTGCAGCCATCCACGGGTGTCGCAGCTCTCCTCTGTCGCAGGGTGCGGCAGCGCCGCGTTCCCATCACCTCAGTGCCCACAGCTCAGATGAAGACGGCGCAAGCGCCTCAAACGACACCAGGACGTACTACGTATTTTTCCGGACAGGTGATGTCCGAGACCAGCCATGCCGTTCAATGCCGCGGTGCAATGGTGGATGTGGCATACGCAACCCGACTCAGTTTGGCCTGGGCTGGACGTTGCTGCGATGCAAGGAGAGTGCGACCGCAGCGACGGTTCGATGTTGCCGATATCGGCCGCAAGCGTTGCATAATTGGTACGTTAACACGTTAACGAGTTTATTCCCTCACTTTGCCCTTGGTTGCAAAAATCGATCTCGTATATTCGCGACCTTCCGAACAACGGGGTTCGACAGCATGGGGATTGTCATGAGCCAAAAAGATTCGAAGCAGCTCTATGATTCCGCGAAGGCGGTGATGGCTGCCGCCTATCAAGGCGACGTCAAGCGCGCGACGGCAAAGCTTGCCGAAGGAGCCGACGTGAATGCGCGCGACTGCGACGGCGACACCGCGCTGATGCTTGCCGCCGAACGAGGCCACGTCGATCTGGCGAAGACGTTTCTCAAGAACGGAGCCGATGTCAACGCCAGGAACCTCAACGGCGAGACCGTGATGATGCGTGCGGCGGAAAACGATCGGGTGGCGATGGTCAAAATTCTGCTGGCCCATCACGCGGACGGCAACGCAGGGGACATCATCAACTGCACCCCTCTGATGCGGGCCGCGTATCGCGGTCACGTTGATGTTGTGAAAGAGCTGCTTGCCCATGGAGCCGACGCGAATGCTCGCAATGCATTTGGCAACACGGCCGCGACTCTCGCAGCGCGCAATGGTCACAGCAAGGTCGAAAGCATACTGCGGAAAGCTGAGGGCATCAGTTTAGTTGACCCGGTCCAACCCAAACCTCGCGCTGCGCGCCGCTAGACCCCGGCGATGTCCGCTTGTAGCAACAAGGCCGACATGGATCCGACAACGCTTGATGTCTGCCACCGGAGACTAAGCTGACATTCCGCCGCAACACAGTCGATTGGAATTCGATAAAGACCGGCGGCGACACGGCATTCACACTCATGCCGCCGCCGATCGGCAGCAGCCGCAGAAGAGAACCACTACGACCCCCTGCGACGCGTACGACTCGCGAAACGGACTGTGACTGTCGGCTGTGATTGGCAATCCGCAAAATCGCCTGATTGCTACCGATGCCTGGATCCGTCGGCGAAAGCGATTTACTTTGTCTCGAGGATCCCGGCGCGCGACAGGGCCAGCTTGAAGCCCATCCTGTTTTCGATGCTCGAGTCGGTTTCTGCGAGCTTGGCGTCGAGGTCCCAGACCTTGATCTTCAGGAATTCCGACACGGGCGAATTGTGCGAGGCCAGCGTCTGCAGACTCACCGCAAGATCGCTCGGGACGAGTCCCAGGCGCTGAAGTGTCTGCACCATGCGGCCCTGGTGATCAGTTCCGCCGATTCCGGGAACGCCGCGTTTGGGTGTGTGCTTGATGGAGTCTTCCGCAAATTCACGGTTTAGCATTTGGATTCCCTTTGTGGGTTTGGTGGATGGAATTTTACGCGTGGATGAGGACTGAAAAATCTCCGCTCGCCACGCTGGCGCCGGTCAGTGGTGTCAGCACGACGGAGAAACCCGAAGTGGTCTTGCTGCTAACGCTGGCAAAGACACCGGGCTGGCCTGGATCGACGAACACTGCGTACGACGCGGGCAACGCGCCGGCCGGGAACGAGACTGCAGTCGTGACCGCGACTCCTGTGCCGCCGGATGCGTTGGCGACGGCGAGTTTCAGGCCGGCGATCAAACGATCGCTGAACGTTTGGCCTGAGCCGTCGACCATATCGAGAACTCGGATGGGTAGACTCATTTTAGTTTTCCTTGTTGTGATTGGATCGCGTGCCCCGAATGGACTGTGCGATATGAGTTGCCTCGCTGCCCGTTAGACTGACGGGGCTTGGAAATTTGTCCGAAGAAAAGCCTCGGACCTCTTTGCACCGTTGTTGCAGACACCATTGCGAGCGCGGCGGCATTGCAAAGATCGTCATGTCCGCCTGGTCGTGATCGATTTTCTCTTTGCCCATCGGGCCGGCTCGACGCTCCAAGCCCGCAAATTGACTCACGAGTTTCGGCACATCCAAGAGACGCGCGCGGCCCGCCGTGAACAAGGGCAACATGTCCCTGTAAATCTCGGATCGATTGCGCTCGCTGTGTCGGTAATCGACCCCATTTGCAGCGAAGGGTTCGACCACCCATTGCGCCGCATAGGCGTCGCCGGTGATTTCCGTTACCCCGCATCAAACTCTCGATCACGACGGACCCGATACGCGACATGCGAAAACAGACCGTGATGCTCGAGGAACCGGCTCGCCAGATTCCAGACTTCGCCTGAAGTAGGGCTATCCCAGATGACCGATGAGCCCTTCCTCAGTGGTAAGCCTCGAGTAGTAGGGATGCCACCGTCGCGAAGCGCAACGAACCATTCATCGTGGATGAAACGGTTGCGTGACTCTCTGTCGGCCCAGTACTGATCGATACCGTTGAGCAGCTCCGTCAGCTCGTAGTCGACGAGCCCCGATGTCTGGGCAAGCGCAAGTACCTTTTGTTTGGCATCGTCCGCCTTCAGGATACGTTGAGCGGCCCTCTGATCAATTCTGCCATCAAGTGCGATCAAAAGGTCAACCAACGACGCTTCTGCTTGCGCAAATAGGATAACTAGGTTTCCGAGCGGCTGGACGAGGTCGCGATAGAAACTGTCGACGATGTCTTCGGGCACGTCAGGATCCTCCCTGTGCCCTTTACTTGGGGGGACCAGGTTAAAGTTGCCAGCGTAATTCTAGAGCAGGGACGCCGGGCCGCAGCGCGTCGTTTTTGGGTTCACGGATTCCGCGTTCCGAGAGCCGCCACCCGTCCGCCAACCGGCGCCGATCGACGGCCAGGACTGCAGCATGCCGGTCGCCTGATCTGACTGGCCGAAGCAACGTGGTCGGAGCCGACCACCCCCGCCTGTGCTTCGCTCCCAGGCGGGTTTTTATTTCATAAAGTGACGGCCCCAGCGCGGGGGACACCAGGGCCGTCAAGGTCAGTTGTTTTGTCGCGTGCGGTAAGCGGACCGCACGAATCAGTAAATTGGATTGCCTCGCGCTTGTTCCTTGGTTCGGGAGTTTTTATTCCTGCCAGACCAAGGGGGCGCAAATCGCAATCATGAAGGGCGATAAAGAAAGCCGTTCCCGTATCTATGGTTTGTCCGTTCGATTGTGCGTAACCGCCACAGCCGAGAGATAAACATAATGAAAACAAGATATTGCGGGGATTTTTGGCGCAGGGGGTGTCCTGTCAACCTCCTTGATAGAACGGAGCTTTTCCGTATCGCTAGGTTGAAAGCTACGGTCCTAGCTAGGGGCCCTTCGACGGCGGTTCGGCAATAGCCCGCTGTACCTTCGGGCTCGCTTCGACAATGGGACGGAGTGGGACAGTTGAGACACTCTGGAGGGAAGCCTTGCGTTATCTTGTGCCAATAGTTTGCGTTCCCACGCGAGCGCATGGCGGATGATCAGCGAAAGATCATCCCATTGGGGCCGCCAGCCTAGCAGATTGCGCATCCGTTCCGCCGACGCCACGATCTCCGCCGGATCGCCAGGCCGGCGGGCGGCAAGTTCGACGGGAAAGTCGTTTCCGGATTCGTGCCGCATGGCCTCGATCACCTGCAAGACCGAAAAGCCGCGGCCGTAGCCGCAATTTAGCGTCAGCGGCTCTCCACCGCCGCGCAGGTATGAAAGCGCGTGACAATGAGCGTTTACGAGGTCGCTCACGTGGATATAGTCGCGAATGCAGGTCCCGTCAGGCGTGGGATAATCGGTGCCAAAAACCTGCATCTTCTCTCGCAGACCCACGGCGGTTTCCGCTGCAACCTTGATAAGATGCGTTGCCCCTCGCGTTGCCTGTCCAGTGCGCAGAGCAGGATCGGCGCCTGCTACGTTGAAATACCTCAAAATGACGTAGCGTAGGCCGTGAGCGCGTGCAGCATCACGCAGCATTGTTTCGGCCATGAATTTGGATGAGCCGTAAGGTGATACAGGCGCAACGGGGGTCTTTTCCGTGACAGGATTTGCCGGCGGATTCCCGTACACCGCAGCCGTCGACGAGAAGATGAAACGCTGCACTCCACTCCTGATTGCGATCTCGAACAGGCTTCGGGAATTTGCGGTGTTGTTGCGATAATATCGAAGCGGTTCGGCAACCGACTCCGGAACAGCGACAGAAGCCGCAAAATGAATGATCTCCGAAATCCCATACTTCGCGATCAGCGGCGCAACTCGCCGCTGATCCCCGATGTCCTCAACGAAAACCGGAACTCCGGATGGTATTGCCCATTCGAAGCCCGACGAAAAATCATCGATCACGACGGGCTGTTCGCCACGATCAGCGAGTTCGTACACCATGTGGCTCCCAATGTATCCGGCACCTCCGGTGATAAGGATCGCCATTGCTATCGCCTTTATTCTCTGTGGAAACGGCCCTCGACCTGTTTGAAACTTCGGAACAAGCTTCCCTTCAGGCGTGTTATCAAAGCCTATGCCAAGGACAACACTTGAGGTGCGCTGGAGTTCGTTTCCGATTAAGCGGTTGAGCGGGGTGTCGCCCGATGGGGATGCAGGCGGCGGTGTCGGCCGATGGCAGAACCGTCTGCGTCTTGATCCGCCGCTTGAATTCCTCGTGCAGCCGCCCGATCACATTGGTGGTAAGTAGCGATGCTATTCTGGGCGTTGCTCGCCTCCGGCCAGATCAACATGCGCAAGGTCGACGGTTGGCAAACGCTCGCCACCGCGCCCACCGATCAGCCAATTGACCTCGCCCCTTAATCAGATAGCTTCAAGTGGCTGGCGATTCCGCCGCGCGAATTCCCACCACATTCCGGGCGGCACCAGTGCGTTGTCATGCAACCAATTAAGGACAATGCATGGCGCTTGAACGGGTGGATGGCGACGGCTCTGGTGCGAGGACGAAACTCGGCCTCGCATTTGCTGCTCGCCATGCCGAGACGTTGCTCGTGCTCCTTGTGCTGGGCGTGGCCTTGGTCATCGGGCTTGCGACCGCCGCGGATTACGGGCTGTCGACCGACGAATTCAACACCGACGATTACGGCCCCAAGGCGCTTGCCTGGTACACGAGCGCCTTTGCGGACCGGTCTCAGTTCGAGACGGTCGAAGAGTATCTGTGGATGTATGGACCGTGGTTTCAGATGCTCATCGCGGCCGTGCGGCCGCTTGAGCTCGCGAGCCCGATCACGGTCCGGCACGCCATGACCTTCCTGTTCGGCCTCGCTGGGCTCGCCGCCGTCGTGCCGATGGCGCGGCTCACGGTCGGGTGCTGGGCTGGGTTGACGGCGCTCGCCCTGTGCCTGCTGACCGGCTTCCTGTACGGCAACCTGTTCTTCGCCCCGATCGACGTGCCGTTCCTGTTCGCCATGAGCTGGTCGACGCTCTCGATCGTCCTGATGGTGCGGCAGGGGGTGCCGAGCTGGCGTCTGACCCTTGCGACGGGCCTTGTCACTGGCCTCGCCATCGCGACGCGCAGCGGCGGGGTGATCACGCACGCCTACCTCGTTGGCGGCATGAGCCTGTGCGCGCTCGAGGCGCTGCTGCGCCATGGCCGCGCGGGCTATGGCCAGTTGCGCCAGATCGCCTTGCATACACTGCTCGTCATCCTCGTCGCCTGGCTAACGGCGATTGCGCTCTGGCCGTGGTTGCAGACCGGACATCCGCTCATACAATTCCTCGAGGCCTATCGGCACTTTGCTACGCTCGACACCTCGTTCGAATTCCAGAACTGGGGCCGGCGCACGTTCACCGATAACGTGCCCGCCTGGTACATCCCCGGACAGCTCCTGGCGCGCCTGCCCGAGGGCTTTTTGGCGTTGCTGTTGCTCGGCATGGCGGTCTGGATCGGTGCTGCAGGGTCGTGGACCCGCGCCACCCTCGGCGCCCTGCGTCGGTCCGGCGTCTTGGGACTGCGACCAGTCGCGGCCGAGCTCGCAGGATCGCGCGCGGTGCTGGTCGTCAGTGTGGCGGCGTTCGGACCTATCGGGGTGCTCATCCTGCAGGGCTCGACGCTCTATGACGGTGTCCGCCACGTATTGTTCGTGATCCCAATGCTCGCCATCGTGGCCGCGCGCGGGCTCACGAGCCTCTTGCCCTTCTTGCGACGCCTCCCGATTGTGCCCGCGGCCCTCGGGGTCGCGCATACGGCCGTCATCGTGGTGACGCTCGTCATCCTGCATCCGCTCGAATATATCGCGATGAACAGTCTGGCAGGCGGCGTCGCCGGCGCTTACGGCCGATTCGACCTCGACTATTGGAGCATGGCGGTTCCCGAGGCGCTGCGCCGCCTCGAGGATCGAATTGACGCCGAAGGCCGGTTCGCGGGCGATCCACCGCGCGTGCTGGTCTGCCTGGGCTGGCGCGAGCAACTGGCCGGCGTGATGTTCCGTCGCAACTGGATTGCCGAAACCGATCCGCACAAGGCCGACTACCTGATCGCCACCGAGCGCTGGCCTTGTGCCGACGGCACGACGGCCGTACTGGTTGATGAGGTCACGCGATTTGGCCGCCCGTTCGCCCACATCTACGCCAATCGTCGCGGGCTCGGCGAGTAACGCCAAGTCCCGGCGCGACTTGGCAATGGCATCTACTTCTTCGCCTGCAATTCGATCGGGGGCGCCTCGGCCTTTTGGCCCAACATGTCCTTGGCGCGATCGATCGCCACGGCGCGCGCCAGCCGCGTGATCATGTCGAGCTGGAGCCGCAGCTTGATATGCAAGTTGAGCATGATGAGCAGGCTGATCACGACCCAGGTGTAGACGATGAGGTCGGAGCCGCGGCCGATTCCCGCGAAGGCCGCAAGCGCGGTGGCATGCTCCGGCACCCAGACGAAGTAGAGGCCGGCGAGCGCAGCGCCGCCCGCGAGCAGGCCGATGATCGGCACCGTCCGATGCGCCGACCAGGCGTAGACCAGAACCAACGCCAGAAAGGCCGTCAGCAACAGCTGCGCGATCATCGGTAGAGCCTCCGCGCAAACAGATCGATCAGGATGGTCAGCGCATCGGTGATGCGTTGACCCTTGCCCAGCGAATAGGCACTGTACTCGATGTTCACGGGCACCTCGACAAAGCGCAGGCGGCTCTGCGCGATCTGGTGCAGGATCTCGGACGCGTGCGCCATTCGGTTCTGTCGCAAGGAGATCGCGCGGGCGCCGCGCGCGGTCATCGCCCGTAGGCCATTGTGGGTATCGGTGACCGGCAGTCCGGTGCTCGCGCGCGTGAACCAGAGCGCGGCGCTGAGCAGGATGCGGCGCGACACCGGCAGATTTGCGGTCGCGCCGGTGAGAAAGCGGCTGCCGAGCGCGAAATCGATGCCGGGCTGCTCGATCGCCGCGAGCAGCGCCGCGATGGCCGCGGGGGAATGCTGGCCGTCGGCGTCGAACGTGACGAGCGCATCCGCACGCTGCTCGAGAGCGTAGTCGATGCCGGTCTGCAGCGCGGCGCCCTGTCCGAGGTTGATCGGATGCCGGACGACGACCGCGCCTGCGAGCAACGCGACGTCGCCGGTGCGGTCGCCGGAGCCGTCATCGACCACGACGACCGCGTATCCGGCGCGGCGAATGCCGGACACGACGGTGCCGACGACCGGCGCTTCATTGTACGCCGCCACAACGACCCAGGGATTGCGAATCCGGCCGGTCATGTCTCATCAACTCACAACAAGCACAAGACCGCAGGCGATCACCGCGATTCCGACCAGGAGACGCGCCGACAGCGGCTCGGCGAATACCAGAGCGCCGAGGACGGGCGTCAGCGCAAACGCGACCGCCACGAACGGATACGCGCGCGACAGCGGCGTGAACGTCAAAAGCCAGACCCACAGGACGGACAGCGCCGCATAGAGCACGATGGCGCCGATAAACGGTGCGTCTTGCAACAGCAGCAGCGCACGGGTGGACAAGGGATGGCCGTCGCCGAGGCGCAGCGCGGCGGCCTTGAACAGGAGCTGGCCCACCGCCATGCCGGCCGCGTAGGTGATGAGCAATGCGATCTGGCCGAGGTTGAGGCGCTCGATCATGGGAGGCTCGTATCCGGACGTGGGGGCGCCTTGCTCAAGACCACGCGCATCGCGTCGAACAGGTTCACCGGAATGGCGAACCGGTTGCCGGTCGGGCTGGCCGCGATCTTGCGGCCGAGCATGCGACCCACCTGGAACGCGATCAGCGAGAGCGGCACGAATTTCCAAGGGTGATCGGAACTCTCGACGCGAAGGCCGACCGAATGGGCCAGAGACGCGATGCTGTCGCGGTTGAAGAACCACAGGTGCTGCGGAGGCGTCATCAGGCGCCAGTGCGCGCCGGTCGACCGCGCCGCCAAGGAACCGAAGTCTCCGGTCGTCAGCACGATGATTCCGTCCGGCCGGAGATGGTCCGCGCACAGCGCGAGGGCTTCCTGCGGGTCGGGCAGATGCTCGATGACGTCAAGGAGGACGATGACATCCAGGGTGCCAAGCGACTTGAGAGTCGCTTCGCTCAGCAGGCCGCAGACGACGTTCAAGCCGAGATCGCCAGCATGGGCAGCAGCCGCCTCCGCCGGCTCGATGCCGCTCACCTCAAATCCGGCGCGGCGGGCTTCATCGAGAAAGAAGCCGTAGGCGCAACCGATCTCGAGCAGGCAGCCCTGTGGCTTGCGGTGCCGGATGAACTCGACCGTGCGGGCGAACTCGCGCCGTAGCACGGGTTCGGCGCCGCGATAGTCGGCGTAGCCGTCGGACCGACGGCCGGAAAAGTAGCCATCGTCATAATAGGCGAGGGGATCGAAGCTCGATGCCTCGGTGCGTCCCAGTCCGCAGTCACGACATTGAAAGATGTCGCAACCGTTCTTGATGTAAAGAAACCGTTGCGGCGTTGCCCGACTGCACGCGGGACACTTAAGCGTAAGCGCAGTTCGGTCGTTTCGCGTCAGCACAGGCGCCCCCCAGTGGCGTTTTTCAGTGCGAAAAAACGCCTCCGATGCCGAAATGTTCCGCTCGGCGAACGGCCACGGGGTCGCAGGCTGCCTGGCTGGCAGGTGCGAAATAGATCGAGGATGGTCCGCCCTCTCGCCGGTGCAGCACGGAACGTGGGTTTTCCACATGGAACTAGGAAGGTATCAAGTCTCGCGAGGTCATCTGGGTAAAAAGTAGACATTACAAATTAGCCGAGAGTCGGGGGCCGGACAGACGCACAAACTTTCAGAGTTTATGATGCTCCTATTCAACCGTCGGGTCAGCCATGCAACGCCCCTCGGATACACAGATCTCGCCCGCGGCAGGCCGCCGACGTGCTCCGCCGAGCCCGCAGACTTCCTGTTGGTCACGCTAGAAATGATCTGAGGCAGTTGGCCAACGGTCTTCTGTGGCTCGATAAGAGAAATCGCGAAGCAACCCTGCAAGACCGAGTAAACGCAATTTTGGCGCTGATCGACTCGCGCAGTTAGGCGCAACTGCATGCCAGAAAAAACGCAGATATCGACCGAGTTGCGACCGCCGTGCACGAGGTGCGGCAAGCCGTTGCTGCTCACGCTCCATCACCCCGCAAGCCCCGGTTTTGAGCTGCGCATTTATTATTGCGCTTCATGCGCGACCAGCTATCGAGTGATTGCATCCCTCCGCGTGGCGGCGGTTCAGGGTTTTCCCCGAATCTCGAAATTTGCTGACATCAGGAACGCGTTGCAGGTTGTCGATCATTCATCCTCGAGATCGAGCACGTACCCTTGGCTGTCGACGACCTTCCCATCTCGCGTGATTGGCGCGTAGATGCAGGAGCGGCCCTCGGCATCGATCAATTTGATGGCTTGCGGGATTGTGTCGGGATATGCCGTATGCGGGTCTTGCGGGCGTTTGTCCGGCATGACCCGCCCGGTCCATCTGAGCAATCAATCAGTGCCGACGTTGGTCCGTGTTAGGGCGGCCCGCAATGTGAGCTGCCGGTCGTGCCGAGGTAATTGTCGACAAATGCCTTGATCGAGGATGGTAGCTCTTGGCCAGAGAGATCGGCACGGCGCAAAATCTCCAGCGCGATATCTTCTGAGGCATCCTCGATCTTATGTTCGGCAGGATTGACCGCAGCAACGCGAACTGGGGCGACGTATTGTTCGGACATCAGATCAGTGACAGTGGTTTCGACGTCCCTCTCACGGAAGATGCGCCCATTGTGACCGAAGCCATCGACGACAAGATACACCTTATGATCATTGCGTGTCGGCTCGATTGACGGGTTCCAGCTCCAACGCATTCCAACTCCTGACAACACAAACCCCGGGAATTTAAGCGCGAGATCGGCAATGGTTCCTTCACAAAAAGTAAGGCCCCGGATTGCTCCGAGGCCAACCGTGCGAGGTACATCCGCCCGCAAGCCGTTAGGTCCGAATATCGTCACGGTGATGGCCTCAATCGTCGTCGATCCACTCCGCGCCTGGCTATTCCTGGATGAGGAAGCGGACCTCGGTGCTCAAGCAACGATGACGGATTGCGGGTGTTGATCCAACTTCCGCACAACTTGCATCGGACGAAACGGTCATCGTCGTAAACCGCGCCATCTTCGGCGACGTTCGCCCGTCTTTTTCTGTTTATCTTTGCCCATACGCGCGGCCCAGCGCCGACCCACTACCCAAGAGGCGGTAGTGGGTCATTTTGATTGTGGCAGCTGATTCCAGCTTGATCGGGGCCACCGCAGGCGCATACTTGCAGGATGGACCAAATCCTGCCCCCGACGCTAAACGAACTTGAACTTGATGCCTTGCGACAGATCGCGGCGCACCCTGTCACACGCCATATCCCGGCTCACATCCGGTCCCGGCTGATGGATATTGGCTACACCAAGGAAGTCTTGGGGGCCATCGTTCTGACCGATGACGGCTTACAGAGAATTGCGACGGGCAAATGATCAAAAAGCGCCCTAGCGTAACGGCGTGCCTATTTCATGTGAGCCTTGACTGACAGCACATCCGCCCAGCGCGGCTTTCGTCGCGTCGTCTCATCGCGCCGGAGCCTGACGTTGCTGCATTGACCATCCTGCGACGCTTAGTTGCACTGGGCAACTTGGCATTCGTTGACAGCGGCGATTAGCGTGACACAATGTGAAAATTGAAGGCACGGGCGGATGTACCCCGTGCCGATAGGGTAGGGCCTCGGAGAAATCCGGGGCCTTACTTTTTTGATGCGCCGGGAACAATTTAATGAACCGCGTGCCTCGATAGCGCTCGAATGTGGCATCCGGCAGTTGGGGCTACGGGGTTGCAGAATATCGCGTTTATACGGTCGACGGCGACGGGCATTTCATAGGGTTCGAACCTCTGGTTTGCGCCAACGACGCCGAGGCGATCGATCAGGCAAAGCGCCTTGTCGTTGGTCACGCCATTGAGCTTTGGTGCGGTGAACGCTTGGTGATCCGGTTGGAGGCCAAGGCGAAAAAAGGCGCGTCGGGTGTTCTGTTTTGAACACTGTCGCTCTGATCTTTGGCCCTAATATAAATCCAAAACCGGATCGCCCCATGTCCCCAGGTGCCATCTATTTACGAGTTCGAGCCGCCAAATGCCGGGCGCACGCTGCTTCTCTGAGCGATGCAGAGACGCAAGCAGCGCTCATTAAATTGGCCAACGAATACATCGTTCAAGCGGAGCAAATCGAAAGCGAAGAAAACACGGCCACCATGGACGGCGCCATGTCTGCCTAGCGCGGCCTCGTGGTGCCCTCGAAGGCGGCAGGCGCATTGTCCCCGCGCCATCGCGCCGACGCCTGATGACGCTACGCTGATGATCCTGCGACGCTACTGCACTTGATCGCATGCCGGATGGGGCAGGGGCATTTAATTCGGTACGCGCCACGAATAACCAGCTCCTGTAGTCGTTCGTTCATCCAGACCGGGGATCTTGCGACTATCACGCTGGTACATTCCCACGATGTTGTAGCCGTTCAAGGTGCTTCGCTCCCAGTGATGGCTTCGAAAGTTTTTTCCACGCCTTTGATGAATCCCATTGCAGCGGCGATGCTATCGGATTCGTATTTGATATCAC
>Ga0137409_10006306_pt1 | contig 12319 bp, 9 predicted proteins | sample CZODoug1_16funga_FD_122059 | JGI IMG/M metagenome (GOLD analysis project Ga0137409, IMG submission 122059) | Vadose zone soil fungal communities from Angelo Coast Range Reserve, California, USA - CZODoug1_16fungal (Hybrid Assembly) | ecosystem: Environmental > Terrestrial > Soil > Vadose zone... | reverse complement strand
ACTGCCAAGGAGCAGCTTCGGGTAAAGGGCGCTCTGACCGCAGCCGAATCGCGTGGTTTCCCAGAATGGATTGAAGTCGACGTGAAGGAAATGAAGGGCAAGCTCAAGGCGTTCCCGGCGCGCTCCGAGCTGCCGTCCACGATCAACGAAAGCCTAGTGGTCGAGCTGTATTCGAAGTAGCGTTTGAAGCGCGCAGTAACGCTTGGCAACGCGTCGCACCCAGCGCCGGCGCAGCAAAATTGTATCGAGGGTCCTACATGCAAACCAGTGGATTTCTGAAACCGCGCATCATCGACGTCCAGGGGATCGCCCCCAACCACGCGAAAGTCGTGATGGAGCCGTTCGAACGCGGGTATGGCCATACGCTAGGCAATGCCTTGCGCCGAGTCCTGCTTTCGTCCATGCCGGGATATGCGGCGACCGAAGTGCAGATTGCCGGCGTGCTTCACGAGTACTCGACGATCGAGGGCGTCCAGGAGGATGTCGTCGATATCCTGCTCAACCTCAAGGGCGTAGTGCTGAAGCTCCACAATCGCGAGGACGCGCTGCTTAACCTGAAGAAAAAGGGCGAGGGTCCCGTGACCGCGGGCGACATCGAAGTCACGCACGACGTCGAAATCATCAATCCTGAGCACGTGATCGCACACCTTTCTCCCGGGGGCAAGCTCGAGATGCAGATCAAGATCGAAGCCGGACGCGGCTATCTCCCTGGGAACCTGCGCGTGGTGCCCGAGGAATCCAAAGGCATCGGCAAGATAATTCTCGACGCGTCGTTCTCACCTGTCAGGCGCGTTTCGTATTCGGTCGAGTCGGCACGCGTCGAGCAGCGCACCGACCTCGACAAGCTCATCATCGACATCGAGACAAATGGCGTGATCGAGCCCGAGGAGGCGATCCGTTACGCGGCGCGGATTCTCGTGGATCAGCTTTCCGTCTTCGCTGCGCTCGAGGGCACGGCTCCGACCATCGAGGAGAAAAAGGCTCCGCAGGTCGACCCGATCCTGCTGCGCCCCGTCGATGACCTCGAGCTAACGGTGCGTTCGGCCAACTGCCTGAAGGCGGAAAATATCTACTACATCGGCGATCTGATCCAACGCACCGAGACCGAGCTTCTCAAGACGCCCAATCTCGGGCGCAAGTCGCTCAACGAGATCAAGGAAGTGCTCGCCTCGCGGGGTCTGACCCTTGGAATGAAGCTCGAGAACTGGCCGCCTGCGGGCCTCGAAACCGCACGGAGCAACTGAAGCTCCGCCTAGGGACACGAAGGACCGTACAACGATGCGTCATCGCCACGGACTCAGGAAACTCAATCGTACGAGCAGCCATCGCCTCGCGATGCTGCGCAATATGACCGTTTCGCTCCTGCGCCACGAAGTCATTCATACCACGCTTCCCAAGGCAAAGGAGTTGCGCCGCGTCGTCGAGCCTATCCTGACCCTTGGAAAACAGCCGACGCTTGCCAACCGGCGCCTCGCTTTCAATCGCTTGCGCGACCGCGGCATGGTGACAAAGCTGTTCGCAGAGCTTGGCCCGCGCTACGCGAAGCGAAACGGAGGCTATTTGCGCATTCTGAAGCACGGCTTCAGAAAGGGCGACAATGCGCCGATGGCAATGGTCGAGTTGCTCGATCGTCCCGAGCCGGTGGAACAAGCGAAAGAGAAGGGCGCTAAAGCGTAGTCGCCCGTCGATTCAAAAGAAAAGGCCGGATTGCTCCGGCCTTTTTTGCTGTACCTACCCCAATTACAAAGTCCCTAGGCCGCCATCAATGCGGGTCTGGCGTCATTTGCAGGCGAGATACGCGCACCCGAAGCTGCCGCCTTCCCAACCCGGATACGTGCACCTGATGCAGCTGCCTTCGCAGCCCGGATGCGAGCACCGGACGCCGCTGCAGTGGTGGCCCGGATGCGAGCACCGGAGGCCGCTGCGCTGGTCGCCTGGATACGAGCACCGGAGGCCGCTGCGCTGGTCGCCTGGATACGGGCACCGGAGGCCGCTGCGCTGGTCGCTTGGATGCGAGCACCGGAGGCCGCTGCACTGGTGGCCTGGATGCGAGCACCGGACGCCGCTGCACTGGTCGCCTGGATACGAGCACCGGAGGCCGCTGCGCTGGTGGCTTGGATGCGAGCACCGGAGGCCGCTGCACCTTTCGCTTGGATGCGCGCACCTGAGGCCGCGGCATTCGGAGCTTGGATGCGCGCGCCAGATGCTGCCGCATTCTCGCTTTTGATGGCGCCACCGTACCAGGCCGCACCCTGTCCCGACCCGAACTCCCGCTCGTAAAGATGCCGGGTTTTTTCGGCCTGCACCTCTCTTTCCTCGATATCCGCGGATGTGAACTCGCCGATATGAGGTTGATGGTGCAGGAAGTTGCCGAACACGTTCTGGCAGTCGTTCGAGTATTTGATGGTCTGCAAAATGTGCGTATGCCAAAACTCGTCCACGTCCTCGCTCAAAAGGATGTCTTCGGCTTCTTCCTGGTACTTCGCCAGCATGGTCAGATACGTCTTGTACGCCACTTCGATGCCGTCAGCGTATTCGCGCGTCCAGCCCTCTCCGCGCTCGTGGTCCATCATTCTGATCTTGACGGACTCGAGGTCGAGCGCCTGTATTGCCGCAGCGACTTCCTCTATCGGTCTTGCTGTCAATTGCGCGTTCATCGATCTCTCTCCTGAAGCATTGAACAACGAAGCGGAACAGAGCCGGCCGCGGCGTAACCCGCGCTCAAGCTCTTTTCCGTGGTTCTACGACGTTTAGACTCGATTTCGCAGAATGACTCTTCAATAGTTTCGTAACCTCCTCCCCAGGTAGCGGCTTGCTGAACAGAAAGCCTTGCAACTCGTCGCAGCCGTTGGAACGCAGGAACTCCCGCTGGTCGACTGTTTCGACTCCCTCGGCGACGACTTTTAGCCGCAGGTTGTGGCCGAGAGCGATAACGCTCTTGGTGATCGCCATGTCGTCGGAGTCATTGGGGATGTCCTTGATGAATGAGCGGTCGACCTTGACGCAGTCGATCGGAAAGCGCTTCAGGTAGGCGAGGGAGGAATAGCCGGTGCCGAAGTCATCGATCGACAGAGCGATCCCCATGGCCTTCAGCTTGTGCAGCGTCTCCGCCGCATGCTCGGGGTTGTGCATCACCAGGCTCTCGGTGATTTCCAGTTCGAGACATTCGGGCGTCAGCCCGCTGTCGGCGATGATCTTCGCTACGTCGGAGAGCAGGGTCTTCTGGCCGAATTGACGCGCTGACAGGTTGACCGCGACCCGCATCGCCGGTATGCCTTGATCTCGCCACATGCGGCTTTGCTCGCAAGCCGTTTTCAGGACCCATTCTCCGATTTGCACTATCAAGCCGGTTTCCTCGGCGAGCGGAATAAATTGCCCTGGGGAAACCATTCCCCAGTCGGGATGCTGCCACCGTACCAGCGCTTCGACGCCCGAAATCGCGCCGGTGCGCAGATCGAGCTTGGGCTGGTAGTGCAGCACGAACTCGTTGCGCTCCAGGGCGCGGCGCAGGCTCGATTCCATCGCCAGGCGCTCGAACGTGTGCTTGTTCATCTGCGCCGAGTAAAACTGGTAGTTGTTGCGCCCCTGGTCCTTGGCGCGGTACATGGCGATGTCCGCATTTTTTAACAGCGTTTCCGCGTCGGCGCCGTCCTCGGGGAAGGTGCTGATGCCGATGCTTGCGGACACGAGGAATTCCTGCCCGTCCACAAAGAACGGTTTCGCGATGTTGGTGAGAGTCTTTTGGGCAACGGCAATCGCGTCCCTGGGCGCGGTGAAGTTTTCGACCATGACCACGAACTCGTCCCCGCCGAGCCGGGCGACCGTGTCGCTCTCGCGCAGGCATTCGCTCAGGCGCTTGGCACAGTCCTGGAGGAGGCGGTCGCCGGCGCTGTGGCCGAGGGAATCGTTGATGACCTTGAAGCGGTCGATATCGATGAAAAGAACCGCGATGCCCCGGGTGTAACGCGCGCCCTGCTGCAGGGCGTGGCGCAGTCCTGCGTTGAACATGGTGCGGTTGGGTAGGTCGGTGAGCGAGTCATGAGTGGCGATATAACGCAGCTGGTCCTCGGCGACCTTTCGCTGAAACGACTGCCCGATCTGCGTGCTCACCGAATGCAACAAATTCGTGAGCGCTTCGTCGGGGCGGATCGCCTCGGTGCCGAACAGCTCGATGACTCCAAAGGTCTTGCCTCCCGAAACGATCGGGAGGGTGAGCGCCCCGCGCAGGCCCGCTTGCAGCGCCGGCTGCGCCCTGCTGAAACCCGGCTCGGAGCCGAGGTCCTCTACGACGATCGGTCCGCCCTTCACCCAAGTACGTCCGGCCAGGTCCACACCCGAGGGAGCCGACATCTTCTTGGTAAGAGCAAGGAACTCCCAGATGGCGGGGTTGTTTTCGCCCCATGAGGCGGTGCATCGCAGCAGTGCGCCGTCCTTGTCGAGGCACCAGTAGGCTCCGCATTCCCAATTGAAGCCCCTGCACACGGTTTCGATGATCCCAGGCATGATTTCTTCGGGATTGGTTGCGCCCGCGACCAGTTGAGAGACCCCATGCTCGACCTGCAGGCGGACTGCGGCGAGCTTGCTCTCTGTGATATCCCTGATCGTTCCGTGCAAGTGCGTCCCTTGATCTTGCTGCGCGGGTTGTACGATGGTGTGAACCCAGCGAGTCTCTCTGTGGCCTGAATAGATGCGGTGATCGACTTCGCATTCCCGGCCGCTCTGGATCGCGGACTGCAGCGCCTGCTCCACGGCCCCACGATCCTTTTCGTGTACCTGGGCGACGTATTCCTTGTAGTGAGGGGACGCCGTCGACGGCTGGAGTCCGAGGATCCGATAGGTTTCATCGGACCACGTCATGGCATGGGAGACCGGGTCCAGCGACCAGTTGCCAAGTTGCGCTATCCGCTGCGCCTTCGCGAGACTCGCCTCGCTCTCGCGTAGGTCCTTGGTGATCACACTGGCCATTTCGACTGCGCGGCCGTGCGACAGAGCGATCGAGCGGAACACGGCATAGAGCAGCAGGCTCGACAGCAACCCCCCCGCGAGCACCAGCCAGGGCAGAACCGCGTCGACCCCGCCGGTCGCAGCTCTGGTCGGTGTGCCGAAATGGACCTCCCAGACTCGTCCGGCGATTTCTACCGGCAGCACAACCTTGAATGACGATTCCCCATCACCCGCCTTGTCGGCGGCGACCTTAGTCTTGAGCAGATCCCTGCTATCGAACAGGAGACGGTCGGCGCTGACGGCCTGCTTCCCCAGCGCGTAGCCGTCCGCTGAACCCGCCTCGTAGAGCCTGAAGTGCATGAATTCCAGCGCGTGCTCGTCCAGGACGCCTCGCATCAGCTCCTTGACACGGAACGCCGCCCCGACGGAACCGAGATAAGCAGTGCGGCGCTGCTCCACAGTTTCGAGCAGCATTCCCGACCGGTAGACCGGCAGCCGCATGGAAAGACCCGTGGAGGGTTCGGGTCCCTTGATGCGCAGCAGCTGGCCGGAGGACGTCAGCTTGCCGCTGTCGCGAGCAGCAGCCAGAGCATTGGCTATGGCGCGCGGGTTCGCCGTATTTGGGTTTACAGAGATATCCAGGCCGAAGACCGATTCGTTTCCAGCCATCGGTTCGAGAAAAGTCAGCACGTAGTACTCCGGCCGGTCCCCCGGGGGAATGATCTTGAACTTCGGGTAGCCGCGCGGATCCAGGCTGGTGTCCCTCCGCACGCGTGCTTCAATCTTCGCCTTCTCGGCATGCGGAACATACTCCGCGTAATTGAACGTCCAGAATCCGGGGTACTTGTTCGAAATATCGAGCGCGGTCACGTAGCGATGAAACTCAGTGCGCGAAACGGGCGCGGCGCTGAACATCGCCCTGAGGCCATACATCACATCGGCGTAGGAGTGAATCCGGGCTGCGATCACATGCTGGGCATCGCTCGCCTGGCGCTCGAACCTGAGCTGCGCTTCGCCTTGGATGTTGTCCCTGACGGCAATGTGCAGCACGATCGACAGGACAACCCCAACTGCCAGTACGACATAAGGGAAAAACGCTTTGACGTGCGATGTCTCGATAGCTTTGTCGGACGCGGCCGCAGCGACTTCATGCTCCACGGAATTCATGGCGGTATGTCCGGCCCCCCCCGACCTTCGAAGGGCCCATCATAGAGGGCTGGACCGCCGTTGGTAGGAAATCGGACATCCGCGCTCGAAAAAAATACGCTAGTCGGCGCGAAGACTCCAGTAGGGTTTTACCCGATAGGGTTTGCCTGACACCCGGTGGCGAAATTCCGGTGGGCGCAGCCCCGCGACTGGGTGCAGCAGTTCAAGTGATCAGAATCGCGCGGTAGTCGTTGACGTTGGTGCGGGTCGGTCCGGTCTCGACGAGATCGCCGACCGCGGAGAAGAATCCATAGGCGTCGTTGTCGGCCAGGAGCTTTGTGGCGTCGACCCCGCGTCCAGCGGCGCGAGAAAGCGAATCGGGCAGGAGCACGGCGCCCGCATTGTCCTCAGAGCCGTCGATGCCGTCCGTGTCGCAGGCGATGGCGTGGACGTTCGGCAAACCGTGGAGCCCGATCCCGAGCGACAACAGAAACTCCGTGCATCGCCCTCCGCGACCGCTTCCGCGGACGGTGACCGTGCACTCTCCACCGGAGATGATGGCCACGGGCAGCTGCTCACCGTGCTCCGCGAGCTGGCGCGCGAACGCCTCTTGCGCGCTCGCCACTTTCCTGGCCTCGCCCGTTATCCGATCTCCCAGATTTCTCGTCTGAATCCCGTGCGACTGAAAGAAATCCTCTGCGGCGATCAGGGCCAGCCGTGCCGTTGCAATCACGCGATTTTCCACGCGCGAGAACAACGGGTCTCCGGGTTTGGGTGTCTCCGGGATCACGCCGTGTATGCCTTGCCTCAAGTGCTGAAGCACTGCGGGGGCGGCCCTGACGCCATTGCGCTCGAGGACGGCGAGCGCGTCAGCGTAGGTCGTGGGGTCGGGCGCGCAGGGACCCGAGGCAATGTGTGTGGGATCGTCCCCCGTGACGTCCGAGATGATGAGCGCGAGGACGGGCGCCCGGCAAGCGCTCGCGAGCCGGCCGCCCTGGATCGCAGAGAGATGCTTGCGCACGGTGTTGATCTCCTCGATGCGGACGCCGCCCGTGAGCAGTTCTTTCGTGGTTTCTTTCAGCGCGTCCATGCCCACGCCCTCGGCGGGAAGGCTGAGCAGCGCCGATCCGCCGCCGGAGATGAGCGCGAGCAGAAGATCATCCGGTCCGAGGCTCTTCACTCTCCGCAGGATCTCTCGCGCCCCTGCCTCGCCGGCCGCGTCTGGGACCGGGTGGCCGGCCTCGATGACTTCGATGCGTTTTGTCGGTAAGCCATGCCCATGGCGCGTGATCACCACGCCCTCGAGGGGCGCGCCTGTGGGCCAGTGCCGCTCCGCCGCGAGCGCCATGGAAGCCCCCGCCTTGCCCGCGCCGATGACCAGAGTCCTGCCCGACGGCGGCGCCGGAAGATGCCGCGGCATTATCTTGAGCGGGTCGGCGGCGGCAACCGCCGCCTGAAAGCTTTGAATGAGCAATTCCCTGGGGTTCACGTTCCAGCCTTCGGCCGCTGGGGTGCTCTATTGCGACACCAGATCCAGCACCGATCTGAACAAGCGGCTCGCAGGCTCGCAGAGATCATCCAGCACGGTGAAATGATTTTTGCCGGGACAGGGGATGTCCGCGCGATGCACCTTGGCCCAGCGCTCGGCCATCAGCCGATTCTGGATATGGAATCCTTCGTTCTCGTCTGAGCCTACTGCCGTGCACAATGGCGCGTCGGTCGCAGGCGGAAGAAAGGCCGGGCTCACCTTGAGCGCCGTTTTCTCAGTCAGGCGCGCGTCGCCGTTGACCGAAGGCACCTTCACAATCTCGGTGAGATCGTATAGGCCGCTGATCGACAGCGCGCCTGCCACGGCTTTTTTCGGCAGGTCGGGTGAATACCCCGGCCAGTCGCAGGCGAGCATCATCGCGGCGAGGTGCCCGCCAGCAGAATGCCCGCATACTGTGAGCCGGGCCGCCGGGGCTCCAAAATTTTCGCCATTGCGGTACAGCCATGCCGACGCCTGGACCATCTGCATCACGATGTCCGCGACTTGCACAGCGGGGCAGAGAGCATAGTTGACCACCGCGACTGTCACGCCCGACTCAACGAGCGCGGGGGCGACGAAGGAGAAGCGCTTTTTGTCGAGCGAGCGCCAATATCCGCCGTGGATGTACATCAGCAGTCCGCGGCTTTCACCCCTGGTGCGGAAGAGATCCAGGGTTTCGGTGTCAGCGGCCCCGTAGGGCACGTCCAGGTAGCAGTCCAGGTGCGCGCGAGCCCGCTCGGAATCGCGGTCCCAGCGGCCGAATATTTCGTCGTAGCCGCTCACCGTCAGCCGGGGGTTGTAGAGCAGGTCGTAGTCGGTCTTTTCCGCGTTCATCGGTTGCTTGGTGGCAGGTCGGGCAACAAAAAGACCGCCCGGGGGCGGCCTTCTGCTCCAGCCGTGATTACTAGAATGCTTCTCGCCAGAGATCGAGAGCTTGCTGGACAGGTCGGTCGGAGAAGCTGAACAGGACCGCCTCCTCGTCGGTTTCGAGCCGGTAGGGCAGCCATGAGGGGCAGACGAGGACATCCCGGGGCCCGAAGCTCAGGGTCTCGCCCCCGATGCGGCAGCGGCCGCTGCCCTCGACGGCGGTATACACGGTGGAGTCGGTCGACCGGTATTCCAGGCCCCGGAAACCCTTCGGAAGGAGCTGCAAGAATGTCCCGATCGTCGGCATCGCCCAGTCGCCCGTCACCGGGTTCGTGTATTGAAGCTTGTGGCCCCAGCACGGATGCGGGCCCCGGCCTCGCGCCATGGTCGCGAGCGCTTCCCGGGTGCGGTCATAGGGATACCAGAACAGGGGTGAGGTCCGGCTTTTCGCCCGGTATTCGACCGGCTTCATGGTGTTGCCGAACTGCGCCAGGTTGTCGCCCTGGGTAAGGTGCGTACGCTGGGTTTCCTGAGATCCCTTTTCCATGAATTGGGCATCGAGCAACTCGACCAGGGGCACATCCAGTCCGTCCAGCCACACCATCGGGTCATCGGACGGATTTCCGTGATCGTGGAAGGTCCAGGACGGCGTGATGACGAAGTCTCCCACGCTCATGGCGACCCTCTCCCCGTCCACAGCCGTGTAGGCGCCCCTCCCGAGCAGGATGAAGCGCAGGGCCGACTGCGAGTGGCGGTGCGCTGGCGCAACTTCGCCCGGCAGGATCAGCTGCAGCCCGGCATACAGGCTGTGGGTGATGCTTGAGCGGCCCCGCAGCCCCGGGTTTTCCAGCACGAGCACCCGCCGCTCGGCTTCCTTCGCGGTAATCAACCTCCCGGCCTCCTGTATCCAGGGCCACATCTGCTCCCATTTCCACAAGTAGGGCTTGCACGGCGTGTTGGGCGTGGGGGTGATTAGGCCATGCAGGACCTCCCATAGGGGGGTGACATTGGCCTTGCCGATCCTATCGTAAAACGTCTTCCGATCAGCGGCGACGCTGGGCTGCAGCACGGCAGACATCCGAATGCTCTCCGGAAAAACTCACAGGCGAATACGGGCGATTGTCCGCTAAAGGAGCGGACTCCGGCAAACTTCAAAGCCCGCTTAAGAACAAGTGGGCTGGGGCCCACTTTTGGGGGAGAATTGCCGTACTGACTCCTTGGAGGGTAGTCCGAGCTGCGACCCAGTCAGACCGCTAGGAGGCAGCGCAGAGAGAATATGCCAATATAATACCTTGATAGACAAGCAATAGTGTAGAAGTGAGCGAGCACACACCTCCGTAGTGCCGGAAAGGTGGGCAGAATCCCACTAATTTGCCCATCTTCGGAGTGGGCATAATTGTGGTTGACCCTTGGCGTCGGCACGCCTGTAATGATCCGGCCGCAATCGCTCACTTGGAGGAGGGAACGAGATGACGGCCGAGCAGCTCCTCAACGAGATCGCCGATTATTGCCGCCGGGTCGGCATGGCCGAATCCACTTTCGGCCGGCGCGCAGTCAATGACGGAAAGTTGGTCAGCCGCCTGCGCATCGGCGGCCGCGTCACCATGGAAACGGTCGAGCGGGTTCGTACTTTCATGACCGATCACGCGACGCTAGAGACCCGGGGCCTGGTGCGCCTGCGTTCCCCGGCGGGCAGCCTGAACGGCAGCGCAGCGGCGGCAACCGGTCCGTTCGCCAGACCGGCGAACGCCGTGCCGCATGCGCAGACGGGAGAGTCGAAGAACAACTTCCGCTTCTACGACAACCGGCAGAAGTATCTGCTCTTCGTCAACACCTGCAGCGAAAAATGGGTCGTCGCGCAGCGGGTCGGCATGGAGCTCGCGAACATCCATCCCCGGCCGCCTGCGCTGAGGGTGTTCGACGCCGGGGTGGGGGACGGCACCGTGCTCGCGCGGGTGATGCGCGCCATGCACCAGCGCTACCCGACCATGCCCTTCCACATCGTCGGCAAGGAAATCAGTCTCGAGGACGTGCGCCTGGCGCTCGACCGCATGCCCGATCGCTTCTTCGAGCACCCGGCGACGGTGCTGGTGATGACCAATCTCTACTACTCCGAGGCGCCGTGGCTCGCCCCGAAATCGGTAACGGCCGCCACCAGCTTGGTATGGAAGGAGGTCGCGCTGACCGGGGCGACTTCGAGCGAGTTCGAGCAGCAAATCACCGAACTGCAGCCATTCCTCAACGAACATTGGCGGGCATCGGTCAACAAGACGAGCGGCAACCCGGCTTACGCGAAACCGGTGGTGCTGGTGCTGTATCGGGAAGATCACGAGTTCCTGCTCGACCGGGTTCTGCCGCGCCGCGGCGTCGCCCGGGCCGATTTCGATCTGGTCATCGCTTCGCAGCCCTACCGTGCGCGCGCCTCGGTCGAATTCAAGGCCTCGAAGGTTCTCGCGCCGCTCGCGCGCAGCCTCGCGCCCGGGGGTCGCATGATTACGATCCATTCGCACGGCCGCGACCCGGGCCTGGAGATCGTGCAGCGTGTTTGGCCCGGGGAGGATCCCTTCCAGACCGACCGTCATCACCTGCTGAAGGAGACCCGCACGCGGCTGGGCGCGGACGGCAGGGACCTCAATTTCAACGCCTACGCGGATAACCGTTCGATCTTCCGCTACGAGATGCACACCCTGCCCGAGGAGATCAGCGAAGCGATAGGCACGTCGACCTTGCTCGCGGCCTGGAACGCCGCCGTGTACGTGGCGCAGATCGAGGACCAGCGGCTCGCCGAAGTGATGGGCGACCGCGGCTATCTCGAGGCAACGCGGGATGTGCTCCAGCGCCACTCCGGCCTGTGGTTCCTCGACGAGTCCTTCGTGATTTCCCGCAAGCGCGACTGAAATGCTGACGAACGTAACCGCGGAGTGCACCGCGATGACGGCGGCAGGTCCGGCCATGCAGGGGGAGCGCGATAGCATCTCGGCGTTCCTCGCCGGGGCATCCCTCGAGCTGTCGTCGCGTGATCCCGCCGAGATCGACGCCTGCGCGGGGCTTCTCGAGCCCGGGACGCCCGTCTATATCAGCTTCCCACCGGGGCAGACCTACCACGGCACGGTGGCGCTCGCCGCGCGCCTCGCGCGGGCCGGATTCCGGCCCGTGCCGCACGTCGCGGCGAGACGCCTCGCGGGACGCGAGGCGCTCGACGATTACCTCGCCAGGGCGGCCGGCGAAGCCGGGGTGGATACTGCCCTGGTCATTGCCGGAGACAGCGACCGCCCGGGCGGTGCCTTCGACTCCAGCCTCGCCCTGCTCGAAACGGGATTGTTCCAGCGGCACGGGATCGTGCGCATCGGGGTCGCGGGTTACCCCGAAGGGCACCCCAGGATCGTGCCTTCCGCTCTCGAAGCCGCTCTGGCCGCGAAAAAAACGTTCGCGCGCCGGACCGGGATCGAGCTCGGCATCGTGACGCAGTTCTGCTTCGAAGCCGACTCGATACTTTCATGGGCGGCGAAGATGAAGGGGCACGGCCTGCCCGTGCGCGTGGGGCTCGCCGGCCCGGCCAGCTTGCCGCGCCTTCTGCGCTTCGCCGCCATGTGCGGCATCGGAAATTCGGTGCGCGCGCTGAAGGCGCGTCCAGGGGCGCTCACCCGCCTGATGGTCGAGGCGGGCCCGGAAATTGCCTTGAGAGATCTCGCACGTCGCGCCGAGCCGCCGCTAGCCGGCGCTCATTTCTTCTGCTTCGGTGGGCTGGTTCGAACTGCCCGCTGGCTGCGCGCCGTTCGCGACGGGCGCTTCGAACTGACCGAGGACGGCGGTTTCCGAGTCGGAGCCGCGTAA
>Ga0137409_10006305_pt1 | contig 12319 bp, 13 predicted proteins | sample CZODoug1_16funga_FD_122059 | JGI IMG/M metagenome (GOLD analysis project Ga0137409, IMG submission 122059) | Vadose zone soil fungal communities from Angelo Coast Range Reserve, California, USA - CZODoug1_16fungal (Hybrid Assembly) | ecosystem: Environmental > Terrestrial > Soil > Vadose zone... | reverse complement strand
ATCGGCATCGTGCCCGAGATCTCCGCCGATGTGGCCGCGGAGACGCTGGGAACGGAATTCAACTTCGACCAGCGGCTGCTTGACAACATCTTCCAGGAGTTGGCGCCCGCCCCGGCCGCGGCGGAGGCCGGCAAAGGCAAGGACGATCCGCTCGCCCTGGCGCGGGACTACGTGAGCAAGGGGCTGATGGATCTCGCCGCCGCCGAGGCGACGCGCGCGGTGCAGCGCGGCGCCGACCCCGGGGCGGCGGCGGCACTGCTGGGCGACATCTACGCCCGGCGCGGCCTCCACGGCGAGGCGCTCGAGCGCTACCGGGAAGCGCGCGGGCTCGATCCCGCCAACGCGGCGGCGGCCCTGGGGGAAGTGCAGAGCCTGCTCGCCGTCCAGCGCGCGGCCGAGGCGCTGCCGCTCGTCGAGCAGCTGCTCGTGCACAGCCCTGAGGCCGTCGAGACGCTCGTGGCGGCGGCCAAGGCGCGCGCCGCCACGGGCGACGCGGCGGGGGCGCTCACCGCGCTGCAGCAGGCGCAGGCGCGGGCCCCCGCCCGCGCCGACCTGCGCAAGCTCCAGGGCGACATCGCGCGCACGGTGGGAGACCGCCAGGGAGCACGGCAGGCCTATCGCGCCGCGCTCGACCTCGACCAGGGCTTCGTCCAGGTGTGGCTCGAGCTCGGCCGGCTCCACGAAGAGGACGAGGAGTGGCCGGATGCGGAGCGGGCCTATGAGCAGGCGCTCGACGCCCTCCCGACTTTCCACGAGGCCGCCCTCGCCCTCGCCGATCTGCTGCGCCGCTCGGGACGCGTCCAGGGCGCCGTCGTGCGCCTCGTGGAGATGCTCGAGCAGGATCCGTACGACCTCGACGCGCTCCTGCTCCTGGGGCGCGCGCTGCTCGACGACAAGCGCAACGCGGAAGCCCTGGAAGCGTTCAAGCGCGCGCTCAAGTTCGATCCCGAGCACGTCGGGACGCTGTTCTACCTCGGCGTCACGCTCGCGCGGCTGCAGCGCTACCCCGACGCGGTCGACGTCTGGGAGCGGGTGACGCGGCTCGATCCCGGCGGGCCCTACGCCCAACGCGCGCGCATGCACGCCCGCACGGCGGTCGACCTGCAGCACATTTTCTCCGCGTCGGACGCGGCCTGACCTATGGCCATCGAAGGACCACTTCGCGAGCTCGGCATCCACGACGTCTTCCAGCTTCTCGACCTGAGCCGGAAGACGGGGGCGCTGCGGGTCACCTCGGAGCTGCGCCACAACCAGGGCACGATCTTCTTCGAAGAGGGCACCATCATCTTCGCCGAGATCCGCAGCAATCCGCACCCGCTCGGCGGGCTGCTGATGCGGACCGGCAAGATCACCGAGGCGGACCTCGAGCGCGCCCGCGACATGCAGCAGCGCCAGGGCGACAAGCGCCGGCTCGGCGAGATCCTCGTCTCGCTCGGCGCCATCACCCAGCGCGAAGTCGAGCGCCAGGTGCGCTTCCAGATCGAGGAGGTCGTGTTCGAGGTCATGAGCTGGAACGAGGGCTACTTCTCGTTCAATGAGGGGCCGATCTCCGACGTCCCCACCGAGATCTCGGTACGTATCCCGGTGGAAGCGTTGCTGATGGAAGGCGCGCGCCGCATCGACGAGTGGTCTCGTATCGAAGGACGCATCCCCCATCTCGGCGTCGTCGCGTCGCTCGCGCCGCCGCCGCCCGGAGGCGGTGGTGAGCTGGATCTGTTGCCGCCCGAGTGGGAGGTGCTCGCCCTCATCGACGACCGCCGCGACGTGCGCGCGCTCGCCACCGAGCTGGGTCGATCCGACTTCGATGTCGCCAAGACGCTGTTCGGCCTGGAGAGCGCGGGCGTCATCGTCCTGCTCGACCCCGGCACGGCCAAGCGCGGGCGTCCCAGCGTCGCGGGCGAAGTGGCGGAGCTGGTCGCGAAGGCCGAGCAGGCGCTCGAGCGGCGGGACTTCGGCGCAGCGCGCGCCGCCGCCGAGCAGGCGGCGAGCATCCAGCCCCACGATCCGATCGTCCACCTGTTGCTCGGCCGTCTCCATCTCGCCCAGGGCGCTCCCCCCGCGGCGGCGGACGAGCTGCGCCGCGCGCTGCGCCTCGACCCGCTGCTCGCGTCGGCGCATCGGCAGCTGGGGTACGCCCTCGTGGCGTTGGGCCGCTTCGGCGAGGCGCTCGAGAGCTGGGATCAGTGGGAGCGGCTCGCCGGCCGCTCGGAGGAAGAATTGGCCGAACTGGCCAACGTGCAGCGCGCGCGCGAGGCCGCCCGCGTCTTCCAGGGTCTGGGGGCGAGCACCCGTGGCTGACGACGTGCGCGCCCTCTCCGCCCAGCTCGCGCAGGATCCGCAGAGCCTCGTGTTCCTGCGGCTCGCGGAAGCGCTGCGCCGCAAGGGCCAGCTCGAGGCGGCCCTGCGGGTCGCGCTCAACGGTCTGGAGCGCCATCCGCATCTCGCCGACGCGCACGACCTGTACGCGCGCGTCCTGACCGACAAGCACGACTACGAGCGTGCCTTCGACGAGTGGGACATGGCGCTGCGCATCGCGCCCAATCACACCGGTGCTCTGAAAGGCCTCGCCTTTCTCTATTTCAAGGTCGGCGACCTGGCCCAGGCCGAGGCACACCTCGAGCTGGCACAACGCATCGAACCCGACGACCCGACGATCACCCAAGCCATCGAGATGGTCCGCGGGGGAGCGAGTCCGCCGTCGCCCCAGCCGGTGCTCACCTCGGAACCGAAAGAGACCGCCGCTGCACCGATCGCCGCCGTTTCCGCACCGGTGCTCGACGAGTCTCGGGTGTTCGCGGGGCTCGAGGGTGCGCAAGAGGGTCTGGTGCTGCTCGACGCGGCGGGTCGCGTGCTGGGCGGCGCCCTGCGCAATCCCGCCGGCACCGACGTCACCGACGCGGTCGCGGCGTACCTCGCGGGCGTCTCGCAGGAGGCGGGCCGCACCGCCAAACTGCTCGGGCTCGGGTCCTGGAGCGGGCTCTCTGCCGAAGGCCGGCACGGGAACGTGCACGTCTCTCACCCGTCCAAGGAAGCATTGCTGCTGGTGGTGCGCGACCGCGGTGTGCCGCTCGGTCGGCTCGCGATCCTCGCCCAGCGCGCCACCGCGATGGCGCAACGCTGGCTGGAGCGCCAGGCATGACGACCGCGGGGCGGTTCGGGCATGTCCTCGACCTGATCACCCGCGTGCGGGGGGTCCGCGGCGCGATGCTCGTCGCGGGCGACGACGGCCTCGTCGTGGCCGAGCAGCTGATGGAGGGCATCAAGGGTCCCGCCGTGGCGGCCCTGGCGGCCAGTCTGGGCGGACGGCTGCGTCGCGCCATGGAAGCCGCCGGGTTGGGGGCCAGCGTGTTTTGGCACCTCCAGGCCGATCAGGGCACACTGCTGGTCGTGCCGGCGGCCTCGGGAGTCCTGGTGGTGGCCGTCGCGGAGCCGGACGTGAACATCGGCCTCGTGCGCCTCGAGCTGCTGCGGGCGTCGGAGGCGGTCGCGTGACGGCGCGCGCGGTCGAGACCTGGACGCTGCAGCCCCTCACCGACTTCGTACGCGAAGCCTCGGTGCGCCTCGTGTTGCTCATGACGCCGGCCGGCCAGGTGCTCGCCCAGTCGGGATTCTCCCGCGCCGTCGATGTGATGTCGGCCGCGGCGCTCGGTGCGGCGATCGTGGCCTCCACCGGCGAGCTGGCGAAGCAGCTGCGCCAGGCGCCGTTCGCGGCCTTGAACCACCAGGGAAACCGTCACGGGATCTTCCTGTCGACGTTCCCGATCGAACGCGGTACGGTGGTCGTCCTGGCGGTCTACGACCTCGACGTTTCGTCTCTCGGCTTGGTGCAGTTATTCTATGAGCAACTGGCGGCGGACCTGAAGGCGGCGAGCCCCAAAGGCAGCGTGCCCAAGCAGGTGCTGGCGGCGGACTTCGAGCGCGAGTTGAGCGAGAGCCTGAACACGCTGTTTGGGAGATAGCCCGTGTCCCTGGTGAACTTCACGAGCCGCGAGATTACCTGCAAGATCGTCTATTACGGACCGGGGCGGTCCGGCAAGACGACGAACCTGCATTACGTCTACGGGCGCGTGCCCGAGTCGCGCCGCGGCCGCATGGTGTCGCTCGCCACACAGACCGACCGCACGCTGTTTTTCGACTTCCTGCCGATCGACTTGGGCCAGATCTCGGGCTTCGCGACGCGGTTCCAGCTCTACACGGTGCCGGGGCAGGTATACTACAACGCCACGCGACGCCTGGTGCTGCAGGGGGCGGACGGCGTTGTCTTCGTCGGCGACAGCCAGGCCCGCCAGCTCGACGAGAACCTCGAGAGCCTCCAGAACCTGCAAAGCAACTTGCTCGAGCACGGCGTGGACGTCCGCACCGTGCCGGTGGTGATGCAGTACAACAAGCAGGACTTGCCGCGCGAGCTGATTCTGACGCCCGCGGAGTTGGACGACGCGCTGAACTTCCGGGGGGTGCCGAGCTTTGCGGCGGACGCCCTGCACGGCCAGGGCGTGTTCGAGACCCTCAAAGCCATCTCCGAGCTCGTCCTCAAGCGGTTGGCGGCCGGGAGCGCGGCGTGACCAGCGCCCTGAATCCGAAGTTCACCTTCGAGACGTTTGTGGTCGGCGCCGCGAACCGGCTGGCCGTGACCGCGGGTCGCACCGTGGCCGAGAACCCAGGCTCCGCGTATAACCCGCTCTTCATCTATAGTGGGTCCGGCCTCGGGAAGACGCACCTGTTGATGGCCATCGGACACAGCGCCAAGGCGCTGGCTCCCCAGCTCAACATCGAGTACTTGACGCTCGACGAGTACGTCGAGGCGTTCCACGCGGCGATCGCGGCGGGGCAGGGGGACGCGTTCCGGCGGCGGTTCCAGAACGTCGACGCCCTGCTCGTCGACGACGTCCAGTTCCTGACGAACCGCAAGGAAATGCAGGCGGAGCTGCTCCGGCTCACCGAGGCGCTGCAGCAGGCCGGCCACCAGATCGTGCTGACGAGCGACCGGCCGCCCGCCGAGATCGCGGACCTGGACGAGCGGCTCATCTCGCGCTTTTCGGGCGGGCTGGTGGTGGACATCGGGATCCCCGACTACGAGACGCGCGTTGCGATTCTGCGACGCAAGGCCGAGGAGCGTGGCGCGCGCTTCCAGCCGGGTGTCCTGGAGGCCGCGGCGGGCGTGGAGTTCCCCAACGTGCGGGAGCTGATGGGCTCGCTCAACCGCCTCGTCGCCTATCAGGCGGTGAACGACACGCCCATCAACGTCGAGGCGGCGCGCCAGGTGCTGGGCGTGGCGGGGAGCGGGGAGCAGGGCGCGGGGAGCAGCGCGCCGACCGCGGCGCCCGCACCGACCGGTGATGAGTTCTCGCAGTTCCTCACCGATGTGACCACGACCGTGGGCAAAGCGGTCGAAGCCTGGCGCGCGCGCGTGGCGGAGGCGGTGTTGCGCTGGGAGGGGGAAGGGTATCGGACCGGCCGGCTCGAGCGCTTGCTCGATCAGGACACACCCGCCGCCGTGGACGAGGCGATCGCGACGTACATCCACGACGTCGAGCGCCTCAAGACGCTCGAAGCGGAGGTGGCGGCGTTCGATCCACAGGCGGCGGGCGAGAAGGTGTTCCGCGATCCCGAGCGGCTGGCGGAGGCCGAGGCCGCGGCGGCCAGGGTGCGGGACGGGGCCGCGCCGCCGCCCGCGCCGTCGGCCGCCTTCCCCCTGGACACCTATGCCGCCGGGAGCGCGAACGAGGTGGCGCTGAGCGCGGCGCGCGCCGTGATCGACGCGCCCGGCAAGAAGTACAACCCGCTCGTGCTCGTCGGGAAGAGCGGCCTCGGCAAGACGCACCTATTGAACGCGATCGGACTCGAGCTCAGCAAGAAAAAGGGCGCCATCGTCGCCTGCCTGTCGACCCAGGCCTTCGTGGACGAGTTGATCGCGGCGATCGACGGCAACCGGGTGGATTGGTGGCGCGCGCGCTATCGACGCGCCACGGCGCTGCTGCTCGACGACATCCACCTGCTCGCCGGCAAGGACCGGACGCAGGAGGAGCTCTTCAATCTCTTCAACCAGCTCCTCGACGCTGACCGCCAGCTCGTCTTCACCGCGCCGGCGCACCCCAACACGCTGCAGGGGTTGGAAGAGCGGATCGTGTCGCGCCTCGAGGGAGGCCTCGTCGCCGAGATCGGCGAGCCCGACCGCGAGCTGCGCCGCGACGCGCTGGAGCGGATCCTGAGCCAGCACAAGGTGGCGGCTGAGCCGGCCCTGCTCGACTACCTGGCCGACCGGCCCGCCGACTCGGTGCGCAGCCTCACGGGGCTGGTGCAACGGGTGACGAGCGCGGCCGCGGCGCAGGACCAGCACGTATCGGCGGGGCTCGCGCGCGAAGTGCTGGAGGGGCAGCCGCCCGCGGCGGCGCGGCGCACCACCGGCCTGCGCACCAGCGGCCTCGTGGTGTCGAGCGCCGGAGGCGTGCGCAGCCGTGAGAAGATGGTGTGGGACTGGCCCTCGGCGGCCGACCGCGTGATCGAGGACCTCCGCTAATGGCCATCAAGGGCTCCCTCAAGGAGGCCTCCCTCCCCGACGTGCTTCAGCTGCTGGCGCTGGGGCAGAAGACCGGCTGTCTCTCGATCGCCGACCGCTCCAACTTCGGCTACATCTACTTCGACAAGGGCCGTATCTGCTACGCGTCGATCGTGAACCGTCGCGACCGGCTCGGCGACATCCTCGTCAAGCACGAGAAAATCTCGCAGGAACAGCTCGACGCCGCGATCCACCGCCAGGCCAAAGAGCGCGACAAGAAGCTGGGCGAAATCCTCGTGGCCCAAACGGTGATCACGCAGCAAGACCTCGAGCGCTACATGCGCATGCAGATCGAGGAATCCGTCTATTACCTGTTCACCTGGACCCAGGGGACCTTCAACTTCGAGGCTGATGTCCGGCCCGAGCAGCAGGACTTCCTCGTCTCCATCAACCCGGAGTCGCTCCTCCTCGAGGGCGCCCGCCGCGTGGACGAGTGGAGCCTGATCGAGAAGAAGATTCCGTCGTTCGACTTGATCTTCGTCGTGGACCGGGACCGGCTCGCCATCAGCGACGCCAAGATGACCGAGACCCAGGACCGGCTGCTGCCGCTGCTCGACGGCTCGCGCGACGTCAACCAGGTGATCGAAGATTCCGGGCTGGGGGAGTTCGAGGTCGGCAAGGCGCTGTACGGGCTCGTGACCGCCGGATTCGTGCATCGCGCCGGCCGCACGGCCAGCGCGGAAGACCTGAAGATGACCGACGCGCGGGTCGAGGAGCACCGCAACCTCGGGATCGCGTTCTACAAGACGGGCATGCTGGACGAAGCGGCGCGCGAATTCCGCCGGGTCGCGGAGCTGCGTGCGACCGACGCCAATGCGCACTTCTTCATCGGGCTGGTGGCCTTGAAGCAGGCCCGCTGGCGCGAGGCGATGGAGGCGCTGCGGCTCGCCGCGGAGAAGGGCGGCTCTCGGCCCGCGGTGTTGCACAATCTGGCCCTCGCCTACGAGCAGCTGGGACGCCTCGACGAGGCGGAAACCTCGTACGCCGAGGCGGCGTCGCGCGCCCGGACCGATCCGCGCGTCTACGTGGGGTGGGGCATCGTAGCGCTCAAGCGGGGCGACCATGCCAGTGCGGCTGGCCGTCTGGACCGTGCCAAGGAGCTGTTCGCGGACAAGATCCCGCCGATCTGGTTCTGGGCGCGGGTGCTCGTCGCCGCGGCGGCCGGCGATTTCGAGGTGGCCGAGCAGGCCGCCCACCAAGCCGTCGAGGCCCATCCCCAGAATGCCGTGCTGCGCAACAACCTGGCGGTGCTGAAGGAGCTCGCGGGCGACCTGCCGGAAGCCGAGGCCCTGGCACGCGGGGCGTTGCACGACGAGCCATCGCTGCCACAGTTATCCAAGAACCTGGGCGACCTCGCCTACCGCAACTCGCGCTACGACGAAGCCTGGGACCTCTACCAGCGCGCGGTCGAATTGGCGCCCGATCTCGGCGATGACGTCTACTTCAAGCTCGGCAACATCGCCTACAAGCGGAGCGACCGGGACCACGCCGCTGAGCTGTGGCGCCGGGCGCTCGAGCTCAACCCCAAGCACGAACTGGTCAAAGCCAATCTGGAAACGCTGAGCACGTTGTCGTGAGCTCGACGCAGGACGAGCGCGCGTTTTTGGCGCTGACGCAGAAGATCTCACGGATGCGGGGCGTGAGCTGCGAATCGTACAAGGACAAGTGCCTCAAGCGGCGGCTCGCCGTGCGCATGCGCGCCCGCGGCGTCCACACGTACGACGACTACAGCCGCCTGCTCGACGAGGACACGCACGAGTACCAGCAGCTGCTCGACGCGCTCACGATCAACGTCACGAAGTTCTACCGCAACGCCGAGACGTGGCACGCGCTCGTGCCCTACCTCTCGGCCCTGTGGCGCGCCAAGCGCGGCCGCCTCAGGGTGTGGTCCGCGGGGTGTGCGTCGGGTGAGGAGCCGTATACCATCGCCGTGCTGCTCGCCGAGATTGCGGGCGGGACCTCGATGGACCAGGCCTCCATCGATGCGACCGACGTCGACCGTTTGAGCCTCGAGCGCACCCGCCAGGCGAGCTACCCCGAGAGCGCCTTCACGGAAATGCCCGTCGAGCTCAAGCGCCGGTATTTTACCGCGGAGGCGCCGCGGCAACCGGCCCCCGCGGTGCGGGCGCTCGTGCACATCCTGGCGCACGACCTGATGCGGGAGCCCCCACCGCACGCACCCTATGAGCTCATCGTGTGCCGCAACGTGGTCATCTACTTCGAACGGCAGGCGCAAGAGCGGCTCTTCCAGGTGTTCGTGGACTCCCTGGCCCCGGGCGGGATCCTCTTGCTCGGCAAGGTCGAGACGCTGTTCGGACCCGCGCGCGAGCGCCTCACCCTGGTGGACCCGCGCGAGCGGATCTACACGAAGCCCGCGTGAAGGAAGTCATCGTCAAGGTGGCCGACTGGGCCGCCGAGCGCGGCGACGGCGTGATCGTGACGCTCGGCCTGGGCTCCTGCGTCGCGATCATGCTGCACGATCCGCAGATGAAGGCGGGCGCGATGGCGCATGTCCTGTTGCCGTCTCGCAGCCTCGCCCACGACACGAGCAACCTAGCCAAGTTCCCGGAGTCCGCCGTCCCGCTGCTGGTCGAGCGTCTCAAGGCGCTGGGCGCCGAACCCCGCCGCATCGTCGCCAAGCTCGCCGGCGGCGCCAGCATGTTCAGCCAGCTGATGACCCCCGGCACGATCCAGATGGGCGAGCGCAACATCGTGGCCTCCCGGAACGCCCTGCGCGCCGCCTCGATCCCGATCGTGAAGGAGGCGGTGGGTGGCGAGCGGGGCCGCAGCATCCGATTCCACGTGAAGGACGGCCGGGTGGAGATCCGGTCGGTGGGGGCGAATGCAGAAGTCATCTGACCCCCGTCCCACCGTCCTCGTGGCCGACGACAGCGCCCTGATACGCCGGGTGCTGGTGGATGTGCTGGGGGGGGGAGAAGCGGAGTCGGGACAGTTCCGCGTCGTCGCCACCGCGCGCGACGGCGTGGACGCGGTCCGCAAAGTACATCAGTACGACCCCGACGTCGTCACGCTCGATCTCGAGATGCCCGAGCTCGACGGGCTGGGGGCGATCGGGTACATCATGTCCGAATCGCCCCGGCCCATCGTCGTGGTGAGCGCCCACGCCGGCCCCGGCACGGCGACCGCGATCCGCGCGTTGGAGCTCGGCGCCGTGGAGATCGTCGCCAAGCCGCCGCCGGACGCGGGGCGCGCAGCGCTCGCGGCCCTCGCGCCGGAGCTCATCGCGGCCGTGCGCCGCGCCCTCGCCGCCGACGTGTCGCACGTCAAGGTGATGGCGCGGCCCCCCGCGCCGGTCGCGCATCCGCCCGAGCTGGCGCTGCGCGGCCGAGCGACGCTGGCCGTTGCCGTCGCCGCGTCCACCGGCGGGCCGCGCGCGCTCGCCGACCTCGTGCCGCAGCTCCCCACGGGACGCAACGCGGCCGTCCTCATCGTGCAGCATATGCCGCCCAAGTTCACCCGCAGTCTCGCCGAGCGGCTCGACTCGATGAGCCGGCTCCGCGTCGTCGAGGCGGCCGACGGGGCCCCGATCGTGGCCGACACGGCGTACGTAGCGCCGGGCGATTATCATATGCGGGTGCGTTCCAGTCCCGACGGCCCCGTGATTGCCCTCGACCAGACGCCTCCGATCTGGGGCGTGCGCCCCGCGGCCGACCACCTGTTCCGTTCCGTGGCGCAGGTATTCGGCGCGAAGAGCGTCGGCGTGGTGTTGACGGGGATGGGGCGCGACGGCGCCGACGGGCTGCGCGCCCTGCACGACACGGGCGGGACCGGCGTCGCACAGGATCGCGAATCGGCGGTGATCTACGGCATGCCGGGGGCGGCGGTGCAGGCGGGGGGAGTGGACGCCGTGCTGCCGCTCGGTCAGATTGCCGACCGCGTCGCCGTCGAGCTGATCCGGCGTGGCGGCCGGCCGTGATCGGCTACCTGTTGGTGCGCGCCGAAGGCCGGCCTTACGGGCTGCCGGTGGGCCGAGTGCTCGAGGTCGCGGACGCGGGGGAAGTGCTCGACGTGCCGCGCTCGCTCCCCGCCGTGCGCGGGTTGACGCCACTGCGGGGGCGCCTGGTGCCGCTGATCCATCTCGGGGCGTTTCTCGCCGGGCGCGCGGCGCCGCCGGAGACCGGCCGCACCGTGGTGCTGGTGGAGCTGCGCGGGCGGCAGGTGGCGTTCGAAGTGGACGACGCGGACGCCGTGGTGCGCGAGAAGGCCATGCCGGTGCCCGGCGGCCAATCGCTGCCATGGGCCGTCGGCGTCGCGGAGCAAGACGGCGCACTCGTGCCGATCCTCGATCTGGAAGCGCTGGGAGACCGCATCGGATGAGCACCGCCGGCGACGACGTTCAGCTCGTTACCTTTAAGGTGGGCGGGCAGGATTTCGCGTTCAACATTTTTCAGGTGGAACGCATCCTGCGGTACGAAGCGCCGTCCCCGCTCCCGAAGGCCCCCGAGTTCCTCGAGGGCGTCTTGCAGTATCAGGCGGGGGCGATTCCGCTCATCGACATGCGCAAGCGGCTCGGTGTGGCGGCGCCGCTGCGCGACGACACCCGCACCGTGATCCTCGAGTTCGAGGCAGGCAAGATCGGCCTCATCGTGGATGCGGTGACCGAGGTGTTGCAAGTCGCGGCCACGACCGTGACCCCGCCCCCCGGCATCGTAAAGGGCCTGGCCGCCGAGTACATCACGGGGCTCGTCGTAACGAACGGGCGCACGATCATCGTGCTCAACACGAACAAGCTGCTGTCGTCCAAGGAGAAGATGGCGCTGGAGGCCGTGCAGGCGCCCGCCAAGTCGAAATGAGCGAATCCCCTATTGCCAAGCTGCGCGCGGAATATGACGCGATCGCCCGGCAGCTCGACGTCGCGACGGGCGGCGCCGAGCGCGAGGCCGCCAAGCGCGAGATCATCGGCTACTTCAAGCGGGTCGACGGATACCTCGGCGACCTGACCCAGTTGAAGGACGATATCCGCCAACTGGTGGAGCGGTACAAGCAGCTGACGGCCGACACCAAGCAGGCCGCCGCCCCTGAGTTCACCGGCACACGCCCTGTGGTGCACGCCGATCACATCGGCGCCTCCACCTTCATCGAAAAGGGGTGGAGCCTCATCTCGCTCGGAGACCACACGGGCTCTATCCAGGCCCTCCACCGGGCGCTTCAGCTCGCGCCCGGCGAAACGCAGGCCGAGTCGCTGCTCGGCTGGGCGCAGATGCTGCACGAGGACTACGACGACGCGCTGCAGACCTTCTCCAAGGTCCTGATGAAGGAGCCGGCGAATTCCCTGGCGCGAATCAACGTGGGCTACATCTGCCTCAAGAAGCGCATCTTCGGGGAGGCGATCGAGCACCTGTCGAAGGCCATTCGCCTCGACAATGACAAGAAGGCCACGCTCTACGCCCACTTCTATCTTGGCCTCGTCTACCTGCAGCGCGAGATGTTCGAGGACGCGGAAACGTTTTTCCAGAAGACGATCAAGCTCGGGCCCAATCTCATCGAGGCGTACTACGAGCTGGGCCGCTCCTACTGGTTCGCGGGCGACCAGGCGCAAGCGAAGGTGACGTGGCAGGATGGATTCAAGGCCAACAAGTTCAACCCCTGGGGCAAGAAGTGCGGGGAGATGGTCGAGCTCGTCGCCCGGGGAGAGGAGCCACCGCGAGACTAGCGCTTCTGGCCCTGTTGCTGCAGGGTGCGTCTCCCACAAGTGTGACCGTCGGTCGCGTGACCGTGGTCGCGTGGCCGGGTCAGGAAGCC
>Ga0137409_10006302_pt1 | contig 12320 bp, 11 predicted proteins | sample CZODoug1_16funga_FD_122059 | JGI IMG/M metagenome (GOLD analysis project Ga0137409, IMG submission 122059) | Vadose zone soil fungal communities from Angelo Coast Range Reserve, California, USA - CZODoug1_16fungal (Hybrid Assembly) | ecosystem: Environmental > Terrestrial > Soil > Vadose zone... | reverse complement strand
CAAACCGTTCAAAGAAATCCTCGAAGGTATTCGTATCTGCAACGAAAAACGGCGATCCAGCCAGCCGCTGGGACAGAAAAGCGCCGGCTGCATCTTCAAGAACCCTCCTGGCGCATCCGCCGGACGCATGATTGATGAACTCGGACTCAAAGGACTGTCCGTGGGCGACGCCCGCGTCAGCGACCGCCACGCCAATTTCTTCGTGAACGCAGGCAAAGCTTCCGCCAAGGACATGCTGGCGCTGATCGCCGATGTGCGCGAGCGCGTACAAAAGGCGTACGGCATCGAGCTGGAGAACGAGGTGGTGGTTTGGAACGCGTAAAGGCCATGCATCGGAATGCGGCGGCGGATGCCGATTCGTATCGGCCCGAGCTGATCGCCGACGACGAGCCACGGTATCTGCGCAGGCAAAAACCAGTTGAAATCCGCCGCAAGAAATTTTCCGGGCGGGGGTGGCCGTTTTATCGCCGGTTGCTGGTTTTGACTTTCGCTGGTGCCGCTGGCGTGACGGCGGCCATCTATGGGACGCGTTTTCTTCTTTATTCTCCCGCGATGCTTCTGCTCAAGCCGGATCAGATTGAGCTGACCGGAAATCACATCGTGAGCCGCGAGGCCGTGCTGCAGCAGTTTGTTCATGATCACAACCGCAGCGTGCTCCGCGTTGCGCTGGACACTCGCCGCAGCCAGATCGAGCAAATCCCCTGGGTCGAATCCGCCAGCGTGCAACGGATTCTGCCGAATCGCATCCGCGTCGAGCTGACCGAACGGACGCCCGTCGCCTTCGCGCGCAACGGCAACGAGTTGGCGCTGATTGATGCGCATGGGGTCATCCTCGAAAGGCCCCAGGGCGAGGATCTGCGTTTTCCGATCGTCAGCGGCGTTTCGGAAGATGTGCCGCGCGACCAGCGCGAGAAACGCATGCAGGTCTACCAGGAGTTTACGAAGGGCATTGATCTCGTGCGCGCCGGGTCCTCCGAAGGTGTCAGCGAGCTCGATCTTTCGAATCCCAAGGATTTGCGTGTCGTGATGACCGGGCTGGCGGGTCCCACGGATTCGCAGGCCGTAACGATTCATTTCGGCGCGGGCGAGTTTACCGGCAAGTACAAAATGCTCGTGGACAATTTTTCGCAGTGGCAGGCGAACACCGGCCGCGTGCAGTCCATCGATTTACAGTATATGAGGCAAGTGGTCGTGAATCCAGACACGAGCACGGGCGCGGCAGCAAGAAAAACAAGATAGATTCATCGCAGGAGCGGCGGCTTGGCGAAGAAAGACAAATACCTGGTGGGGCTGGACATCGGCAGCTCGAAGACTACCGTTCTCATCGCCGAAGTAGAAGGCGAACTTGTGAAGTTCCTGGCGCTGGGGGCTGCCGAGTCCAAGGGACTTCGCAAAGGTCTGATCGTTAACCTGGATTCCACAGTCAGCTCGATTCGCCGCGCCGTGGAAGAAGCCGAGAGCGTGGCAAACGTGCCCGTCGAAGAAGCGCTGATCGGCGTGGCTGGAAGCCACGTGCGCGGCGTCAACAGCCGCGCGGGAATCACTCTTGGGAACCGGCCGCGCGACATTGAGCGCGACGACGTACGCCGCGCTGTGGATGCCGCCCGCAACATTACGCTTCCCGATGACCGCGAGGTTCTGCACGTTCTCCCCCACGAATTCCGGGTGGACGCGCAGGACGGAATTCGCGATGCCATCGGCATGGTCGGCCAGCGGCTCGAAGCCAACGTCCATCTGGTCACTTCGTCCGTGGCCGCCACGCAGAATCTCGTTACCGCCGCAAACCGCGCAGGCATTCTGATCAGTGACACGGTCTTGGAGTCGCTGGCTTCCGCAGAGTCTTCCCTCACGCAGGACGAACGCGACCTCGGCTGCTGCTTGCTGGACATCGGCGGCGGTACCACGGAAGTGATTGTTTACGGCGGTGGTGTGGTCCGCCACACAAGTGCCGTGGCAATCGGCGGAGATCATTTTACAAATGATCTCGCTGTCGGTCTGCGCACGCCGATTCCTGAAGCGGAGAGAATCAAGCGCCGCCACGGCTGCGCTGCGTCCGCATTCATGAAGGCAGATGGCCCGATCGAAATCGCCAGCGTCGGCGACCGCCCGCCGCGCACGATTTTCGCCCACATGCTGACAGACATCATCGAGCCGCGCGCCATGGAATTGCTGTCCCTCATTCGCGACGATTTGCATCGCGCCGGGCTTGACGGCCAAATTCCCGCTGGCTTCATCATGGCGGGCGGTGGCGCGCGGCTCCATGGCCTGGATGAACTCACCGAACAGTCGTTCCACCTGCCGGTGCGCGTCGCGGAACCAAAAGGATTGGCTGACCTGCCGGAACAGGTGGCGCAGCCGGAATATGCAACGGTTGTCGGGCTTGTGTTGTTCGGCGCGAAAGCGCGGCGTAGCTCGCCGCAGCGCGCAGGAAATCTTGTATCCAAATTGAAGTCCATGTTCGCGGGCGCCTCGTGACCCTGCCCAGGAGCCGCCGGCGAACTGGAGAAGGTTGAGGAAAGCATGACAGCGAGAGACGCAGGAATCCGGATGAGCTTCAGCGAGGAGCTTCAGCCGGCGAAGATCAAAGTCATCGGCGTGGGCGGGGGCGGGTGCAACGCGGTGAATCGCATGATTCGCGCCAAGCTCGAAGGCGTCGAATTCATCACGGCGAATACCGACTTGCAAGCGCTGAAACTGTCGCAAGCGCCGGTGAAACTACAGCTCGGCGCGAAGCTCACCAAGGGCCTCGGCGCCGGCGCAAACCCCGAGGTCGGCCGCAAGGCCGCGCTCGAAGACACGGAAAAAATTATCGAAGCGCTCGAAGGCTCGGACATGATTTTCATCACCTCCGGCCTCGGCGGAGGCACGGGCAGCGGCGCGGCGCCTGTGGTCGCTTCGTTGGCCAGCGAGCTTGGCGCGCTCAGCGTCGCCGTGGTAACGAAACCTTTCGCCTTCGAAGGCAAGCGCCGCATGATGCAGGCCGAGCAGGCCCTTCAAGAACTCATTGGCGCCGTAGACACCGTCATCGTCATCCCCAACGAGCGCTTGATGGAAACTGTCGAGCGCGGCACCAGCTTTTTCGATGCGTTCCGTATCGCGGATGACATCCTGCGTCAGGCCGTGCAAGGCATTTCGGACATCATCACGGTGCCCGGCATTATCAATCGCGACTTCGCGGACGTGAAAGCCATCATGCATGGTCAGGGCTACGCCGTGATGGGTACCGCTGTCGCGACGGGCACGAACCGGGCCGTGGATGCTGCGAACCGCGCCATTGCCAGCCCGCTCCTCGAAGACAATTCCATCCAGGGCGCCCAAGGCATCTTGATCAACATCTCCGGCAGTTCCAGCCTCACCCTGCATGAAGTTCACGAAGCCTCGAGCGTCATCCAGAAGGCTGCACATGAGAACGCCAACATTATCTTCGGCGCCGTTCAGGACGACAACATGAAGGACACCGTCAAGATCACGGTGATTGCCGCAGGCTTCAAGGACGCCAACAAGAAAAACACGCATCAGAAGCCGTCGTTCCTCCCGAAGACCTGGAAGGCGGGGCGTGAATTTCCAGAAGCACCCATGCAGCAGGCGTCGCCAAACGTCGTCCATCAGGTCCAGCAAAACGTCCGCGAGGTCAGCCACGACGTTCCAGCGGACGATCTGGATGTGCCTACATTCCTCCGCCGCCAGGCGCAAAAGGCTTGATCGAGTTTATCGCTGCGCGCTTCTGAGCAAAGAGACTGCAATTTAACTCTGTCGAAAAGAAGCTTCGATCAGAGAGGCGCGGGAAACCGCGCCCTCTGCTTTACGCGCAAAAGAAAAGGGTGCCGAGCGGCGCGAGGCTCACTTGCGTCAGGGCACTCTTGCCAGTCCTTATTGACAGCGAAGTAACAGAGGGTTAGCATTCCCGGCTGCAGGGGTGGGCTAACCATTCGGACGAGCGCGTCCCAGCTTGTCCAGTCATCTACATTCTTGCAATCTGATTCCTTCATGGGGAGGTCTATATGAATGCTTCTCCGAGCAGCGTAAAAACACGCAAGCTCGCACTTCTTCTTTTTTTGCTGGTGGCAGCCGGCGCCGCGTTGACGCTGCCGGGAACCATCGGATCACAGACCGCGCGGGCCGCCGCAGACCAGAAGACCACCACTACGGACAACTCCGGGGTCACTTATGACATCACCACTCTGGCGGGCAAGGTGGCGTCGGTAAATGGCACAGCTGGCTTGCAGATTCGCTTCTCCGCGTTTATCGAGCAGGAATCCGATCTGAGCGACCTGATCTCCAGCCCCTCTTCAATTCCCGTCACTCCTTTCCAAATCTTGTCCAGCCCGCTGGACGGCACAAGTGTCCTCGCGCCGGACGTGACTGTGAACCAGGATACGGCGGGAGCTCCCCAAAATGAGACGGCCATTGCGGTGGATCCCAACAAGCCGATGCGCATCGTTGCTGGTGCGAACGACTACGTAACTCTCACCTGGAACTGCAGCATCGGGGCAATACCGTGCAGTGCTGTGGGCGACGGCTACTCGGGGACGTATTTCTCCAACGATGGCGGCAAGACCTGGTGCTGCGCTTCCAAACTCGACGGGACAAGCTTGGGGACATTGATTCCCGGAGTTGAACATTTGACCGGAGGACCGTACGACGCCGGTGGAGATCCCGCTGTGGCCTTCGATAGCCGTGGCAACGTTTATTATTCGGGTCTGGGGTTTGACCGCACCTCGCCAGCCAACACAGTCGCTGTGAACAAAGGAACCTTTGACAGCAACGGGAACCTGACTTGGGGGGCGCCGGTGTTCATCAACCAAACCAAGGCCCCTTCCACAATCAATGACAAGGAATGGATCGCCGTGGATTCCCATGCCGCGAGTCCCTTTCGCGACAACGTCTATGTGACCTGGACGCGGTTTATTTTCAATCCGCACAACGGTCATTACGTGCAGTCGCCCATTGCGGTGGCAGTGTCGCGCGACGGCGGGCGCACCTTCAGTGATCCGCAGCTCATCGTCAGCAACGTCCTGTATGGCCAGGGCTCGCGGCCGGTGGTCGGTCCGGATGGCACCGTCTATGTCTTTTGGGACGCGGCGACTCGGCTCGCCACTTTCGACAGCATTTGGGTAGTCAAATCGACTGATGGCGGTAGGAATTGGAGCAAGCCGGTGGCGGTGTCTCCGCTAGTGGACATCATCCCGGCGGCGAATACGTCATTCCGCGTCAACAGCTTTCCGGCCGCTGGCGTTGCGCCCAACGGGGACCTGTATGTCGCCTGGTCCTCGATGATGAGTAACAGCGGGGGCCTGTGCCCGACGCGCACAAACACCGGATGCCATGCGGCGTCGCTCTATAGCAAGTCTACCGACGGCGGCGCAACGTGGAGCGCCCCCGCGCTGGTCCTGCCGTCCGTCGATGCTTCCACGCGCACGGCCATCGGTTATCCAGTGACTCAGCCGGACGGAAGCACGCTGAACGCGCCCGCCGCTCGGCGAGTGGACACGCTGTTCCCCGCGGTATCAGTCTCACCCACGGGACGCGTGTACATGTCGGCCTACGCTGCCGACGTGGTCTCACCCTGGCAAACTTGTGCGGCGTTCGGCGCGCCGAGCCTGAATGGCGCAAGCTGCAAGACGCTCGGCCCCTTCATTAACAATGCACGCCTGGACTATGTGGTGAGAGACCTGACCAGCGGCGTGACCAATACCGTAACGACCCAGCCCATCAACACTCGTTACGGCTTCCGCGGCACGTTCTTCGGCGATTATACGGACATCGCGGCGGGGGCCGACGACGTCTTCCACGCCTTTTGGACCGATAGCAATAACGTGCAGAACTTCGTGTGGTTCGGGGGCGTTCAGTGGGTTGCCGGCACCGCGAGCCACCAGCAGGATGTGGTTGTTCGTTCGGACAGCTTCTAGTCCCGCGCTTCTGATCTGAGCTTCTGACGAAGCTGCAGGTTCTCCTCCGGGAGGGATGACCCTCCCGGAGGGAACTCCTGCGGAAAGCCTTGTGTCCGCCAACTTGGGGGATCGCTCGAGCGCCTCCCTAGTTGATGGCTCACGAATACCGATCGAGAATGCCTGCCATTTCACATATTTCGGTTTTGAATAACTCGTAGTTTGTACCACCGTAAGGGAGACGTGTGCTTAGCCCCGAGTGAAATTCGCGCGCATGGGTGTGCTTTGCCACCTCTGAAATGTTCGAAGCGTTGATGCCGCTGCCGGGAAGAATAACGACGCGTTCCCCGGCAAGCTGGACGAGTTCGGCAAGCGTCGACGCACCTTCCGGGGCGCTCTTGGCGCCACCGGACGTCAGAATCCTGCTCGCGCCAGTCTGAATGACATCTTCGAGTGCTTCGCGCAAATCCGCGCAATCATCGAATGCGCGATGAAACGTAACGTGCAAAGGCCTCGCAAATTCGACTAGCTCTTGCGTGCGCCCGATGTCAACGCGGCGCTCGTTCTTTAGAATGCCCAATACCACCCCGTCCATTCCTGCTTGCTTCGCATCGGCGATGAATCGCTTCATCTCTGCAAATTCAGTCGCCGAATAAACAAAGTCTCCCCCACGCGGCCGGATCATCGTGAAGACTGGAATGCGAAGTTGCTCGCGCACCGTTCGCATCAGGTCGATGCCGGGCGTAACCCCGCCGATGCTGAGGTTTCCGCAGAGTTCAAGGCGATCCGCGCCGCCGCGCTGCGCGGCCAGCGCTGCCTCAAGCGTTTCCACGCTGATCTCGAGCAGGTATCTTCGATTCACTTCTGCAGTCCGGACGCAAGATGCAAGCGTGTCAGCGCGCTATGCGACCAATTCCAGAAAATTCCCAACAGTGCCGCGATGTTCCATCCCCAGAGAAAGAAACGCATTTCTGCCGGGCGGTAGGGCCGATCTCTCCATAGCGCAAATGCGTCCACCACAAACCATAAAGCGCCGATCGCCAGGAATCCCACAATGATCCAGTCTCGAAAATAGAAATGGATCAAAGCCGTTTCCATGGTCAGGAGCCCCGCGATGAAAAGTTTAGCGGGCACTCTGCCAATTAGCGTCGCCGTCGTGGTCCGGCCGCTCAAGCGATCCGGTTCGATGTCCATCACTTCACCGAAGACATGCGAGTGCATCGCAAAGAGTGCGCCAAATACGAAGGTCTGCCACGGGAGCTGCGGTGACCTGTTCAGCCAGCTGCTCAAGACGAAAACGAGCAGATAGCTCGCTTGAATCAACACATCGAACGGAGGACGCCCTTTCCATCCGAAACGCGGTGCGTTGTAGACGCCGACGGCCAGCAGCAGCGTTGCGTACCACCACAAGATGCGTGGCCCCACGAGAAAGTAGAACGCTGCTAGAAATGGAATTTGCACCAAGGCGATCTGCCACCTCAAAGCCGCAAGTTGATCGCGCGCACCGCGCGCACCAAACAGAAACGTGCCTTTGCGCGGATTCAACAGATCGCCTTCCGCGTCAACGATGTCATTGACGCCGTAGAGCAGCATTCCCAAGGGGAATAGAACAAAAAACAGCCCGAGCCACAGCCTGCCCGAACGCAGGAAGTCCGCATGGCCGAGCGGCATGAGGTAGAACATCGCCGTGGTCGACCACAAGCCGGGCCGCGACACCTGGATCAGGAACTGCAAACCGGAAACTTGCGGCCGCAACGTCTCTTGCTTTGGAGGAACTACCGTCGCAGTAGGCATTGGCCCAACTATACAGGCCTCGGTGTCATTCCTCGATTTCCAAATCTGTGCCTTGTGCTGAATTACTTCTTGAGATTCGAAGCTTTCAGTAGAGGCACAACTTCTGTCTGCAAGAGAAGGGACAGAACGGATGAAATTTGCTCGACTAAGCGAGGCCGAAGGAGGCAAAAATGCTGATCGAGGCGCATCCGAGCACCACGCCGAGCACCATCCCCGCAAGAACGTCGCTCAGGAAATGCATGCCGAGCACGATTCGAGAGACTGCAATACTAAGAGCGAGGAAGAAAAGCATCCCTTCAAGAGAGGGGTAGAAGTAGCTGACGACAAGCGCGATGGAAAACGCCGTCATCGTGTGGCCCGATGGAAACGAGAATTGATCCGGCGGCAATATCTTCGACCAGCAGTGCGGCTCGACCTGGCAGGGCCGGAGACGGTGGCTAAGCCTTTTCAGGGCCTTGAAGACGAAGATGCCTACAACCGCCGCCGTGCCGGCCGCGCAGACTGCCGAATAGCGCTGTGGCCCCCCATAAAAGAAGAGCATGATCCCGAGTCCATACCAGACCCAGCCATCCCCCATCCGTGTCGCGGCGATCATCCAGATGCGAAACTATCGCGGGGCGCGCCAGCGATTCATCCGCCGCATCAACCGCTGATCGCGGCGTTCGATGTATCCCCAGAGGCTGCGTGCGACCGCCATCGCGTCACCTCAACTTGCCCAGTTGGCCTCGAATCTCGAATCCATGTCCCAGAGCATCCGGCGGCGCTTTTCGCCGCTCTCCAGCAACGCGGACCATTTTTTGCAGAAACGAATTTCGTGGATCCAGTGATTTACCGTGAAAGCCGGAACCAGCAACGCCAGCGGTGAGGCCAGCAGCGTCCACGGCTTCTCTCGAAAGAGTGATTTCACGATGCTGAAAACGTCCAACGTCAGCTTCGCGCAACTGCCGTGCTCGCCCTGAACTCGTCCCTGGCCCGCACGCAAACCCGCGAAAAACTCTTCAGCCGTTCGCGCGCCTGGCACTTCCGTGTAGGTTTGTCCCACGCCGGCGATGGTGTGCGAATCGCTTCCTGCAATTGCGATTTTTCCCAGCCGCGCTGCAAGCCTTGCTGCGCTTGCGTTTGCCTCCGGCCACATCTGTCCATTGCGCGTTTCGAACGCAGGTACGTACGATTCGAACCACCGAAAGTCCTCTTCTTCGCGGCGCCCAGTCAGCCCCGAGAAGATGTGGTTCGCGCTGAAGAAAAGTCTCCGCTCTGTGAGGTACATAAGCAGGGCGATGAAATCGTTCCGTCGGCGCTGAATCTCCAGGTGGTCGCGCTCGGCCATCCCGTAAACGCCCAGGTGCAACTCTGTGCCGCTGGGCATTCGAACAGTGACCTCCTCGCTCAGAAAGAAGTCAGAATGCCGTCGGAGGACCTCCGCAGCGTCAATCGAATCATGGTCGGTCAGGGTAACGACGGACATCCCAAGGCGTTTCAGTCGGTTATAGACTTCCGTGGGGTCGCTGTACGATTCCCGGCAAATCCGATCTAGCACCGGAGCGGTGAACATCCCGGACGCGATCGAGTGAACATGGAGGTCGCAACGCATAGGTCAATTATCGGTAGCAGATATGAACAGCCTGTGAAGAAGTCGCGAAATCTAGATAAATGTGCCCATGGAACTCATTGAGCACAAGAGGTTTAGGAGCTTATCCACATGGCATGGAGTGTGCTCTAGCGGGGAATCCCAAACGTGTGGCAGAATCGGCCCAATGAAAAAAGTGCACGTCGTTTTCCACGACGGCGGTGGCGGACATCGCAACGCCGCGGTGGCCCTGCAAACGATCATTACCCAACAGAAGCGCGACTGGCAGGTCGAGCTCATTCAATTCCAGGACTTGACCGACCGGCTCGATGTATTGCGCAAGCTCACCGGGATACGCATCCAGCAGCAATACAACATTCTGCTGCAAAACGGCTGGACGCTGGGCAGTACCTACCTCCTTCGTGTGCTGCAGGCAACGATTCGCTTGTTTCACAAGCCGCTGGTCCGTTTGCTGGAAAACTTTTGGCGCGAGCATCCGGCAGACCTTCTCGTTTCCGTGATTCCGCATTTCAACCGGCAGATCTGCGAAAGCTGGACGAACATCTATCCCGGCCGCCCATTTGTCACGCTCATTACAGACTTGGCGGACTTTCCACCTCACTTTTGGATCGAGCCAATCTCGGAACAATACGTCATTGCCGGGACAGAAAGGGCCGCCGAGCAGGCTCGGGTTCTGGGTCACGATAACGCTCATATCTTTCGAACTTCAGGAATGATCCTGCGTCCCGATTTCTATGTGGCCGAGAATTACGATGCGGTGGAACTACGCAAACAGATGGGGCTGCGCGCGGATCTCGCAACCGCGATCGTGCTATTTGGCGGGCACGGTTCGAAAGTAATGTATGAAATCACCGAGCGCCTGGACGCGGTCAATTTGCCGCTGCAACTCATCTTGATCTGTGGCCGCAACGAGGAGCTGGCCACGAAGTTACGCGCTCGCCAGTGGAAAATGCCCGTGCACATTATTGGTTTCACAAAGGAAGTGCACAAGCTGATGCATGCCGCCGATTTTTTGATCGGCAAGCCTGGCCCCGGAAGCATTGCTGAAGCAATGGTCCGCAAACTCCCTGTCCTGATCGAATGCAATGCGTGGACGCTTCCGCAAGAGCGCTACAACCCCGAATGGGTGAAAGAAAAGCGTGTTGGCATTGTTCTGAAAAGTTTTCGAGAGGTTGTGGCAGGAGTTCGGAAGATGCTCGAGCCTTCTACGTTGGCTGAGTTCAGAAAAAATGCCGCGGCACAAGATAATCGCGCGATCTTTGAAATCCCGGAGATTCTCGCGAAACTCCTCGGCGAAACGGCTGCCGATTCGCGCCCCGCAAACTCAGCGCCCGCCGCAGTCCACTCTGCTTGAAGCGCACAACGCCCGAACCAAGCACTAAAGACTAAGAACTTACAACGGGTTCTAACGCCGGGCGTGCTCCGCGCGTCCTGGGTGCGGAAATCGCGGGCCTGCGTTCGAATTATTCAATGGCGTTTGCATGTGAGGTTTGGCGCAAGTCTTCGCCCACCAGCGCGGCGCGTACTTTTTCGAATCGCACATCTTTACGCACCCGGTACTTAAATTCGATTCCGCGCAATGGCAATAGCATCCGCCCACGCGAGTTTTACTCAGCAGCCCCGGCGTATCCGCCAGCACGGCGGTCGAACAGGCCACAAACCAGATTGCCGCGCAAACTAGTTTGCGGGTGGGAATCCAACGAGCGGCACCGGGGAACGGGCGTCTCATCAGGGCATTCTGGAGGAAGAGTGGAAAAAAACCGATAGCTCTCAAAGACCGCAAAATCTGTTACCGGGGTTCTAGAACTGGCTCCGCAGCGGAATTGGCGACGCAAACCGAGCGGCTTCCCCTTTCCGATGGCAAGCAGTTCCAATATGAATCGGAAGGACGGATTTGGTGCGGCTGCCCGTTCGAACGAACGAATCAAAGTAAAGATAAGAAGCAACTTAATGGCGCCCAGCGCCGGAGACACAATGGCGCAGAGCGTGCAATACGGGACGGCGTGGGCGCGTTCCATATGACGATGTAGAGAGAGGCAAGCGAGGGGGAAGGGGCTTGCTTGTCACTTTTTGCAGATCGTTCCCACCTGCCTCTGAGAGGGAAGCTAGGATGGATGACCCCACGCGCTGGTGTGAAAACGACGCCAGCAACGGAACGCGCCTTACGGGGCTCCCGGTCCCAAGCGGGGGCCCCACTCTTTTTCGTGCCACCGGTTCGAATCTAATCCTGGAAAAGTTTCCGTCTAGTTAATTTTGCGCGCCACCGCGATGCCTGCGTGGCCCAGCACGTGTTCCACTTGCGTTTCGCGCAAACGCGATGCGTCATATTCGAATGACAACTGGTTTTTCGCTTCGTCCACATGGAATCGGCGCAAGCCATAGGTGTTCGCGAATTCGCCGAGCCTGCGAAGTTGCTCCTGACTGAGCGGCGACTGTAGTTCGTAGGTGACTTCCACGAGTGTCATGGCGGCATTATACCAGCCGCTGCGAAATCCAAGGCATAGCCGAATGTAACCTCAATTCATCTAATATGGTGAAATGTCGGATTCAGCGCCCACTCCCAAACCGTCCATTCCCGGATTGCCGATTCTCCCAACCACTCCGAAGGTAAAGGACCCTGTCTGCGGCATGACAGTGGATCCACAGAAATCCGCAGGTAAAGTCGAACACGGAGGTAAGACTTACTACTTTTGTTCGGCCCGGTGCGCGGAGCGATTCGAGAAAAATCCGGAAAACTTTATCGCCGCTCCTGGAACGGCCGGCATGGAGCATCATTCGTTGCCGCCAGTACATGCGGTGAATCAACATTCTGGGCCGACCTCGCCAGCAAGCACTTCATCGAAGACTGCGCGTTACACCTGCCCGATGCATCCACAAATCGTGCAGATCGGTCCGGGCACTTGCCCGATCTGCGGCATGGCCCTCGAACCCATGGACGTTTTCGCGGAAGTGGAAGCCGATCCGGAGTATGACTCGATGCGCCTGCGCTTCTGGGTCAGCGCTGCGTTGACTCTGCCGCTTCTGCTCCTCTCCATGTTTGGCGAATCACT
>Ga0137409_10006301_pt1 | contig 12321 bp, 9 predicted proteins | sample CZODoug1_16funga_FD_122059 | JGI IMG/M metagenome (GOLD analysis project Ga0137409, IMG submission 122059) | Vadose zone soil fungal communities from Angelo Coast Range Reserve, California, USA - CZODoug1_16fungal (Hybrid Assembly) | ecosystem: Environmental > Terrestrial > Soil > Vadose zone... | reverse complement strand
TTCGCAATGGGCCAAAATGATAAGGCGTCACGCGCAACGATCGAACTGGTGCCCGAGACCGAAGCCACCAAAGTAACAGTGACGCATGACGAGTGGGCCGAGGATGACCCCACTTACGCTGCGTGCGCCGATGGATGGCCACGTATCCTTTCCCGCCTGAAGACGCTGCTTGAGACCGGGAAGACATTCAAGCCGCATTGATACAAGGTGGGAATGGTCTGAAATTTTTCGCCCGGCAGTATGCCCCAAACTAGCGTCTGATTACTGGAGAAGTGCCATCACTTTTCCAGCAAGCCGACCAACACGCGTAGAATGGCGGCACGAGGTGTGTCGTGTCGATGGGAGGAAAGGAAGACGAGAGCGCGGACCTGGGGCGGTTGTGTCAGGGCGTCTCACACGGCTATGTGGCCTGTACTTACCCGGCGACCGTACACTGCACGACGTGTGGGCGGTGGTTCTGTGATGCCCACGCCGAGGATGAGCAGTGGCATCCGTGCATGCTGCCGGCTGGTGATGAGGGTGGCGGCGAGACGTAAGAGCCATCGACATCCGGGCGGTCCCACCGAAATACCCGTTGCGGTAATACGCCCATCTGATTAGCGCACAAACCGGACAAATGCAACGGCCTGCTCGGCAGATGTCCGGTAGTGCGTGCAAACCGCATCTCCTATAAGCATCGCCGGTGTTGTAGACACATAGGGATTCACCGTGATAAAAATAGCTTCAGGCTTCAATCGACGCACTTGTCGAGAAGGAGGTGATCCCTGAGGTATTCAACGAATTGATTTAAATCAAGGGCGCTTGTGACTCTTAACAAGCGCCCTTTGTTTTTGTCCCTGGCAGGTAACATTTCCTGCTTCTGCAACCAGTGGAGTCCTAGCGAGTCCGGCACTTCTGCAGTTATCCGGCTTACCGGGAATTAGGCCCGCCACCGCCAGGGCCGATTAGCGGATTTATTAACATCTATCCGCACCCGAGTGCCCGTGTTGGGAACCCCCGCACTTGTTCAGTAAGGTGTCACTCCCGGGAACCGGACAGGGCGTCGTCTAGGCGATGCTAGCTGAGAAGGGCATGGAACCGAGGATCTGAGCGTAGGGAGTCGAGGTCAGAATCTTTCGCCGCCCAATTCTTGTAAAAGGTTCCGTGCTCCATCACCTTTCCCAGGCAACTGAGGGCGTCTTCGGAGCGGCCCAGAAGAGCGTACACGCAGGCCACGTTATAGAGAATGGAGGTTTCTTCGGGATCGATGGCCAGCGCGCGGCGAGCCCAGTCAAGACTTCTTCCCTGGTCGCCAGTCCGAGCGAGAATTCCCGCGCCAAAGTAGAGAGCCCTTGGATCGTCCGGGTGAATCTCGATGTGTCTCTCGGTCAATTGCAACGCCCGTTTCTCGGTAGCTGCAGCTTCTAGTGCCCGGCCCAACCCGTGGTAAACGGTCACAAGCAGGCTCACCGCCTGGTAGTCATCGGGGTTGATCTTCGCCGCCTGTTCGTACAGTTCCGCCGCCTTCGTCAAGTCACCTCGCTGGAAAGAGGTGCGGGCATAGAAGTAGTAGGCCTCATAGAGTTTGGGATCGAGGCGGATCGCCGCTTCAAATTCGTATTGCGCCTGATCGAAGTTCTTCCTGAGCGCGAAAGTTAGACCGCCAGCTGCATGAGCTTCGGCCAGCTCTGGATCCAACTCCAGAGCTTTGCGGCTCGCAGCCTCCGCTTCGTTCAGATTGTCCTCGCTGCTGTCCCAGTACATGTAAAGAAACGAACAGCAGTCCGCCACGCCGGCATACGCACGAGCGTAGTGGGGGTCAATCACGATGGCGCGGGCGAACATCTGCCTGGCAAAGTCAAAACCCTTGCGGCGAAACTGATGGAAGAACTGGCGTCCTCTCAGGTAATAGTCATACGCCAGGGGATTCTCGGTTTGCTTGCGTGCAATCGCTTTTTCTTCCTGCGGAGAAAGTTTGATACGTAAGGCCTGGCTGATGCTACGCGCGATTTCGTCCTGTACCTCGAAGACATCCTTGAGCTCCCGGTCATAGCGCTCCGCCCAGATCGAATGGCCTGTTTGGGCCCGGATAAGCTGAGCCGTGATGCGCAAGCGATTGCCGGCTCTTCGCAAGCTTCCACTAAGCACGCAAGCGGCGTTGAGCTCCCGCCCGACCTGAGGTCCAGTAACCGGCTTGTCCCGATATGCCAATACGGCTGCTCGCGGAAAGACTTGCAGCTCCTTGATCTTCGAAAGCTCAGTGATGATGTCTTCCGTCATGCCATCGCGGAAATATTCGTCGTCCTTGCTCCCGCTGAGATTCTCGAAGTAAAGCACAGCGACAGATTTCTCTGCGGCGGGCGCTGCCGATTGGTCACCGCTGGCGGTTGGCCTCTTAATTTCACCCGGGCGACCAGAAGATTCGCGATCGCGCTTCAACCGCTTCAGGTCTGTTTTAATCTCGGAGGCGGTCTGGTAACGCAGGTCGCGGTCTTTCTCTAGAGCTTTGTTGATGATTCGTTCTAGCTCTCCGGGCAGGGCCGGGTTCAGCCCCGCCACTAGCTTCGGCGTCCCATGGAGAATGGAATCAAAAATGGCCGCGGAAGTATCGCCGATGAAGGCAAGCTTGCCCGTGGCCATTTCGTACAGGACGCTGCCAAAAGAGAACAGATCGGTGCGTGCGTCAAGGTCTTTCCCCAAGGCCTGCTCGGGCGACATGTAGGCCATCGTCCCCAGAGCTGTACCCGGACTAGTCAGGAAGTCTGAATCAGCGGCTTCGGTCGCCTGAGCGGATACATCGGCCATGCCCACTTGCACCCGTCTGGACGCCATCTTCGCGAGGCCAAAATCCAGGATCTTGGTCTGACCACGCTGGGTGAGAAAAATGTTTGCAGGCTTAATATCTCGGTGGACGATACCCCTCACGTGTGCGGCCGCGAGGGCATCGGCAATTTCAATGCCGAGCTCGAGAATATTGTCGATTTCCAGCGGCTTCCCATTGATCCGGTGTTTCAGCGTCTGGCCTTCCAGTAACTCCATGACAATAAAAGGCCGGCGATCGTACTCACCAACGTCGTGAATGGTGCAGATATTGGGATGGTTCAACGCCGAAGCCGCGCGTGCCTCTCGCTGGAATCGTTCGAGCGTCTGTGCGTCAGTCGGAGTGTCCTCAGGAAGGAACTTCAGGGCCACGCTTCGGTCGAGCCGGGTGTCCTCGGCTCGGTAAACGACCCCCATGCCGCCGCCACCCAGCTTCTCCTGAATACGATAGTGAGAGATTGTCTGTCCGGTGAGAGACCGCGGCTCCATCATGGTGCGGTGATTCTAGGGGCGCTGCCCAACCCAAGTCAACGTATGCAGACTTTTACCAAGCGGCGATGACTAATCTATTTGCAGCACCACATCGAAGCTAGAAACAGTTATCGCTTGACAAGAACGCGGTAAGGAAGTATCTCAGCGACCGAAACGCAAGGTTTCCCGGATAAGAGCGGTGGCCCAGCGAGGCACTCTTACTTTTCGCGGGCGTTTTGGGATATTGGGCTCGCCGAAATTTCGAAAAAATTAGTGTGCTGGAGGTTCGGCTGTGACTTGGACACAAGTTTATGATCCGCTGGGACACTGGTGGCTTTCGACGCTCGTTGCGGCGCTGCCAATCATCGTCCTGCTAGGCCTGCTGGCGGGGTTAAGAGTGCGGGCACATCTTTGCGCCGTCGCCGGCGCGGCAACAGCCGTCATTTGCGCAATCGTCGTTTTCGGAATGCCTGCTCGTCTTGCTGTTAGCAGCTTTTTCTACGGCTCGGCTTTTGGCCTCCTCAAAATCGTCTGGATCGTTATCGCCGCCGTCTTTCTCTATGACATTTCCGTTGAAACCGGCCAATTCGAAATCATGAAGCAGTCCGTCGCGGCCATCACTCCGGATCGCCGCTTGCAGCTCCTGCTCGTGGCCTTCTGCTTTGGCGCTTTCATCGAAGGGTGCGCGGGATTCGGCGCACCCGTCGCGATCGCCGGTGCGTTTATGATCGGCCTCGGTTTCAAGCCATTCCAGGCCGCCGCGCTCAACCTCATCGCCAACACGGCGCCAGTCGCCTGGGGAGCCATCGGGACTCCCGTGCATGCACTGGCCAGCGTGACGGGGCTGCCGGAAAGCGATCTGAGCGCGATGATCGGCCGCATTCTTCCCATCACCGCGGTCATCGTGCCCTTCTGGCTAGTTCGTGCAATGGTCAGCTGGTCGGAAACGTTCGAAGTCCTTCCGGCCATTCTCGTCGTAGGGGGCTCCTTCGCGGCCACGCAATGGTTCTGGGCGAATTACATGGACAGCAACCTTGTGGACATCGCGGCCGGAGTCGTATCCCTGGTAGCCACGATGGTTTTCCTCCGCGTGTGGCAGCCGAAACGAATCTGGCGATTTGAAGACGAGCGCGTCGAAGATGCGGCAAAGGTGGAACGCAACGAAGTGGCCAAGCACTACACAGCCGGTCAGACCGCCAAGGCTTGGCTGCCCTTTGCAATTCTCTCTGTCCTCGTGCTCCTGTGGGGATTGCCAAGCGTAAAGTTGGCCATGAATAAGGCCACGACGCCGGCCTTCAAGGTGACTATGCCTGATGGCAAACCCCGGCCCGGCCCGGCGGGATGGGACTGGCCGTATTTGCATGGCAAAGTGTTTCGAACGGCGCCCGTTGTGCAGAAGGCCACCGCCGAAGCCGCGCGTTTCGATTTCAATTGGCTCACGGCCACAGGGACGGGCTGCTTTATAGCGGCGATTCTTGCTGGCCTGCTTCTGGGTCTCGGACCGGGCAGACTCTTACAAATCTTCGGACGCACTCTCGTCCGATTGCGGTTCGCCATCGTCGCGATGACTTGCATGCTCGGCCTGGGCTATGTTACGCGCTACTCCGGCATGGACGCCGTTTTAGGTCTCGCATTCACGCGTACGGGCTGGTTCTTTCCTTTCTTCGGCACGTTCATCGGCTGGCTCGGAGTAGCCCTCACGGGCAGCGACACGTCTTCAAACGTTCTCTTCGGCGGCTTGCAGAAAATCACTGCCCAGCAGCTCAACCTCAGCCCCATTCTCATGTGTGCAACCAACAGCGCGGGCGGCGTGATGGGCAAAATGATTGATGCGCAGTCCATCTGCATCGCTACCGCGGCCACCAACCAGGTCGGCAACGAAGGCTCCATCTTCCGCTTCGTCTTCTGGCACTCCGTGGCGCTCGCAGCCATCGTCGGCGTCATCGTCATGATGTATGCCTACGTCTTCCCACAATTCATCCCCAATGGGTTGAACTTCATTCACTGATGGGGCAAGCTTCTTCTTGCATTCCGGTGAATGAATCTTATGGAAGCGCGCATCCTTGCTGAGCTTCGAACGATCGTCGGTGACCGCGGCCTGATTTCTTCGCCCGAAGAACTTCATACTTACGAGTGCGACGGCCTGACAAATTTCCGCGTCATGCCCCGCGCGGTGCTGTTGCCAAATTCCACCGAGCAAGTTCAGGCGGTTGTCCGAATTTGTCACCGTGAACGAATCCCGTTCGTGGCGCGCGGCTCGGGCACAGGATTAAGCGGCGGCGCGCTCCCCGTTGAAAATGGGATTGTCATCAGCCTGGCGCGAATGAATCGCATCCTCGAGGTTGATCTTCCAAATGCGCGCGTGGTCGTGGAACCCGGAGTCATCAATCTCGACGTCACCGGACGCGTCGCGCCGCAAGAATATTTCTACGCGCCCGATCCTTCTTCGCAATCGATCTGCAGCATCGGTGGAAACGTCGCGGAAAATTCCGGCGGCGCGCATTGCCTGAAGTACGGTTTTACGACAACGCATGTCCTGGGCCTGGAAGTCGTTCTTCCCGATGGCTCGCTGGTCCATCTCGGCGGAAAAACGCTCGATACTCCCGGCTATGACCTTGCCGGAGTTTTCGTGGGCTCCGAAGGTACTCTCGGCGTCGCCACCAAAATCATTCTGCGGATTGTGAAGCGGCCCGAGTGCATTCGAACGCTGCTGGCCGCTTTCCCCTCCACAAACGAAGCAGGCGCGGCGGTGAGCGATATCATCGCCGCCGGAATGTTGCCTGCTGCCATCGAAATGATGGACAACCTCGCCATCCAGGCGGCGGAAGCCGCGGTCCACGCGAATTATCCGAGCTGTGGCGGCCTGCTGCTCGTCGAACTCGATGGTCCCGTCGCGGAAGTCGAAGCCTTGATGAGCCACGTCAAGGAGATTTGCCGTTCGAATGGCGCGTCGGAAATTCGCCTGGCGCAGTCGGACGCGGAACGCGCGCTCGTCTGGAAGGGACGCAAGGCCGCTTTTGCGGCGATGGGCCGCATCTCGCCCAACTACATCGTCCAGGATGGCGTCATTCCGCGCACAGCTCTTCCCCAAGTGATGAGCGAGATTGAACGCCTCAGCCAGGAAACGGGATTGCGCGTCGCAAATGTGTTTCACGCCGGCGACGGCAATCTCCACCCGCTCGTTCTCTACGACCGCCGAATTTCCGGCCAGGAAGAAGCCGCCGAACTACTTTCGAACAATATTCTCGAATTGTGCATCGCCGCGGGCGGCTCGATCACCGGTGAACACGGCGTGGGCGAAGACAAAAAGAAGATGATGTCAAAAATGTTTGCCGAGCCCGATTTGGTGACCATGCAGCGCGTCCGCTGCGCTTTCGATCCTCTGCAGCTTTCGAATCCTACGAAAATCTTTCCGACCCCACGGCTTTGCGGCGAAAAACGGGGTGAATACCTGCCGCACCCGATCGAATCCGCGGGGATCGCGGAGCGCTACTGACGCCGACCGATGGACGCCGCAACCAAATCCGAGGCCAGCGGCTTGCACTCGGCGCTGCGCTACAAATTCATCGCCCTTGTCGGGAATGAGTACGTGCAGGCCGCGACTGCCGCGGATGCGGTCTCCGGAGCGCAGCCGAAGCTGGTGATTGAACCAGGAACGGAAAGAGAGCTTGCCGAAATATTGCGGCTTTCGAATGAAGCGGGGCTGGCGGTGATTCCGCGGGGCGGAGGAACGAAGCTCGGGTGGGGAAATTCGCTAGCACGGGCGGATGTGATTTTGTCAACGGCGCGCATGACCGAAATCATCGAGCACGCCTGGGCGGATCTCACCGTAACCGTCGAAGCCGGCTGCACCGTACAAAGATTGCAGGAAACGCTCGGGCAACATGGCCAGCGTTTGGCGCTTGATCCGCTGTGGCCGGAAAAGGCGACCGTCGGTGGCGTTCTCTCCACCAACGACAGCGGCGCATTGCGCCTTCGCTTCGGCGCACTCCGCGACCTCATCATCGGTGTCACCATTGCTCTTCCCGATGGCACGCTCGCAAGCAGCGGGGGCAAAGTGGTAAAAAACGTCGCCGGCTACGATCTTCCCAAGCTCGTCACCGGGGCACTAGGCACTCTCGGCGTCATCACGCGTGCCGTCTTCCGCCTCCATCCGCTTCCTCTCAACTCGCATTCGTTCAGCATTTCTACTGTGAATGCGGAAGAGACGCAGAAATTTGTCCTCGCGGTTCAGGATTCGAAACTCGCTCACACCTTTCTTCAATCGCATTTCTCCGATGAAAAACCTCCGGCCTCGGACATTCTCTTTGAAGGCACCGAGGCTGGCCTCGCGGCACAGGAAGCGCAACTGCGAAATCTCGCCGCACCTGCAAGCGTTTCTGAGGCTTCCAACTCATCCTGGACGGCGCGCGAGGAGCTTTGGGCTTTTTCCGATCCAGCAGGCACGGCCATCACGAAAATCAGCATCTTGCCAGCAAACATGGCGCCCACTGTTGAGCTTGTGGAACGCACTGCAAGAACGCATCAAGTGCGGTGGAGAGCGCTTATTTATGCAACGGGCCTCGGATGGCTTCGTTTGGAAGGCAAGCCGGGTGCGTTGTGCGCGGCGCTTCAGGCGCTGCGCGGCGAATTGCAAGGCCAGGATGGTTCGCTTGTCGCGCTCCATCGTCCGAGCAAGATGCCGGCATTCGACGCCTGGGGAACCGCCAGTGATACGCTGCCATTGATGAAAGCGGTGAAGCAGCAGCTCGATCCAAAGAACACTCTGAATCCTGGCCGGTTTGTGGGCGGCATTTGATGGAAGACTTGACCGCAAAGCCGGAATGCGCGAGTGCCTTCGACGCGCACCATGCGCCTTCGAACGAGATCATCGAAAAGTGCGTTCACTGTGGATTTTGTTTGCCCGTTTGCCCCACGTACGTGTTGTGGGGGCAGGAAATGGATTCACCGCGCGGCCGCATCTATCTCATGAAGATGGCGAGTGAAGGCGCCGCGGAAATGAATTCGACGTGGGTGAGCCATTTCGATAGCTGCCTGGGCTGCATGGCTTGCATGACCGCGTGCCCGTCCGGAGTGGACTACGGAAAACTCATCGAGGCGACGCGCGCGCAGATCGAGCGAAAGACCGAACGGTCGCCGGGAGAAAAACTGCACCGGCGATTTATGTTTGAAACTTTTACGCGGCCGGAGCGCCTCCGGCGAATGCGCTTGCCGCTGCTTGCCTATCAGAAATCCGGATTGCAGGCCGTGGTGCGCGGCTTGGGCCTGCTGAAGCTTTTGCCGAAGAAGGTGCAGGCGATGGAAGCGCTTCTTCCCAAGCTCGGGCCGCGCGAAGCGATCGCGGAAGTCACCCCAGCCGTGGGCACGAAGCGCCAGCGGGTTGGCTTGCTGCTGGGCTGCGTGCAGCGGGAATTTTTCCCACAAGTCAACGCCGCCACCGCGCGCGTTCTCGCCGCCGAAGGCTGCGAGGTCGTCGCGCCGGAGACGCAGCCGTGCTGCGGAGCGCTTCTGGTGCACGCCGGAGAGGAAGCAGCAGCGGTGGAGCTGGCGAAAAAGACGATCGACGCGTTCGAACGAGCGGACGTTGAGACGGTCGTCACCAACGCGGCAGGATGCGGCTCAAACGTGAAAGAGTACGGGCACTTGCTCCGAGATGATCCCGGTTACGCCGATCGAGCCAAGATCTTCGCGGCAAAATGCAAAGACATCAGCGAAGTATTGGCCGGCCTCGAGCCGCGTGCCATTCGCCATCGGCTCAAACTGCGCGTGGCGTTCCACGATTCGTGCCACTTGCAGCATGCGCAGGGCGTTCGCTCGCAGCCCCGCGCTTTACTTTCCAGCATTCCCGGGCTTGAGCTTGCGGAAATTCCCGAAGCCGCCATTTGCTGCGGCTCGGCGGGAATCTTCAACCTCGTGCAGCCCGATGCCGCAAGTGAATTGGGGGATCGCAAGGCGGGGCTCATCGCTCCGTTGAATGCCGACGTGGTGGCAACGGGAAATCCCGGATGTGTGTTGCAAATGCAATCTGCACTGGCGCGCCATGGCCGGAAGATTCCCGTGGTGCACACGATTCAACTCGTGGATGCGTCCATTCGTGGCGAGTCAATCGAATCGCTGCGGAGTTAATCCATTCCTGGAAAATGCTACTCGAAGGGAATGCCGGTTTTCCGGGAGATGTCGCGCAACTCCTTGAGGACCGGCAAAACCAGGGGCACACCTTTCTTGCGCCGCACTTGTTCCATCTCGCGTTCGGGATCGCCGGGGATCAGCGGGCCGTTGGTGCCAGGCGCTGGTTTGGTGGCGCGAAAGACGCGGATGTAGTCGTCGATCTGGCGCTTGAATGAATCACCATCCATAAAGCCGTCGATGCGCATGGCGCCGAAGAAATGGCCGATGCCCTTGCCGACGCTGCGTTTGGGAATTTCCTGGCGAAGGGCGAACGGCGGTGCAAACGGCCCCCAATTCGCGCCGCTGAGCGCACCGCAGAGGACGTCCACCATAATGGCGAGACCGTAGCCTTTGTGTCCGCCCCGGTCGCGATCGGAACCGAGAGGCAGGAGCGCGCCTCCGTCGACCATGTCATTCGGATTGGTTGTGGGGCGGCCCTGGCTGTCGATGGCCCAGCCCTCGGGAATCGGCTCGCCGCGCCGGCGCGCAATTTCGATTTTTCCGTACGCGGCGGCGCTAGTGGCCATGTCAACCACGATGGGCGGTTCTTCCTTGCCCGGAAAGGCGATGGCAATGGGATTGGTCCCGAGCATGCGCTCCGCGCCCCACAATGGCGTGACCAGCATCGTCGAATTTGTCATCGCCCAGCCGATCAGGTCGCGTTCCTGGGCCTTGAGCACGTAGTAGCCGGCGATGCCGAAATGGTTGGTATTGCGCACGCTGACCCAACCCGAGCCGGCTTTCTCCGCCATGTCCATGGCGGTGCGATTCGCTTGCGGGCCCACAACTAAACCCAGGCCGTTGTCGCCATCCACGGTTGCGGTACTCAGCGTCGAGCGCACCACTTTGATTTCAGGTTTGGGATTGATCCGTCCCTCGCTGAGCATGTCGAAATAACTGTGCAGCCGGGCCACACCATGCGAATCAATGCCGCGCAAATCCGCGGAGGCGAGCACCTCGGCTGCTTGCATCGCATCGTTCTTGGGCACTCCGAAGTGCAGGAACACGCGAGTGCAAAATTCGCGCAAGGCTTCGATAGGAAAAACTTTTGTTTCAACGTCGGTCATATTCACCGTAGTCCGTCGCGAAATCTACGCCGGCAAGGTCTGCCCGCGGGTTTCCGTGCCAAAGGGAATGAGGAGCAGACCAAGCGCGAAGGCGATGGACGTCAGCGCTACGGGAATTCCCAGCGATTGAAAATGCTGAACGCCGGCGCCCACCAGGAAGGTGATCCCCGCTCCGCCAAATCGTGCAAGGGACGTGGAAAACGCGAAAGCGCTCGCCCGGCACTCCGTTGGATATTGTTCCGGCAGCCACAGCGTGTAAACCGCAAAATTCGCGCCGCCAAAGCCAAGAAAGAAAAGGCAAACAAAGAACCACGGGAGCGCGGCGGCCCCGAGATAGAAAACCTTTCCAAACGTGAGCGCGATGAAGGCCAGCATCAACGCGAAAAAGAATCCCAATGCGCCGCGCCGTCCGAGCTTTTCCGCAAGCCAGGGCATCGCCAGGCAGCCCAGAATCGTACCGAGAGACAAGATCGCTGTGCCGATGGAAGCTGTTTTAGAGGCCTCCGCCATAGTCATGCCTGCTTTCTTTGCGAGCGCGATTATTGCTGTCGGTTCGTAAACGGCCCCGGCCCACAGCCCGATTATGGCAACTGTCAAAAGGATTGCGTTGACGATGGTCCGTCGTCGGTATCTCGCATTGAAGATTTCAGCAAGCGATGCTTTGGGTTTGGCGTCGACCGCCCGGTGCTTCCAACGCTCCGGCTCTTTGACTCGAGTGGTGATCAGGATGGAAACGATTACTGGAGACAATCCGCAAAGAAACATCGCTCTCCAGCCGAAGCGCGCACCAACGGTGTAGTTCAACGCAGCCGCAAGGAAAAAACCAAAGTAGTAGCCCGTCTGCAGGTAACCCGCACCCATTTTTCGTCGATCTTCAGGCCAGGCTTCCGCCACATAGGTGCCGGCCAGCGCCCACTCTCCGCCGATGCCGATTCCGGCGAGCAAGCGGAACAATCCGAGCTGCCAAACGTTCGCAGCCAGTGCGGCCGCGCCGGTGAAAATCGCATATGCGAAAACTGTGGCAGCCAGGACGCGGGTGCGCCCGAATCGGTCTTGAGGAACACGAGGTCCTCGTACGTGCCGCCCACGATCGGATGAATCGCGCCGTTCGAGTAGACCGGATCGACGTTCGTTGCATCGCGGCGGTCGAACACGTCGAACAGATCGAGCATGAAGTCGGTGCCGCGCCACGTCTGTACCTAACTAAGCCTGTACCTAACCAAGTCTGTGTTGCGCCGCAATATAGGCAGGAAGCGGCTAACTGCAACGATAAAGTCAGAGAAAAGCGCTCACCGCTTGTGACGGAGCCCTTCGAGGCCCCTCAATGCGATTGCGGCGGGCTCGGCGGGCTGCGCAAGGCTTGACGAATCAGCATGACTCCACCGAAGGCGATGAGGAGGCATACCGCCCACAGCAGGACGAACCCGGACTCAGTGCCCGAGGTGCCCATCCCCACGATGAAAACCACGGCGCAAACGCCGGGGAGCAGCAGAATGATGCCGGAAACGACCATCAGGATGGTCAGGAGGGGGTGGCGGCCCATGCTTGGTTCCTTTCGGTGAGGCCTCAAGGCAAGGTTGGATGTGCCTCGGCCGATGCCTGCCGCTGCGCTGCCAGCTCGGCCCGAATGCCGGCGATGCGGCCGTCGCGGTAGAACAGGTTGTAGGTGTCGAACGGGATGATCTGGCCGTTGGGCGTGACGAAGTGGATGCAGGAGCGCTTCACCCCGCCGAGGCAGAAATTGAAGCGGTCCATGAACTGCACGATGGCGACGCGGAACACGTTCTCGTAGCCGAGCCCCGACGGCACCGTCACC
>Ga0137409_10006300_pt1 | contig 12322 bp, 10 predicted proteins | sample CZODoug1_16funga_FD_122059 | JGI IMG/M metagenome (GOLD analysis project Ga0137409, IMG submission 122059) | Vadose zone soil fungal communities from Angelo Coast Range Reserve, California, USA - CZODoug1_16fungal (Hybrid Assembly) | ecosystem: Environmental > Terrestrial > Soil > Vadose zone... | reverse complement strand
CCGGCGCGCTGCTCGGACTGCACCACCGCGGCGAAGATCTCCTGGCACAGCGCGGCTTCCGCCCGGATGGCCATGTCGGCACAGAGATGTTTAACGGCCTGAAAGGAGCCGATGGGCTTACCGAACTGCCGCCGGTTTTTCGCGTATTCAACGGCCATGTCACGGGTGGCCTCGGCAATGCCCACCGCATAGGCGGCGAGGAGGAGTTGCGCGCGGGGATAGATCGCCTGGCTTTCGCGTTCGATCCACAGCGCCGGCCGGACGCCGGCCAACAGCGCCCTCTCGAGCCCGAGCACGTGGTCGGTGCCTAGAACTGGGCTCACGGCGCTGAAATCCCGGCGCCGCAGCAGCGCCGAACCGGTCTCGTCGCAGGCGAGCACCCACGCGGCATCCTTGGCATCGAACAGATGAAACTCGCCGCTGCACTCGGCCCCGAGCTTGACGGGGCCGCGCGGATTCGCGAGCGTGACGCGTACTCGCCCTTGCAGGATACCGTCGAGAAAGTCCTTGCCGGCACCGGCCGCCAGGCGCGCGCCCAGCGTCATACCCAGAACGCCCGGCGAGACTAAATGACGGCCGAACTCCCGATATGCCAGCATCTCCTCGGCTGCCGTGAATCCAATGCCGCCCTGCTCCTCAGGGACCGATATGCCGAGAAATCCCAGTTCGGCGAGTTGCGGCCAATACTCGTGATCCGTGTTGCCGATTTGCGGCGCCGGCGGCCGGAAGCGCGATACCGGCGCCCGGTCGCGAAGGAACGCCCTCAATGAATCGATAATTTGAGTTTGCTCATCCGACAGCAGCAGATTCATGCGCGCACCAATTAACGAGGCAGGCCGAGCACGCGTTCGCCGATGATATTGCGCTGAATCTGCGCCGTACCGGCCGCAATGGTGATCGAAAACGACCGTAGATAAAAATACACCCAGTCGTCATCTTCGGGATTCTCCAACGCATAAGGTCCGAGAATGTCGAGAGCCAGCCGTCGTGCGCGCTGCTGCGTCTCGCCCACCATTGCCCGCATCAAGGAACTCTGCGAGTCCTGAATCCCGGCCTGTGCCCGCGACATCACCATGTAGGTCATCGCCCGCGCCGCTGCCATGTCCGCACGCAATTGGGCCAAACGCGCACCGATCTCATCGTTGGACAAGGGCGAATCGCTGCCGAAGCGTTTGTGCGCCTCGCGGATCATCTTTTCGACCAAGTAGGCGTACCGGATCTGATCGCGGATCTGCGCCGTGCCGCGCTCGAAGCCCAACGTGGACATCGCGACGTTCCAGCCGTCATTGATTTGGCCGACGATATTCCCGATCGGAATGCGCACCTCGTCATAAAAACACTGCACGAAGTGCACTTGATTGGGCGATGTCATGATCTCGATGGGTCGCAAGGTGATGCCCGGCGATTTCATGTCGCAAATGACCCAACTGATGCCCTTGTGCTTCGGTGCAGCGGGATCGGTGCGCACCAACAATTCCTGCCAATCCGATAAATGCCCGTGACTGGTCCAGATCTTCGAGCCGTTGACGATGAGATGATCGCCCTCGACACGCGCTTGGGTGCGCAGGCTGGCCAGATCCGAGCCGGAGTTCGGTTCGGAGAAGCCCTGGCACCAGATCACTTCACCCTTGAGAATTTTCGGCAAGTGAAAACGCTTCTGGTCCTCCGACCCGCTGGCGATGAGGGTCGGGCCGGCGTGATTGAGCGCGACGAAACACAAGTGATTGTCGGGCGCGTCGGCGCGCGCATACTCCTCGTGCCAGATCAATTGGCGGGTGAGCGACAGTCCGAGCCCGCCGTATTGCACGGGCCACGAGACGCCCGCCCAGCCGCCCTCGAACTGCCTGCGCTGCCACGCCAGATCGAAGCTGCGCATGGCCTCGCCGGAATGCGGCCGGCGCTCCCGGATCACATTGTCGCGCAGCCACGTACGGGCCTGATCGCGGAAGGTCATGTCCTCTCGCGAGAAATGCAGGTCCATTACCCCTCCGTCTCCAGGCGGCCCCGGCCCGTCGAATGAACACAACGTCTATTTGTGGAAATGATACATCGTCACTTATGATGAGTGCAATCGAAACCTCCGCCGGGGCCGGCCGGCGTGCCGTTGTATCAGCAAAATTGTGCGTGGGCGAAAGATCCGTCGCCGGGTAGTTTCAAAACTGACTCATTGTGAGTTATCATCCAGCGACGGCGGCCGGACCGGCTTCCTCGGGTATGAGGGTGCTCGCATCTCGCAACGTGCGGAACTAAACAACCATGTCATCAGGTAAGGTCGAAAGCCTGGGAGATCGCATACGCGCTGTGTTTGCGCTTGACCCGGAGGCGATTGCCGTCGAGGCGAGCGCGGGCCGTTCACGTTGGGCAGACCTCGCCCATGCGGCGGAACGCATCGAACAGGTTCTGCAACAGGCAGGCATCGCGCCCGACATGCCGGTCGGCTGGGTGGCCCGCAACCGTGCCGCCGCCATCGCAGCCTTTGCCAGCCTGGTGATGAACGGCCGCATGGTCGTGCCATTGCGACCTCGGCAGACCTCCGCCAACTTTCCCGACGAACTCGCGGCACAAAAGCTGCGGGCGGTGGTCGGGGATGTCGATGATTGGGCCGACGAAGACGCGATTGCCGCGGCCGCCAAGGCCGGCAGCCTGGGGATTGCCGTCGTCGGTTCCTCGAGTTTCGACGTGCGGGTGGTCCCGGAACTGAGCCGCGCCGGGGCGGGCCCACACCGGTCGCCGATGCCGGGGTATGTGCTGGAACGTCTGACCAGTGGCACCACCGGCCCGCCGAAGCGCATCCCGGTTCTTGAAAGCGTGCTGGTCCCGTCCTTGCAATCCGCCGAGCAAAAAGACGCTCAGACGGATTCGCCGCTCCTACGGTTGAAATCCTCGCCGAGCTTTCTGCTCAAACCCTTCGGCCATGCCGGTGGCTTATTCGGCTTGCTGCTCGCGTTGTATCAGGCGCGGCCGATGGTGCTATTCGAGAAATTCGTGCCGGAAGAATGGGCGCTCGCCGTAAGCCGCCACCGCCCGAAATCCGCGAGTCTGGTGCCGGCCATGATCCAAATGATCATCGAAGCACGCATCGCGCCCGGGTTGCTGCGCAGCCTGAAGGCGATCCGGGCCGGCACGGCGCCGCTCGACCCGCAGATGCAGATTCATTTCGAAGAGCATTACGGCATACCCATTCTCGTCGACTATGGCGCAGCCGAGTTTATCGGCGGAGTCGCCGGTTGGACGCTCGCCGACCATCGGAAATTCTCGGCCAGCAAGCGCGGCAGCGTCGGGCGTCCCCGTGCCGACGTACATCTCAAAATCACCGCGCCGGACAGCAGCATTGAACTGCCCACCGGGCAAAGCGGCATCCTGCACGTCAAATGCGATCGCTTCGGGCCCGACTGGTTCCGCACCAATGATCTGGCATCCATCGATCCCGATGGATTCGTGTATCTGCAAGGACGTGCCGACGATGCCATCAATCGCGGCGGGTTCAAGATCCTGCCCGAAGAAGTGGCTGCCGTGCTGCGGCGATACCCAGGCGTGCGCGATGCCGCCGTCGTTGGTAAGCCGGATGCACGGCTCGGCCAGGTACCCATAGCCGCCATCGAAATGGCCCCCGGTACCCCGCCGCCGTTGCCGGCAACGATCGAGGCCTTCGCGCGCGAGCATCTGACCGCGTACATGGTTCCCAAGGAATTCCGGTTCGTCGATACGCTGCCGCGGACGGCCTCGCTGAAGATCAACCGGCCCGAACTCAAGATCATCTTGGGTCTATAGCGATGCAGCCCATGTGCAGAGTGCCACCGACATGAACTATTCAACCCTGCTCGTGGAGATCAACGACGGCGTCGCGACCATCACGCTGAACCGTCCCGAGCGCCTGAATTGCTTCAACCGCGCCATGGTCCTGGAGTTTCGCGACCTGTGGGTCAAGCTGCGCGTCGAGCCGGACGTACGCGTGATGGTGCTGCGTGCTGCCCCGGGGCGCGCGTTTTGCTCCGGCGTCGACCTCAAGGATGGCTGGCGCGCGCCGGGCGAGGATCAGACACCGTTCGACCAGGAAGACCCCGGCGAATGGCTCGGTCCCAAGAGCAACAAGGTGTGGAAGCCCTTCGTCGTCGCCGTGCACGGTATGGCCGCGGGGGGTGCGTTCTACTGGCTCAACGAGGCGGATATCGTCATCTGTTCAGAGGATGCGACGTTTTTCGATCCGCATTTGAAGTTCGGCAAGATCTCGGCGGTCGAGCCCATCGGCGCGATGGGCCGCATTCCGCTGCAGGAAATTACCCGCATGGTCCTGCTGGCCGATGCCGAACGCATCAGCGCAGCGACCGCGCTGCGCATCAGCCTGGTCACGGAGGTGACCACGGCACAAGCATTGTGGCCACGGGCGCAAGAACTTGCGGCAATGATCGCACAACGCCATCCGGTGGCCGTGCAGGGGTCGCTCCGCGCCATCTGGGAGGCACAGAGCCTGCCGCGTGCGCAAGCTCTCACCAATGCGCTGCGCTACGTCCAAGTCGGCAAACCAATGGCCACTGACCCGGCGCCCGCTGAACTCAAGAGCAAGGGCTGGACGTTGCGATGACTGATCCGAGCGAGGCGGCGGAGCCGGTTTCGCGGTTTTTGCCGCTCACGATGGCGAGCGCGCTGTTCATGGATCTGCTGGATACCGCCGCGCTCGGTTCCGCTCTGCCGACCATGGCGAGGGAATTTCACACTGAAGCGCTGCAGTTGAAATTGGCGTTGACAGCCTATCTGATGACGATGGCCATTCTCGTGCCGGCCAGCGGATGGCTGGCGGACCGCTTCGGCGCACGCCGGGTCTTCGTGAATGCGATGAAGGTGTATCTGCTGGGATCGCTATGCTGCGGCCTGTCCAATTCGTTGGGCCAATTGGTGGCGGCGCGGATTCTGCAAGGCATCGGCGGGGCGATGATGACGCCGGTGGCGCGTCTGATCGTCGTTGCCTCCACCCCGCGGGAGCGACTGGTTCAGGCGATGAACGCCTTCACCATTCCGGCCATCGTCGGGCCTCTGATGGGACCGCCGCTGGCGGGCTTGCTGCTGGAGATGGCAAATTGGCGCTGGATTTTCTTCATCAACCTGCCGGTCGGCCTGCTCGGCATCGCCGCGGTTCTTCGCATCGTTCCACGTCTGCGGCATGCCCACCCCGGACCCTTCGATGGGTTCGGATTTGCCACCGCGGCGGTCGGGATCGTCACGTTGATCGTGTTGTCGGAGTCCGTGGGCTCCGAATTGCTGTCCCGTAGCGGGCGCTTATCGGTCGCCGCCGCCGCCCTCGCCGCCTGGATCGTTTTCATCTGTCACGCCTTGCGCGCGCCCTCACCGATGCTGGATCTGCGGTTGCTCGCCAAGCCCACCTATCGCGCCAGCATGCTCGGCGGCTCGCTGCTGCGGCTGGGCATCGGGGCCACGCCCTTCCTGCTGCCGCTGTTGCTGCAAGTGGGGCTGGGATGGTCGCCGATCAAAGCCGGTGTGGTCATCGCCATCATGACCATTGGCTCGATGTTGGCGCGTTTCGGCGGAACCTACACCATTCGCAAGCTGGGCTTCAAAAACGCATTGATCATTACGGCCGGCCTCACCGCCGTATTCACCGCCGCACCGGCCGTTTTCGACATCGACACTTCGTATGTGCTGATTCTCGGCTCTCTCCTGGCCGTAGGATTCTTCCGCGCCGCACACTACGTGGCGTCCACGGCAATTGCCTTTGCCGAAGTCCGGCCCGAAGAAGTCAGCCGCGCATCGACCTTGTCTACCGTGATCCAACAGATCAGCTTGAGCTTCGGGATCAGCTTCGCCGGGCTCACGCTGTATGCATCGGCCGGCACGAGCAGCCATATAACGCCAGCGCAATTCATTCTGCCCTTCGTTTCGTTGGGCCTCGTGACGCTGTTGGCCGTCCCCGTCTATACAGGCCTCGCCGCGCAGGCGGGGGCGCACATGCGAGACGCCGGGAAGGTATTATCATGAGCATCAACGGCGAGTCCAACCCTGCAACCGATACGCCGGCCGGTGCGCCGTTGGCCGCCGAGCGCGACGGGCGTGTCTTGATATTGACGCTGAACCGGCCTGACAAACTCAATGCGCTGACGCCCGAACTGCATCGGCTACTACACACCGCGGTGATGGATGCTGCTCATGATGCCAACATCGGCGTCGTCGTGCTCACAGGTGCCGGCCGCGCCTTCTGCTCCGGCGGCGACATGGGTAGCCGGAAGAATTCGTCCGCCCCCACGCCTACGCTCGAACAGCGGGCCGATGAATTGCGCCGCCACGGAGAAACGGCGCGCCTGCTGCATGAGATGCCCAAGCCCACGTTGGCGATGATTAATGGAGTAGCGGCCGGAGCGGGGCTGGCGCTGGCTCTGGCCTGCGACTTGCGGGTGGCGGCCGCCGAAGCGCTGTTGACCACCTCCTACGTAAACGTTGCACTCTCCGGGGACTTGGGTACAAGCTACTTCTTGACCCATTTGGTTGGGGCCGGCAAAGCCCGCCAACTCATGCTCCTCGGCGGGAAACTTGATGCGGCCGAGGCCCATCGGATCGGCCTCGTCAATCTGATCGCCCACCCAGGTACGCTGCGGGAGACGACCATGCAGATCGCACGGCAACTCGCGGAAGGCCCGGCGGTCGCGCTCCGGTATATCAAGCGGAATTTACTGTGTGCGGAAACCGGGTCACTGAGCGAGGTGATGGACACCGAGGCGTTCGGCATGGCGCGATGCGGCCGCACGCAGGACGTCAAGGAAGCCGCGCAGGCCTTTCGCGACAAGCGCCCGCCGATTTTCAAGGGTTGCTGAGGCGACGACCCGGGCATTTCATTTTATGCGGAGACCGACAATGGAAGCAGCAGAGCAGGTTCAAGACAGCGGCACGAAGGACGATCACGGGAAAATCACCGATGCCGACGTCGAGCGTGCGCGCCGTCAAATCGGCGTGCCGAAATTCAGCTTCAACAAACCTTACAACTCGGTCGCCTCGACCGATGTCCTGAGTCACTTTGCGTGGGCCTGCGGCGACGACAATCCGCTGTGGCACGACCGCGGCTACGGCGCGAAGACACGGTGGCGCGACCAAATAGCCTTTCCCCTATTTTTACATTCCACCGGCACCAATCTCACGGCCAAACCGGACGCGCAGAACAAGGCGTTATTCAAGGGATTGTTTCGCGGCGTCGGAAAATACTACACCGGTGTGACGTGGACTTGGTGGCGGCCCGTTTACCCCGACGAACGGCTGTATGTGGAGCGCGTAACATCGGATATCAAGGTCAATGAGAAATCCTCGTTCAGCGGCGGGATCTCGGTCACCGAGGTCTATCGCGACGTGTGGGTGGACCGCGCCGGCATTCCCGTTGGGCGTCGCGAAGAGTCCTACTTGAGCGCCGAACGCGAGGGCAGCAAGAAGACAGGCCGCTATGCCAACATCAAGCGTCATACCTACACGCCGCAGGACGTCGCGGGAATCGACGCGGTCTATGCGGCCGAACAGCGCCGCGGCCCAGATAAACGGCTCTGGGACGACGTGCAGATCGGCGAGCCACTGACGCCGATCGCGAAGGGGCCGATGACCACCGTCGACATCATCGCCATGCACATGGGATTGGGCTTGTCGAGCAGCGGCATCGGGCCCCTGCGCTACAACTGGAAGCAGCGCTCGAGAATGCCGGCATTCTACGTCGCCGACCAGTACGGCGTACCCGATGTGGTTCAGAGAGTTCATTGGGACCATGACCGTGCGACCGAACTGGGATTGCCCACATCCTATGACTATGGGCAAATGCGTACGAGTTGGCTGATTCACCTCGTGACCAACTGGATGGGCGATGACGGCTGGCTGTGGAAATTGGGCTGCCAGTCGCGTGCATTCAACTTCATGGGCGACACCACGATTTGCTCCGGTGAAGTCGTCGACAAGCGCATCGAGGGGACGCATCACATCGTGGATCTCAAGCTGGCCGGAACCAATCAACGCGGGGAGGTTACCGCTCCCGGCACCGCGACGGTCATCTTGCCGTCGCGCAGCGGGCCGGCCGTCCTGCCCGCGCCGCCGGCCGAAATGTGTCAGCGTGGCGCCGAGATGCTGCAGGGAGCGGCCGATCGCTCGCGTGACCGCTAGTCCCATGCGCCGCACCTACGGTCTGTACATCGATGGCCAACCCGAAAAGCCGGCTTCAGGGGAATATTTCGACACCGACAATCCCTATACGGGCGAAGTATGGGCAAGTATCGCACGTGGCAGCGCAGCGGATGTCGAGCGCGCCGTGGCGGCGGCAACGCGCGCACTACCGGTCTGGAATGCCCTCAAGCCCTCCGATCGCAGCCGGTTGCTGTTAAAGCTCGCCGACTTGATCGACCATAATTCGGAAGCATTGGCCGCGGCCGAGGTGCGTGACAACGGCAAGCTGTACACGGAGATGCTGCCGCAGGTTCGCATGGCGGCCGACTGGTATCGCTACTACGCGGGCCTTGCCGACAAAATCGAAGGGTCGGTGATACCCACGGGCAAAGCCGATATGTTCACGTTCACGCGCCATGAGCCGCTGGGCGTGGTGGCGCTGATTACGCCGTGGAATTCGCCCCTGCTGTTGTTATCGCATAAGCTCGCCACGGCTCTCGCAGCCGGCAACGTCGTCATCATCAAACCATCGGAGTTCACCTCGGCTTCCACCTTGGAATTCGCCGAACTGTTCGTGCTCGCCGGCATTCCCCCGGGCGTCGTCAATGTGGTAACCGGCTTCGGCAGCGAGGCCGGCGCCGCATTGGTCGCTCATCCCAACATCGCAAAAGTGGCCTTCACCGGCTCCGAATCCGGCGGCCAAATGATCAACGAAGCGGCGGCCCGGGAATTCAAGCATGTGGCATTGGAAATGGGCGGTAAGTCGCCGAATATCGTCTTCGACGACGCCGACTTCGATGCTGCCGTGATCGGAGCGATCGCCGGCATCTTCGCCGCTAGCGGCCAGACTTGCATCGCCGGCTCGCGATTGTTGCTGCAACGGACCATTCACGATCGCTTCGTTGATCGATTGGTCGAGGTGGCGGGCAGCGCATGCATTGGCGACCCGATGTTGACGTCGACCCATGTCGGCCCGATCGCGACGCAGCCGCAATACGAAAAAGTATTGCAGTACATCGACATTGCCCGGCGCGAAGGGGCGCGCTGCGTGCTCGGTGGCGGACCCTATACAGGTCCAGGCGCGCGCGGTGGCCGTTTCATCGCGCCCACCATATTCACGGGAGTGAACAATCAAATGCGCATTGCGCGCGAAGAAGTCTTCGGTCCGGTATTGTCGGTGATCGCTTTCGATACTGAAGAAGAGGCCTTTCAAATTGCGAACGACACGCCCTACGGTCTGGCGGCAGGCGTGTGGACTTCGGACATTGGCCGCGCACTTCGCGCCTCCGAGCGGCTGCAGGCCGGAACGGTGTGGGTAAATACCTATCGAATCGGCGGTGCATCGACGCCGTTCGGCGGCTACAAGCACAGCGGCATCGGCCGCGAAGGCGGCGTCGAGGCCATCAAGGATTGGGTGCACACGAAAACCGTGTGGATTTGCGGCAAGCCGGATACGAACTTCCCCTTCGTGATGCGCAGTTGACGCTCACACAGGGACTGGCGATCGACGAGCACTTGGCGGAGGAAGGACAATGGAAATTACGGGGAAAGGAGCGGTAGTCACCGGTGCCGGCAGCGGCATCGGACGGGGTATTGCGTTGGCGCTCGCGCAGGCGGGTGCCGGCGGTGTCATCGTCGCCGACGTTCAGCAGGAAAAGGCCGAAGCCGTCGCCGCGGAGATCCGCGCACTTGGCGTCAAGGCAGCCGGATGCCGCTGTGACGTGAGCCGCGCCGAATCCGTGGAAGCCTTGGCCGATTTTGCCTGGCAGACCTTGGACCACGTCGAAATCCTGTGCAACAACGCCGGCGTGGTCACGACGGGCCCCGGCTTCGACACCACCGAGCAGGACCTGCGCTGGCAATTCGAGGTCAATGTCTTTGGGGTATTTTTCGGATGTAAATCCTTTGGTCAACGCTTTTTGAAAGGCGGCGAGAAAGCGTGGATTTGCAATACCGGCTCGCATCACTCGGTGGGCACTCCGTCGGTCGGGTTGCCCACCTATGTGGCAACCAAGCATGCGGTTTTGGGTTTCACCGACGCGTTTCGCCTGGAATATGGCAGCCGCATCGGCTTCAGCATCCTGTGTCCGGGGATCGTCAATACCAATGCCTGGGATGCGGGCCGGAACCGCCCCGGCGAATTGGGCGGACCGACTCAGGGCAACCCGCAAAACCAAGCGGCTCTACAAGCCTACGGACTGTCGCCAGAGTTCGTCGGACAGCTCGTGGTGCACGGCATACAACGGGAGGAGTTCTTCATCTGGACCCATCCGTTCACACTGGAACTCATCGAGAAGCGCTACCGCGAAGGCCGGGATTCGATTCAGCGGCAGTGGCCCGACGGCCCCCTGCCCGTGCACAAACGGACGCCGTCGCGCGTTTAGTCCGTCCCACGTAAAGCAGCAGCAACAACTGATATGGAGACATGGCGATGGGCGACTTGAATGGTAAGGTGGCAATCGTTCTGGGTGCATCAACGCTCGGAGGAATGGGTGAGGCAGTTGCCCGACGCCTGAAGGCAGAGGGTGCCACACTAGCGGTATCCGGCCTCGGAGCCGCGCCGTTGGACACCCTGGCGAAGGAACTCGGCGGCACTGCCTGCGAGGCGGACATCACGCGAGAAGCCCAAATCAAGGCCTTGGTGGAACACACACTGCGTCATCACGGCCGGCTCGACATTGCAGTCAACGTCGCCGGTGTCGCGCCGCGCGTCCCCTTCAAGGACTTCACCGAAGATCACTTGATGTTCATGGCAAAGATGCATTTCATAGGACCGGCCATGTTCATCAAGCATGTGGCAGAGGGCATCGTGGACGGCGGCGCAATCGTCAATATTTCCTCGTTGTCCGCGTACGACCCGCTGTCCGGCATCGTCGGCTATGCCGCATCGAAGCGCGCCGGCGACCGGGTCGTGCAAGGCGCCGCCTTGGAATACCGGCACAAGCGGCTGCGGATCAATGGCATCGTTCCCTCGCTCGTGCCCACGGAGCTCTCGCGGCAGGGCATGCGCAACTTTGGGGCCGATCCGGTCGCCTTCGAACAAAGCTTCGTGGACCTCACACCGCTGGGGCGAATCACTCGCCCGCAGGACATAGCCGCATTTGCCTATATGTTGGTCCGCGATGAATTCTTCGAAACCGGTCAGATCATGCATTACAGCGGCGGCAACTCGTTGCTCGGCCACCCGCGATTTCTGGCATAGGAGCGGTATGCGCTCTAACTCGTTTCAATATTGCCAATGACGGCGGCACGCAAGGGCAGCGCGGGTAGCGTTGGCAATGGGAGTTGAGATATTCGCTTCGCCTCCGATTCCGGGACACCATAGGCGCGCAACAGCATGAGGCCGGCCGCCTCAATCTCCTTGCGATTGATTGCGGATGTCAGCGCGCGTCGAATCATGACGGTCGCGACCCCGTAACCTACATCGAGGGCCACGGCGGGCAGAGGTACCCGGATGGACTTACGCCGAATTGCCAGGCGTATGTCTTGTTCTGCGTGCTCGCGCATATTTTCGTTTAGTGGACCGACCAGAGGCGCAATGCGAATCAATATTTCGCTGCAGGCGCGATCCGACGCGGCCCGTAGAATGAAATACCGTGCATTACACCATAGGCGCTCCCCCAGATTTTCGACGCTGTCAAATCTGGCCGACTGCTCAAGGTTTATTTGCCGGCTAATCTGCGCGGCCAGATCTTTCAGCATATCTTCGTAGGTGGGGAAGTAGTTATAGAAGGATCCGCGCGCGAGCCCTGCCGTCTCGCGCACATGCTCCACGGTGAGCTGACTTACCGCCCCCCTGTCCAGTAGCGTGAAGGCGGCCGACAGTATCTTAGCGCGGGTTCGCGCACGCCTTACCCGACCCGTACGGGTGCGGAAATTCACGGGAGCGGCATCAGTCACTGGTCACTCATTTGCACACTACATTTTGCGCCTTGGTCAATACCACAGATCGCGCGCAATCTCCAGACCAGCACGCGACTCTCGACAATCAAAAATCCGCACTGAATTTGATGCCATAAGTGCGGGGCGGTGCATATTGCCCGAGACTGGTGATCGCATTTCCCGACACCGCTGTGTAGACGACCTGGTTCGACAGATTCCGGCCCCACAGCCCGATGGAGAAGGGCTGGCTCTTCGGCCGGATGTACACGCTGACATTGATGGAATTATAAGCGGGTTGAGC
>Ga0137409_10006299_pt1 | contig 12322 bp, 9 predicted proteins | sample CZODoug1_16funga_FD_122059 | JGI IMG/M metagenome (GOLD analysis project Ga0137409, IMG submission 122059) | Vadose zone soil fungal communities from Angelo Coast Range Reserve, California, USA - CZODoug1_16fungal (Hybrid Assembly) | ecosystem: Environmental > Terrestrial > Soil > Vadose zone... | reverse complement strand
GATCTCGCGGACCGCTCGTCGATCGATCAACTTTTTGCAACATACCGGTTCGCGGTGGTGGTCCATCTCGCAGCACAAGCCGGTGTGCGCCATTCGATCGATCATCCTCATGCCTATGCCGATGCCAATCTCGTCGGCTTCCTCAATATGCTGGAGGGATGCCGGCATCACGCATGTCGCCATCTCGTGTATGCGTCGTCATCCTCGGTCTATGGCGCCAACACCAAACTGCCGTTTTCGGTGACCGATAACGTCGACCGTCCGATCAGTCTCTACGCCGCGACCAAACGAGCCAACGAATTGATGGCCCATTCCTACAGCCATCTTTATCGTCTGCCGGTGACCGGACTAAGGTTTTTTACGGTATATGGCCCATGGGGGCGCCCGGACATGGCGATCTTCCTGTTCGCCAAGGCCATCATTGAAGGCAGGCCGATCAAGCTCTTTAACCATGGCAAGATGCGCCGCGACTTTACCTACATCGATGACGTGGCGCGTGTCATATTGCGGCTGATCGATCGGGTTCCCCAAGGCGACCTACAAGGCGACCTAAAAGGCAACCTGCAAGGCGGCAAAGGGGAGGGCGGCGGCGCGCCCGCGCGGATTTACAATGTCGGCAACAATCGCCCCGAAGACCTCATGCATGTGGTAGCGGTTCTGGAGAAAGAGCTCGGACGCAAGGCGGTCAAGGAGATGCTGCCGATGCAGCCCGGCGACGTCATGGAAACCTTTGCCGATATCGACGATCTCGCGCGCGACGTCGGATTCAAGCCGCAGACGTCGATCGAAGACGGTATTCGCGCTTTCGTGGCGTGGTACCGCGACCATTACAATTTGACGGCGAAAATTTGAGGCCTTGATGACCCGGCGAATTATTCCATTGATCATGTGCGGCGGCGCGGGAACGCGGCTGTGGCCGGCGTCGCGCGAAGTGCGCCCGAAGCAGTTCCTGCCGCTGTTCGGACCGCGTTCGACGTTCCAGGACACGCTGTTGCGAGTTTCCGACGCGGCGCTGTTCGAACGTCCGATCGTGATCACCAATGCGACGTATCGCTTCATGGTGCTCGAGCAATTGGCCGAAATCGGGCTGGAGGCCGATGTCCTGCTGGAGCCGATGCGGCGGGATTCCGGTCCGGCGATAGCGGCGGGTGCGGCCTTTGCGCGGATGCGTGACGAGGACGCCGTTGTTCTCGCGCTCGCCGCCGATCACGTCGTCCGCGATGTCGACGCTTTCGTCGCGGCCTGCCGGCAGGGTCTGGTCGCGGCCGACGCGGGACGCATCGTGACCTTCGGCGTTCAGCCCGAGCGTGCGGCCACTGAATACGGTTATATCAGCCCCGGCGAGACGGTCTCCGGAGAGGTCCGTGCTGTCGTGAAGTTCGTCGAGAAGCCGGATCCGGTAAGGGCCGCCGAATATATCAAGGCCGGCTATCTCTGGAACAGCGGCAACTTCATGTTTCGCGCATCTGTGCTGCTCGATGAATATCGCAAAGTCGATGCCGATAGCGTGCAGGCGGTGAGCGACGCCGTAACCAAGGCTGGGCGCGATCTTGGTTTCGTGACGCTTGATCCTGAATCGTTTGCAAAGGCCAAGGCGATCTCGATCGACTATGCGGTGATGGAAAAGACCGCTCGCGCAGCGGTGGTACCGGTGGCGTGCGGCTGGTCCGATGTCGGCTCCTGGCTCGCGGTGTGGGAACTGTCGGGCAAGGACGAACAAGGCAACGCCGCGCAGGGTACGGCGGTGTTCGAGGATTCCCGCAACTGCAACGTTTCGACCGACAAGGCGCTGGTCGCGCTGGAAGGGGTCGATGATCTCGTGGTCGTGGCCACGCAGGACGCCGTGCTGGTGTCGCGTCAGAAGGACGCCAACGGATTGAAGCGGCTGGTCGCGAAGCTGAAGATCGTGGCGCCAGAGGTGACCGAGGATCATCTCAAGGTGCACCGCCCGTGGGGCAGTTATCAATCGATCGACACCGGCGATCGTCACCAGGTCAAGCGGATCGTGGTGAAGCCGGGCAGCCGGCTGTCGCTGCAGAAACATCACCATCGCTCCGAGCACTGGATCGTGGTGCGCGGCACGGCGCGCGTGACGGTCAACGACCTCGTCAAGGTCGTGCATGAAAATGAGTCGATCTATATCCCGATCGGTGCCACTCATCGGCTGGAAAACCCAGGCAAGATTCTCCTGGAGTTGATCGAGGTTCAGACCGGGAGCTATTTCGGCGAGGACGATATCATCCGCATCGAGGATGATTACCGGCGCTCGTGAGCGATCTGTCGGTTGGTCCGCAAGGCCCCTGATTTCGAGGCCCTCTAAATCCGGGGCCTTTGATTCCTGCGCCCTTTGAGGTGCTTAACCGGGGACGGTGTAATTTTCTGACTCAAAACGTGTCCGGGATTTTCTCAGGATATTCGCCACATTTGTGGCGACATGCTAGGACAAGCACCGGGGATGTTGGGTTGAATCGGGGTCGATCATATGAGTTCCAAGGGGTCCGTGTCGGGGGTGAAAGCCGACGGAAAACGTTCGCTTCGTGTCGGCGTCATCGGCGCCGGCGTCATGGGCAGCAACCATGCCCGGGTGCTGGCCGGCCTGCCGGATACCACGCTGGTCGGGATCGTCGATCCGTTGCCGGCGCATCGAGCCCGCGCCACGGAACTGACGGGATGCCATACCTTCGCCCATCTGGACGAGCTGCTCGCGGCGGGGATCGACGCCGTGACGATAGCCGCGCCGACGCATCTCCATCATGAGATCGCGCTCGCCTGCATCGCGCGCAACATTCACGTCCTGGTCGAAAAGCCGATCGCGTCCTCGGTCGAGGAGGGGCGGGACATCGTCGCCGCCGCCCGCCGCGCCGACGTGACCCTGATGGTCGGCCATGTCGAACGGTTCAACCCGGCCGTCGCCGCCATCAAGCAGGCGATATCGGGCGAGGATATCCTTTCGATCGCGATCACGCGCGTCGGACCGTTTCCACCGCGAATGTCGAATGTCGGCGTGGTCATCGATCTCGCCGTGCACGACATCGATCTGATCCGCTGGTTCACCGAGTCTGACATCGTGGAGGTGCAGCCGCAGCTCTCCAGCGCGGTGGCCGAGCGCGAGGATATCGCGCTATTGCAGTTCCGCACCGCCTCCGGCGTGCTCGCCCATATCAACACCAACTGGCTGACGCCGTTCAAGGCGCGTAACGTCACCGTCGCCACCCGCGGCAAATATGTGATGGGCGATCTTCTCACCCGTCAGGTCACCGAGTGCTTCGGCTTCAAGCCGGACGGCAGCTATTCGATGCGCCATCTGCCGGTCGGTCACGACGAGCCGTTGCGGGCCGAGCTGATCGCATTCCTCGGCACCGTACGCTCCGGCGGCATACCCGCGGTGACCGGGGACGAAGGCGTGGCCAGTCTTGAAATCGCGACCCGCTGCCTGGAAACCCCCGCAAGGCCCGCCGCAGCGGCTGCTCCCCTCAAGGGGCCGCGTCGCGTCGTCGGCTGATCGCGCGCCAATGTCCCCGCCTCAATTTTTGCAAGGCTCCATGAACAAGCACCTGACGAACCAGTCCCTGACGAACCAGTCCCTGCGTCCCGAACCCGTACCGTTGATCGACCTCGCCGCGCAGCGCCGTCGGCTCGGCAAATCCGTCGATGAGGCGGTGTCCAGGGTGCTTGCCCATTGCCAGTTCATCAATGGTCCGGAAGTGGCGCAGCTCGAGGCCGAACTCGCTGCATTCAGCGGGGCGAAGCATGTCGTGACCTGCGCCAGCGGCACCGATGCGCTGCTGATGGTGCTGATGGCCAAGGGCGTCGGCCGCGGCGATGCGGTGTTCTGTCCGTCGTTCACATTTTGCGCGACCGGCGAAGCGGTGGCCCTGACCGGCGCGACGCCGGTGTTTGTCGATGTCGACGAGACCACCTTCAACATGGATCCGGGCTCGCTGACGCGCGGCATCGCCACCGCGACAAAGTCCGGCCTGAAGCCGAGGGCGGTGATACCCGTCGATCTGTTCGGGCAAAGCGCCGACCACGACGCCATTGCTGCGATCGCGGAAGCCGAGGGCCTGTTCGTGCTCGACGACGCAGCCCAGGCTTTCGGCGCGAGCTACAAAGGGCGCCGTCTCGGCACCTCGGGCCTCGCCACCGCGACCAGCTTCTTCCCGGCGAAACCGCTCGGCTGCTTCGGCGACGGCGGCGCGATTTTCACCGACGATGCCGAACTCGCGGCGACGCTGCGCAGCATCCGCGTGCATGGCCAGGGCTCCGACAAATACGACAATGTCCGCCTCGGGCTCACCGGCCGGCTCGACACCATGCAGGCCGCGATCCTGCTCGAGAAACTGAAAATCTTCGAGGACGAGATCGCCGCCCGCAACATCGTTGCGGAGCGCTATGCGCGAGGCCTCGGCAATGTCGTATCCGTTCCGCGCCTCGCCAGCGGCTGCACCTCGGTCTGGGCGCAATACACCATCCGGCTGCCTGCCGGCACCGATCGCGACGGCTTTGCCGCGGCGCTGAAGGCCCAGGGCATTCCGACCGCGATCTACTATCCAAAATCGATGCATCAGCAGACCGCCTACCGGGATTACCCGGTCGCCGACGGCGGCTTGCCGATCAGCGAGAAGCTCTCCGACGATGTCATCAGCCTGCCGATGCACGCCTATCTCGACGAGCCGACGCAGGAGCGCATCGTCAGGGCTGTGCGCAGCGCGTTATCAACCTGATTTCGCCGTTTTGAAGCGCCGGCCCATGCTGTAGAAGCGGCGCATGCTCGGTCGTATCTTCACCGTCGGCGGCTACACGCTCCTTTCGCGGCTGACCGGCTTTGCGCGCGACATCATGCTCGCGGCGATCCTCGGCGCCGGGCCGATGGCGGACGCATTTTTCGTGGCGTTTCGCCTGCCCAATCACTTCCGGGCGATCTTCGCGGAAGGCGCGTTCAATGCGGCGTTCGTGCCGGCCTACGCCCATGTCCATGGCGAGCGCGGCGAGGGGTCGGCGGCGTTGTTCGCCGATCGCATCTTCACACTGCTGTTGCTGTCGCAGCTCGTTCTGCTCGTCGTCGCCTGGCTGTTCATGCCTCAAGCCATGAGCATTCTTGCGCCCGGCTTCACCGACGACGCCGAGCAGCGCCGGCTTGCGATTTCGCTGACGCGGATCACGTTTCCCTATCTTCTGCTGATCACGCTGGTGACGCTCTACGGCGGCATGCTCAACGTCATGCAACGGTTCGCCAGCGCCGCGGCGGCGTCGATTTTCCTGAACCTGTCGATGATGATGACGCTGGCGCTCGTGGCCTTTTTCCCGAACGCCGGCTATGCCGCCGCCTGGGGCGTATTGATCTCCGGCTTCCTGCAATATTTCCTGCTCGCCGGCGATCTTGCGCGCCACGGCGGCCTGCCGCGATTCGCGGCCCTCAAGCTCGACGACGACGTCCGCGCCTTCTTCCGCGCGCTGGGGCCGGCGACGCTTGGCTCGATGGGCACGCAGGTCGCGCTGTTTGCCGACACCATCATCGCGACCTTTCTGCCGGCGGGCGCGCTCTCGGCGTTGTATTATGCCGACCGTCTCAATCAATTGCCGATCGGCGTGATCGGCATTGCGATCGGCACGGTATTGCTGCCGGAGATGTCGCGGCGCATCACCGCGGGCGATGACGCGGGAGCAGCGGCATCGCAGCGACGGGCCTTCGATTTCACGCTCTTGCTTTCGGTGCCCTTTGTGGCTGCGTTTCTGACGGTTCCCGATGTCGTCACCCGGGCGATGTTCGCGCGGGGTGCGTTCTCGAAAGCCGATGCCGCGGCCTCCGGCGCCACGCTCGCGGCCTATGCGATCGGATTGATTCCGTTCGTGCTGATCCGAAGCGCGGTCGCAACCTTCTATGCTCGCAAGGACACCGCGACGCCGGTGAAGGCGGCGCTGACCGGCGTCGCCGTCAATGTCGCGCTGAAAATTGCGCTGGTGGGCGCGCTGGCTCAGGTCGGCCTCGCACTCGCCACGGCCGTTGGCGCCTGGATCAATCTGCTGCTGGTGGCGGGCTTCGCGGTGCGGGCAGGCTATCTCGATCTCGATCGCGGGCTTACGCGTTCGCTGGCGAAATTTGTCGTGTGCGGCGCCGTACTCGCGGCCGCACTGTGGTTTGCCGCGCGATTCGCAACCGTTCACGTCGCCCAATGGAGCGCTTTGCGCGACGAAGCCACGCTTGCGTTCCTGGTCGCCGTCGGCGCGATCGTCTATTCCGGTTCGATCCTGTTGCTGTTTGGCCGCCGCTGGATATCAGCGCTGGTTCGCTGAGTACAAAATTTCATTGTGAGTTCATCGCCTTAGTGCGGCAGCGATAGGTTGAGGCGGGTGGTGCGACCGGCTGTCACACTGGACCATTTTTGCAACTATTCCGCTCAAACGGCGCGGACCACCCAAGTCGGCGTCCCCCGAATCGAACTTCGGCGATAGCATGGCGCTGTTACTTATTTTGATCTTTTTTTGATCTTTGCAAACAGGGGCTCCCATGCGTCCTTCCACATTTAAAGCAATCGCTATCGCCGCATTCACCACCATGGTTGCGATTCCCTCAGCCTCCGCGGCTGATCTCGCAGCGCGGCCGTACACCAAGGCGCCGGTCATGGTTGAGGTCTACAACTGGACCGGCTTTTATATCGGCGGCAACGCCGGATATAGCTGGGGCCGTTCGAGCACCGACGTTTCATATTTCAACACCGTCACCGGGGCACCGATCGTGCCGCCCGCAGGTTCTATCCTCGGCAGCAGCTTCGACATGAACGGGGGCATTGCCGGCGGTCAGTTCGGCTACAATTGGCAAACCAGCAATTGGGTCTGGGGCCTTGAAGCTGACCTGCAGTGGTCGGGTGAACGCGGCAGTTCGGCCTATCGCTGCGCGGGGACCCTGGCTGGCGGCGTCTGTCTTCCCGGATTGACGTTCCTGCCGGCTGGCGCGACCGGGACCAATGTCGCCCTGGACCAGAGCCTCGAATGGTTCGGCACGGTGCGGGGACGAGCCGGTCTGTTGGCGACCCCTCAAGTGCTGCTGTACGGTACCGGCGGTCTGGCCTACGGTTCTATCAAGACCAGCGCCGCGCTCGCGGGCTTTACCCCCGGGGGTATCGCGCTCGCATCCCTCGGCTCGAATACCGAAACGCGCGTCGGCTGGACAGTCGGCGCCGGCGTCGAGGGCATGATCACCAGAAATTGGACTGCCAAACTCGAATATCTCTATATGGATCTCGGACGCTACGACGCCGGAAGTTTCACGCTCGCACCAGCCAGCACGATTGGTGCAAACGTCAGTTCGAACTTCAGAGACCACATCCTGCGTGTCGGCCTTAACTACAAGTTCGACGGTCCCCCGGTGGTCGCGAAGTATTGATCTCCGGCCGGCCGTCATTCCGGCCATTGAGACTCCAATCGACCAAGCCCCGGGCAAATGGCCCGGGGCTTTTTGCTGCGGAGCGGCGAAGCCGCGGGGGAGCGTGCTTTGCCATTTGGCCGGAATTCCCGGCCGAAAGTGGATTTGCGCTCACCCGCGAACCGCTGCAATATGGAACGCCTCTAATGTGTAACCGGAGATACGATGGCTCCCATCAAATTTGGCGTCGGTCAAAGCGTCCTGCGCAAGGAAGACGATGCGCTCATCCGAGGTCGCGGCCGCTACACCGATGACCACGCGCCGCAGGCTGCGATGCACGCGCTGGTGCTGCGCTCGCCGCATGCGCACGCGAAATTCACCATCAACGTCAGCCGCGCCCGCAGCCTGCCGGGCGTCGGCGCGATCCTGACGGCAGAGGACGTCAGGGATCTCGGCGGTCTTCCGTGCCTGTTCAACCTGGAAGTAAACCCGTTCACCGGCCCTCCCTATGCGATCCTGGCGCACGGCGTGGTGCGCCACGTCGGCGATGCCGTTGCCTTCGTCGTCGCGGAGACCATCGATCAGGCCCGCGATGCGATCGAGGCGATCGAGGTCGAATGGACCCCGCTGCCCGCGGTGATCGGCGTTACCAACGCGGTCAAGACGGGCGCGCCGCAGGTCTGGCCCGATCACCCCGGCAACGTGCTGTTCGACGTGCCGATCGGCGACAAGAAGGCGACGGAGGCGGCCTTCGCAAAAGCGCATGCGGTCGCCGAAGTATCGATCGTCAATCCGCGTGTCGTCACCAACTTCATGGAAACGCGCGCGGCGGTTTGCGAATACGACGCCAAGCGAGACCATCTGACGCTGACGATCGGCAGCCAGGGCAGTCATCGGTTGCGCGAAATCCTTTGCGGCATGGTCCTGAAGATGCCGATGGAAAAGATGCGGGTGATCTGCCCGGACGTTGGCGGCGGGTTCGGCACCAAGCTGTTTCCCTATCGCGAATACGCGTTGATCGCGGTCGCCGCGCGCAAGCTGCGCAAGACCGTGAAATGGACCGCCGACCGCGCCGATCACTTCATGGGCGACGCGCAAGGGCGCGACAACGTCACCACGGCGCGGATGGCGCTGGCCGAGGACGGCAAATTCCTCGCGATGGATGTCGATCTGATGGGCGACATGGGCGCCTATCTTTCGACTTTCGGGCCTTACATTCCTCACGGCGGCGCCGGAATGTTGCCCGGTCTCTACGATATCCAGGCCTTTCACTGCCGCGTCCGCACGGTGTTCACCAACACCGTGCCGGTCGATGCCTATCGCGGCGCCGGACGTCCCGAGGCCGCCTATGTGGTCGAGCGGCTCGTCGATGCAGCCGCGCGCAAGCTCGGCATGACGCCGGATGCGATCCGGCGCAAGAACTTCATCGCGCCGCGCGCGATGCCCTACAAGACCGCCACCGGGAAGGTCTACGATTCCGGTGACTTCACAGCCCACATGAAGCGCGCGATGGAAATAGCGAACTGGAAAGAATTTCCGAAGCGCGCCAAGGTGGCGAAGAAGCAGGGGCTGGTGCGCGGCATCGGGCTTGCGACCTATGTCGAGGTCTGCGGCACCATGGGCGAGGAGACCGCCAATGTGCGGCTCGATCCCAATGGCGACGTCACGATCCTGATCGGCACCCAGTCGAGCGGGCAGGGCCATCAGACCGCTTACGCGCAACTCGTCGCCGAGCAGTTCGGGCTTGAGCCCGATCGCGTCCACATCCTCCAGGGCGACACCGATCAGATCGCCACCGGCCTTGGCACCGGCGGCTCGGCGTCGATTCCGACCGGCGGCGTCAGCGTCGAACGCGCGACCCGCGAACTCGGCAAGAATCTGCGCGAGATCGCCGCCGAAGCGCTGGAGACGAGCAGCGCCGACCTGGAGATCAACGAGGGGACAATACGGGTCGCCGGCACCGATCGTTCGATCACCTTTGCCGATCTTGCCAAACGGCCGGGCGTCGATCCGTCGAAACTGACCGCCAGCGCGACCTTCACCAGTGCCGACGGCACGTTCCCCAACGGCACTCATCTTGCCGAAGTCGAAATCGATCCCGCCACCGGTATCATCAGAATCGTCAACTACGTCATCGTCGACGATTTCGGGGTGACGCTGAATCCGCTGCTGCTGGCCGGCCAGGTCCATGGCGGCGCGATGCAGGGGATCGGCCAGGCCTTGATGGAGCAGGCGGTCTACGACCCCAAGGATGGCCAGCTCGTCACCGGAACGTTCATGGATTACGCGCTGCCGCGCGCCGCCGACGGTCCGTCATTCGTGTTCGAGACCCATAACGTTCCCTGCAAGACCAATCCGCTCGGCGTCAAGGGTGCAGGCGAGGCCGGCGCGATCGGCTCGTGTCCGGCGGTCGTCAATGCGATCATCGAGGGGCTGTGGCGCGAATACAAGATCGACCACATCGATATGCCGGCGACCGCGGAACGGGTCTGGATCGCGATCCGCGAGCATCAGCGGAGGCATAGCCTCTGATATTTATCAACATGGCGCGGAATGAAACGCCGCCCGCGGTGTCGGAACGGTGATAGCCGCAATTCGCGGGGCGCGCGGGTTGAATGCGCGAATCGAAAAAGGGAGATCTGCCTGATGATACGGACTGTCGTGGTTGTCGGAACGTTGTTGCTCGGTGTTGGCGCGGTGGTGGCGCAACAGGACCTGGTCAAGCATGCCCAGACCTTCATGAAGGGCAACGGAAAGAACGCCGGCGCGCTGGCCGCGATGGTCAAGGGCGAGAAGCCCTACGATCAGGCTGCCGTCGACGCCGCGCTGACCCAATTCGAAGACACCGCCAAGAAGCTTCCGACGCTATTTCCCGCAAGCATCAAGGGTCGCAAGGCTGAGGGCGATTACAGCGCATCGCCCAAGGTCTGGGAGGACAAGGCGGGCTTCGATGCGCATATCGCGAGTTTCGGCAAGGTCGTGACTGAGGCGAAGGCGAAGATCAAGGATCTGGATACGCTGAAGGCTGCGTTCCCCGCCATCGGCAAGGAATGCGGCGCGTGCCACGAGACGTTCCGCGTCAAGAATAGCTAGAGCGTTTTCAAGCGAAAGCCTGCCCCGCACTTGATGCGGGGTGGAGACCGGTTCGCGTCAAGAAAACGCGTCAAATCAAGAATCCAGAGCCCCGTTTCGATTCTATCGAAACGGGGCTCTAATTCGAAACTGACAAGAAAAGGGGCGGACGCCTGACGCGTCCGCCCCTTTTTTAATTCCCTCGAGCGAAAAGCTTACTTCGTCACCTGGCCGCGGATCTCGCCGGCCGGATTGGCTGCGGTATGGATGTTGACGTAGTACTTGCCGGCCGTCAGATCGGCGGCCTGGGCGTCCGTCAGGATGGCGCTGCCTTCGGCGGGGCTTGAGGTGGCATTGGGGATCGCAACCGCTACGCCAGCGTTCTTGTCGGCTTCGGCGGGCCCATGGAAATGCGCGGCGGTCGCCGGGCCGGAGAGCCCGGAATAGGTCAGCTTCCAGGTCAGCTTCTTGGTTGCGGCATCGTAATCGATGTCGGCGGTGCCCGTGCCGGCGCTGGCATTGGCAGGTACTTCGGACTTGCCGTCGAGGGTCGCTTTCATCTTCTCCGCGAAGGCCGGTCCGGTGAAAGCAACGGCTGCGCCCAGCGCAAGCGTCGCGAGCATGGTCTTGGTGGTCGGCATGGTTCTCTCCCTGTTGAAGGCAAGTGACGGTGTCAGTTTCAAAACGGCGTCAGTCTCACAACAACGTCAGTCTCACAACAAAGCGTCTTTGGTTTTATTCCCGAAATCAGCCGAAACGCCTCAAAATTTCGACACGGCGGCGGTCGAGATAGTGGTTATTATCGCAATGAAGTCAAAGCTGTGATGACGGATCGGTGAATGCTGCGACGCTTCCTTATGGCTGCCATTATCGCTGGCGCTGCCGGTTTCGGCGTTTACTGGTGGCTAACGGCACCGCCGATGATGTCAGCCATTGCCGAGCCGGCCTATGCGCCAAACCTCGCGAACGGACAGACAACATTCAGCGCCGGAGGATGTTCCTCCTGCCATGCGGTGCCTGCGCAGCCTGATCGTTTGAAACTCGGCGGCGGGCTCGCTTTGCCTTCGCCGTTCGGGACCTTCTACGTCCCGAATATCTCGCCCGATCCGGCCGATGGTATCGGACGATGGACCGAGGCCGAATTCGTCAACGCGGTGACACGAGGGATTTCGCCGGCCGGATTTCATTACTTTCCGGCCTTTCCCTATACGTCCTACCAGCACGCCAAGGTCGATGATGTCCGCGATCTCTTCGCCTATCTGAAGACGCTGGAACCGGTGCCGGGCAAGGTGCGCGATCACGACGTGCCGTTTCCATTCAATATAAGGCGCAACCTCGGCATCTGGAAACTCATGTTCATGGACGGCAAGTTCTTGGACGGCAAGATCTTGGACGGCAAGCCGTTCACGCCGGACGCGGCGCGCTCGGCCCAGTGGAATCGCGGCGCCTACCTCGTCAACAGTCTCGGACATTGCGCGGAGTGCCACACCCCCCGCAACCTGCTCGGCGGCATCATCGCGGCGCAGCGTTTCGCGGGCGGACCGAACCCGGAAGGCGAGGGCTGGGTGCCGAACATCACGCAAAAGGGACTTGAAGAATGGAGCGCCAAGGACATCGAATATTTCCTTGAAACCGGGCTACTGCCCGATGGCGACAGCGCCGGCGGCGCGATGGCGCGCGTGATCAAGAACACCTCGCAACTGAGTGCCGAGGACCGTGTGGCGATGGCGGAATATCTCAAATCGCTGCCGCCGGTAGAGGGACCGCCGCGGCCGAAGAAGGCAAAGAAGGACGACGACAAGTCCTGATCTAGTACCTGGAATCACAAATCGGTGTTGCAGCCCATCCTTCGAGACGGCCACTTCGCGGCCTCCTCAGGATGAGGTC
>Ga0137409_10006298_pt1 | contig 12323 bp, 8 predicted proteins | sample CZODoug1_16funga_FD_122059 | JGI IMG/M metagenome (GOLD analysis project Ga0137409, IMG submission 122059) | Vadose zone soil fungal communities from Angelo Coast Range Reserve, California, USA - CZODoug1_16fungal (Hybrid Assembly) | ecosystem: Environmental > Terrestrial > Soil > Vadose zone... | reverse complement strand
AGCGAGCGCGAGGAGGAGACCCGCGACCGAGCAGAGCGAGGGAGCGCAGTTAGGGGCTCCGACCAAGTGAGCGTAGCCGCCGAAGAGCGCCCCCTCCGACGTACCGGAGAAGATATCAAAGCGCTCACGACTCGAACCTAACTCGCGGCGGGCACAAGTCTGGCTTAGCATCAAGTCATGGATACACGCCAATCGATCCGGCTCCCGACCCGGGATGTCTTTCGCATTCTCGCGCTGATCTTCGGCTTCTACGTTCTTGTGCGCCTGCTCTGGATTGCGCACCCAGTCGTGTTTCTCTTCTTTCTGGGCGTCCTGTTCGGCCTGCCACTCGCGCAGGGAACCGACTGGCTCGAGAAGCGAAGGATTCCGCGCTCCATTGGCGCCGCTTTGATCCTTACGGCCTTTCTTGGTCTCCTCACGGCCGGTGCGGTCGGAATGGCGCCGATTCTTCGCGCCCAATCAAAAGAGCTTCAGGATCGGCTCCCCGAAGCGATGGACAAGATCGACGCCTGGCTTGGGCACCGGGCCAACGGCGTGCTCGGAATTCTTTTCAACGAGGAGAGCAGCAGCGATACTCTGCGAACGGGCGCCGCTCAACGTGCGGCCATTCAGGCGGATTCAACCGAACAGGGCGAGGTCCTCACGGACTCGACTCTCACGGAACCTCTGCCCGTGCCTGCGTCCGGTGCGGCTGCCCGCAAGCAGACGACACGCGCGGACACTGTCGCGGCGGGAGGGAACCTTCGCCGCGAGATCACGAAACAATTTCGCGGCGTCCAGAATTCCTTCCTCCGCATGCTGACCTCTACGTTCGCGGTTACGGGCGCGTTCCTGCTCGTCCTCTTCATCGCAGCGTACATCGGTGTGGATCCGGCGCTCTATCACGGCGGGATGCTCGAGCTCTTTCCGCCGCGCCAGCGCCCTCGAGTGGCGCTGACACTCGCCAGCCTCGCCACAACGCTCAGGCGATGGCTGGTCACTCAGCTCATCGCGATGCTCGTGATCGGCGCGGTAACAACTGTCTTCCTCTTTGCGATCCACGTGAAAGCGGCGCTGCCGCTCGGAATTCTCGCCGGAATCCTGAAGTTCATCCCTATCATCGGCTCCATCTTCGCCGCAATCCCCGCGGTCGCAATGGCGTTCATCGACTCGCCGCACAAGGCGCTCGTGGTTGGGATCGGATATCTGGTGATTCAGTTCATGGAGAACCACCTGCTGGTGCCCATACTCATGAAGCGAGGAGTAAATATTCCTCCCGCACTCACGCTCGGAATCCAGGCGCTGATGGCGCTTTTGTTCGGGTTCCTCGGTCTGCTGGTGGCGGTGCCCCTGCTCGCTGCGATCCTCACCATAGCCCGTGCGATCAACCCGATTGAAATGCGGGAGATTTCAGCGGAAGCCGACAAAGCGGTCGCCGCGTCGGGCGGCCGAGGAAGCAGGTAGAAGCCGAGCCGAGGTCGTTCGTTTCTGCACGATCCCGACATCGCGGACAGAAGCCCGCAGCCCGCGAAAAATCGCGCCCTAGTCGGCCGCCACCAGATGATCGAGCGCGCGCTCGATCATTGGCCCCGCAATGATGAGCGACTTGAGCGAGTGGGAGGCGAACGGGATCACGGTGTAGGAAATTCGGGAGCCACCCGCGGCGATGAAGCCGCGATCGGACGTTCGCTCCTTGTCGCTAGCCCCGCGCATAAGGGCGATGTGAACCTTCGGCGGCGTGTTGCGGATCTGCTCATCGACGGCGAAGCTGCCGGGTTCCGTCGGCTCGCCCGAGTTCATCTGATCCCTGAGCGTGATGGTTGGATGGTCACGCCTGGTGGGGCCAAGCGCGAGCACACCGACAACGCCCGGAATGGGCGCGTTCGCCTCCGTCCAGAGTGCGATGTCCGCACCGAAAGAATGTCCGGCGATGACGATGGGCAGATGGTCGGCTCCCAGCTCATGAAGCGAGCGCTTGATGAGGGGCGGAACATCATGCGCGAGAACACTGTCGCGCAGAAGGGCGGAATCCGGAAGTCGATCGAGAAACTTCTTTACGTCGAATCCGACCACGGCGTAACCGTGTGAAGCGAGGCGCTCGGCGAGCTTTTGATGCGCCTGCCAGAATCCAAGGTCATTGCCCAGGAAGAAGACGCCTGCCCTTGGATGCCCGTCTACTCCCGCGGCGGGATAGAAATAAAGAGGCTCGCGCTGGAGCTCTCGATCGCGTGGGATGTACGCCGAGTGCGCGGGCGTGCACCCGATCAGGACCAGCACGATGAGCGCGACGCTCCTCACTTTGACACAACTCCAGCCAGTCCGCCGGAGATCAGGGAAGCGACATTCGTAAGAATTCTTGGCAGCACCAGTCCGCCCGGCGATGCGAGGTATATCGGCTCCCATATCGGATCGAACTCTCCTTGTACAGTCTAAGACCCTGGAAGTTGTAAAACGGCTCGCCACGGCTGAACAGAAGTGCGCCAACGCGATTCCAGAGCGGAGCCAGACTGCGGTTATCGATTCCCGACAGGGGCGCCATGCCGAGGTTGAATCGCTGGTAGCCGTTCTCGTGGCCCCAGAGCATCAGCTCGATGAGCAGGAACTCCATCACACCGGGTGGCGCGACCGAGGTATAGCGCATGAGATCGACTGAGATCTCCGTACGGTCCGCGCCGACCCAGACGTTGGCGAACGCCACCACAGCGTCACCGATGCGAATCAACGCGACAGGAAAGCTCTTCAGATACCTCTCGTCGAAACGACCAAGCGAGAATCCTTTCTCTTTCGTGTGCTTGGTCGCGAGCCACTCGTCGGAGATCTCTTTGAGTCCTGGAAGGAAAACGTGAGTGTCTTCCGGCGGAATCATCTCGAAGGTGGCGCCTGCCTTCACCGCATCCTTGCGCGTGCGACGCAGCGCCTTGCGACCGCCCCCATCGAGCGAGAAGTCGGGCAGAGGGATGATCGCTTCCTCTCCCAGTTTGAAAAGCGTGAGGCCCAGGTCGATGTATATCGGGAGATGTCTCGCGCTGACTTCATAGAATACCGGCCATCCACCGTGCTCGTCGGCGCTCTGGCGGAATTTCCAGGCGAGTTCCGCGCGCTCGCTCTCGTCGCCCAATGGATCGCCCAGAGCAATCCAGCTGCGTCCGGCTACGCCGTACATGATCATGCTACGGCCCGTCTCGCTGAAGAGGAGAGACTTGTCGCCAAGGAGCGCCAAATTTGCGATCGTGTCCGGGCAGTCGGCGGCGATTCGTCCTGCGACATCGAGCTGACGAGGTGTGGGAAGCTCTGGATCCGCCACGGCGTGACGAAGCTTGCGCGAAAGAGCGAACAGCATCAGCGCACCAAGCACTCCGATCATTGCGCGCAACGAGCGGGGAGCATCACCGCGACCGGTGAACTCCCACCACACGGGGCTGGTGAAATCGACGTTCCTATAGGAGAAAAACGCCAGCCAGGTCGTCACCACACCAACCACAATGACGGCAGCGATCCACCCGTTGCTGAACGGCTCGCTGGTGATAGCGGCTCTCCGGTAGAAAGCGCGTCTCGACGGAATCAAGGCCGCCAGCACGACTGTGAGCGCGACGGCCTCCTCCCAGTCGAGTCCCTTGAGCAGCGACGCGACGATCCCGATCACGAGTGTCGCGATCGTAAGAGTGTAGGCGGCGTCGAGCCGGCGCCTGATCGCCCACGCCAGAATTATCAGTCCAGCGCCAGCAAGACTTGCTGCGAAGTGCGAGAGCTCGATGACCCCCAGAGGGAGCACGGAATCGAGTGCCGTCACTCTACTCCGCACCTCGGGAGTGGCGCCCGAAACGATCAGGATGACGCCAGCGACGAACGTGGTGACGCTAAGAATCTGGGGAAGCAGTATCGGCATCCAGCGTCCCACTATTCCGCCGGCGAGGGTCGCCACACCGGCAACGCGATCGCGCTGGCGCTGCACCTCGAAGGCGATGAGGAATGCGAGCGCGATTACCAGCGGGAGCAGATAGTAAATGGCGCGATAGGCGAGCAGCGATCCCACGATCGAAGCCGCCGGCACGTAGGGCTTGAGGAGCAGCACGACTATCGCCTCGAACACGCCAAGTCCGCCCGGAACGTGACTAAGAATTCCGCCGAATTGCGCGAGTAGAAAAACGCCGAGTACGGGAAGAAAAGAGAGCCCGTACCCGGGCGGCAGCAGCACGTAGAGCACCGCGGCGGCGGCAGTCCAATCCACGACCGCGACGAGCAGCTGGGCGAGCGCCAGACGCGTCGACGGAACGGGAAACGCCCATTCGAAGAGACGGAATGTCTTGTAGCGTGTAGCGCTTAGTGCGAGATATCCGGCAATCAACAGCAGGCAAAGCACGCCGAGCGGCTTGAGCGAATTGAACTGCAATCGCAGAAGCTGGATCGTTGATGTCGGCTCCAGGATGAAGACGAAGCCGGCGACGGCGATCATTCCGATGATGAAGGTCGCTCCGGCGAAACTGATCGCCTGAGCGATCTCCGAAGTCGATAATCCCCAGGTGCTCCAGAACCGGTAGCGGACGGGCCCGCCGCTCAAGAGCGGGAATCCCAGGCTGTGGCTCAGGGCGTACGCAATGAAGGATCCGAACGCAATTCGGCGAACTGGAAGTGGATGATCGACGTACGAGAGCGCGATCGCGTCGTAGCCGGGGAGCACTGCGTACGCCACCGTGGTGAGCAGCAACGCGAGCGCGAGGTGCGAATGGGGAAGGGTCCACACCTGGCGCATCAAGTCGCGGTAGTGATACAACTTGAGCTCGCGCTCCAGCAACAGGAGAGCGACGCCCACCGCTATGACCATCGCGGCCGGTCCGATGGCACGGGAGATTCTGAACTTCATCGTATCCGCGGAGTGGCGGCGCTGCCGGTCGGGGTTTTATTATCCAAGCCTATCAGTTTCGCTCGTGGCGCTGTCACACCGATTACAAACCGGGGCTAAGTAAGGTGAGCGCCCGACCAAAGGAGATTTCATGATTCGTTACGCAGCCCGCTTTGTACTTGTCGCGTGCTTCGGAGTTCCGTGTTTCGCGGGCGCCCAGCAGGCCCCATGGCGCCAGGTCTACAAGGACAGCGACATCACCGTGATCTTCGACACGTCTAGCGTCGCCCTTCAGTCTCCCGGCACGTGGAGCACGGTGACCAGCTGGGACTACGCGCGACCGCGGATTCTCGAGAACAAGAGGCAGTACACCCGGCTCGTGGAGCGTGCATATGTCCGCTGCTCACCGGTCAGGCTGAAGAGAGTCCGGAGCACCGTTTACGCGGCCAACAATGTGCTAGTGCGTGATGAGGGGGAGGTCGATGTGAGAGACCAGGCTCACATGGTCTGGGACCGCCCAAACCCTGGCACGCCCGGCAAGAACGCGTTCGAATCGGTATGCGGAATTCTTACTAGAAGACGCCCCGGCTCAGCTGCTGTTCCTGCCAAAAAGACCCCTCCCAAGCCCGTCCCCGCGAAGGTGCCGGCAAAGAAAAAACCGGCCGGAAAATAGTCAACCGTCTGTCTCCAGCTCCGCAGTAGAAAGGGCACAGCTAAGTCTGTGTCCTTTTTGTACTTAGGGTTCCCCATTCGTCGCTGATTTTCGGGCCAGAAGTGGCATTTTTTTCTCCCCCAAAAAACCCTCAGTTTGGCCGCATGTTTGCTCTATATGGAGGTGCGTGTATTAACAGGGAGCCCTCCATGATTTTGCAACTACTCGAATCCAAACACGAAAAGAAGGGACGGTCCGCAGGCGGGACCATCTTTAGCATACTATTGCACTCGTTGATCATTTTCCTCGCGATTTTTGCCACCGCTCGCGCGGGCACGCGGAAAAAGGACAACGCGGAGACGAAGGTCAACTTCGTGACGGTGAAAAAGGATGTCCCGCCTCCGCCCAAGAAAGAGCCACCGCCGCCGAAGGAAGCTCCGAAACCCAAGCCGCCCAAGGTGGTCAATGTTCCGCAACTTCCAAAGGCAGCTGCGGTAGCTCCGCCGCAGGGGTTCAAGGTCGTTCCGCCGCCCGTGAATATTCCGACGACCATACCGACCATCGATCTGTCCAAGGCGCTTACGAACGAGAATGACTTCAGCGGCAAGGGCGTCGCTGGTGGATCCTCGAGCGGCGTGAAGGGCGGTACCGGTAAGGCAGGGGACACCGGCAAGGATGCAGGTGCGGAGCACGGGCCCTACATGGAGTTCCAGGTCGAGAAGGTCGTTGAGAAAATCGGCGGCGAGGCCCCGATTTATCCCGAAGATCTGAAGTCCGCGGGAGTCGAGGGTCAGGTTCTGGCTCAGTTCGTCGTCAACGAGAGCGGCCGCTACGAGTCGGGCACTCTCAAGATCCTTAATTCGAGTAATTCGCAGTTCACCGCCGCCGTGAAGGATGCGCTCCCACGTATGAGGTTCTCGGCGGCGCAGATCGGGGGGAGGAAAGTTCAGCAGCTCGTGCAGATGCCGTTTCAGTTCCATATCACGCGTTAAGGAACAACCCGATCGAGTAAAGCCGCGGAGGGATTTCCCTCCGCGGCTTTGCGTTATCCGCTGCGGAATCGGCGAAGAGATGTCGGTGTATGAATCCCGAATCCAATAGATTCAACCGCTGATGACCGATCGATATCTCAAGCTCCTCGTCGGAGCAGTGGCGTTTTTGGCGCTCGCTTCGTCGATGCACGGCCAAATCCGTAATCAGCCTCCCGTCGTGGGCAGGCCGAAGCCACAGAAGCCAGTGGAGATTCCGCCGGGCGTGGTAGTGCTGCAGATCGATACGAGCGCTGGTGACTCGACGCGCACGATCATCCAGCGAGATTTCGATTACGGTGATCGAATGCAGCCGCTCATTCTCGATAGCACGACGCTGGATGACATTTGGCGGCCCGGTCAGAAAAACATCAACTTCGCTCCGCTCGCCCAGACCCGCGCGAATTTCGTGGTGCGGACGCGCCTGACAACAGCGGGGCTGCACGTCGAGCTCTACGACGTACCACGTGGCCGACTTCGGCAGGAAGACTATTTCCGGCTTCCGAAGGTTCCACCCTACCGGTTGCCAGCGGTCAAGGATTCTCTCTCGACGCTGCTCGGGCGAAGAGCGGACGTGGCGACTCAAACGCTGACGGCAGATTCTTTGGTGCGTGACAGCCTCGCGCGGGCCGCGGCGAAGCCGGTCGTAATAAAAACCACCCGCGATCGCGCGAATGCCCGCCTCGCTCAAGCCGCACGCGACTCGCTTTCCAGCGAGCTCGATCGCCGTGATGCGCTGCTTCGCGCGAGTGCAGCGAGAGATACCGTTCATTTCGACTCGGTGTACGCGCGGATCGCCCTCAAGGATTCGATCGTGCGTGATTCACTCGAGCGGGACCGGCGGCTCGGGATTCACGTCGTGAGCGACGAGATCGAGCGCTGGATCACGGGCACACGCGGAATCTCGGCGACGCGAATTGCCTTCATCGACGGTAAGCAGCTCAAGATCGTGGACAGCGATGGCGCGAATGAGCGGACAATCCCGACGGTCGGTGCAGCGCTCTCTCCGGCCTGGCATCCGTCGGGACGATACCTCGTTTACTCGGATGCGGACGATCGCGGGACGCGCATCGCGCAGGTCGATCTGCGTACGATGAAGCCGAGACTTCTCGCCGCGTCGAATCGCGGACTCAACATTACGCCTGCCTACACCAAGGACGGAAAGAATATCGTCTGGTCGAGCGGCGGAGATTCTCCGGCGGAATTGGTTATCGCCAGTGCGGCCGGTGACGATTCAGTACCGATGCCATTCGCGGGACGCACCGGATTCGAGACGACGTCGCCGAGCTTCAGCCCGGATGGCAAGCAGGTGGTATTCATGTCGCCGTTCCCGCTGACGCCGCAGCTATACACCATGAACGTCAACGGTACAGGGTTGAGGCGGATTACTCCGGTCGTCGTCGGAAAGCGCAGCTACAGGACGGGAGCGGAATGGTCACCGGCCGGCGATGAGATCGCGTTCCAGCAGCAGAACGGGGATTTCCAGGTGTGGACGATACGCGTGAAGGATCGTGTGATGACGCAGCTCACGAACGAAGGTGAGAACGAGGATCCGGCGTGGGCGCCCGATGGGCGGCACCTGTCGATAACGCGGCGCCTCGGCGCAATCGGGGATCCCAGAGCTATATGGATACTGGATGAGCGCACGGGGCGGGTACGTCAGCTCACTACCGCGGGCGACGCGCGTCTCTCCGACTGGTCGCCGCCGCTGCGGCCCACCTACTAACGCGTGGCGGTCGCGCCGCTTCGACTTGCATCGCTGTATGTGGTCGGTGAGGATGTCCTCTTCGGCCGCACACTCGCTCTGGCGGAGCCCCTAACTGCACTCCCTCGCTCTGCTCGGTCGCGGGTCTCCTTTGTCGCTCGTTTGAAGCGGCCTACGAGGACACCCTCACCTCCCTGCACAGATCTGTAACCGCAGCGGCGCTTCGCGCCGCGTGTTGCCGGCTAGCGATCGTCCCCGCCTAGCGATCGGTCAGCACGAACCCGGTGAGCGGGGCACCTCCGGCGGCGCGATCTGCGATTATCACAGTGCGGCCTGTACCGCCGGCCAGTGCGACGTTGTTGAGTGTTAGCACCACGCTCGTGGCGCGGGCGGCGGGGAGTGTGCCAGCGGGGACTGCGCGCACCTGGTATGTGCCTGGCGAGAATACCGCGTAGGGCGAGGCACTCTGGTAGGCGAGGCCGGCCGCGGTAGGAGTGGCCGCCGACAGATCAGCGTTGGGCGCTGTCACGAACACATCTACGGCGCCGGCCGACGGACTCATGTTGACGATACGCACTTCCACCTGGCTCGCTGTTGGAACCGGGTTCGCGTCGGTCGCGACGAGGTTTGTCACTGGCGCACCGCCGGTTCCACCAGTTGCGTACACTGTGTAATCCAGGTTGTCGGCGACGGTGAAGCTGATCGTTGCGACTACTACGGTCGTATCGGCGGTCTTCTTCAGAACGAGTGAGCGCGCGCCGCTCAGGATGGCCGAATAGTTTGCAGTCGCCGGCGACGGAAGTGATGCCGGCGTCGTCGCGCCATATCCGAGATTCACGCCGAACGGAACGCTCTCGAGTATCGCGTTCACCGGAATCCGAGCGGGGTCGTTCACCAGATTCACGAACCGCACACGCCCCGTCGGTCCACCGGGCTCCAGTGGGCCCGGTGCGTCCTTGGTTCCACACGCAGCGCCGACAAGAGCCAACGCGGCGATTAAACCCATCGATTTGATCGTCATTATTCGCGGCCTCGTCAGTAGGTGCAACCAGCTGGGAACGTCGTGGGCTCCGTCGGATCAGGAGGCACGTTGGGATTCGAGTTTCGATCTCCAAGAGCATAGGGCAGCCAGCATCGCTGTCCGTCGAGCGGAACCCCGGGTGCCGCTACCGGACCCCGAATCAGGTTACGGCGTCGCGAATCCTCCCAGCGCAAGCCGGTGCCAAGCAGCTCATAACGACGCTGGTTGTAGATCTCGGTGATGAGCTGCGCTTGCGTGAGCGCACCAGCCAATGGCGCCAGACACGCCTTCGGATCGTCGATCCCGCGGTTGCCGGTGCAGTCCGTTCGCACCGAATCGAGAACGGCCTGCGACGGTGCCAGCAGATTCGTATTCGCCAGCGCCTCCGCCTTGATCAGGAGCGCCTCGTCGGGGAAATAGACGGGCAGTGATGCTTGCGGATTTGCGTAGCGATTCCACAGATCGAGGAGCGCGCCGACACGGCCGGTCGCCGTCGTCGACGGAACGACGAACCAGGTGAACCGCTGATCTCCGGCCGTCATCGAAGTTCTCCACTGGCGACGCGGTCCGACGCCGTTCGTTCCGCCAGTCACGTTCGCGTAGAAATTCACAGCCGGGGCGGGGAAGGTGAGAACCGACATCGCCACGGGCCCCGACCGAGCGACCAGGTTCGAGGCCGCGATTGCAGTCGCGTCATCGCCCCCCATCCTTGCGTAGCGCGCACGAAAGAGGTGAATCACGTTCGGCAGGCTGACGCCCGGCGTCAAAATGTTGGCGTTGAAAAACGCGCTCGGTGGAGTAGCGGCTATCTCCGCTTCTGCTGAATCGAGAAGCGTGCGAACCAACGCGAGCGCCTCGGCGCGCGCGACGTAGGTCGGCGCGGTCACGCCAAACGTGTTGATCGGAACCTGCTGATATGATTGCAGCGCCTCGCCAAGCGATTCCGCCTTGATCGCGAATGCGAGGGCGCGCAGACCGCTGCGCGTTCCGGCGTCAAACTGTCCGGCTAGCGCGTTCGCGCCCGTGAGGAGATCGTCCGCGGTCCGCACCGTCCGGTAAATCGAATTGAATACGTTCTCCGCGATGCCGGTTCCGGGTGGCACCGAGCCCTGCTCGGCGTCGCTGATCGAAATGAGCGCGGCGGTGGTCGAAGCAAACTCGTCGGTCACGAGGCCGGCCATATACGAGTAGTTGCCGTACGACTGGGCGAAACGGCCCTGGAGTCCCGTCGCCAGGGCGATGACTCCGTCGGGGCTGCTCGTCACCTGCCCTTCGGTGGGTTGATTCGGATTCTGAAGATCCAGGTTACACGCTACGAGTGTTATCGCGGCGAAGGCGCCCAGACACTGTCTCATCATTTTCATTGGTGAGATTCTCCGAGCGTTAGAAAGTGATCCGCGCGCTGAGCTGCCAGACGCGAGGAATGGGATAGCCGCCGAAATCAAAACCGCGATCGGCCGAAGTCGTCTGCACCGATCCTATGCCGCCGGCGTTCGTGCCGAACAGATTGATCTCCGGATCGTAGCCGCTGTAGTTGGTCCACACGGCGAGGTTGCGTCCCGACAGCGTGAGGTCGACGCCGTCGCGGAAATACCGTCGCACTGGCGGCGCGTCCAGCGTATAGCTCGCGCTGAGCTCGCGAAGCTTCACGAATGTGCCGTCTTCGATCCAGTGCTCGAAGATTCCCTGGGTCCGTGCATTCCAGCCGGGAGGGAGCTTGCGGGGATCGCCGTAGGGCAGGAGCTCGCGTTCGTACGACTTCGAGTTGCTGGCGATGCCCGCGTTCTGCGCGCGGGTCGAAAGGTTCATGATCTTGTTGCCGAACACTCCGTCGAGCAGTGCGCGGAGGCGCACGCGTTTCGCGAGCGTAAACTCATTCAGGAACGAGCCCATCCATTTCGGGTTGGGATCGCCGATCACCTTGTTGAGTGAATCGTTGCACGTTCCCCCGCTGAGCGCTTCGCGAATTGCGAGAGTCGCGCCCATGTCCGCCGTCTGATTGCTCCGACGATATCTGCCGAGGGAATCGGTCAGCAACGCGCCCGTCAGGCAATTGCGGGCTGCGTACGATCCGTAAAACACCCCCGCCGGCTCGCCGGCGCGAATGCGATTCGGGTATCCGCCCGCGGACTGGAAATCCTGAATGGTGAGGCTCTCGACGAGATTCTTGTTGTGCGCATAAGTCATCGTCGAAGTCCACTGCAGGTTGGGCACGTCGACGTTTGTCGTCCTCAGCAGAAGCTCGATGCCCTTGTTCGACATCGTGCCGATCGGGAAGAACTGGCGGGAGAATCCGGTGCTGGTCGGGAGTGGACGGAAGAAAAGCAGATCCGAAACCAGCCGGTTGTAGTAAGTGGCTTCGGTCGAGACGCGCCCGTCCAGAAAGCCGACGTCGGCGCCGAGCTCCCATTCACGCGCGCGCTCGTTGCGCAGATTGGGGTTGCCGAAGGTCACGTCGTTGACGAAGCCGGGACGTCCGGCGAACGGAAGCTGGGTGTAGGTGATGAACTGCGAGTAAGCGTTGAGGATACCCGGTTGACTGCCGGCCCACCCGAGCGCACTGCGCAGGCGAAGGTTGTTGAGCGCTCCCGGCCTGTTGTCGACGAGCACGTAAGAGGCGGAGAGCTTGGGGAACGCCTGCCACCGCTCCGACGGCGCGAACGTCGACGATGCGTCCCAGCGAACAGCGCCAGTCAGGAAGAGTCTGTCTCTGAACGCAACCTCCTGCTGGCCGTAGAATCCGAGCGTGCGTAGCTGGACGTCAGTCTGAGCCGCGGAGAAGATCGAGCCCGCGCTCACGAGATCGCCGACCGGGGCAAGACCGTTGGCCGTCGCCGATGTGATGCGCACGCGCTGCGACGTATAGTTGACGCCGCCGGTCGTGCGCATCTCGAACGGACCCATTGGCCGCCAGGTGTAACTCGATGCCGCGTCCTGGTTCACGATGCGATTGTTCTCGAACACTGACTGGGACCGCCCCGTCGCGAGGGGTGCGGTGCCGAGCACCGCGTTGCGCGGGACGAACTGCCGCTGCTCGAAGCCGGTGTTGTCGAGGCCGATTGTGTAATCGACGAGCCAGTTCGTTAGCGGTGTCCAGG
>Ga0137409_10006297_pt1 | contig 12324 bp, 14 predicted proteins | sample CZODoug1_16funga_FD_122059 | JGI IMG/M metagenome (GOLD analysis project Ga0137409, IMG submission 122059) | Vadose zone soil fungal communities from Angelo Coast Range Reserve, California, USA - CZODoug1_16fungal (Hybrid Assembly) | ecosystem: Environmental > Terrestrial > Soil > Vadose zone... | reverse complement strand
CGCAAGTCTGCATCAGCATCAGGTGGCGAAAATCGCCCGCGTCAACCCGTACCGGCATCGAGTACTTCAAGTCCACGACCGGCTGAAGTCCGTCGTGGATGATCTCTAGCGTGGTGATAGCGCCGGGGCTGCTCCCTCGAATTTTCATTTCGTGGGGACAATAGACCCGGGATACGGCGACCACGACCTCTGCCAGGTCCGAGGTACGCAACAGTACTTTCTGTGTACTTGCCATATCGATTCCCGAGCGATTGCTTTCGGAATAAGGATAGCGCTGCGCAAAGCGGATAGTCCACCGACTGCCGGCGGGAATAGTATAGGCGGCCTGCTCAAGCCGAGCGTCTTTTTCACCAAGAGGAGATCATTATGAATGAGGTATCTACATCGACAGCAGCAGTCATCGTTCTGGTTCACGGTGGATTCGTAGATGGCTCTGGCTGGCAGGGCGTCTATCAAATTCTGACGAAGGATGGCTACAACGTCAGTATCGTTCAGAATCCAACGGCGACCCTGGAAGACGACGTTGCTGTGACGCGGCGCGTCATCGCCTCTCAGAAGGGACCCGTAATACTCGTCGGCCACTCCTATGGCGGAGCGGTCATCACGGAAGCGGGCAACGATCCAAAGGTCGCCGGACTCGTTTATATCACCGCGTTTGCTCCTGACAAAGGTGAATCGGTGTCAACGCTGATCAAGGACCCGCCCCCCGGCGCACCCGTGCCGCCTATATTACCGCCGCAGGAGGGCTATCTGTTCCTCGACAAGGCGAAGTTTCCGGCCGCATTCGCCGCCGACGTCGATCCAGAAACGGCGTCGTTCATGGCCGACTCGCAGGTCCCGTGGGGCGTCGGAGCTTTGGGCGGAACTATCAGCAAACCGGCGTGGAAAACCAAGCCGAGCTGGTACCTCATCGCTACAGATGACAAGATGATCCCGCCGCCTGCCCAACACCTCATGGCGCAGCGGGCCGGTTCGACGGTTGCCGAGGTCAAGGGCAGCCACGCGATTTACGTGTCGAAGCCAGAAGCTGTCGCCGCGCTGATCGAGAAGGCCGCCAAGGGTGTGAAATTGGCAGTGAACTAGGTTCGCCGATTAAGCCGCCGCCGACATACCTCTCATGAGCTTGCCGGCGGCGGCAATTTGCCCTGCCGCGCAAGAGTCACGCCGCGCTCTCAAACGCTAGCTTCTTGCTCCGAACACCAGCCGGGCGAAGCGCATGGGCGAGGTTTTTAGCGAGACTGCGAACGCGATAGCAGTTGGCGGCGAATTATGTCACCCCGCTCGCCGCACGAACGCTTTATTATTGGCGGGAGGTAGTACGCCGCCTGACTGAAGGGTTTCATGTCATGAACGAGAACGATACGGTGAAGATTGAACGTCCCATGTGCTGCCGCCGCCACGAGGATATTGGCGGTCGCATCAAACAGGATTCGCTGGGAAATACCATTAGAGTAAGAACCCGCGCGCACGACTCACAGGATGATCTGTCCTGCTCGTGGCTCGAACTTAGGGCGAATTTGGAGAGCAGTTCAGCGGGCTGACGCAAATTGCACCATCGCTTCACGGCGCTCCCATCGCTGCACGGTACTCACGTCGCGCTTCAGATACGACGCGATCTTCTTCCACGAGTCAAGCCGGCCCGCCCGCATGCCTCGCGCGGATGCCCCGTTGGCATCGGTGTCACCATCGTCCATAACGCGCTCCACCCTTCATCTGAGCTCCTCCATCAGGGCGGCCACGAGCTCTGCCGCCAGCAGTTCCCGGGCAAGCGGCGCGCCCTGCCCTGCCCACTGCGCGCCGTATCCTGCCTCGTGCGCGGCCTTTGCAGCCGTATTGAGCGCCTTGCCCGCGTCGTACGCTATTGGGTACGAGGGAATCAGGCGCGGCGAAATGCCCGCGCCCAACGCGGTGAACCGATTCCGGAGACAACGGGCCGGGCGCCCGGAGATGGCGCGCGTCATGACGGTGTGGTTCGCCGCATCGCCGGCCAGCGCCTCACGGTAACCCGCATCGGCATCCGATTCGGTGCAGGCGATGAAAGCCGTGCCGAGTTGCGCGGCACTCGCGCCCAGGCGTAGTGCCGCAGCAATGCCGGCGCCATCCATGATGCCGCCGGCTGCGATGATCGGAACGTCAAGTTGGCGCACCAGAAGACGCGTCAGGGCCATGGTCCCGAGACAGTCATCTTCGGCGTCGGGATCGAATACACCGCGATGACCACCAGCCTCAAAACCTTGCGCCACGACTGCATGCACGCCTGCCTTTACCACCGCGCGACCCTCTGCGACATTCGTCACGGAAGCGAGGAGCACGAGGCCCGCTTCGCGTAGCGCACGAATGCGCTCAGCGGAAGGCACTCCAAAATGAAAACTCACGACACGCGGCTTGTCCGCGAGTACCGCCGCCAGCAGGGCATCGTCTTCCACGAAACTCCGGTAGATCTCCTTCAGCCTCAAGGGAGGTTTTGCGCCAAACCGCTCGAAGTGAGGGCTCAGGTGCTCGAGCCAGGCAGCCTCGAGCGTGTTATCGACCATCGCCGGCTTGTGACAGAAGACATTGACGTTGAGGGGGCGCTTGGAGCGCTCGCGGAACGCCGCTATCATTCTACGCGCGCCCTCGGCATCAGTCGCCCCAACGCCGATCGACCCCAGCGCACCGGCATTGGATACCGCCGCGGCCATCGCAGGCGAGGACACTCCGGCCATCGGGGCTTGAATGATCGGCAGATCGATGCCCAGGGTTTCGAGTAGTGTCATCTGCTGACTCCTTCGTTACATGACGGAGCATTGTATCGCAGGCAATTTTCGGGTAGATATCTGGACGGGATCCATCATGAAAATAAAGCCGCTATTGCCCGTCGAGATCCAGCTGGCTCAGTCGCCGCTGACGGCGCCAGTCACGCAATTTCTCACCGAACGATCGCTCTTGCGCCCGCACGATTCCTAGGTTAAGCCACAAGCGTTCCGGACGCTAGCGCGTGGCGTGCAGCCATCTGCGAGAGCAATGAGATGCTCGAACGTGCGAAGGCGTAGTTCCGTGTGAATTCTCCTAAAGAGAGGCCACTTGAAACTCCTGCACCGGTAGCAGGGATGCGCTATCCGTCAGCAGCGGTTGTGTCATGGTCGGGAGGTTGCACTCATGTTTGCGTTCAGGGCGGCCCGCGCCCAAAGTGGTATCGCTCATGGTCGTGCTGACGTAAGTCAGAATCGCGTCGTCCACTCTCGCGCTCGCGGACCGCGCCGGTCGTTCGGCGCTTCCCTGTGTTCCAGGCCTGACACCTTGTTGTAAGAGCACCGCGAATTCGTACGAAGCGCTCTGCCATTCCCTATTCTTCAACAGCGCTTTGGCGTAGGCCAACCGAGCATTCGGAGTGGCGGGAAGTATTGCGGCATCTAAAGCAGAAGTCGTCGCCAATGGGGGCACGAATCCCTTCCGACTCCACGTTTCGTAAGCAGTCACCGCATCGGCCGCGCGACCGGTTTGCAGGAGCGCCTCGAGATAAGCGCTCAGCACGGCATCGGTCTTGGGAGAATCGTTGTCCGTCCTGGGAGAATCATTGTCGACCGCAGCATTTAAATCCGCCAGTCCCGCCTCGATTTTGAATGGATCCATCCCCGAGGTCTCAATTTCGATCTCGCCGCGGACGCGACGGGCATCTACATGAGTGGGTTTCGCCGCGAGGACTTTTGTTTCTTCAGCTATCGCCCAGTCGGAGAGTCCAAACCCGCGAAGCGCCTTCCCCCAATCGGAAATCACATCCAATGCGCTGTCGTTTTCTTTTTTCTTTACGTAGTTATCGTACGCTGACTGGAAACTCGCTTTCGCCGCATCAAACCGGCATTGGCCGGCGTACACCGAGCCCAACAGTAGTCGGAGACTCCGGTTCGATTCATCATGTTGCACGGCCGTCTTCAGTACATCTGCAGCCTCTATGAGTTTTCCCGCTTTATAGAACACATAACCCAGCCTGCCATACGCCTCCCAATAGTCCGGGCTCAATTCAATTGCCTTGCGAAAATGATCCTCGGCATCGTGCAGTTCATCGTCCTGTATATCCCGTTCGTCGAAGGAGTCGTTGCGACCATGAATTAACAACAAGCCACGATCTAAGTGTGCCGCCGCCGTTTGGTGCTTCTCCAACGAGTTGAGGTATGCTTGGTCGGCTTCCTTGGTTTCGTTTAATAAGCTGTATTGCATTCCCATCGCGTCGTACGCGAGCGCATAATCGGGTTCGATCGCAATCACATGCTTGTAGGCCCTAATTGCGAGCCTTCGCCTTTCTTGCATCTCACGCAGCGTCGGCGCCGCAGCGGCATAGTCGGAACGGGCGGCACCCAGCTGCATCCACGCAGCGACCTCGGCCCGCAAGTTCTTGCCGCTGAACGGCCTGTGAGCGGCCAGCGCACACTTGAGGCGTTGCCATCGCGAAGGCGGCGCGTCGCTGTCATCACACGATGGAGCGCGTGACGCCAAATTTGTTGCTGCCTCCGCCATGCTCAGTTCTTCGAACAATTGATTGAGGTACGAGAAGTGCACGGAGAGTCCCACCAGTGCATTCACCCGCGCGGCGGGAGGTGACGTCTCATCCTTACTGACGCGGCCATAAAGCTCAACGTCGTCCCTGACAACGCATTTTTCCTTGTCGGAATGGCTGTCGCTGCCTGCATTTTGCTTGTCTATATAATTGGCCGCCACATCCGGCGAGAGCTCCGCGACGGTTCTTAGCGCCAGACAGTCGAGCGTCTCATCGACGTTCTCGAGCGGCGAAGTATTCGCTCCCGAAATGGGAAGTTTCTGCACCTCAACGCCGCCGGGTTTGACAGTTGTCCACTGCAGAATCAACTTGTCTCCGTCTTGGACGATGCTCCCGGAGACGTCGGCGGAGGTCATCGGGATGCCGAATGCGCGGGCGAGCGACTGGAGATTCCACCCTGTATCTCCGATTTTTACATCGAGCGGGACGGTGGATTCTCCGAGCTTTCTCTGTTGAAACGATTCTCCAGATTCGGAATAGATTTTCGAGATTTTCGCCTTAGTCTGATCAGCGAGCGCGGCGGCGGAAATTCCCGCGGTGCCGGGTCCTTCCACGACTGTGAAGGGCCGGATCGCAATAGGGCCGTCGAGCCATTGTTTAAAAGCAAGCCCGGCGGAAATCGATACCCCCAAGACGGTGAGAGCCGCGCTGCTCTTGAAAAAAGTCCAACCAAACATCCTTGCCAGCTCTCCCTTCGTGGATGGGATGGCTTTCTCGATGTTCTTCGATGAGCTACGGATTTTGCGCATGGCACGATGCTGCGCCGGCGCGGGAGTTGCCGGCAGTGCCTTAAGTCACCCCCAGATCGCGGGTCGTTTCGGCGGGCGCCGCTAGGCGGCGAAGGCGTTGGCGGCAATGTCCTCCGGCCAAAGGCCGTGCCGGGAGAAGATGTGCCCGGGCATATGGACGGCATGGGGTCCCGACGGTGCGACTTTGCCGTAAGCGCGCGCCGCCGCAAGCCCCTCAGCGGAGGTGGGCGGAAAAATAGCATGGCAGACGGGATCTCGTCAGCCAATCGCGGGGTTCACGCGAGCTCTAAGAGCATCTCGGTAAGCTTCTTGGGCTCGGTAATCATCAAATCGTGTCCGGTGCCGGGCATCACAGTCCGAGCGAGGCTAACATTCCTCCGTCCACGCGGATATCGCATCCGGTGACGTAGGACGCGCCTTTTGAGCAGAGGAAGATAGCGACAGACGCGATCTCGTCCGCAGTGCCGAGGCGCCCCAGTGGTGTTCGAGCAAGGAGCGGTTTCATCTGGTCGCTGGCGGTTTGCTCAGCGCGTGTCATGGCCGTGTCGATGAGGCCTGGCGAGATCGATACGATCCGCGCGCCCCGCTCGCCGAAAGCGGTCGCTTCATGCGCGACGAGCCGAATGACCGCACGCTTGGAGAGCGGGTAGGCGATCTGAGGACTGGTTGCCAAAGGCAGCAATACCGCTGAATTGCGCGCCGCGACTGCCTCGGTCAGCGCGCGATCTATTTCGTCCGATTTCACCATATGGGCTGCTGAAGACGCGACCAGCACAGCGCACCCGCCCTTGGCCATCCTCGGACGTGCCGCCTCCACCAGTCGGGCCGTCGCGTCAAAATTCACTCTCAGGATGCGTTCGGCATCTGCCATCGTCGGAGAAAGCCCGGCGGTGTGGATGAACACGCCGATCTCCCTTGAACCGAGAGCAGCGGTGAGGCGCGCAGGATAGGAGGCATCGGCGATATCCCCGGCCAGGATCTGCGCAGAGCGGCCGCCTGCCAGAGATTCCGCGGCGATGGGCGCCAGCCGGCCTGCATCGAGATCACACAGAAGAAGTGGCCAGCCGGCCGCGGCGAGACGCGCGACCGCGGCAGCCCCCATACCCCCTGCAGCACCCGTAACGACGGCAACCTTCTCGTCGTTTGCAGTCAAGCGATCGATTCCTCGCCGTGCAGCGTGGTTCGGTCCATCATCCGCTTACTGTCGAGGTCATAAGGCGCGGCCTTGTGCATGGTGCCGGTGTTGTCGAATAGCAGGAAGTCGCCAACGCTCCACTTGTGGCGGTACACATATTGCGGCTGCGTCGCAAATTCCTGCAGCCGGCAGAGCAGTGCCCGGCCTTCCTCGAAGCCCATGCCCTCGATGAAGTAGGCGGTCGCGCCGATCAGCAGCGACTTATGCCCGGAACGGTGTTGCCAGACCAGCGGGTGAAACCTGGACGTATGGGTCTGCCAGCGCATCAGTTGGGCATAGGTTGGATCGGGGTTGACCATGCGCTGCGTGCTTTCGAGGCAATGGCGTGCGCGAAGATTGGCGATCAGTTTCTTGTCCTCGTCGGGCAGGTCTTCATAGGCGGCAAAGGTATTGGCGATCATGGTATCCCCCGTGCCTTCCTCAGACAGAATTCGGCAGTTGAGCATGGTCGCCTTGGCCGGGACATCGTCATTGGCACCGTCGATGTGCCAGTAGAAGGCACCGCGGGTGTAATCGGCCACAGGGTTGACCTCGGGATCCATTGAAATCTTCTGCACTTCCTTGCCGCCCACGAGGAAAATCTTGCCAATGGTGCTGGCGAAGGCAAGCTGCTCTTCAATGGTCAGATGCATGCGCGGAAAGACCAGCGCGCTGCGCTCCGCGAGCAGCCGGTTGATCTCGGCGGCATAGGTGCCCTTGACCATGTCTTCCTTGGTGGTCCGGATGACGGAGCCGACGCGCGGGGATGCATGCTGAATTTCAAACATGTGCTTTACTCTTCCTTACTAACGCCAATTACTGTCGATGAACCTCTGTCAATCTGCCCCATTGTCACGCCCGCTTCAAGCAAAACTGGCGCTCTGAGAAATTCAAAATCGCGAAATCAATGAGTTGCAGGCGAGTGAATTCGCACTGCCTGGCGCGAAGGCGCTTTTGTGTCGCCCCGGATCAACTGCCTGTCGCGACACATCACTCAGCGCACTTATTTTGGAGGAAAGTACGCACCCGCCTTTGGGTGCGCAGCTAGCAGCGACGGCTACTCTTCAGAAACGCCTCGAGCACCCGTAGCGACGAGCCCGAAATGAAATGACGACGATGCATACCACGTCCTAGCGCTGCGCGGCCACAGAATTTGGGAACACTCGGCCGCCGCGATTGCCCCAGGTGGCCCGCAGGAAGTTGGCAAGCTGAGCAATCTCGCTGTCGGTCATCTTGTTTTTGAAGGACGGCATATCTTCCCACGCGTCGAAGGCACTCGGAATTTCCTCGGCCGGCTTGGCGCCATACACAATCACATTGACGAGAGACGCGGCATCTTGGGCCTGCACGATCGCGTTGCCGGCTACGGGAGGCGCCTTGCGAAAGCCGCCCCGGCCGGTCGATAAGTGACATTCTTCGCAGTGTTTGTCGTAGAGAACCTGCCCGGCGGCGCGCTCATCGGCGCTGAGTGTCTGCTGCGAGCTTTCCTTGTCGGCGGGTACGTTCTTGATATAGGTGGCCAATGCCGTCACGTCGGGGTCCGTCAGATAACGCAGGCTATTGCCGATGACCTCATTCATTGGCCCGAAGGCGCCCGCCCGGCGGCTACTGCCAGTCTTGAGGTATTTCTGCAGCTCTTCGACCGACCACTTTGCCAGTCCACTTTCGGCGGACGTCAGATTCGGCGCCGACCAGTTTCGGTATTTTCCCTCTTCGACCTCGCCGATTTGTAGGCCGCCCGCCAACGGGGCCGCAGCGCGCTCCGCGAGCAGAAGATTACGCGGCGTGTGACAGGCTCCGCAATGTCCCAAGGCGTCCACCAGATAGTGACCGCGATTCCAAGCATCAGACTTGCCCGAATCCGGCACGAGTTCGCCCGCCTCGAAGAACAACGCGTTCCACAACACCATCAGCCAACGCTGCCGAAACCAGACGCTATTTTCTGGCGCAATGGAATGCACCGCGGGGATGGTTCGCAGATACGCATAGATCGCCTTGATGTCGATTGTAGCGAGCTTGGTAAAGGAGGTGTACGGAAACGCGGGAAACAAGTGTTTTTTGCCGGGCGCCACACCGAAACGCATCGCCCGGATGAAGTCGTCCTCAGTCCAACCGCCGAGCCCGGTCTCGCGATCCGGGGTGATATTGGAAGAGTAGATCTCGCCGAAGAAACGATAGGCCGTTTGGAAAGCTTTACCCCCGGCGAAGGGCGTTCCGTCCTTGGCCGTGTGGCAACCGACGCAATTCGCCACGCGGACCAGATATTGACCCCTTTCGACAGGCGTACCTTGAATCGCCCCGGTCTCCTGCGCTGCTTTCACCTCCGCCGGCACACAGAGACAAATCGTCAGAAGCGACGCGACAATAAGTGCAAACGGGGTTTTGGCGGACATGATCAAGGAACTTATACACGTCGGCTTGATTATACAATACTCAGACATATATACTAATTCATATCTTGAACTTTATTTGACGCGACTGTATGATTGGTTTCGGGCGCGGCGGAGTCACGAGGCCATGCTGAACGTCGCGGACATCATTTCCGAAGCCGAGAAGCGGACCGGCATCGCGGATCCGGAGCCCGTGTTCCGGCCCAACCTCGAGCACCTGGTCGCCGCACTCAAGACGGACAACACGCTCACGGCGCTCGGCGCGGCCACCGCGCGCAAAGTCCTGATCGATCGCACCGCGGATCGCCTCGAGGGCCTCAAGTGGCTGCGCGACTTTCCCGAGATTGGCGAGGAAGTGGTGTCCGAGCCGGTGTTCCTAACCGGCCTGCCGCGTTCGGGCACCACCTATTTCCAGTACCTGTTCGACCGCGACCAACGACCCCGCCACGGTGATGGCCGAGGTGCATGCGGGGATCGGCATCGCCTCGCCGGAAGAAATACGGACGGTGGTGGCCGACTGGCGCCGCGACAATCCCAAGGGCGCACGCGGCGCCAATCCCTACCGTCTCGAACAGTTCGGCCTCGACGCGCACGAAGTGGCCGAACGGTTCGGCGAGTACATGCGCTATTTCGACATCCCGCGCGAGCAAGTGGGTCTCGGTCGTGGCAGGAACTGAGGCTGCCCGCGGGCGGGGCTCACACAATCTTCCTCATTTCCGCACTCCTCTTCAAGGCAGAGATTGCGCGACCTCTTCCATCTGCCGGATCATGGTCCCCCAGCCATCGAAGAACCCCATGTCTTCATGCTTCTTGCGATCTGCATCGTCTTTGTGGAGGCAGCGCGCCGTGTAGCGGGTGCCGGAGCCCTCATCCACCAAGGTGAAGATGCCGGTCATCCCCAACCACGGCGCCGCCGGGCGCCAACCTGCGACAAGCATGGACGTCCAGACGATCCGTTCCATCGGAACGACATCCAAAAAAAGTCCTGGATTGTCGCTCTCCCCTCCGTCAGGACCGCTCATGAAGGTATGAAATGCGCCACCGCTGCGGAAATCGAAAGAGCGCACCTCCGTGGTCCACGGCTTCGGGCACCACCATTGTTTGAGAATGTCCGGATCACGCCAGGCCTTCCACACTTTCTCGCGCGGCGCAGCGACCAAACGCACGATCTCAAGATCCAGTCTCGTGTCAGTCATCCTCAGGTTCCTCCAGCAAGGCATCCAGGCGATCAAATCGCGATTCCCAGAGCACGCGTTGTTTGCTGAGCCAGGCCTGCGCAGCATCGAGTTGTTTCACCTCGATCCTGCAGGTGCGTACGCGGCCCTTCTTCTCGCTGCGCACTAGCCCACTTTCCTCCAGCACCTTCAGATGCTGAAACGCGGTCGGCAGCGACATCGGCAACGGCCTGGCCAATTCGCTCACGCTGGCCGGCCCGCGCACCAACCGCTCCACCATGGTTCGGCGCGTTGGGTCCGACAAGGCTGCAAACATCCGGTTAAGCGCCGACGATTTGTTAGTCATATCACTAAGTATCACGAGGCGGCCCGGAAAGCAATCAAAACTTTGTCTAACACCTAAGTGTCAGAAAACGCGACTGAATTCCTGGAGACTGAATTGGGGCCGCCCTCTACCGCCCCGGTTGACGGGTAGCTGTTGAACAGCGCTTGCGGTCCCGTTGCCGACAGAGCCAAACTCGGTCTGGTGTGGGATTGAGGTCCAGCATTGGTGTCGCGAACGTTGCTCGTTCTGCAGCCTTTTACGATGCGGCTCTGATCTGCCGGACAGGCTGGGCGCCGATGGCTGAATTGGTCGCGACGGACGAGTTCAAACGCGTGGGCGCCTACCTCGAGGTCATGAACTGGAGCGAGTACACCGCATTTCTCACGCAGTGGGCCAGTGACACGGCCTTCGACTCGACATTGCGGCGGATCAGCGAGGCAGGACAAGCGGTATTCTATGAGATCGAGGAGCGGCACTTCAGAGGTGCAGAATCCATTGTGAAAAATGTAATGGCCGTCTTCGAGTTCAATGAAAGAAACAAGATTCGCCATCTGGACATCTACGAACAAGCGAAGAACACCGGACAATGGATCATAGAGGCTGCGCAGGCTTCTATCGCTCCGAGCTCGAGGCCTTAGTCAGCTCTTGCCATCCTTCGGTGTGTATCAGATAAGATTGGCGCGCCCCTCGAATTTTTTCCCACAAGGGCATATCCTCTCGCCATGGGGGAGACTTCATTTCGTACCCGGCTGCCATGGAAAACGGGTACGCGTGAACTGACCACATCAATCGCGTCGAGCTTGGAATGACTTACGACCCACAAAACGTGTTTGCGCGCATTCTGCGCCATGAATTACCGTGCGAGCAGGTCTTTGAGGACGCGCATACGCTCGCCTTCATGGATCTGATGCCGCAATCCGATGGTCACACCTTGGTGATCACTCGCGAACCCGCTGAAACTCTGTTTGAACTGTCGCCAGACGGTGCAGCGGCTTGCATCCGTACCACGCAGCGAGTAGCTGCGGCCGTGAAGCGCGTTTTCGAGGTGCCGGGCATCATGATCGTGCAGGTCAACGGCGCAGCCGCGGGCCAGACTGTGCCGCACGTGCATTTTCACGTCATCCCGCGGCGCCCCGGGGAGTTACTGCGGCTACATGCCACAGTCAAAGCCGATCCGGCGCACCTGCGCGCGAACGCGGAGCGGATTCGTCGCTGCCTGACCGAGATTTGCTGAACCATGAATTTACATCTCAATGATGTGCGCGCATCGATCGATCGGCTATGGAACGAGTCGATTCTCGAGCGGCTCGAGCAGAGCGCCGTTTTCATCGCGCTGGAAAATCACTTCCGGCCGGGAGACCGGATTGTGCCAGGCATTCCACACGTGTTCGCTTGGTACGCGGGAAGGCCCGGGGATTATTCGCTGGATACTCTCCTCGGCACAAAAACCGGGTATAATTACACACTCGCGCAGCCGAGATTCATCGATAAGTTTGCTGGATTACCCGTGGTGCGCAATATCACCGAGCTGCGGGAGGTCGTTTCTCCGGCGCATCGCACTTGGGTTGTGTTTGCCCCTTATGCTAACCTGGAAAAGTTGAGCAGCCCGAGTGTGCTGGATTATCTCCACCGAAACGGCAAGATCGAATTTGAAACCTATCGAGCAAAAGTCATGTTGGTTGAGCGTGCAAACGAACCGAACAGTATCGCCAAAACACCTTAGATCTAGATGCTGGAATAGGCCCTGTTAACAGCTTTCCGTCCAGCCGCACAGATCGAAAACATGGCCGAGCTAAGCGGGGTCTGAGTTCTTGCTCGTGCCGATTCCAACTCACGCGTGATCTGGCTGACTTCGCCTGCGTGTGTCTTCACAGCAGTCTGAAACAGGTTCGCTGCGCAGTTGTAGAGTGAGATATCAAGCGAGTTTTTCTCTGCAATCAAATCGAGAGTCGACTGAGGGATATCGGCTTTCCTCGG
>Ga0137409_10006296_pt1 | contig 12325 bp, 14 predicted proteins | sample CZODoug1_16funga_FD_122059 | JGI IMG/M metagenome (GOLD analysis project Ga0137409, IMG submission 122059) | Vadose zone soil fungal communities from Angelo Coast Range Reserve, California, USA - CZODoug1_16fungal (Hybrid Assembly) | ecosystem: Environmental > Terrestrial > Soil > Vadose zone... | reverse complement strand
ACCTGGAAGCGGTAGTCGACCTGGCGGCCGAGCAGGATGTAGTTGAACCACTCCTTGAGCGTCTTCTCGTCGAGGTCCGTGTCGCGCCACGCGACCGGCTCCTGGAAACGCCAGTCGGGACTGAACGTGGGGCCTTTGGTCTTGACCGTCTGTGCCACTTGCTTAGATGTGGATCGCGTGGCCGTCAACGGCCAGCGCCGCCTCCATGACCGCCTCGCTGAGGGTTGGGTGAGGGTGGATGTTGCGGCCGAGCTCCCAGGCGTCGCCCTGGAACAGCTGGGTCAGCGCGGGCTCCGCGATGAGCTCGGTCGCCTCGGGTCCGACGATGTGCGCGCCCATCATCTGGCCGGTCTTCGCATCGGCGACGATCTTGACGAATCCGCCGGTCTCGCCGTGGATGATGGCGCGGCCGAGCGCGGTGAATGGAAACTTGCCGATGCGCACCTCGTGTCCCTTCTCTTTCGCCTGCTTTTCGGTGAGGCCCACCGATGCGATCTGCGGATGCGAGTAGGTGCAGCGCGTGACGAGCTCCTGTTCCATCGGGGCGACGCGCTGGCCGGCGATGTCTTCGACCGCGGTGATGCCTTCGTGCGACGCCGCGTGCGCGAGCAGGTAACCGCCGACGACGTCGCCAATCGCGTGCACTGCTTCGGCAGACGTTCGCATCCACTCATCGACCTTGATAAAACCGTTGGGATGCGTCGTCACGCCAAGCTGCTCGAGCCCGATCTCCTTCGAGCGTGGCGATCGTCCAACCGCGACGAGAAGCTGGCGCGCCCACACCTCACCCTGCTCCGTGTCCACGGCCACACCGTCCCGTGACTTCTTGGCCCCCTTGACCTTTACACCAAGCCGGCAGTCGATGCCGGCCTTCTTGAAGGCGGACAGCATCTCCCTGGAGATGTCCTCGTCCTCGAGCGGGACGAGCCGGTCGAGCGCCTCGAGCAGCGTGACCTTGACGCCGAGCTGGTTGTAGAGGGTCGCGAACTCGACGCCAACCGCCCCCGCGCCGATGATGCAGATCGATTCGGGGATCGTGTCGGCGAGGGTCGCGTGGTCGGACGAGATGATGACCGTGCCGTCGAACTCGAGCCCGGGCAGAGACCGGACGGTGGATCCAGTGGCGACGATGAGGTTCTTGGCCTTGATCTGCCTGGCGCCGACCTCGATGGTGCCGCGGTCACGCAGGCGGCCGCTGCCTTCGACGATCTCGATCTTGTTCTTCTTCATCAGGTACTGCACGCCCTTGTAGAGCTGGTTCACCACCTCTGCGCGCCTTGCGGCGATGCGGGTGTAGTCGAACTGGACCTTGGTCGCGTTCACCCCGAACTCGGGTCCTCGTGCCGCCACCCGGTGGTACAGCTCAGACGATTCCAGGAGGACCTTGGTCGGGATGCAGCCGCTGTGGAGGCAGGTCCCACCAAGCTTGTCGCTCTCGACCAGGGCGACCTTCAAGCCAAGCTGAGAAGCACGGATGGCGGCGGGATAACCACCCATCCCCCCTCCCAGAATCGCCACGTCGAAGTCAGCTGCAGGCACTTCGAACTAAGTGTAGGTGGGAGTGCAGTTCGATCTGGTCAGGTTGCCCCGAGCGCGGTCGAAATCCGCACGGTCGGTTATCGGCAGCCCGTTGGTCGGGTCGCCAAAGCGGTCGACGGCTCTGTAATAGGCCGCCGGGCTGGTGACGTAAGGCATCACAAGGGGGTCGACCGCGCCGGTCGGGTTGAGGCACTTGTCGGAGCGTTCGACCGCGAGTGCCTGGAGGTCGGCGATCTCGCGCTGCATCACGGCGGCCTTACCGGCGGCGTAGGCGACCAGGAGGACCGAGCTGTTGAAGCAGGCAAGGAAGACAAGGGCCGCCAGCGCCGGCCGCCAGGTTCCGCTCCAGGGGAGGCGACGGGCGGCGTCGGCCAGGAGGATGAGCCAGAGCACGGCCCCGACGTAGACGTACCGTCCGGAGCCCGCCTGGTCGAATCCGAGCTGCGCGCGGCTCAGTCCCGTCACCACATAGAAGGTGAGCAGGCAGGTGGCGACGCCAAGGGCCAGGGGATCAGGACGCCGGCGCCACCACGCGAAACCGATGGCGCCGGCGGCCAGGAGGAGCACCGCCAGGGCGGGGAAGCCGGTGACGCCGATGATCCCGGCCGCGCCGGCGGCCAGGCCCCAGACGGCGTAGGCCGGCAGGAGGAACAGGTTGCCGGGGCTGGGCGCAGGGACAGTGGGTGCGCCACTGTGGCCGAACGCGAGGTACCACACCGCAACGGCAATGCCGACGGGCGCAAACCACAACAGATCGCGCCGGCGTGGGGGATCCAGCCACAGGCGCACGGCGGCCACGACGCCGAAGAACAGGCCGATCCCCGAGAACATCAAGGATGCGGCCAGCAGCACCACGGCGACCGCGATCCTGCGCGAGGTGGGCGCGCCTTCGAGGGCCAGCAGCATCCCAAGGCCGCAGGCGACCGTGCCCACGAACGCGATCTGAAACGCCCACAGCAGGTTCTCCCAGCCCGCGCCCAGCACCAGGAGAACCGCCGCGCAGGCCATCCCGACCAGGTCTCCAGCTCGACGGCGAACCAGCTCGAAGAGCAGGACGGCGGCCGTGGCATGCAGCGCCATCAGGACGAGCATGTAGGGCACGTAGGTGCGCAGGCCGAACGTGGAGAGCAGGGCGGCGTAGATGAGTCGAGGCAGCATCACCGGATGCTCGTTGTGAGGCTGCAGATAAGAGGTCCAGCTCCAATCGGGCGCGCTCTGGATGAAATCCCACTCGTCGAAATAGAAGGTGTAGCTGCGCGAAAGCAAGAGGATGGCTGCCGCGCTCACCAGGGCCAGCGCGACGACGATGAGCCGTGCGCGAGGTACTCGGACGGAAGAGATCTCCCGCCGCAGCGGAGCTAGCCCCGCTCGGCGAGCGGTACCGGTTTTCGCGGCTCGGGGCCGATGTACTCCGACTGCGGCCGGATGATGCGGTTGTTCGCGCTCTGCTCGAGCACGTGAGCAGTCCAGCCCGCCACGCGCGACACTGCGAACGTGGGCGGGAAGTACTCCTTGGGCAGTCCGATGGCCTGCAGCACACCCGCCGAGTAAAACTCAACGTTCGTCGCCTGAGGCCGCTCCGGGTGCTCCTCGTGAAGGATCATCAGCGCGGTCTCTTCCACCTTCGAGGCCAGCTCGTAGAACTTCGGGTTGAGCCGCGCACACATCTCTTTGAGGATCTTCGCGCGGGGATCGTAGGTGCGATAGATCCGGTGGCCGAAACCCATGAAGCGCACCTTCTGCTTGCGGGCCTCGCGCATCCAGCTCTCTGCCTTGTCCGCCGTGCCGATCTTCTCGAGCTGGTCCATCACCGCCGACGGCGCGCCGCCGTGCGCCGGACCTTTGAGAGCGCCGATCGCGCCGACAAGACATGACGCGAGGTCCGAGTCGGTCGACGCGATGACGCGTGCGGTGAAGGTCGAGGCATTCATCCCGTGGTCTGCGAGCAGCACCAGGTACGTGTTCAGCGCGCGCACGAGCTCTGGGCTCGACTCCTTGCCGTTGAGCATGTAGAGGTAGTTGGCCGCGTGCGCGAGATCCGCTCGCGGTTTGACCGGCGCGAGTCCCAGCTGGCGGCGGTGGAACATGGCGAGGATCGTTGGGAACGATGCCGTCGCGTGGATGGCGAGCGGGACGCTCGGCTTCTGCAGCCTGTGCTCGACTCCCTGCACCGAGACGACGCTCCGCAGCACGTCCATCGGGTCGGTGTCCTTGGGAAGCGCGTCCAGTGAGATCGTCGCCGCCTGCGTCAGCGCGCGTGAGCCGGCCAGCTCGAGGGTCAGCGCGTCGAGCTCGGCGCGGGTCGGGAGGCGACCCTTCCAGAGCAGGAATGCGACCTCTTCGAAAGACATGTTCTCAGCCAGGTCGGCGATGACATAGCCCTGGTAGACGAGCCGTCCATTCGCCCCATCCACCATCGAGATCGCTGTTTGCGCCGCGATGATGCCTTCGAGGCCAGGGACATACGCGCTCATCGCGAGGCGAGAGGAGCGGGCTTCTTGCCCGGCTGCGGACCAGTCCATACCGATGCGGGACGGATGATGCGCAGGTCCGCGAGGGATTCCAGCACGTGCGCCGTCCAACCCGCCACGCGCGAGGTGGCGAAGAGGGAGGTGAACATCTCTTTCGGAATACCCGCACCGGTCAGCACCACCGACGCCCAGAAATCGACGTTGGTCGCGTTGGGTCGCTCTGGGTGTGATTCATGAAGTATCTGGAGCGCGAGCTCTTCCGTGCGCGCAGCCGTGCGGTGCAGCTCGGGCGCCGCGTCCTTGGCCATCTCGCGAAGGAGCTTGGCCCGCGGGTCGTACGTGCGATACACGCGATGGCCAAAGCCCGCGAACCGCTCGTGCCGTGCGTGCGCGTCCTTCAACCATTTCTCGGCGTTGTCCGCCGACCCGATCTTGTCCAGCATGGTGCGCGCCGCGAACGTGGCCCCGCCGTGGGCAGGCCCTTTCAGGGCGCCAATCGCGCCGACGACGCACGACGTGAGGTCGCTGCCGGTGGACGCGATCACGCGTGCTGCGAACGTGGACGCGTTGAGCCCGTGATCCGCGAGCAGGACCAGGTACGACTCGAGGTAGCGCACGCGCTCGGCGGGGGGATCCTTGCCCTCCATCATCCAGAGCAGGTTGGCCGCATGCGCGAGGTCAGGGCGAGGTTCGAGAATCTCCTTCCCCTGGCGGCGCCGGTACGCGGCTGCGACGATCGTCGGGAAGACGGCGGTCAGCGCGACCGCCTCGTCCAGCGTGGGCTTGATCAACGCCCTGGTCGCGCCTTGAGCTGAAACGACCGTGCGGAGCGTGTCCATGAGGTCGGTCTGCGCGTCCATCGCCATCAGCGCGCCACGCGCGTGGTCGTTGAGCTGCCGAGCAGCCGACATGAGGCGGCACAGGGCGTCGAGCTGCGCTTTGTTGGGCAGCTCGCCGTTCCACAGGAGGTAGGCGACCTCTTCGAAACTGACGACAGGTGAGAGGTCCTCGATCAGATAACCGCCGCGATAGATGAGCCTGCCATTCGCTCCATCGACCTCGCTGACGGCCGTCTGGGCGGCGACCACTCCCTCCAGCCCGGGGCTGAACTCCGGCACGACGTAAGTGTACGGAGGCCCGGTTCGCGACCACCCGTCTACAGTCATGGCGTGGTCGCGGCGCAACCCATCGACTCGCGGCCGGCGCGATTCATGACCTGGTTCGCGCTGATCCTCGTCCTTGGCACCGACGCGGCGTACCTCCTGCTGATCAGAGCGCAGAACACTCAGGATGTGCCGATCCAATCCATCGTTCCCTTCATCGCGGCCTATCTCGTGGTCATCGCCGCGCTGCTCGGGACCTCGTTGATGCGTCGCTTGAACCCCGCTTTGCGGATGCCTCTGCGCACCGCAGCGGCGGGCGCGCTGCTCGTGCTCGGCGTCCTGTCGCTTTTCTCAATCGGACTGCCTTTGTTCGTTGCTGGCGCCACGACGGCCGGCGCGACGGTGCGCACGCTGCGCGGGCCGCTGGTGACGTCATCCTCACTCTGGTCTGTCGCCGCGGCCATGATTGCGGTCGTGGTGCTGATCGCGGGCTTTGAGGTCACAGAGCGGATGATCGTGTGTCCGGCGCACGGTTCCAGCGGAGGAGGTGGAACCGGATTCGTGACGGGGCCTTATTACTACGACTGTGTCGACGGGCGGCTCAGCTTTCATCCCGGCTCGTGCACCAGCACGTCGATCGACCCGCAAGGCAACGTGTCCCACCCCGGCTGCTGACGCGCGATTGAGCCTGCTGGCCGCGACCTACCTCGCTCCCTGCAACCGGCCTCTCTATGAATTCGTGGCCGAAGCTTGTGGCGCAAGCGAGCTGGTGGACGGCGGCGATTGGAGAAAGCTCGAGCGAGGCGCGATCGACATCGCGTTTGTTTGCAGCCCGCCGGTGATCTGGCTCGGCGGCTCAGTCGAGGCGGTCGCGGCGCCTGTCCTCGCCGATCCGCGTTTTGGCGGCAAGCCCCTTTACAGCTCGGAGGTCGTCGTCCATCGCGACTCGCGCTTCCAGTCCCTGGAGGACCTGCGCGGGGCGCGCTGGGCGATCAACGAGCCGAGCTCATGGTCTGGCTACTGGGTGACGCTTCAACGCGTGGGGTCGTGGGACTTTTTCGGCGAGGTCGTCGCGGCTGGGTTTCACGAAGAGGCGTTGCGGATGGTGGCGGCTGGAGAGATCGACGGCGCAGCCATCGATTGCCATGTGCTGGACGTCGTGCGCCGCCACGACCCGTCGGCGGCCGAAAAGCTGAAGGTGGTTGAGACCCTGGGCCCGGCCCCGAGCCAGCCGGTGGTCGTCAGAGCCGGCCTCGACGCCGGCCTGAAAACACGAATCCGCGAGCGACTGTTCGAGCTGCACGACCCCCTGATGAGAGAGTTCGGGGTCGAACGTTTCGCGCCGGCGCCGGACTACGCGGTCATTGCCGCGGCGGTGGTCGCGAGCCCGCGATAACCAATCGTCTCGGCGCCCGTTTGCCTCTTTAGAGCCATGTGGTTTGCACGAGGGTTGGCGGTTTTGACTGTCACTGCGCTGGCAGCCGCGGCTTGCAGCTCGAGCCATCTCGTTGCCCACACCAGCCCTCCCGCCGCGACACAGGTGGCCCCCTCGAGTCCGGCCAGCCAGGCTCCGGCCACTCCGGCCGTCACGGCTCGGCCGAGCCCAGTCGGCGAAATGCCTGCCTTCACCTGTCCCAACCCACCCTCGGCAGGCTTTTCGGCGTCGGCGCCGTCGAATCGCAACCTGGCCCTCGTCAGGCTCCAGGGCAGCAATCAGACGGTGGTTCGCGACATCACCGACGTCAACCATCCCAGCACGGTGGCAGTCATGGACATACCTGATCGCGACGCCACGTTTGCCAGCGCGACCGACGTCTCGTGGGTTTGGATCGACAGGATGGCCAGCCTTTACCGCCAACCATTCGCAGGCTCCGCCCGCACGGTTGTCGTTCAATGCGCGGCTTCCTACGGATGGAGCCCCGACGGCAGCAGCCTGGTTTACCTGTTCCAAGACGAAACCAGGACTGAGGTCCACCAACTCGGTGGTGGCCGCGATCGACTGCTCGGCTCACAGCTGGGACTGCCTGCCGTCGGCTGCGAATCTCAGAGCTGCGTCGACAACTGGGACTTCCGGCTGTCGTACTCGCCTGACGGCACGATGATCTCGCTGGTCGAGAGCGTCGGTGTGTCGGCCTTCCGCGTCTGGACAGCGGATGGAAGATTGCTCAAGAGCGTCGATTCCAGCTCGCCGATGACGATGTCGGTGTGGTCGGGAAGCAGCCTGTACTTTCGAGACGCCGCCGGTGTCCAGGCCTGGCGCAACGGGGCCTTCTCTCCGATCCTCTCAGGCGTCGCCTGGATCAGGCCAAAGGCAGCGCCGGGTGGCGGCCAGATCGTCTACACGGTTCGAGAGAGCTCGGGCCTGGCCTCCGTCAACGTCCTCGACATCGCTTCGGGTAAGGCCAGGCTGCTGGCCAGATCGCGAACCGAGCCGATTTTCCTGACGTCCCGGTACGTCTGGTATCGCGGCGAGCGTCTGTGTGGGCCGGGCGATCAGTGTCCGCTGTTCCCCACGATTGAGACCGGGAAGACCTATCTCTACGACCTTCAGACCGGAATTGAGGCGGAGTCGACCATCACCGACCTCATGGACGTCTGGCCCCACCCGGCCTGACGGCTACAAATGATTGGCGATAGCAGGAAATCTCCCACCCCCACGTTAAGCTTTTCAGTACACATCCCCGGAGGTAGCAAATGTCTTCTCTACGTCCCGCAAAGATCCTCGCAACGTTGTTCCAGCTGATCGGTGGTGACCTGGCTCTGCCGGTGGAAGCCGGCGGACCAGGTTGCTCCTGCGAGCAGTGCCAGAACGCCTGGAACCAAACTCAGAAGGTGAATCGCGTCTCGCCCCGCGCACAAGTGGGCCTGGATCTGCGCCGGGTCAATCCTAACTAGCGTCGCAAGGAGGCCGGATTCACTCCGGCCGTCCGCGTCGTGCTTTTAGCCGCTATGCGTCGCTGGGAGTGACTACTTAAGCAAGTCCCATCGATATACCGGAAAAGAGCAGCGCCTGCGGCGCAGCCGCACGCGCGATGAGGGAAACCATCCGGGTTTCCCTCATATCTCTTTAGACCATTCCCAGTTCCCAGCGCGCTTCTTCGGACATGCGCTCTGGGGACCAGACCGGTTCGTAAACGATGTCGACGTTGGCATCGGTGATGCCGGGCAACGTGAGCAGGTGGTCTTTGACATCGGCCATCACGTCGGCGGCCATCGGGCAGCCCAGCGCGGTGAGGGTCATCTTGATGTCGACCCGCTCCGGTTTGATCGCGATGTCGTAGATCAGGCCCAGGTCGACGATGTTGACCGGGATCTCGGGGTCGAAGCATTGGCGCAGGACCTCGATCACGTCCTCCGGCTTGACCGTCGCGTCAGCCGCTACGTCGGTCGTCGGCGCGAACGGGGTCACGGTGTCTCCAGGGGAAGGCCGGCGTCCTTCCACGCTTTCGTCCCGCCGCGGAAGTTGACCACGTCCTTGACGCCAAGCGCCACGGCCATCTCAGACGCCACCGCCGAGCGCTCGCCCATCGCACAAACGAAGATCGTGCGGTCGCGGAACTTCTGCGCGGTCGGGTTGGCCAGCAGGGTATTGAGCACGACGTGCCGCGCGCCGGGCACATGCCCCTTGTTCCATTCCCAGTCCTCGCGCACGTCGACCACGTCGTAGCCCTCGTCGATCAGCTTCTTGACGTCTTCCAGCTTCAGGTCGCGAAATGTCTCTTGCTGTTCGGTCATTCCCATCTCCTACTCCTCGTCCTCTTCACTGGCAGCCAATCCATAAGCGCCCACCTTCAACACCTTCAGGGAAAGGAGGGCGCACTTGATGCGCGCGGGTGAGATGTCGATCCCCAGCTCGCCGAGCACGTCGGCCTTGCCGATCTTCTTCGCCTCTTCGAGCGGAAGGCCCTTCAGCCGCTCGGTCAGCAGCGAGGCCGACGCCTGCGAGATCGCGCAGCCGCGGCCGTGGAACTTGATGTCCTCGATCACGCCGTCTTTGACGCGAAAGTCCATCCCGATCACGTCGCCGCACAGAGGGTTGTCCTCCTCGTGGCTGATGTCCGGGTTTTCGAGTCGACCGAAGTTCCGCGGGTTCTTGTAGTGGTCGAGGATGTACTCGCGGTAAAACTGATCATCAGCAGCTGTGCCGGCTCGACTGCTCATAGCGGTGAAAGCACACTCGGGGTCCCCGCGAAATCGAAGATTTCGTGGGGTGAGTACAACTGGTCGTCGGCGGCTGTGCTGCTCATTTGAATATCCGCTGGGCCTCTTTGATGGAACCGACCAGGCGGTCGACTTCATCCTTCTGTGTGTACACATAGAAGGAGGCCCGGGCGGTGGCCGCGACTCCGAGCCGCGTCATGAGCGGCATGGCGCAGTGGTGGCCGGCGCGCAGGCAGACCTGGTCGCGGTCGGCGATGGTCGCCAGGTCGTGGGGGTGGATGCCATCGACAGAAAAGGAGATGACCCCGGCGCGGCGCGAGGGCGGGGGCCCGTAGACCGTCAGCCCATCGATCTCGCTCAGCGCCTCGTAGGCATATTCGGTGAGCTCTCGCTCGTGCGAGCGGACTGCGTCCATGCCCAACTCGCTGAGGTAGTCGACGGCTGCGCCCAGGCCGATGACCTCGGCGATCGCCTGGGTGCCGGCCTCGAACTTCCAGGGCAGGTCGTGGTAGGTCGTGCCCTCGAGGCGAACGGTCTTGATCATGTCGCCACCGGACATGAAGGGATCCATCGACTCGAGCAGATCTCGGCGGCCGTACAGGATTCCCGCTCCGGTCGGACCGAGCATCTTGTGGCCGCTGAACGCGTAGAAGTCGCAGCCCAGAGCCCGCACGTCGACGCCCTGGTGCGGCGCGCCCTGCGCTCCGTCCACAAGCACGGTGGCGCCGGCCGCCTTGGCCGCGGCGACCATCTCCAGCGCCGGGTTGATGGTGCCGAGGGCGTTGCTGACCTGGCCGAAGGCGACGAGCTTGGGCGAGCGAGCGAGCAATTCGCGGTACTGGTCCTGGCGAAGCTCGCCCCGCTCGTCGATGTCGACGTACTCGATCGTCGCGCCCTTTTCGGCCGCGACGATCTGCCACGGCACGATGTTCGAGTGGTGCTCGAGGACGGTGAGGACGATCAGGTCGCCCCGCTTGACGTGCTTGCGGCCCCACGAGTAGGCGACCAGGTTGATCGCCTCGGTGGTGCCGCGCGTGTAGACGATCTCCTTGGTTGAGGCGGCGTTGATGAAGTCGCGCACCTTCTCGCGCGTCGCCTCGTACCGCACGGTCGCCTCTTCGGCGATGCGATACGCGGCGCGGTGGATGTTCGAGTTGTACTTCTCGAAGTACTCCATCATCGCGCCGGTCACCTGACGCGGCCGCTGCGATGTGTTGGCCGAATCGAGGTAGGCGATGCCGGTCTCGAAGATCGGAAAGTCCTTCCGGATCGTCGCGACGTCCAGCGTCTTGATCACTCGGGCACCTCGACGAAGATGTCCTCGCCTTCCACCGACACCGGATATGTCTTGGCGGGGATCACCGCCGGAAGGCCGGTCACCTTGCCCGTGGCCAGGTTGAAGCGCGAGCCGTGCTGCGGACACTCGACGTCCATACCCCACAGCTCCCCGTCGCACAAGGAGAACTCTTCGTGCGTGCAGACGTCGTTGAGGGCGTAGAAGTTGCCGTCCTCCGCGTGAGCCAGGCACACCGGCGTGCGGCCCGCGTCCACCCGCTTCATCGTCTCGTCGGGGAGCTCCGCGACCGAGGCGACGCGATACCTAGCCAAGGCGCGACTCCAGGTCAGCCTCGATGAGTTTGCGCGCGTGCTCGAAGGGAATGCGGTCCAGCACGTCGCCGAAGAATCCCTGCACGATCATCCGCTTGGCGGTCTGCTCCGGGATACCACGAGAACGCAGGTAGAAGAGATGCTGCGGGTCGACCGGGCCGACGGTGGCTCCGTGGGTGCAGCGCACGTCGTTGTTGTCGATTTCGAGCATCGGAATGGATGTCGCCTTCGCGTGGTCGGAGAGCACGAGGTTGCGGTTGGCCTGGTAGGCGTCCGATCGCGCCGCGCCTTTTTCGATCCTGATCAGCCCGGCGTACACCGTGCGGGCGGTGTCCTGCAGCGCGCCCTTGAACAGCAGGTCTGAGCGCGTGTTGCCCACCTGGTGGTCCTGGAGCGTGTGGAAGTCGAAGAACTGCTCGCCGGAGGCGAGGTAGAGCGCCTTCAGCTCGGCCTCCGCTCCCTGCCCAACAAGCGACGCTTCGACGCGGGTCTTCGAAAACCGCCCGCCGAGCGTGACGTTGAAGAGCTTCAGCCTCGAGTCCTTCTCCAGGCGTGCCCGCTGGTCGGCGAAGTGCCACGCGTTCCGGCCCCATTTCTGCACCGCGACGTAACCGACCTCGGCGCCCTCGCCGAGGAAGATCTCGGCCGAACCGCTCCGGTAGCCCGCTTCGTTCTCGTCTTCGGCGATGTATTCGTCGAGAAAGTTGAATCGAGATCCACGGCCCGCAACGATCAATGTGTGTGGCAGCACCGTTGTCCCGCTCGCCTTCGAAAAGTGCTCGGCTCTTATCGGTTCGTCGATCACGACACCGGGTGGGACGTAAAGGAAGTTGCCGCCTGTGAAGAATGCGGCGTGCCGCGCGGTAAAACGGTCGCGATCCGGCCTAATAAGTGAGAAAAGGCGAGGCTCGACCAGGTTGGGGTAGTCCTTTGCCGCGGCCGGCAGCGATTCGAGAATCACTCCCTCCGGCAAGTCGACGCTGAGCGTCGTATGGACCAGGTCATGCTCGAGCTGCGCATAGGTCGCGGGGTCGAACCCCGACACGTCCGTGCGCCGCCACTCCTCGTCAGTCTTGCTTGGCATCGGCAGCCGCTCGTAGCTTTCGAGCGCCGATCGCCGGCGGTCGCGCAGCCAGTCAGGCTCCCCCCTGAAGAGCAAGTCCTCCAGGGTGGCGTTGGTAACAACCACCGCTACCCTACCGAGCCCTCCATCTCGAGCTGGATGAGGCGGTTCAGCTCCACCGCGTACTCGAGCGGCAGCTCCTTCGTGAACGGTTCGATGAACCCGTTGACGATCATCGTCTCGGCTTCGCTGCGCGTGATGCCGCGGCTCATCAAGTAGAAGAGCTGCTCGTCGGACACCTTACTCACGGTGGCCTCGTGTCCGAGGGTCACGTTCTCCGCGTCGACGTCGTTGTACGGGTACGTGTCGGAGCGAGACTC
>Ga0137409_10006295_pt1 | contig 12328 bp, 11 predicted proteins | sample CZODoug1_16funga_FD_122059 | JGI IMG/M metagenome (GOLD analysis project Ga0137409, IMG submission 122059) | Vadose zone soil fungal communities from Angelo Coast Range Reserve, California, USA - CZODoug1_16fungal (Hybrid Assembly) | ecosystem: Environmental > Terrestrial > Soil > Vadose zone... | reverse complement strand
AGCTGGGCGTGCGCGGGGGCGTCGGCCTGGACCCGCTCAACGTGGCGCTTGCGATCGACCTGCAGAAGTTCCCGCTCCCCGCGCTGCAGCCGTACCTGGCGCAATCGACAGGGCTGATCCTCCACTCGGCCGACCTGGGTATCAAGGCCAACCTGGCGCTTGCCGCAGGACGCTCAGGGGCGCCGCCCGCGGCGAAGGTCTCCGCGGACCTCACGATCGACGACCTGCGTGCCAGCGACGATCTGGTGCGCGAGGACCTCGTGAAATGGCGCTCGCTGGCGATCAGCGGCATCCGGTTCGAGCAGCGTCCCGATCGGCTGACCATCGAGCGCATCGTCGCGCAGGAACCTTACGCGCGCCTCATCGTCGCCGAGAACGGCACGACCAACGTGGCGCGTGCGGTGGCGCCGCCCGCCAACAGCGCGGCGCCCGCCGAGCCGCCGCCAGCCAAGGCGCCGAGCAGCGACGCAGCCCAGCCGCTGCCGATTGCAATCCGCAGCGTGCAGGTGGTCGATGGCTCGGCGAACTTCGCCGACCAGACGGTGCAGCCGGCGTTCGCCACCGGCATCGTCGGGTTGAGCGGGGAAATCACGGGACTGTCGTCGGCCGCCGGGTCGCGCGCCAAAGTCGCGCTCACCGGCAAGGTGGACCAGTACTCGCCGGTCGAGATCAGCGGGGAGATGAACGTGCTCTCCGGGGACCTCTACACACGGCTGGCGGTGAGCTTCGGCAACATGGAGCTCACCGCCTTCAATCCGTATTCCGGCAAGTTCGCCGGCTACAACATCAGCAGGGGCAAGCTGTCGACGGCGATGAAGTATCATGTCGAGAAGCGAAAGCTCGACGCGCAGCACCACATCGTGGTCGACAACCTCGAGTTCGGCGAAAAGACCGAGTCGAAGGACGCCGCCCCCATCCCGGTCCAGCTCGGGGTGGCGCTGCTCAAGGACCGCCGCGGCGTGATCACGGTGGACCTGCCTATGGGCGGCACGCTCGGCGACCCGCAGTTCCATTTCGGCGCGACCCTCGGTAACGCCATCCTGACTCTGCTGACCAAGGTGCTCGCCGCGCCGTTCAAGGCGGTGGGGGCCATGTTCGGCGGCGGGGAAGAGCTCGCGTTCGTCGACTTCAAGCCCGGCTCGCCTGCGCTCGGCGAGGCGGAAGCGAAGAAGCTGGGCACGCTCGCCAAGGGCCTGGTGGAGCGGCCGCAGCTGCGCCTGAACGTACCGTTCACGGTCGCGACGGCAGCCGACGGCGATGCGATGGCGGGGCAGGCGCTGCGCGCGCTCGCGCCGCCCGGCGACCCTGCGAAGCGCATCGCCGCGCTCGAGGCTGCCTATCGCACTCAGTTCAAGAGCGCACCGGAGTATCCCAACGAGCTGCAGGGCGACGAAGGCCCGAAGCGCGATGCGAGGATCGACTGGCTGCAAGTCGCGTTGCTCGCGCAACTCAAGCCCGCGCCCATGGCGCTCGAGGCGCTCGGCAAGCAGCGTGCGGGCGCGGTGCGCGATGCGTTGCTCGCGAACAAGGAGCTGAAGCCGGAGCGGGTCTTCCTGGTTTCCAAGGCGGCCGGGGCTGCTCCCGCGGCGGGTTCCGTGCGCATGGAGATGGAACTCGAGTAATCGAGTGTACGGGTGAGATTTTTCCTGGCGGCTCTGACCCTCGCGGCCGGACTCGGACCGGCGCGGGCCGCGGAACCGACCAGCAACACGGTCGGGGCGCTGTTCAACTGGTACTACGCCACCTCGTTTGGCACCGGCGTCTATACCTCCGGCACGACTACGGTCACGGCGATCAATGCTCCGTTCCGCTACACCATGCGCGAGGCGACTGACACCGACTGGGGTTGGGGGCTGCAGCTTCCGGTGACTGCGGTGCTGGGAGATTTCCGGCTGGACGACGTCGGCGGGATGGATCTCGCCGCCGCGGCCTTCATGCCCGGCGCCGAGCTCGTGATGCCGCTGCAGCCGAACTGGCGCCTGAAGGGCTTCGCCAATTTCGGCGCGGCGTGGGAGTTCGAGACGAACTCCACCGCCGCGATCTACCGCGCCGGCCTGTCGACGCGCTATCGCGTTGCTTCGCTGACTGATCCCGACCTCGAGTTCGGCTTCAAGGTCATCCATGCCGGCTATGGCGCTGCGGGGGAGTATGGCAATCCGGTCAATCTCGCGACGCTCGGCGTCACCAGCAGCATGCCGCTGCCGTGGTCGGTGAGCGCGGACCGGCAGACGCGCCTCGGCGTGCGCTGGGGCATCACGCAGTACTTCACCGCGGTCCGCTTCCGGCTGCCGTCGATCGGCTACACCGAGATCACCAGCGAATGGGAGGCCGGGCTGGCGCTCGTCTTTCGGCCCGGGGTTCGGTTTCTCGGCGCGAACTGGGAGCGACTCGGCCTGAACTACGTGCACGCCAGCAATGGTCTGCACGGCGTGCGGCTGGAAACTGAGTTCCCGTTCTGACGCGGCCATGCTCAAATACGTGCCATGAAGACCCTTTTCGCCTGCGTTGCGCTCGCCGCCCTCGCGGCCTGCGCCAAGCCCGCGCCAAAATGGGAGAAGGCCGGCGCTAGCGAGCTCGTCGTCGAGGAAGCCATGCAGAGTTGCCGCCTGCGGCAGGAGCTCGCGCCCCAGCCGCGCAGCAACGCGCCGCTGGCGCCAGGGGGCACCCCGGTCATCGACCGGATCGCCAGCCGCGACGCCCACGACGCGGAGCGCTTGCGGAAATGCATGGAGGAGAAGGGCTTCAGCGCGAAGCCCTAGCGCCGCTCAGGCGGCGTTCTTCCCGGCGTCGAGGGCCTTGCGCGCGATGGCGGCGGTGACCTCGGGATCGGGGGCCGCGCCGGCCACCTGCACCGTCGGGTAGGCGAAGTGGACACCGTTCGCGGCGAACTTCTCCTTCATCATCGCGTAGGCGCGGCGGCGCACGGTGAACTGCTTGGTCGGCCGCGTCATCATCTTCATCCGCACCTGGATGGCGTACTCGCCGAACGAATCGACGCCCTGCATCTTCAGCGGCTCGAGGATATCGGCGGCGAACTCGGGGCTCTGCGCCAGCTCCTTGCCGATTTCCTTGATGATCTTCTTGACCTTCACGAGGTCGGTGTCGTAGGTGAGGCCGACGGTCATCTTGTCGATCACCCAGTCGCGGCTCGAGTTCTGCACCGCGCCGAGCTGGCCGTAGGGGATGGTGTAGACCGGCCCGCGATGGTGCCGCAGCCGGACCGAGCGCACGCCGAGGTGCTCGACCGTGCCCTTGTAGTTGCCGCTCTGGATGTACTCGCCTACGCGGAAGGCGTCGTCGAACAGGTAGAAGAACTTGCTCAGCATGTCGCGCACCAGGGTCTGCGAGCCGAAGCCGATCGCGACCCCGATCACGCCGGCGCTCGCCATCAGCGGCCCGATCTCGATGCCGAGCGCCGAGAGCGCCATCAGCGCAGTCATGACGATCAGCAGCGCGGCGAGCGTGCCGCGCACGATCGGCAGCAGGGTACGAAGCCGCGCCGCCTGGGCCGTGTCCCCGCTCTTGGCCGCATCCCCGGCGGCGAGCGTGCGCACGGCGGCGAGCTTCAGGTCGATCAGCGACGCGGCGACTTTCCAGAGAACGTCGGCGACGAGAAGGATGGCGAGCGCGTGCGCGGCGCCGCGCAACAGGCGCGTCCCGAGCGTGTCGCCGGCGGCGAGCGCCTCGACGTTCAGGCCGAAGGCCTGGATCAGGACGTACAGGGCGCCGACGATGAGCAGCGCCCGCAAGCTGCGGCTCAGCGCCGCGGCGAGCACGCTGCGCGTCCCGGCGATCTCCGTGCCTTCCGGGCGCAGCATGTGGTCCACCGACCCCTGCACGAGCCGCAGCGCGCCGGGCAGCAGTACAGCGACGACCGCGAGCCAGAAGAACCCCCAGGCTTGCGCCACCCACAGCGCCCAGATGGCGACGAAGGACAGGGCCATCAGGCGCGAGTGGCGCCAGAACGACTCGAGAGCGATCGCGAGCAGGCCGAGTCCGAGCAGGTAAGCGACGAGTTGCCGCGCCGCCGGCAGCATGCCGTTGGCGGCGAGGTGCCCGACGACGACCCAGCCGACGGCGAGCCAGCCCGTGAACAGCATCAGCCGCCGGAGCCAGAAGCGCGCCTCCGCGTCGCTCGCTGGGGCGATGCGCATGCTGGCGTCCGCGGGCGAGAGCAGCGTCCGGGCGCAAACGAGCACCAGGCGGATGATGATGAACGCCGTCAGCACGGAAAGTACGGCGCCGCGGATCTGCTGCGGCCAGTCGAAAGCGAGGAACACCGCCGCGCTGCCGAGCGTGAAGGTCGCGATCGCGCCGATCTCCCGGACGAAGCGCAGGCCGATCGCGCCCGGCCGGGTGTCGGCGGTCGGCCGCACCAGCCCGCGGTAGGCGCCCTCGACCGCGAAGCCGAGCAGCATGAAAGCGGCGATCAGGCCGACGATCGTGCCCGGTCCCCGCGCCACGGCCTCCTTGGCGATGTTCTGGAACACGCGCGACAGCTCGGCCGGCAGGCCGGGCGCCGCAGTCCAGAGCGCGACCGCGTGCTCGCGCAATGCGTCGACATGCGTTTCCAGGTATCCCATCGTCGTTGCTTCGGCCATGGACTTCTCCTCCCGGTCGATGATAGCGCCTGCTAGGGCGTGGCCGGCTTGGCTTCTCCAGGCACCAGCTTCCCGGGAAGCCGCGCGACGCGGCCGAGCGTGCCGAGCAGGTTCTCGGTGATCGCGCGCGGGTCGAGCGGCACGATCCTCGGGTCGCGGATGTCGCCGGTCACCTCGACCGGCACCGCCACCAGCTGGCCCACGCCGCCGATGAGCGGCACCGCGCCGACCACGCGGCCGAGGCTGCCCAGCAGGCCCACCAGTACCGTCAGCTTCGAATCGGCGCCGAGCAGGTCGATGCGGCCGGTCGCCGCGACGTTCAGCGCATCGCTGACGAACCCGCCTTCTTCGACGATCAGCATGCCCTGCTCGAAGCGTCCGCGCACCATCGCGCTGCGATAGGGAAAGCCGTCGGCGTGCTTCTTGCCTACCGAGGCGAGGCTGCTCAGCGTCAGGATGTTGCCGAGCAGGGCGAACTTGTTGATGCGCCCGTCGCCCAGGTCGGCGTGCAGCGTGCCGGTCATGTTGTGCAGGAGGTGCGGCACGCGGCCTTGGGTGCGCAGGTCGGCGTTCAGGTTGGCGCGGCCGGTAATGTCGAGCGCCTCCCCCGTCAGGCAGCGCAGCGTCTCGTCGATCGGCTGGTCCTTGATCGCGATCTGCGCCCCGACGGTCAGCTTCCTCGGCGCCGCGTCGACCTGGATCGGAAACGAGACGCCGCACATGCGCGCCTCTTTCACGTCGAGGCGGGCGTGCTTCGGCTCGAGCGCCAGGTTGCCGGCGAACGGCTCGATGCGGTATTTGCCGTGCTGGATGAAAGCGCTGCGCATCTCGATCCGGCCGGCGACCGGCAGCGGCCAGAGCGCCGATTCTTCTTCTTCGTCACCGGGCTTCGCCGTGGGTGCGCCGGTCGGATCCGGCGGCGGCAGCAGCTTGTCGAGAATCACGCCCGGCGATTCGAGCCGCGCATCGATCACCGGCCCTGCCGCGGTGCGTTGCACCTCGCCGCGCAGGTTGAAGACCTGCTCCTGAAAATCGAGCCTTGCGTCGGCGATGCGGAAGGTGGTCTCGTCGGACTTGAGCTCGACATGCTCGACGATCGCCCGCTTGCCGGCGAGCCAGGTCAGGTCGAGGGACTCGACCCGCAGGTTGCCCGTCGCAACGCTGCGTCGCGGGCGCGCGCGGTCGACCGTGAGCCGCAGGTCGCCCTGCATGATTCCGGAGTCGCTCGGCGGCGGTTCGCGCAGCAGCGCCGCGATGCTGCGGCCGTACAGGACGCCACTGAAGGTGGCGCGGATCAGGTCTCCGGCAATGGCAGCGCTGATCACAGCGGTGTTGCCCGCATCCTTGATCGCGATTCGCTTCAGCTCCACTTGCTCCGGCCGCAAAGCCAGCGCCACCTCGACCTGCGGGCCGCCGTCGAGGGCTGCGGCGGCGTCGACCTCGAGCGCGCCCTGCGGCGCCCAGGTGATGCGCTTCGCGGTGAGGCGCAGGGGCGTCTTCGGCGCGAAGCGGGCGGACACGCTGCCTTGCTCGAGCGCCCATGCCACCAGCTTCTCGCCAGCGACACCTTCCGTGATCGCGAGCTGAAGCGCGGATTTCTGCGTGTCGTAGGTCGCCGAGGCCAGGACACTGGCATCGAGCAGCGACAGGCCGACCTTCTCCAGCGTCGCTTTTCCCGGCACCGCGTGCGCCGAGCCGCGCGAGAGACCGATCGGCCCCGGCAGCAGGGCGAGCTTGAGCGCGACGTCCGAGTCGACGACGGCGAGCTTCGCCTGCCACGACGTGCCGATGCTGAGCTCGGCCTTGGCCGAAACGCGGCCGCCGGCCGATTCGATCGCGTGGCCGCTGCCCGTCGCGACGCCGGCGAGCGCGAGCGTCTGCGGGAGATCGAGCCCGTCGAGCTCCGCGTCGACGCGCGCCGCGAGGTCGGCGTAGGTGACGCGGCCCTTCAGCGACAGGCGGCTCCAGAGCCGGCTCGCCGCGTTCAGGTCGAGCGTGAAGCCTTCGGGACTCGTGTCGAGCGCGATATCCAGCTTGCGCAGGTCGAGCGGGGCGACGCGCAGATCGCCGCCGGTGATGCGGAGCGACGTGTCCGGAGCGAACTCCCGCAGGGCTCGCCCCAGCGGCTCCATGATGGCGCGGTACTGCCCCAGCGGGTCGACGGGCGCGTCACTGCTGTCGCCTTCGGCGCCGCTGAAGCTGACCCGGGGATCGACCACGGTCAGCGAGGACACCTCCGGCCGGCCGAGCAGCAGCGGCCAGAACTTGAGCTCCACCCGCAGCCGCTCCACGGCCACGCTCAGCTGCTGCGGAACCTCGATCCCGATCTTGCGCGCTTCGACGCGCGGCGTGGGCACGAGGGCGACACTCAGCGCCTGCAGCGTCACCTTGCCGTGCAGCGCTTCGGATGCACGCTGCTCGATCTCGGCGCGCACCGTGCGGGTGTCGAGCAGCAGCGGGCCCACCAGCACCACGACCGCAAGGGTGAGGACGACCGCAAGGCCGAGGACCGCAAGGCGCCGCCTGGTCGTCATCCATCCTCCTTACATCGGCTCGAGCTCGCCCTGGCGCACCGCGACGCGCTGGCCGACGGAGAAGCGGTTGCCGTCGCGGCGCTGCAGCGTGCGGCGATCGCCGCTGTCCATCGCCACGGTCACCTCGTAGGTGGTTGCGCCGAGGCGGGCCTGCATCTCGGGCGTGCCGGCAGCGCCGAAGTTCCAGCCTTCGGCGCGGCCACGGTCGAAATGGAACTGCGCCACGGTGCCGACGACCGGGCCGCTGTACAGGTCCGACTGGGTGCCCGAGGCGCTCGCCGTGCTCGCGGGCGGCTGCTTCGTGCCCGAGCTCAGCTCGCGGATCGAGCGGATTTCGCCGCACACCAGGCAAGTCTGCGCCAGCGCGGATGAGGCCGCGCAGAGCAGGGTGGCGAGGAGCGCGACGCGCATTGCTACTCGGCCAGGTTCTGGATGAAGTAAGTGGCGGACAGCAGCACGCTCGGCGGCCCGAGCGGGCCGAGCCAGCGGCCGTAGATCTGCTCGATCTCGCCGCTGCGGTAGATGCGCGCCAGCACGCGGTTCACCGCAAGGCGGAAATCGTGGTCGCCGCGCTTCATCATCAGCGCGTACTGCTCGATCGAGAAATCCTGGTCGAGCAGCTTGTAGGCGCCGCGCGTCGCGCCGGTCATGACCACCACGCCGATCAGCGCGGTGCGGTCGGAGGCGAGCGCCTCGACCTGGCCCTCGCTGAGCAAGGCGAGGCCTTCCTCGCGCGTCTTCACCAGCACCACCTCGGTCTTGGCCATGTTGCGCGTCAGTACGCCGCGCAGCGACTTCTCGGTGGTAGTGCCGCCGATCACCGCAATGCGCTTGCCGTCGAAATCGGCGATGCGACCGACGTCGGAGGTCGCCTTCACCAGCAGGCTGCCGCCGTCGACGAAAGTCACCAGGCTAAAGTCGACCAGCTGCTGGCGCGACAGCGTCCAGGTGGTGGTGCTGCATTCCAGATCGACCTGACCCTTGCGCACCGAATCGATGCGATTCTGGATGGTGAGCTTCACCCAGCGCACCTTGAGAGACTGGCGCTTGAGCTGCGCCGCGACGCCGTCGGCGACCGCCCGGCACAGTTCGACCGAGTAGCCCGCCGGCTCGCCGTTACTGTCGACGAAGGAGAAAGGGGCCGCGCCGTCGATGTAGCCGAGCGTGATCGCGCCGGTCTTGCGGACCTTGTCGAGCGTGGTTTGCGGGGCTTGCGCCAGCGCCGGCAGCGCGAGCAGCGCGGCGAGCAGGGCAAGCAGGAACCTACGGGCCGGCTGAATCATGTCACGCTCCAAGATGCGCAGTCTCTCGGCGCATTCTATGCGTTTACGTGAAAGAATCGTTCCAAGGGAGGCAAGCCATGAGAATCCTCGTCTGCATCTCGGCGCTCGCCGCGCTGAGCGCGTGCGGCATGCTCGACGTCAAGCAGCAGCAGCAGAAGCTCGACGCCAACTGCATCATCGGCGGGCGCGTCGCCGCGGAACGCAAGGACGAGGCGCCGCTGATCGTGGTGCTGGCGCGGCAGACCGGCGCCGATCCCATGCAGCGCGAGTCGTGGCAGGTCGCCGACCACTTCGTCCTCGAGGGGCCCGGACTGTGGCAGTTCGCCGCCAGCGCCGGCACCTACGGAGTGATCGCGTTCCAGGACCTGAACCGCGACCTCAAGCACCAGCCGGGCGAGCCCTACCTGCGGCTCGAGGCGGACAAGATCTTCACCTGCAATAAGGGCGAGCGCCGCGCCGACATGTCGCTGATGATTCCCGCCGCCGGTCGCTCGCGCGTCAACGAGGTCATGGATATCGCGACGCTGCAGGCCCGCTCGTTCAGCCAGCAGCTCGAGCTCTCGCTCACCCAGGTCACTGCGGTCGGCGAGATCGCCAGCCTCAGCGACCCGCGGTTCGACGACAAGGTCGCCGAGAGCGGCCTGTGGCGGCCGTTCGACTTCCTGTTCGAGGGTCACCCCGGGATCTACTTCCTCGGCTCTTACGACAGCACCAAGATCCCGGTGCTGTTCGTGCACGGCATCAACGGCACGCCGCAGAACTTCAAGACCCTGATCGAACGCCTCGACCGGCGGCGCTTTCAACCCTGGGTGTACTACTACCCCTCGGGCGCGTCACTCTCGCAGGTCGCCGACCACCTGACGCAGACGATGCGCAAGGTGCAGCTGCAGTACGGCGTCACCCAGTTCGGGGTCGTCGCGCACAGCATGGGCGGGCTGGTGTCGCGCGGCTTCCTGCAGCGCTACCGCGCCGGCGGCGCCACCGCCTCGATCCCGATTTTCATCTCCATCTCCACGCCATGGGACGGGCACAAGGGCGCCGAGATGGGCCTGAAGACCGCGCCGGTGATCGTCCGGGTGTGGGTGGACATGGCGCCTGGCAGCGACTATCTGAAATCGCTGTACGCGAACGACACGGGCGTGCCGCACTATCTATTGTTTTCCTTCCGGCAGAGCGGCGTGTCGATGGGCGAAGGGAACGACGGCGTCGTGACCGTGTCGAGCCAGCTCAGGCAGGCTGCGCAGCAGAACGCGGCGCGCGTCGAGGGCTACAACGAGACGCACATGGGCGTGCTCGAGGCGCAGAACGTGTCGCAGCGGGTGAACGATCTGCTGGCGAGGAACCTGCAGCCGAAGCAGTAAGTCAGCCCTCACCGGCGCTGATCACTTTCACTTTGTGGGGCATCGCCGGCCTCAGCGTCTGAGCAGCATGTAGAGGGTGAGCGCGCGCGTGCCGAAGTCGAACAGCCGGCGCGGCCCGATCAGCGCGACCGCGCCCACCGCCAGCGCGGTCGCGACAGGATAGCGGCGCAGCATGCCGAGGATGCGGTCTGCGGCCGCCGCCTTGCTGAGCAGTGGTTGCGCGTCGGCGACCAGCGCCGCGCGCTGCGTCGCCGAGCGATCGACGAGCTCCAGGCGGCGCTCGGCCAGGCTCTGCGAACGGCGGCTCATGGCCTGATCGCGGTCAGGTCGCGCCGCAGCTCGGCGATGGTGGCGTCGAACGGTCGCGGCTTGAGAACGGTGATCCGGTAGAGCCAGACGCCGAAGCCGGCGGCGGCGAGGAGGAACAGGACCGCCGCGCCGATCGTCACCGGCAGCCGGTTCTGCTCGCTGACGCTGAGGATGATCGCCACCGCGCCGAATCCCAGGCCGATCGCGGCGAACACCAGCGCCGCGAGGCCGCCGATGATCGCGGCCGCGAGGCGCGTCAGCTCTTCGCGCAGCTCGGTGCTGAACAGCTCGAAGCGGGTGCGGCCGAGGTCGAGCAGCCCGGCGAACAGGTTTTGCGCGGACTCCAGCAGGCCGGGGCTCATTTGCGGCTCAGCAGGATGCCGACGACCAGACCGACGCCGGCGGCGATGCCGACCGCGGCCCACGGGTTGGCGCGCACCTGGCCGTCGAGCTCGCCGCCCGCACTCTTGAGGTGCTCGCGCGCGGCGCGCAGCGACTCCTCGGCTCGTGCGCGCACCTCCTGCATTTTCGGACCGGCATCGTCGGCCGTGGCGCGTAGCAGCTCCTCTGCGTCGGCGAGCACGGCGCGCAGGTCTTTCATCATGTTTTCGGCGGGTTCCATGCGTTTCTCCCTGGAGGGCGTTATTTCCAGGACCAATACTAACTAATGGGACCAAGGTCCAATAGAAATACGCCCCCAAGCGGTCAACATGACGGTTCTAAAGGAGACGCGCATGAAGATCACGGCAATCACGGCAATCGTTTGCGGCCTCGCGGCCGTTCCGGCGGTCAACGCTCAGGTCAAGGACGCCGCGGTCGCGGTGGCCGAGACCGAGGCGGTGGTGACCGTCACCAAGGTCGACCCGAAAGCGCGCACCGTCACCTTCCGCGGGCCGAAGGGCGGCATCGCCACCCTGAACATCCCGCCGGAGTCGCAGAACCTCGACCAGGTGAAGCCCGGGCAGCGGTACCGGATGAGGTACGTCGAAGCGGTCGCAGTCGAGATCCGCAAGGGCGGCGCGCCCGCGGCGGGCGAGACGCAACAGGTGAAGCTCGCGCCCAAGGGCGCCAAGCCCGGCGGCATGGTGGTGAACACGCGGCAGCTCTCGGGCGCGATCGACGCGATCGATTTCACCAACCGCTACGTCGCGATTCGCGGGCCGGGTGGCAACTCCGTCGCGCTCAAGGTCGCCGACGACGTGAAGCTCGACGCGTTGAGCGCGGGCGACCGCATCGTCGTGACCTACACCGAGGCGCTCGCGGTGGAGTGGGTGGCGCAGGCACCGGCGAAGAAGGAGCCGGCGGCGAAAAAGGCCAAATGAGCCGGCCCGCCTTCTAGTCGGTGACGTCGGGCTCGAAGAAGAGCCACTGGATCTCGGGAAACTCGGCGCGCGTCGCCGCCTCGGCGCGGTTGATCTTCGCGATCAGGTCGTCCACGCCCGTCGCTTTCATCCTGACTTTGACGGCGACCATGAACGACGTGCCGAGCTGCAGCGTGATCAGGCGGTAGATCTTCTCGACGCCTTCCTGCTGCAGCAGGAACTCGCGCAACCGGGCCTCGGCCTCGGGCGCGGCGCTCTGGCCGATGAGCAGCGCCATGATCTCGTTGCCGATGCCGATGGCGACGACGATCAGCACCGCGCCGATCGCCATCGAGCCGAGGGCGTCCCACATCGGGTTGCCGGTGAGGATAGTCAGCAGCACGGCGAGCAGGGCGAGGGCGAGGCCGAGCAGCGCGGCTATGTCCTCGCCGAGGCAGACGGGGGCTCCCCCAGCGTCGTGGTTGATGGTGATTCTCGCTTTGCGAGCCCCCGCCGCTCCGGGCTTGAAGGTGATCGCAGTCTTGCAGCTTTGTCCCGGAGGAAGATCAGGGCCGCACGTGCTTTGGATGGCGAAGTCACCCGGATTGGCCCCGAAGGGACCAGCGAGAGAGATGCGTGCTGGAGCAGTTCCGTTATTTGTCACCTTCACGGTTTTTGACGCTGCCGCGGTGCCGACCGGCTGGTTTCCAAAGTCCAGGGTCAGAGCATCCACCTGAAGGTTGGGGGCGGTGCCCGTGCCACTCAGGGCCACAGCCGGCGACCCGGCCGATCCGCCGTACTCGACGCTGAGCGTGGCCTTGCGGCTTCCCGTGGCTGAGGGGTTGAAGGTGACCTGAATCGCACAAGTCTTTCCCGACATGAGAGTTGTGCCAGCGCAGCTGTTGGCCTTGATGCCGAAATCTTTGAAGTCGACACCCG
>Ga0137409_10006294_pt1 | contig 12328 bp, 7 predicted proteins | sample CZODoug1_16funga_FD_122059 | JGI IMG/M metagenome (GOLD analysis project Ga0137409, IMG submission 122059) | Vadose zone soil fungal communities from Angelo Coast Range Reserve, California, USA - CZODoug1_16fungal (Hybrid Assembly) | ecosystem: Environmental > Terrestrial > Soil > Vadose zone... | reverse complement strand
TCGCTCGGCCTGACCTGTCACTTTGCCCTATTTCCGCGAATAAATTGTTTGTGTCAGAATCCATTGGCGCGCATCAGAAGAATGTTCTGGCTGCGCTCAGGACTTCCCTAGGCAAAGCCGCGGGGAGGCTGAGGTTGGCGGAACATTCGAGGTCTAAACCAAAACGTCCGAGGTATCGAATTTGCCCCCGAAACGCCAAAGCATCCTGATTGTCGATCCCGATCCGGCCTCCCTCCGCCAGCTTGAGGAGTTGGCGCGTTCCGCGGGATATGAAATTGCTATTTCCTCCTCCCAGGCCGAAGGGTTCAAGTTTGTCCAGGACGCCAGCGTTGACCTGCTCCTGCTGTCCGCAGACCTGGCCGACATCCAATGCTGCGACGCCCTGGCCGAAGTCAAAGGGAACGCGTCAACCGCGGGGACCCGCGTGATTTTGTTAACGAGAGGCGGGGCGGCGGAGCGGGCGCGAGGCCTGGATCTCGGCGCGGACGAAGTACTTACTTCACCGTGGGACCCGGCGGAATTGCTCGCGCGCGTGAGAGTGCAATTGCGCGAAAAACATGCCTTCGACGAACTGCGCGAGAAGACGCGCATTGCCGATGAAGGCCGGGAGGTGGCGCAGACAGCTTTCCAAGCACTCGCCGTCACCGAGAAGATGACCCGCGATGCTTTTTCGCTAGGACGCGCTTTGAAGATTGGCGTGTCGGCGCTTTTTGCTGTCGCTCTCCTGATCGCCGGAATTTTTGTGCTTTTCTCCCGCCGCGCCAACAAGGAAGCCAACCGCGCGTACTCCGTGATTGCCCAGCTCGAGCGCGGCGCGCACCGCCAGGAACAATTGATGGCGGACGCCCGCAGCGCGCGAGCTGATCTTCAGCAGACCGATGTTCTCGCGCAAAAGCAACAACTTAAGCAGCAATCGGATGAATTGCGCCAGAAGATTTCTGGCGCTGACCCCGGTGATGTCTCATCACTTCGCCGACAACTCGAGGAAACTACCTCGCGGCTCAAGCGCGTGGAGACGGAGTCGCAATCCGCCGAAGAAGTGATCCGCGCTTATGCGCCTAGTGTGTGCCTCATTCATGTTTCCGTATCCTTCATCGACCGGGCTTCGGGCCGTCCGCTACGTTACGGGGCCATCAATCCGGACGGGGAGCCGCTCCACGACAGCGACGGCAACCCGGTGTATACCCTGGAAGGCCGCGCTCCGGAAGTTCGCGCTGATTTTTTTGGTACGGGATTTATCGCCGGCGACGGACGCATTCTCACCAATCATCATGTGGCGCAACCTTGGTGGAAGAATGACGAGCTGGCCACCGTGACCAGCCAGGGATTGAATCCCAGCATCGCGGAGCTGACCGCGTATTTCCCTGACACGGCGGCGGGCGTTCCCGTCACCGTTTCGCAGATTTCCGATGAAGCGGACCTCGCGGTATTAAAAGGCGATTTGTCCAACTTAAAGAAACCCGTCCTGAAAATGGATGCCCGCAGGGAAGCGGCGGTGAGCGGCCAGACTTTGCTCTCACTCGGCTACGCCACGGGCATCAGCGCGATTCTCGCGCGCGCCGGGGAAGACGCGGTGAGCGAAATCGCCAAGACCACCGGCGGAAGGCCGAAAGAAGTTGCCGACGAACTTCTCCGCCGAAAATTGATCCGTCCGCTGGTGACCCAGGGCCATATCGGCGACGTTCTTCCGGATAAAATTGTTTACGACGCGCAGACCACTTCCGGCGGCTCGGGCGGGCCGCTCATCAATCGCGAGGGGGAAGTGATTGGCGTTACGTTTGCTGTCGTCAAAGGATTTGGCGGTTCGAATTTTGGCGTGCCGATCCGTTTTGCCCAGCCGCTCCTCAAGCCATGATGGGCCGTTTTGGTCTATTCTCAGGTGTGGAGCAAAACCGTCGCCTTTCGTTGCCAACCAGATTCCTGAATCGCCTGCCCCGTCTCACGCACCTTGTGGTCGTGTGCATCATCGCTGTTCTGCTGGTGGTACCTGTTCCTGTCCACGCGTACGCCGTTCTTTCTCACGAAGCGATCATTGATGCGGCTTGGGGAACGCACATCAAACCGCTGCTCGTGAAGAAATTTCCGCAGGCCACAGAAGAAGATCTGAGCAGGGCGCAGGCCTACGCGTATGGCGGCGCTATTATTCAAGACATGGGCTACTACCCTTACGGCAGGCCCTTTTTTAGCGATCTGACGCACTACGTTCGCAGCGGCGATTTCATTCTGGCCCTCCTGCGAGACGCGAAAGATGTCAACGAATACGCCTTCGCGGTCGGCGCGCTTGCCCACTACGCCGCGGACAACAACGGCCATCGGCTGGGCACTAACCGGGCCGTTCCGGTTCTCTACCCAAGCCTTCGGAAAAAATACGGCGATAGCGTTTCGTATGAGGACGGGCGGCTCGCGCATGTGAAGACCGAATTTGGGTTCGACGTTCTCGAGATCGCTCGCGAGCGTTACGCGCCGGACAGCTATCACGATTTCATCGGATTCGAAGTTTCCCGCCCGGTTCTCGATCAGGCGTTCCACGAGACTTATGGGCTGGAACTGAAAGACGTGCTCTTGAACGAAGACAAAGCTCTGAGTTCGTACCGCCATGACGTTAGCAAATTGATTCCCAAGGCTACCCGCATTGCCTGGCACCTCAAAAAAGACGAGATCAAGGATGATATTCCGGACGCCACCAAGCGAAGATTTCTATTCAACTTGTCGCGCGCTAACTACGAGCGCGAATGGGGCAAGGACTATCGCAAGCCCAGTCCCGGCGAGAGATTTCTGGCTTTTCTATATCAACTGCTCCCCAAGTTCGGCCCGCTCAAGATTCTCCAGTTCAGGACGCCGACGCCGCAGACCGAGCAAATGTTTGAAGCCAGTTTCAATGCCACTCTGGACCGCTATCGGGAGCTTTTAACGGATGTTCGGGAAAACCGGCTGATCCTGCCCAATGATAATTTTGACGTCGGTGAGAATACCGGCCCCGGGAAGTACCGATTAAACGATGAAGCCCACGCGGAATTGCTCGACAAGCTGACGGAGAACAAATTCGCCAATGTTTCCCCGCCGGTCAAAGAAGAGCTTGAGCGTTTTTACGATACCCCGGAAGCTCCCTATGCGACCAAACGCAACGCAAAAGCCTGGGCCAAGCTGCAAACCCAGTTGCAGCAATTAAAATCAGCAGTCTCCGCTGCTCCTGGAGATGCTGTCCGCTGAGCAGTGCCAGACAGATCAGCCGCGCCGGGTTCAGGGTCACGGTCTCCTACAAGCTCTTCTCTCGGCCTAGAAAAATAATTTGTTCTTTCCATCCAAAAAACTGCAACTAAGTCGCGTCGCCCCCATGAAACAATGTAGAATTTCGCGCGACGCTTTGATCGCCTCTGAGATGAAGAAAACCAAACCGATCCGCAAACTGCTGGCTGCCAATCGCAGCGAAATCGCCATACGAATATTTCGCGCCGCCAACGAGCTTGGTTTGCGCACTGTGGCCATCTATTCGCAGGAAGACCGGCTCGCACTGCATCGCTTCAAAGCCGACGAGGCGTATCAAGTCGGCGCAGGCAAGGGCCCGGTGGAAGCCTACTTGGACATCGCTGGAATCGTTGCATTGGCGAAGGAGAAGGGCGTCGACGCAATCCACCCGGGTTACGGTTTTCTTTCGGAGAATCCTGCGCTAGCCCGCGCTTGCGAAAAAGCCGGGATCACATTTGTTGGTCCACCACCGAATCTTCTCGAACTCCTGGGAGACAAGACTGCCGCTCGAAGGCTTGCCGCATCGGCTGGCGTCCCCGTTCTGCCGGGGACGGAGAACGCGGTTACGTCGGCCGGGGAAGCGCAAAAGATTGCGAGAGAAATCGGCTATCCCGTCATTGTGAAAGCAGCAATGGGGGGCGGTGGCCGCGGGATGCGCGTCGTTCATGATGCCGCGCAGCTCGACGCCCTTCTCGAAGAAGCGCAGGGAGAAGCACGTTCCGCGTTCGGCAACGCCTCTGTTTTTCTGGAAAAATATTTGCCACGCGCGCGGCACTTGGAAGTCCAGATTTTGGCTGACCATCACGGAAATTTGTTGCATCTTTACGAACGCGACTGCTCGGTTCAGCGCCGGCACCAAAAGGTCGTGGAGGTTGCTCCCGCCGCGAATCTCCCCGCGAGTATTCGAACCGAACTCTGCGATGCGGCCGTGCAGCTCGCGCGCAAGGCTAAATATCACAACGCCGGAACCGTCGAATTTCTCTACGATGTGGATTCGCAGAAGTGGTATTTCATCGAGGTCAACCCGCGCATTCAGGTCGAGCACACCGTGACCGAGATGATCACGGGCATCGACCTCGTGCGCTCGCAGATTCTCGTCGCGCAAGGATACAAGCTGCACGATCCGCCGATGGCACTTCCGCAGCAGGAACATATTCCGCTGAATGGGGCCGCTCTCCAGTGCCGCGTGACCACGGAAGATCCGGAGAAAAACTTCGCTCCCGATTATGGGAAGATTTCCACCTATCGTTCTCCAGCGGGCTTCGGAATTCGCCTCGATGGCGGCACCGCCTACTCCGGCGCGGTGCTCGCCGCCTATTACGATTCGCTGCTCGTTAAAGTGACGGCTTGGGGCACGAACCTTCCTGAAGCTTGCCAGCGCATGGACCGTGCCCTTCGGGAATTCCGAATTCGCGGCGTGAAGACGAATATTCCCTTCGTTGAAAATGTAGTGAACCACCCGAAATTTCGCGCCGGCGAAGTCACCACTTCTTTCCTCGACGAGTCACCCGAGCTATTCCGTTTCCCTAGCCGCGGCGACCGCGCCACGAAGTTGCTTTCCTATCTCGGCGATGTAATTTTGAACGGCAATCCCGAAGTAAAAGGGAAGCAGATTCCCAACGAAATCGCGCCAGCAGTCGTTCCAGCCACACCCGGCGGCAAACCGCCTGCTGGGACACGCCAGCTTTTGCAAAAACTTGGACCGAAGAAATTCGCCGCCTGGGCGTGGAAAGAAAAGCGGCTGCTGATTACCGATACCACTTTCCGCGACGCGCACCAGTCGCTCATGGCCACGCGCGTTCGAACGTTCGACTTGCTCGCCACCGCCAGCGCGGTTGCTCATCGCCTCCCCAATCTTTTCAGTCTCGAGATGTGGGGCGGCGCGACATTTGATACGGCAATGCGCTTCCTGCACGAGGATCCCTGGCACCGATTGCGCGAACTGCGCGAGCGCGTTCCCAATATCTGTTTTCAGATGCTCCTTCGCGGCGCCAACGCAGTCGGTTACGCCTCATATCCAGATAACGTCATCATTGAATTCGTCCGCGAAGCGCACGCGCAGGGCATCGACATCTTTCGCATCTTCGATTCGCTCAATTCCATCGAAAACATGCGCGTATCGATCGATGCCGCTCTTGAAACCGGCGCCGTTTGCGAAGCCGCCATTTGTTACACCGGCGATATTCTCGACAAAGGGCGCCCGAAATATTCGCTCAAGTATTACGTCGCGATGGCCAAGCAGCTGGAAAAGATGGGCACGCACTTCCTCGCGATCAAGGACATGGCCGGACTCTGCAAGCCCTACGCGGCATTTGAATTGGTGAAGACGCTGCGAAATGAAGTCGGCATACCGATCCACTTTCACACGCACGACACAAGCGGTATTAACTCAGCCTCTGTGCTGAAGGCATCCGACGCGGGAGTCGACGTCGCCGACGGCGCCATCGCCGCCATGAGCGGCGGCACTAGCCAGCCCAATCTCAATTCTATCGTCGAAGCGCTTCGCCACACGCCGCGCGACACGCAGCTCGATATCGAAACCCTCAACCAATGCTCCGACTATTGGGAAACCGTTCGCACTTACTATTTGCCGTTCGACTCCGGCCCCAAAGCTGGCTCCGCACGCCTCTATCAGCATGAAATTCCGGGCGGACAGTTTACCAACCTGCGCGAACAAGCCGCCGCCATGGGCCTCGGCCATCGCTGGCGCGAAGCCGAAAAAATGTACGCCGAGGTGAACCAGCTATTCGGCGACATCGTCAAAGTCACGCCTTCGAGCAAAGTTGTCGGTGACATGACGCTTTTCCTGATGGCCAAAGAGATGCAGCCGGCCGATGTTCTCGCGCTCGACGAAAACCATGACGTTTCTTTTCCCAATTCCGTCGTCGAACTTTTCTCCGGCGTACTCGGCATCCCTCCTGGCGGCTGGCCGAAAAAATTGCAGAAGATTATCTTGCGCGGCCAAGCTCCTCTTCGCGGCCGCCCCAGCGCAAATTTGGAACCAGTGAATTTTCCCGAAGAGAAGAGTTCCCTCGAAGCCAAGCTCGGTCACACGCTTCGCATGGACGATGTGTTGAGCTATCTGCTCTATCCCGACGTTTTCACCAAGTTCGACAAGTTCCGCCAGGCGTATTCCGACGTCGGAGTTTTACCAACTCCCGCCTTCTTCTACGGCCTGAAATCCGGCGAAGAAATCACCGTCGAAATCGAATCCGGAAAATCCCTCATCATCAAGTTTCTGACCATCAGCGAGCCGCATCCCGATGGCACGCGCACGCTCTTTTTTGAATTGAACGGCCAGCCTCGCGAAGTCAATGTCCGCGATCGCGCTCTGCGCGTAGTCGAGCGCGCGCATCCAAAGGCTGATCCCGCCGACCCCGGCCAGATAGGCGCCCCGACGGCAGGGGTCATCAGCGGCGTCGCCGTGCAAGCCAAACACACCGTGGAACGTGGCGCAAAACTTCTCACTCTCGAAGCCATGAAAATGCAGTCCAATATCTACGCGCCCATTGCAGGCCGCATCGTGAAAATACTTGTGACCTCCGGCCAACACGTCGAAGCCAAAGATCTCCTGGTGACGATCGCACCGTGAGTTCCGGACAGCTCCGCAAACACGAACAATTCCGCTCGCGCTTCCTCCGCAACCAGCGCGACCTTATCGTCTACACTCCGCCCGCATACGCCGAACAGCCCGCCCGCCATTTTCCCGTCCTTTATCTCCACGACGGACAAAATCTTTTCGACGGCGCCACGTCGTTCATCCCCGGGCAGGATTGGCACGTTGGCCAGACAGCGGACTATTGCATTCAGTCCGGAACAGTCGCTCCGCTCATCATTGTCGGCATGTACAACACCAAGGCGCGCATTCGCGAATACACACCCACGCACGTTCCCAAACTCGGCGGCGGCCGCGCCGACCGCTATGCCAAATTTCTGATTGAAGAAGTGAAACCCTTTGTTGATCGCGAATACCGCACGCTTTCCGGTTCGCAACACACCGGCATCGGCGGTTCCTCACTCGGCGGCCTCGTTTCTCTCTACCTCGGTCTCAAGCATTCGCGCATCTTCGGGCAGATTGCCGCCCTCTCGCCTTCCGTCTGGTGGAACCACCAGGGACTTCACCGCTTTGCCCAATCAGCAGTGATCGAACCGCGCCCGCGCATCTGGCTGGACATTGGCACGCGCGAAGGCCCGCGCATCGTCCCGCAAGTCGAAAAATTCCGCGACGTGCTCCTCGAAAAAGGCTGGAAGCTCGAAAGCGATTTACATTACGAAAGGGTTGAAGGCGCGGAGCATAACGAACTCGCCTGGGCGCAGCGCGTCGGCCCGTTTCTGCAATTCCTGTATCCCCCAGGCGAAGCCGCAGTATAATCCGCGCTCTAGCTACTCGGTTCCAGGAGGCGTCGCATGCCGGAAGGCCGGCCTCTCACCATTCTCTGCGTCAGTTCCTACGAAAAGGGCCAGGAATTCATCCGCACCTGCAAAGCGATGGGCTGCGTCGTCCTGCTGCTGACGGTCGAAAAACTTCGCCACGCCGACTGGCCGTTCGATTGCATCGACGAAGTCTTCACCATGCCCGAAGACCTCCCGTTGCAGAGCTTGATTTATGCCGTCAGTTACGCCGCGAGGTCCCATTCCATCGATCGCATTGTCGCGCTCGATGAATTCGACATGGAGAACGTTTCCGCCCTGCGCGAGCATCTCCGCATTCCCGGCATGGGCCTCACCACTGTCCGCTATTTTCGCGACAAACTGGCCATGCGAGCCCGCGCCCGCGAAGCCGGAATTCTCGTGCCCGAGTTCGTTCACGTCCTCAATTACGATCATCTTCGTGAATTCATGTCCCGCGTTCCCAACCCCTGGTTGCTAAAGCCGCGCTCGCAAGCTTCCGGCATCGGGATGAAGAAAATCAATTACCCCGACCAGCTATGGCATTGGCTCGACCAGCTTGGCGATCAGCAATCCTTTTATTTACTCGAGCAATTCGTTCCCGGCGCCGTCTTTCACGTCGACAGCATCGTTTCCGAGCGCAGCGTCGCTTTCGCCGAGGCTCACGCCTACGGCACGCCGCCTCTCGATACCTCTCATCAAGGCGGCGTCTTCACCACGCGCACTCTTCCCCGCGAAGCCGAAGAAACCAAATCGCTCCACGAAATCAATCGCAATTTATTACAGGGGCTGGGCCTCTTGCGCGGAGTCACCCACGCGGAGTTTCTGAAATCGCACGCCGACGGAAAATTTTATTTCATTGAAGTGGCCGCCCGTGTCGGCGGCGCCTATATCTCTGATGTCATCGAGACCGCCACCGGCATCAACCTCTGGCGCGAGTGGGCGCGCCTCGAAGTCGGGGCAGGGAATCATCCTTACCAGCTTCCCCCCATGCGTCGCGACTACGCCGGAGTCATTCTTTCTCTCGCCCGCCAGGAACATCCCGACACGTCCGCCTACACCGATCCCGAAATCTCCTACCGCGTCACGAAATATCACCACGCCGGCTTCATCCTGAAATCTCAGAGCCACGAACGCATCCAGCACTTGCTCGATTCCTACGCCACCCGCTTTCAAGCCGACTTCGTCGCCACCCAACCAGTTCCGGACAAGCCAAGCTCCTAGCGTGAAATCCGCCGCCAGTTCAGTTGGTTCTCTTCGTTCTTACTGGAGCTTCTACTCGAAAAGGAGCAGTAGAAAGGGCTGTGTTTCTATCGCCAAGTGCGCCGAGAAAGATCGTGAACCTACCATCATCACCCACGTGGAATCCTGGTCTTTGGGCAGGAACCACTCCGCCCACGCTAATACTCTCGCCCGGCCATAGTCGCCGGCGAACTAAGTGTGTTTCTGTCACCTCAAATGACGGACGGCAAAACAAACGGGAACCGTAAGCACCCCATTCTGTAACGACGTTCCATCTTCCTAACTGAGGGTCCCGTCGTTCAACATAATAAGCGACCATGGTATCGTGCAAACTGGCAAAATTCAGGTAGTCACAAGCCGTGATTGTAGCTGGAAAAACCCCGTAGTTGGTCAATCTAGCGTCGTAGATTTTCGCTACTCCGTCGACACCGAGAAGTTCTGAACTAGTAGTGACTACGGCGTCCGCATGCAAACCTATTGGCGCAAGATGACCGAAACGGAAAAAGTGAATTGATTCGTGAATGATAGCGCCTAGCGAAGCAGTTGCGATTAGCAAGACACCAACTTTTCGCCGAGTGTTCATCTGGGCTGTTTGACACCGTCAGTCTATCCTGAGTTCCTGAAGCTTTGTAGATAGTGAATAAGTCCCACACTCCGCTTTACATTCCCCTCGCATTCCCGCACAATCCTTCCGCAACTGCCCACCCAGCCCTGCATCGACCTGTCCCAAAGTCTAGTTACTGTCTGGAACGACGCGCTCACACTTTGTTTGCCGCGTGCATTTCCGGGGCATACAGTTTGCAGTACCCCGGCCGGAAATCCGCGTGGGGTGGTAGTGCCTTTGGGAGGTCCGATGTGGGGCAATAAGAAACCGGATGCACCGCAAGCAGGGCAACCGGAGTTTAAAAATTTAGCAACGAATCAGCCGTCGAAGCCTGCTTCGTCGACTTGGGAGGAAAAATCCGCAATGAGTACAGATGCGATGCGTCCACTGGGTGCAACCGCCGACCGCGCTACGGCGCGGCTGGGGGCCAGCCTGCACGTTAAAGGTGAAATCTCCGGCAATGAAGATCTGTTAATCGATGGTTCAGTCGAAGGACTGATCACGCTCGATGAGCGGAAGCTGACTGTCGGCGCCTCGGCCAAAGTAACCGCCGACATCATTGCCCGCGAGGTGGTGGTGTACGGCAACGTGAAGGGCAACCTTCGCGCCAAGGATCGAATTGAAATCAAGAAGGATGGTTCGGTCAACGGTGACCTCACCACTTCCCGCATTATGATCGAAGACGGCGCCTACTTCAAAGGTTCCATCGAGATCGACAAGAGCCCTGAAAAGGAATCCGGTTCGCATGCGTTTGCCCGCAATTCTTCGGCGCCTGCCGGTGCAGCCGCATCCAAGACCATTTAACCTTCGTTCAAATCCAACTCGGTTTTCTACAATGGCGCCCCGGCTCAACAGGGGCGCCGTTCGTTTGTTAGCCACCTGTATGACTTACTCATCCATTATTTGTTAACTTGATAATTGGTTGAGCGAGTGTATCGTTGCTTCGGGCATCCTTTCAGGGCAGCGCGCCGCCCGGCCCTGATTTTCTCCTGTCCCGGGGAACCTGTCGTTCGCGCGGAACGTACGCGGAGTCATCTCATGGGACGGTTACGCCACAGCGTCCCGCTGGCGGTTCTCCTCTCGCTCGAATTGATTTGTGAAGGTTGCGGCGCCTCATCTTCAAGCCCTCCTCCTCCGCCGCCTCTTGCCGACTTTTCTCTCAGTTTGTCATCGAATTCGATTTCCATCGCGCAGGGTACTGCAAGTTCTGCCGTCAATGTGTCGGTGAATTCCTTGAACAGCTTTTCCGGCGCCGTTCAAGTAACGCTGAATGCGCTTCCCTCCGGTGTCACCTCCAATCCCGTAAGTCCCTTCAGCGTCACCGCCGGTGCGAGCGCGCCCGTCGTTTTCGGCGCCTCCGCAAATGCGCCTACAGGAAATTTTACGGTTTCCGTGCAAGGCACGAGTGGCGCTCTATCTCACGGAACTAGCCTAGGTGTCACGATACAGGGCAGCGTGAACCCAGCCCTACCGCGCACGGCCTACGCCAGGACGGATTCGACTTCCTCTTCAGACAATCCGTTCGGTAAACCGCGTCATCGCCACATCGCCTACGATCCTTCAAACAAGCGAGTTTTCATCGCCAATCGCGCCATGAATCGCGTGGACGTTTTCTCTACGGCCACGTACTCTCGTGTCGCGCAAGTTTCCGTACCCGGAGCCACCAGCGCCGATCTCTCCGCCGATGGTTCCACCGTTTGGGTTGGCACCGCATTGGAGCGGATCGTTGCGATCGATACGTCCGGGCTCCGCGTCAAAAATCGCTATTCGTTAACAGGACTCACTCCGCTGCCCGGCACCATCTTCAGCCGTCCCATTGAGGTTCTTTCGCTTTCGAACGGCAAGTGCATGGTGCGCCTCCGCCAGCCCGTTTCCTCGGAAGCGCTCTTGGCTCTCTGGGACCCCGCTTCGAATTCGCTGACCGATCTTACTTCCACTGTCCCTGCGCTCTTCCAACAAGGAGTGGGCGTCCTTGCCCGTTCCGGCGATCATTTGAAGGTCCTCGCCGCTGCCAACGACTCCAGCGGGGAACTGGCCCTCTTCGATCCGGGAGGCAGAATCCTCGTGGGTCCGCTCACACTTGGCACGGGTTTGATTTCCAGGCTCGCTGCCAATTCCGACGGCAGCCGTTTCGCCGTGATTTTTGGCGCCAGCGGGACCACGCAACTTCTATTGCTGGACGCTTCCCTCAAACAAGTTGGCGCCTATGTTCCCGCAATGGCGCACGGCCTCGCGTTCTCCACCGACGGAAATCACTTGTATCTCAGCGAGTCCTCTTCCGGAGCCTCTTTCATTTCTGTTCTCGACGGTCATGGCGCGCAACTCATCGGCCGGGTCCCGGATGCCGCGATTCAGGGCGTCTCCTCGGAAATCGAGGACGCGGACGAAACACAACTCGTCTTCGGCCTTTCGAATCGCGGCGTCAGCTTTGCCGATGCTTCGACGCCGGCAAAACTGTCTTCGACTGCTCCAGTCATCGCCGCTGCGCCCAGCCTTCAGCCCTCGGAGGGTCCGCTCGCCGGTGGAACTTCTGCCGTCCTTGCCGGCCAGAACTTCACTTCTGTCACACAACTGAAGTTTGGCGCTCAATCAGGACTGAACATCACCGTTTCCGGCCCCAGTCAAATCCAGGCAAACTCCCCGCCAAGCATTACGAACGGTGCCGTCAACCTGACCTCCTATTTCCAGAATGGCTGGCTCGCCATTGCGCCGGACGCCTTCAGCTACGGCCCGCAAATCTTGCAAATTCTCCCGAACGCAGGAGTAATCTCGGGCGGCGATACCGTGCAAATCTACGGCTATGGCTTCGGTAGCGATCCAGCAAGAATTTCCGTCAAAATCGGCGGC
>Ga0137409_10006293_pt1 | contig 12329 bp, 8 predicted proteins | sample CZODoug1_16funga_FD_122059 | JGI IMG/M metagenome (GOLD analysis project Ga0137409, IMG submission 122059) | Vadose zone soil fungal communities from Angelo Coast Range Reserve, California, USA - CZODoug1_16fungal (Hybrid Assembly) | ecosystem: Environmental > Terrestrial > Soil > Vadose zone... | reverse complement strand
CCGTCGAGAAGGTCGACGTCGTCATGGGCGACACGGCGCTCACCTGCAACCAGGGCGGCGCCTCGGGCAGCACCGGGGTCTGGATGGGCGCGCGGCCGCTGCGCAGCGCCTCGGCCGAGGCGCGCCGGCTGCTCGTGGAGGCGGCCTCGCAGAAGCTCGGCGTTCCGCCGGAGCAGCTGCGCGTCGAGGACGGGGTGGTGAGCGCGGTCTCGGATCCCTCGAAAAAAGCCAGCTACGCCGAGCTGATCGGCGGACGCTATTTCAACCACAAGGTCGAGTGGAACAAGCAGACCGGGAACCCGATGGACATCAAGGTCCCGGCCAAGGTGAAGCCGCCCTCCGAGTACCGCGTCGTCGGCAAGTCCTACGTGCGGCGCGATCTGCCCGGGAAGGTATACCGCACCGAGAAGTACGTGACCGACGTCTCGGTGCCGAAGATGCTGCACGCGCGCGTGATCCGGCCGACGCGCGCCGCGTGCACCGTCGCACGCGTCGACGAGAAATCGATCGCGAAGATCAAGGACGCGCGCGTGGTGCGTGACAAGGACTTCGTCGCGGTGCTCGCCCCGCGCGAGTGGGACGCGGTGCGCGCCTCGCGGACGCTCAAGGTCGAGTGGAACCACGCCAAGTCCGCCCCGTTCCCGGAGATGGCGGCGCTGCACGACCACATCCGCAAGGCGCCGGTGGTCAAGCGCGAGGAAGGGACGAAGCGCGGCGACCTCGCCGCGGCGTTCAAGACCGCGGCGCGGGTGGTCGAGGCCGAGTACGAGTGGCCGTTCCAATCGCACGCGAGCATGGGCCCGGCGTGCGCGGTGGCCGACGTGCGCGCCGACGGCGTCACCGTCTGGTCGGGGTCGCAGAAGCCTCACTACGTGCAGCTGGGCGTCGCGCGGCTGCTCGGGGTTCCGGAAGAGAAGGTGCACGTGATCTGGATGTACGGCCCCGGGTCGTACGGGCGCAACGACGCCGGCGACGCCGCGCTCGATGCCGCGCTGCTCTCGAAGCTCACCGGACGCCCGGTGCGCGTGCAGGGCATGCGCAACGACGGCATCGCCTGGGACCCGAAGGGGCCGGCCTGCGTGCACCGCGCGCGCGCCGCGCTCGACGCCTCGGGCAAGGTGATCGGCTACGAATTCGTCGCCAAGGGATTCTCGCGCATCAACATCCAGACCAACGAGTCCGACCCCGCCCACAGCCTGGTGGGCATGTCCACGGGGATTGCGCCCAAGCCGAGCGAGGGCTTCGGCGTCCCGGTTGAGACCTACGGATTCGAGAGCAAGCTCCTCGCGTGGGAGACGATTCCGCCGCTGCTCGACTCCTGCTCGCCGCTGCGCACCGCGCACCTGCGCGATCCGGTCGGACCGGAGATCCATTTCGGCAGCGAGCAGTTCATCGACGAGCTGGCGTACGCCGCGAACGAGGACCCGGTTGCGTTCCGCCTCAAGTACGTCACCGCGCCGCGCGACGCGGCCGTGATCAAGGCCGCGGCCGAGAAGGCGGGCTGGCAGCCGCGCTCGGGCACGCGCGACCGCTCCGGCGACGTATTGCCGGGACGCGGCATCGCCTACGCGCAGCGCAACGGCACCATCGTGGCCGTGGTCGCCGAGATCGAGGTCGAGAAGAAGACCGGGCACATCCGCGCGAAGAAATTCACCGTCGCCCACGACTGCGGCCTGATCATCAACCCCGAAGGGCTGCGCTATGCCATCGAGGGGAACGTCGTCCACGGCCTGTCGCGGACGCTGTTCGAGGAAGTGCGCTTCGACCGGGACAAGGTGACGAGCGTCGATTGGCTGAGCTACCCGATCCTCGACATCAAGGACACGCCGGAGACGATCGACGTGGTGCTCGTCAACCACCCCGAGATCGCGCCGACCGGCGCGGGCGAGCCGACCATCCGCGTCATACCCGCGGCGGTGGCGAACGCGTTCTTCGACGCGACCGGCGTGCGGCTGCGCCGCGTGCCCCTGTCGCCGGAGCGGGTGAAGGCGGCGCTGGCGCAGGCGTAGGCGTCTAGCCGGGCACGACCCCGAAGATTCCCTCGAATCGCTGCGCGAAGCGCGGCCAGGCCTTCGGGTTGACCAGCCGCGGCGGGCGCTCGCCCCGGAGGATGCCAAGCACCTGCTGTGCGTTCCAGTCGCGCATGTTGTCGCGCGAATCGTGCGTGATGCCGGCGGTGTGGTGAGTGGCGATCACGTTGTCCAGCGCGAGCAGCGGGTGCGAAGCGGGAGGCGGCTCCTCGTTCCACACGTCCACGCCCGCGCCGGCGAGGTGCCCCGATCGGAGCGCCGCGGCGAGGGCCTGCTCGTCCACGACACCGCCCCGCGAAGTCGTGATCAGGTAGGACCCACGCTGCATCGCGGCGAGCTCGCGCGCTCCGATCATGCCGCGGGTCTCGTCGCCGTAGGGGCAATGGATCGAGACGAAGCGCGACTCGGCGAGCAGCGTCGCGAGATCGACCTTGGTCGCGCCGCGCTCCCGGATCTCTTCCGCGCCGACATAGGGGTCGTACGCGAGCACCTTCATCTGCAGCCCCAGCCCGCACAGGCGCGCGAAGCGGCGGCCGGTGTTGCCGATGCCGACGACGCCGACCGTGCGCCCGCGCGCGTTCCATCCCTTGAAGTGCTCGCGCGAGAGGCCTTCGCCCGAGCGCAAGCTGCGGTCGGTCTGCGGGATGTTCTTGGCGAGCGACAGCATCATCGCCAGCGCGTGCTCCGCCACGGCGTCGGCGTTGGCGCCCGACTGGTTGACGAGGAGCACGCCCGCCGCGGTGCACGCCGCCACGTCCACGGTATCGTAGCCCGCGCCGCTCGTCGACACCGCGAGGAGATCGGGGCAGCGCGCGAGCAGCTCCGCGTTGCAGCGGTACTCCGCCGGCATCTCCTGCCGCGTCGAGCTGATGCAGTACACGTGCGCCGCGGACAAGGCCCTCCAGTTGTCGGCCTCCGGCGAGTCGTAGGACAGCCGGTGAAAAGAAATGCCGGGCTCCTTATCGAGCGCGTCGGCGACGTTGGGGCGCTTGCCGTCGTCGAACCAGACGACGGTCTTCCGGGGTTGGGCGGACGGCATGGGCGCTATGATAGTGCACCGATGCAATCCGACAGAGCCATGCCTGCCCCGACGCCGCGCGTGCTCGCCCTCATCCCGCCGATGACGCAGCTCAACACGCCCTACCCGTCGACGGCCTACCTGACCGGGTTCCTCCGCTCGCGCGGCGTCGACGCGCGCCAGGAGGACCTCGCTCTCGCCCTGGTGCTGCACCTCTTCTCCCGCGAAGGCCTCTCCGCGCTTCGCGACGCTGCGGAGGTGCAGCCCACGGCGAAGCGCTCGGCGCAGGTGCGCCATTACCTTCGCGAATTCCCGCGTTACGCCGCGACCGTCGATCCGGCGATCGCGTTCCTCCAGGGGCGCGACGCGACGCTCGCGCACCGTATCAACACCCGCCAGTTCCTCCCCGAGGGCGGCCGCTTCCACTCGCTCAAGGTCTACGTCGCCCGCGAGGACGGAGGGGACCCGCTCGCCTGGGCGTTCGGGGCGCTCGGCAGCGCCGACCGCGCGCGCCACCTGGCGACGCTCTACCTGGACGACATCGCCGACGTCCTGCGCGACGCCGTCGACGACCGCTTCGAGTTCGTACGCTATGCCGAGAAGCTCGCCGCGAGCCAGCCGACCTTCGAGCCGCTCGCGCAGGCGCTCGCCGCGGCGCCCAATCTGGTGGACCGGACGCTCGAGGCGCTCGCGCTCGAGGCGATCGAGCGCCACGCGCCGGAGGTGGTGCTGCTGTCGGTGCCCTTTCCCGGCTCCGTCTACGCGGCGCTGCGCATCGCGCAGGCGGTCAAGCGCAAGCATCCGCGCATCGTCACCGTGCTGGGCGGCGGCTTCGTCAACACGGAGCTGCGCACGCTGCGCGAGCCGCGCGTGTTCGACACCATCGACTACGTGATGCTCGACGCGGGCGAGCGGCCGCTGCTCGCGCTCCTCGAGCATCTGCAGGGCCGGCGCTCGCGCGAGCGCCTGGTGCGCTGCTTCCTGCGCGAAGACGGCAAGGTGCGCTACGTCAACTTCCCCGAGCCCGACGTTCCCTTCGACGAGACCGGCACGCCGACCTGGGACGGCCTGCCGCTCGACCGGTATCTCTCGCTCCTCGACATGCTGAACCCGATGCACCGCCTGTGGAACGACGGGCGCTGGAACAAGCTGACGGTGGCGCAGGGCTGCTACTGGAAGAAGTGCAGCTTCTGCGACGTAAGCCTGGATTACATCTCGCGCTTCGAAGCCGCCTCCGCCAAGGTGATGGTGGACCGCATCGAGGCGGTCGTCGCCGAGACGGGCGAGACCGGCTTTCACTTCGTCGACGAGGCCGCGCCGCCCAAGGCGCTGAAGGCGCTCGCGGCGGAGCTACAAGCACGAGGGCTTTCGATCTCCTGGTGGGGCAACATCCGCTTCGAGAAGACGTTCACCCCCGACCTCTGCCGGCAGCTCGCCGAAAGCGGCTGCATCGCGATCTCCGGGGGCCTGGAGGTCGCCTCCGACCGGCTGCTGAAGCTCATGAAGAAAGGTGTGTCGGTCGACCAGGTGGCGCGCGTCACCCGCGCCTTCGCCGACGCCGGCGTCCTGGTTCACGCCTACCTGATGTACGGCTTTCCGACGCAGACCGTGCAGGACACGGTGGACGCGCTGGAGAACGTGCGCCAGCTATTTGTAAACGGTTGCATTCACAGCGGCTTCTTCCACCGCTTCACCTGCACCGTGCACTCGCCGGTGGGCCGGAATCCGCAGGACTACGGGGTATCGCTGCAGCCGCTTCCCGAGGGTCCCTTTGCGCGGAACGACGTCGGGTTCAGCGACGCGACCGGCGTGGACCACGACCGTCTCGGCCACGCGCTCAGAAAAGCGCTGTACAACTTCATGCACGGCGTCGGCCTGGAGGAGGACGTGCGCCGCTGGTTCGAGGAGGAGTTCGAAGGCGCGCGCGTGCCCAGGCCGACCGTCGGGCGGCGGCGCATCGCAGCGGCGCTCAGAACGGAAACTCGGCGTACAGGCTGAGGCCCCGAGTCGCCGGAGCTGGCGCCCCGTCATATTGCATTAGAATTCCACGCTCGCTGCGGAGGCCTCCCATGAAGAAGACCGTACTCGCCTGCGTCCTCGCCGCCCTCGCCGGGGTCGCCGCGGCGCAGTCCTTTCCCTCGAAGCCGATCCGCATCCTCGTGTCGTCGCCGCCAGGCAGCTCGCCCGACCTGCGCGCGCGCCAGATCGGGGCGCACCTCGCGGAGTCGTTCGGCCAGCCGGTGATCGTCGAGAACCGGCCCGGCGCGAACGGCCTGATCGCCGCGCGCGAGACCGTCCGGTCCGGGGCCGACGGGCACACGCTGTTTCTCGCGATCATCAACAACGCGATCGGCGACGCCCTCAAGCCCGATCCCTGCTGCCGCCTCAACTACGAGCTCGTCCCCATCTCGCGCTTCACCATGACTCCGCTGGTGATGGTCGTGAACGCCTCGGTCAGCGCCAATACCGTGAAGGAGTTCGTCGCGCTCGCGAAAGCGAAGCCGGACGCGCTCACCTACGGCTCCGGCGGCCCCGGGAGCATCAGCCAGCTCGTGGGCGAGTGGGTCAAGTCCGAGGCGGGAATCAAGGTGCTCGAAGTGCCGTACAAGGGCGTGAACGCCGAGATCCCCGACCTCCTCGCGGGCACCGTGAACACCGCTTACGTCGTGCCGCAGGTCATCGTTTCGCACATCAAATCGGGGAAACTGCGCGCGCTCGCCGTCGCCGGCCCGTCGCGCCTCGCGCTCCTACCCGACGTGCCGACCACGGCCGAAGCCGGGCTCCCGGGCGTCGAGGCCATCGTGTGGAACGGCCTCTTCGCGCCCGCCGGAACCCCGCAGCCGGTCCTGCAGATCCTCCACCGCGAAATCGTCAAGGCCTACAACGCGCCCGACGTGAAAAAACAGGTGCTCGACACCGGCTCCGAAGTCATCGGCGACACGCCCGAGCAATTCGCCGCGTTCGTGCGCTCCGAGAGCGCGAAGTGGAGCAAAGTCATCCGCGACGCGAACATCAAGCCGGAGTGAAACGCGCGAGCCCGAGGCACGGCATGGGGGAAACCCTGACACGCAATATCAGGCGGCCCTGACTCTGGAAACGATCCTTACCTTGCAAGGTGAAGGTGTAACCTTGCACGGTCCGTACATTTAACGTTAGAACTCAAACGTCGCGATGGACGAACTCTTCGAACTCTTGCGGGAAGACGCTCTTGAGCTGGAAGCCAAGTTTCGTAAAGCGTCGATTGAGGGTCGAGGGACCTCGCAAGAAGTTGCAGATTTTCGAGAGCACGCTGTTCAAGACTTCGTCAGTCGGTTCTTCCCATTTCCACATCGCATCACAAAAGGAAAGATCCGCGATTCCTTCGGTTCGCTATCCGATTCAGTGGATTGCATCATCTGTAACCCAAACCACCCGTACACAGTCGACTCTCATGGTAAGTTCCGCTTGCTTTTCGCCGAGGGAATTGATGCCGCTATTGAAGTGAAGCCAGACTTGGCAGCAAGCGCTGAACTGCTTCGTGGATTGGAACAAGGCTTGTCTGTGAAGACGCTTAGAAGGGCCACGGCCCCGACTCTCATGCTGATGCCATGGAACGTAGAGCGCGCTCATCGCGTTCCGTATGTCATCTTCGGAATGCGTTGCAAGGCGGATCCGATGGCCACCGCAAAGGAAATTTCTGCGTTCTATTCCGCCAAAGGGACACCCGTTACTCAACAAGCAGATTTCATCGTCGTGAACAACGTTGGAATCTTCGTCAACTTTGTTGATGCATCGATGTACTGCTGGGGCAACACAGATCAAATCACTGACAAGACAGGCTGGTTCTTTGAGGACTGGGCCGAGAACACGCTGGCTGGCTTCGTTTGGAGATTGCAGCTTCTGGCTCATGCTTCGATCAAGATGCAGGACGATGTGCTGCCGCGCTACCTCATCCCTAAGGGTATTCGTTCTGTACGGAAGGTTACGCAATGAGTTCTAACTTTAGGTTGAGCGGACGCGCTGGGGGGGCGCTGCTCACCATGACGTTAGGCGTCACATGGCGGCCCCGACTACGGAGCGGTGTTCAGATTCCGTACGCGCTTCGCTAGAAACATAGAATGAACTGCATTTCGTTGATCTGTACCGTACACGAAGAAGTAGGGAACGCGAATGTCTCGGAATTGCACGCAATCCTGGCGCGCATTCGGCCGGAGGTCATTTTCCTTGAGGTCCCTCCCGCGGCCTTTGACGAGTACTACGAGATTTGTAACCGAAGGAATCTCGAGTCAAACGCGGTAAGACAATATCGAGAGAGCAATCAGGTCGAACTTGTTCCAGTGGATCTGCCTACCCCGGAGCGAGAGTTTTTTGAGAACCATGAACACTTGCACAACGGAACCAGGGAAACAAGTACCGAATACCGTCAACTGCTAAGGTCGGATGGTGCCCATGTGAGAGCGTATGGGTTTGCCTATCTCAATAGCGAGCATTGCAGCAAGCTTAGGTCCGACATCGACGAGGAGATGCTGAGCACAATCAAAAAAATACGCGACCCCAGACTCGTTGAAATCTACGAATCGTGGAAGGAAACGCTAGATCTCCGTCAAAAGAAAATGATGGAAAACATACAGAAATATTGCCGAGAAAATACCTTCGATAAGAGTGTGTTTCTCGTTGGCGCAGCACATAGGCAGCCCATCATCGACAAATCCAGAGAGCGAACTGTGGTTGATTCAACCAGAATACACTGGGATTTTGCTGGCTGGATGAGTCAGATGGCTTGGGAATGTGGTGCATAACAACGTTTTCAATCTGGCTGACGCCTACCTCACTGGAGCGCACGCGTGAGGAACAACAAAGTGCCAACCCACACTGCCGCAGCTGCGGCACTCCGCTCAACAGTTAGGCGCCGAGAGACATTGCGGACATCTTGGTAGCCAGAATGCTCGAACCCGATCGCACTAAGTTCGCCGCCGACCCGTTCGGGTACAGCGCGCTCGCATGGCACAAATGGGGCACTGCGCGAACCGTCGCGAGGTATTCCGCTGATCCCAAGGCCTTCCCGGCAAGTGCCGACCTAAAGTCACCCATCTTCTGGTTGACCCAGGCTCACGCACTCACCGAGGCTGCGAAGGCAGTCTTCGACAAGCAGCCTGGCTGGGAGACTATGCCGCTGCCTGTTCGCAGCATGTGCGACAGTCAATACTGCGCAGCCGGGATCATGCTGGTTGGCTACAGCCTTGAGATTTGCCTGAAAGGCTTGCTCATCCTGACCAAGGGTGTCGCAAGCTACACGAAAGACGAAAGGCAGTTCCAGCACCACAAGCTAGATCTCCTTGCCGCGCAGATATTGAGCCTCTCCGACAAAGACAAAGCGATATTGCGCGTCCTCACGCACTTTACTGAGTGGGCTGGCCGCTATCCAGATCCCGGGGCTGGCCGCGATGCCAAGGTAGAGGAGATCTTCTCTGTCTCGGAGCAATTCCAAGTAGCAGGGCGTGACCTCTTCGCCCTAGCGGCACGGGTCATGAAACACACTCAGGTCGTCGTCAATGAGCGCACTGCCGAGGATCCACGCGCGGACGCCTGACCCTTCACTGTACCCGACTCAAATGCTAGGTGTCATACATGGATATCGTGTACCTCGATCAGAACAAGTGGATCGAGCTCGCCCGAGTGCAAGCCGGCGTGGTGACTTCGGGGCCTACCGCCGACCTATACCCGCAACTCCTTGCTGCGGTTGAGTGCGGGCAGGTGCTTTTCCCCTTATCCGTCTCTCATGTGCTCGAAACCTCCAAGCGGAACGATCCCATTAGCCGCGGTCACTTGGCGGACACACAGGCCAATCTGAGCCGCGGATACGTGTATCGTAGTCGAACTGGCCGACTAGAGATTGAAGTGCGCGCTACTCTGCACAGCCTCTTCGGTACCGACCCGCCCAAACTACCCCAACACTGGGCAATCGCCCATGGTTTCTTGCAGGCCTTTGAGCCGATGGACGAACTCATTGCGCCCCCCGCAGAGGTGCAGAGGATGGCGCGCATAAATGCTTTCATTGATCCGGCTGATCAGTACCTCGACTACATGAAGAACCAAGACGACGCGCGCCGCCGAGCTGCCCACTCCAAGCTGACCGCAGGTACCGCTGATCTGGTCGCGCGAATCGAAGCGCGGCGCGCGCGACTGGTAGGGGAGTCCGTTGATCTGCGTCGTCGCGCCTACGCGGTTCAGCTCTTCGTGGATCATCAGGACACTTTCATCCGAATACTTAATAGTCTTGGCCATTCGTTCGAACAGCTAAAGGAGCTCGGGGAGCGTGCGGTCCGTGCGCTTGTCGAGGATGTGCCGACACTCAACGTTGAAGCCGAGATGGCAGCGCGGCTTGAGTCGAAGACGGGCTGCATTGAGCCGAACGACCTGTTCGATATCCAGTCCTTCTACACAGCAATTCCATACTCTTCTCGGGTGGTGGCCGAAAAGGGGTCGATCTCACGCGCCCGGCAGGCAAAGCTCGATGCGAAGTATCAAGTCGCACTGTCACAGTCTCTGAGCGACCTTTTGGGTACATACTCCCAGCGATGACGCCTAACCCGTTGTTGCTGCGGGCGGGCCGCCAGCGTCGTGCCAAAGCAGCGGGCTTCTTGGCTCGCCGCAGAACAACACGTTAGCGTACAGCATGACCCTACCGCCAGGATTCCCGTTGCCCTCCGTGGACAAAGCTGGACAGACTATTCGTGTCGGGGCTCAGGTTCGCATCATCTCCGTTCGATCTTGCGCCAAGGGACTATCAGACGAAGATCGACAACGTCTGCGGCCTTATGAGGGGCAAGTATTGAATGTGCTTGAAATAGATCGCTACGGAATGATTTGGTTCGGGTTTGACGGCAGTAGCAGCCCCAGTTTCAGTCTTCGACCGGAAGAGGTGACCGTCGTATAGAGTCCTCGGGCGAAGCTGGCCGTCAACGCGAGCTGCCGAGCTCGCGCAAGGCCAACGCCGCCTCCGGCCGGGAAGGCTGCACTCGCTGCAGGTCCATCAGCAGCTCCCGGGCGGCGGGGGTGTCGACGCGCGCCAGCGCTCTTGCCATCCGCAGCAGCGGATCGTACGCCGGGCGGAAATCCGGGCTGATGCGCAGCACAGCGAGCAGCGGCTCGCGCACCTGCGCCAGCATGGCCCGTGCATCAGCCGCGGGGCGTACGTCGCGCCCCGCCTCGATGTAGCGATTGCGGGCGGTCCAGTAGTTCGCGAGCCGCGAGCTCCAGGGAAGATCGGCGACGACGAGCTCGTCCGGCTTGATCTGAGTTTCCCGGAGCAGGGCGATCAGCCGGTCGCGCGGCAGCGAATCGGGAACGTAGGTGACGCGCGGCGCGGAGTAGGCGACCACCGGACGGTCGTCGGTATTCAGCGGAGCGTCGCCGGCGAAGCGTGCAAGCGACGACGGGCCCGCGAAGAAGCTGCCGAATAGCGCGAGATCGTCGTCGATGCCGAACTCCGGCCGGTTGCGCGTCAAATGGGGATCGAAGCGGCTTCCGTCCTTCAGCGCGACCAGGCCCACGACGGGCGTGTCCAGGCTGTTGGTGGCGAGCATCGCCCAGCCGTCCGGATACGCCGTGACGAAGGTCCGCACGATGCTGCGCAGCGTCCCGAGGTCGAGCTGGTGCAGCGGAAGCCATTGGCAGAACAGGCCTCCCGGTGCGAGCCGCTCGCGCACCGCCTTGAAGTGCTCCACCGTATACAGCGACCCCGAACCGCTGCGCGCGGGGTGGAAGTTGTCGGACACGACCAGGTCGTAGCGCTCGGGCGTGGCGCGCACGTAGCGCCGCGCGTCGGCCGCTAGCAGGTGCAGCCGCGGATTCATCGGACCGCGCCTGAAATACGCCGAGGCCTTGATCACCTCGGGCAGCAGCTCCACCGCGTCGACCTCGAGCGCCGGGTCCTCGGCCGCCGCCGAGGCGGTGACGCCGGTGCCCAGCCCGAGGAACAGCGCGCGCCGCGGCGACGGGTGCAGCAGCAGCGGCAGCAGCGCCTGCCTCGAGTCGGCGATCAGCGTCGCGCTCGATCCTTCCTGCTGCCGGTTGTCGATGCGCAGGCGCGCCACCCCGCCGGCGTCTTCCACGACGCTCACCGCCGCCATCGCGCCTTCTTCATAGAGAACGATCCGCCCTCCCGGCGGGACGTCGACGAACGCGAGGCGCGGTGCGAGCAGCGCGAGGAGCATCGCCGCCGCCGCGGTCGCCCACAGCGCCGGCGAGCGCCAGGCGTTGAGCGACAAGGCCAGATAGCCCGCCGCAACAGCCAGCAGCCCGAGCTTCGGCCCGATCGCGGGCAGCAGCAGCACGCCGAACGCCAGCGGAGCGGCGGCAGCGCCCAGGGTGTTCACACCGAGCGCGCGACCAAAGCTGACGCCGGCCGCGCGCGCGTCGGTGCTCAAGCGGCTGAAGACCATTCCCATCATGAAGGTCGGCAGCAGAAAGGCCGCGACCGCGAGCACGGCCTCGGCGGCCAGCGCCGCCGCCATGCCGGGTTCCAGCGCGCGCAGCGCCAGCGACTTCAGCGCCTCGGCGCCCCACAGGCTCGCCGTGCCGAGCAGGCAGGCGGCGGCGAGCATCCCCAGCAGGCGCTCGCGGCCGAGCTGCCGGCGCGCATACGCCGCCGCGCCGAGCGCGGTGCCCACGAGATACACCGCCAGAAGCATCGCGAAGGTGTAGACCGTGTTCTCCGAAACCTGGCTCAGGACGCGGACGACGAGAACCTCGTAGCCGATCCCCAGGAAGCCGGTGGCGGCGAGCAGCCACAGTGACCCCGACGCGCTCGATCGGTCCGACGCCGCGCCGGGAGCGTCTTCGGCCAGGAGCTTCAGGGCGAGCACGGCGCAGGACAGATTCAGGACCGCGCACACGACCGCGGTGCACGCCAAGCCGAATGCCGGCACCAGCCAGAACGCCGCGCCCAGCACGCCGGCGACCGCGCCGAAGGTGTTGCCGGCGTACAGCGCGGCGATCGACGAACCCTCGCGCCGCATGCGAGCCAGGACGCGCTCCATCGCCGGCAGCGTGGCGCCCATTGCCGCGGTCGCCGGGAGGAGGAGCAGGAAAGTGCCGAAGAAGGCCACGGACCACTGCCATGCCGCCGACGGCTGAGCCCCGGTGAGATCGAGGAGAGCCCGGCTCGCGGGCGCCATCAGGAAAGCGAGCGCCAGGCTCCACAGCCCGATCGCCGCCTCGCAGGCCGCGTACCAGCGCGCCGGGAGCGCGCTCGCGTCGATGCGCGGTCCGAGCACCAGAGCTCCGATCGCGAGACCGCC
>Ga0137409_10006291_pt1 | contig 12330 bp, 11 predicted proteins | sample CZODoug1_16funga_FD_122059 | JGI IMG/M metagenome (GOLD analysis project Ga0137409, IMG submission 122059) | Vadose zone soil fungal communities from Angelo Coast Range Reserve, California, USA - CZODoug1_16fungal (Hybrid Assembly) | ecosystem: Environmental > Terrestrial > Soil > Vadose zone... | reverse complement strand
TCATCATGCAGCTCTCTGGCGATCCGGCTGCGCTCTTCCTCTTGTGTGGCAATAAGACGTCCGCCCAGATCCAGAAGGGTCTCTTCCATTGCCTTGCGGTCAGTAATGTCCAAACAGGAGCCGATGAATCCAAGAAATGTGCCATCTGATTCGTAGCGCGGCACGCCCCTATCGAACACCCAGCGATATTGGCCATCGAAACGCCGCAATCGATATTCCATGTTGAATTCGCGTCTTGCATCGAACGCTTCGGAATAGATCGCAAGGCATCGGTCCAGATCGTCGGAATGAACTCCTTCGGCCCAGCCGATTCCTATCTCCAGTTCCAGGGAGCGCCCCTTGAAGTCAAGCCACGGCTTGTTGAAATAGGTGCACAGTCGATCCGTTCCAGACATCCACACCATGACTGGAGCCGAATCCGCTACATGACGAAATCGAGATTCGCTTTCGCGCAGATCGTGGTCTGCCTGCTTACGCTCCAAAGCGTTGACGAAGATTTCCCCAAGCAATCGCAATTGCGCGATCCATTGTTCCGGCCAAGTCCGCCCTTCACGCATGGCCTGCATGACGATGGCGTGGTGAACCCGGTTGTCGGCGAACAGCGGGACAATCAAAGTGGATTTGACACCCTCCGCAGCCCAGGATTGCCGGTCCTTCTCAGCCCCGGAAGGCAGATCTGCCAATCGTTCGACGGCGAGATATGGTTTCCCCTGTCCGACGATACTTTCATAACTCCATGGAAACAGATCCGCCAGGTTGATATCCCGAGATAGTTGTTTGATGCCTTTGTTATACAAGGCATGGCTGACACGAACTCGCTTCTTGGCCGTTTCCACTTCCAGAAGCCCGCAGCGGTCCAATTGAAAAAAACTCGAAATCTCGCCAAGCGCCCGCTCGATCCCCCCGTCGGTTTCCCCGGGTAGCTGCTTCACAAATTGAGTGGAGAGAGATGCAACAAGCTTTTGGAAACCCAATTGTTCCAAAAGCAGTTGCCTGGCGCGCCGTAGGTGCCGTCGTTGAAACCACAACGCAATGACCAGTTGCGTCTCGACGAGGCAGAGCGCCGCACCAACAATGATGTATCGCTTATAGTAAGTCCAAAAGGAGGGCTGTCGAAAAACCACTACGCTTCCAGGTGGTAGCCGCGCTTCGTTAATGTTCAAGCGATTGAGTTCTCTCCAGTCAAACACGTAGGCGCTGGTATTCAAGTGTGAGACGGCCACCGCTGGAGCCTTGTCGCCGCGCAAGATCCGAAGTGCCATTTCTCCTGCTTGTTTACCTTCTAATTCCCGACGCTCCAGAGAGCCGCCAATGATTCCGCTACCCGGGAACGAAGGCAAAAAACTGCCATAGATTGGAACAGCGGACGACTTATGCAGCAGTGACAATGCTTCTTGCGGCAAGAAGGTTTCCCCCGCCCCATCTCGAAACATCGAAAAATAGAAAACAACAGTATGTTCGGGAGGACTCTGCAACTCTCGCAGGATTTCGTTCATTGGCTGATCACTGACGTACTCAAATTGGACCTTTGTCTCAAGCTCCCGCAATTCAGTCTTGATCTGTTTTTTCCACAGACTTTCAAACGGTGACGTGCCGCTCACGACGACGACTCGGCGAGTATCCGGTTGCAAGCGAAGAGCAGTCTCCACGGTATCCTTGATATTGTACCGATCCGTGCACACCATCACGTTTGGCCCTGGGCTGATGTCTCGGATCTCCCGTTCGTCCACTGGACAGATAAGCATGGGCGTTCTTGGAAAGAGTCTGTTGTATTTCAATCCGAACTTCGCTGCTGGGAGAAAAGCGAGGATGATGAGGTCGAGTCTTTTATGTTTGTACTTATGTGCCAGGAAATAATGCCACTGCCGCTCGTAGCTTTCATCATAAAACCTACCAAAATCCAGGTACTCCCTGTCAATCTCGATGGAATTGGGAACACCCGCGGCGACAACAGAATCTAGATCGCGTTCATAGTCAGAAACGCCTATCGTATCCGGTGAAAATGAGTTGATGACTAGGATCTTCTTTCGTTCACCGCTGTCAGCGGCCGAAGTGCGGTCGGACGACACAAGGAACACCGCAGTGACAATTCCCAACAACAGGAGTACCCATCTGAAGGGCCGTAAGCCCAGACCGGCCTTCGAGACTCTCTGACCGGGAGCTCTTGTCACGGCCACTCGGTGTGTCCTGACAAAAAACCGAGATGGCATACCGGCAGGCAGGAAAACGCGATGGTCTACCATCACGAGTCAATATATTCCGACTGAATTTTTCCAGCACTGTCAATAATTACAGGTTCGTTGATCTCACTCTCTATAGTTCTGGAGTCATAGCGGTAAAGAGTGTTGAGGAAAAGGAGTTAGCCGCCATATCTGGCAGCCAGGACTTCAAAGCCGGCTTCGATCGTCGATTTTCGATTGAAAAAGATACGCTCTAGAATCAGCTTATAGACCTTACGTGCCCTGGTTTGACCATTGGAAGTATGGGAATACAACTGCTTGTGTAGCTGATCGAGAGACCTGATCCATGCAATAGGCACTATCAGGCGGCAGGATCATTCGAGTATTCTAAATCGCACCGAAATCACATACTTCGTCCTGGCAAGGGAGCAATACGTCACGCCCCACTCATCCCTTCCTTCGACTCAGAACTGTCAATTTTAGCAGTGTCGCCATAAGTTGACCCTGTCTAATATGCACATGTGACAGTCGCAAAGCGTTCGCCCCAGTAGGCACATGGTCATGGGGTGCCCCAACCCTCAAGATTTCTGTCATGGTCGCCCGTCGAACAATGAAAGTTAGACGGGAGGAATGAAACAAATGAGGAAAATGAGTTTGATGTCAGCCGCCGTAGTTATCACTGGCCTGGTCCTGCTGATGAATTTCTACAGCAGTGCCCAAGACAAACCGAAGCGCGAGGAATTTCAGGCCCAGGCTTTTGGCGAGGGAACACAACTTGGACAAACTTTTAACGTCACGGTGATCATTGACGACTATTCGCCTCCGGAAGATCGGCAGGCCTTGATCGGAGTATTCGAACGAGCCGGCCAGAAAGGGCTTGTCAACGCATTGGGGAAGATGCGAGCAAAGGGACACATCGCGATCACTGGAACGTTGGGTTACGACGTCAGCTACATTCAGAGTTTTCCAAACGCGGGTGGCCGCAAGATCCGGCTGGTCACCAATCGCCCTATCCGAGTTGGCGAGGCCTGGGAAGACGGCCCCTCGATGGACTACAACCTATCTGTGCTCGAACTCAATATCAGCGATGCGAAAAATAAGAGTGCTGGCACTTTGATCCCAGCATGCCAGTTCACGATCAACAAGGACAAGGAATTGGATGTCGAAGCCTATCAGAATCCTTGGCGGCTTGTTGACGTCATTGATTGGAAATAAGTCGCTCTCACAGCTCTCCTGAAACCGGCGCGTTCTCGCCCACGGCTTGATGAAGGCGACTAACGTAAAGCGCCCCTGTCGCACCCTAGGGCTACGAATGTATATGTCAACCACCTATCGTAGTTCCATGATCAGTTACCAATACCGATCAGATCATTGAAATCGCCGCAACCCTGCCGCACCGCGGCTCTTGGGCGTTCGGTTAGTCATTCACAAGAATGGTTGATCGGACTCTGCGATATGGCTTGTGGTTGGCGCGAAATATAACAGCAGAATGTTACGGGAATGCAATCCCTAAGATTGTCTCGAAACTCCCGAGCGAGTCCATTGTCACATCACAACAAATCGGGCAGACTGCCAAATCAATGATCTCCAAGGAATAAATGGAAATGAGTGCCGCGCATCGTTGACAACGCCACAGTGTGGGTCTCGGTTCCGGAGCGCTTCTTGTAAGTTCTATTCTCCTTTTTGGCATAAATGTACCCTCAGCGTCTACATCCAAGCGCTCCTCATCACAGGAATTTGTCGTTCCCCGTTCACAACTAGAAGGAATTCGATCCAATCCTAACAGTCCCACTACTGCTCGACTGGTTCTTGAACAGATCCCGCAATGCGCAGTCGTTCTGGACGGACCGATGTTCCGGCACCCGAATGCTTTATGGCCAGAACCGGCGTGCAGGAATCCTATGCAAAAGCAAATGGCCAACTATTGATTGCTTCATTTCGCGTTGTTCCTCTCATGAAATTTGGCGCTGTACGTCATTGCTCGAGTTTCGAGCAGTTCTGCTTCGGCTTTTCGGTTCGTTTTCGAAAGCAATGAGGCATAAGTGCTTAACGTTGCAACCAGAGACGAGTAGTCGGGCAAAGAAGTTTTTTCAAGAATCTCGAGTGCATGTTGGCAGGACGATTCCGCCTCATCGAACATGCTGCGAGTCACATACAGAGCAGCAAGTGTTGCGTATACTTTTGCCACCTCGGGATGGTCCGGTCCCAGACTCATTTGCATACTCGCTAGCGATTTTTCGATAAGCGGCTCAGCCTCGACAATCTTGCCTTCGTCATAGTACAAGACGCCCAAGTTGAGTAACGCTCGCGCCGAGTTCGGGTGTTCTGGTCCAACCGTCTTCTCCCAGATTTCCAGTGCACGCTGGTAAGACTGCTCTGCTTTCGCGTAGTTACGTCGCTTCCTATAGAAGCTGCCTAAATTGTTAAGGCTTTCGGCAACCGACGGGTGGTCTAGACCGAGCGACGCTTCACGAATCGTCAAAGCACGCCGGTAGAGCGGCTCGGCCTTTGAGTATTTACCTTCCAAAAAGTAAAGCACGGCCAGGCAATTCAGGCTTGCGGCCACTTCTGGATGCATGGGTCCGAGCGACTTCTCCTGGATCGCCACAGCACGCTTAAAGACCGGCTCGGCCTTTGCATACTTTCCTTCTGACTCATAAAGGTTCGCCCAGTTGCCGAGAACGACCGCCATTTGAGGATTCTCAGATCCGAGCAATTTCTCCCGGATCGCCACGGCACGCTGGTAGAAGGGCTCAGCCTCTGCATACCTGCCTTCTTCCCGATAGACCGACGCCAGGTTGTTGAGGCTCGTGGCCACATCGAGATTTTCCGGCCCGAGCGTCTTCTCCTGGATCGTCAGCGCATTTTGAAAGAGTACCTCGGCCTCTGAATATTTGGCTTCGACAAAGTAGAGCGTCCCGAAGTTACTCAGGAGGGAGGCCCCGTGCGTATCCTCCGGTTCACGGACTTTCTCCCGAATTTCTAGCGCCCTTTTGTAGAGTGACTCGGCCTCAGAATATCTGCCTTCGTCAGTATAGAGCACCCCCAAGTTACTTAGGATGGAGGCCACTTCCGTGTCCTCCGTTCCAGAGAATTCCTTGCGAATTGATAGCGCGCGTTGATATAACGGTTCGGCGGCTGAGTACTTACCTTGTCCGACGTAAAGCCCCGCAAGGTTATTGAGTGCGGTGATGAGGCGCGGATCGCCCTCGCCGAATTGTTCAGCCCGGCCAAGTGCGGCGAGAAAATAATTCTGCGCTTCGATATAGCGCCCTTCCTTATAGGCTTGATAGCCCGCTCTGTTGTCACTTTCCCAAGAGGGCAGTTGGCCGGAAGCGGTGGTGCCCCAGGAAGCGATGAGTAGTGCAGTTACTGAAAGGTGAATATGGAAGCTCATCCCATTGCCCTCCAAACGGTGTCCTCGTCAGTGAAGGACCAGAGTAGCCTGTTCTTGGAGGCCTATTGAGTTTCCCAACGGCTATGTCTGGCCGGTCTTGCTGACACCAAGGCAACATAGGCTTTGCCGAAACCTTCGGGAACTGTCAAAAGTGGCAGTTCTGGCGGAAAACACATTCAGAAAGTGCCGATACGGCTAGCTTAAGAGTGATGATTGTCAGTGCATGTCGGGATAACCCATGGCAATTCGGGGTGTCCCGATCAGTAGCGTAGCAGAACGCGGCGTCTGGTTTAATCGCTGCGCACCTTTGAGAGATAGGAATTGCAACTGCAAAATGGCGTTGCTCTATTAGACCGATAACCTCATCTGATATCATCCTGAGGACCTCTGTGGAGGTCTAGGTGATTTCATCGAGAGTTTTAATGGGAAGTTCCGGGACGAATGCTTGAACCAGAACTGGTTCGTGAGCCTGGGGGAGACGCGGAGGATTATCGAAGCGTGGCGGGGGGATTACAATACCGTACGGCCGCACCGCAGCCTGGGGTATCGAACCCCAGTGGAATTCGCGGCGGAAATCGGCGGGGAAAAAGGCTGTGGAAAAGACACTATCTCTCACACGCAGACGGTCATTTGGGCTTGCCTAACCGGACATTGACTCCAATAATTGGGCCGTACACATTTATTCCAAAATCCTCAATCCTTGGTTGGGACAAAAAAGCATTTGATACATGCATGTAAGTCACACCGGCCGAAATGCCGTAGCGAGGATTGAAATTATATCGCACTCCGCTGCCTACCATAATAGTAAACGTGAAGTCTTGTCCTTGCGCATATAGCACGCCTTTGGGTCCCTTAGCGTCTATCAACCCGAGGCCACCACGTATTTCAAAGTAGGGCACTATCCTCCAGTTAGGCTGGACAAAATTACGCCGCACACCGACGTCGAAAGCCGCGTAGCGTGTTTCGGGCCCTCTCGGAATCACAGTGAAGGTTGGGCTGAACGTAAGATCCGTATTGCCACGTAGAATCCAAGGGCCTCTTACGTCACCCATGTGCCATCTGAGGGAAGGAAAGATGGGTACCAGCGTGTAATCAAGCGGAACTCGCGCATACGCATCGCCTACGAGAAAGTCGAAAACAAAAGGAATATTTATTGGAAGCCATCCCGTTTCCAAGGAGAATTCGAGCTTGTTCCTGTAATAGATCTTTCTATTGAAATCAACTGGTTTAGAGTCCCGTATAGGTTCATTCGTAGGTTGGCTATCTGAATTTTGGCCGATGGATACCGCAGGTTGAGTGAGATATACCAAAGTCAGAGTAAACAACATCAGGTTTCGTCTGCTCATTTTTATGCCTACCTAAGACGTAAGAACTATGAATAGCAGTTCTTGCGAATGTTAGGCGGATTGCCCCCCTCCTCCGGCAGGTACAACACCTTTCATTCGACCTTGCCACGTAAACCTTATATTCACGCATGTCAACTATTTGGAAATACCCGCAAGTGATGGGAAATCACCCGCAAGGTACTAGCATCGAGGCTTCGGTTCGCAATCGTTCCACTTTGAAGCGATGTGCAGCCAACTGAACCATTTGTGATCTTGCAAAATACCACGGCGAATCCTGGTAGAGCAGGAAGCCGTTAAAAATCAGACATTTGTCTTGTGCAGCGTGGGAATTGAAGGGAAGCAGGCGAGGGGCCTGATCCTTGGCCATTAGACAGGAGCTCCCGCAGTTTCGCATACGACAGAGAGAGGAAATCCGGCACTACAAGGTCTGCGCCGGCCTCAAGCAAAAGAGAGGCGCGGTCAAGATGAGCAATTCCTATACATCTCATTCCAGCTGATGTCGCCGCTTTGACGCCTGAAACAGCATCTTCGAATGCTATCAACTCGAAAGGCTCCACACCCGAATCTTGAGCGGCCCTCAGAAACAGAGCCGGGTCTGGCTTACCATGCGCAACTTTGTCTCCTGTGATGACGACTCGAAAACGCCTTCTCAAGTCAAGTTGTCGCAGGAGAAATTCAAGTCGCCCCTTGCTTCCCGAACTCGCGATGCTTAAAATCAGCTGTGCGGCCTCCAGGTCATCTAGAAAACTCAGTAAACCGTCAATCAGCCGTACATCTGTTGCTTCGTTTCGAAAAATCTGTTCCTTTCGATGCCCGTATTCGACTAGCTGGTCATCGGACAACTCACCCAGAAAGTGCCGTAGAATATCGTCGCGTCTTCTTCCGTCTAACACGAATTGTAACTGCTCTTCGGAAACCGCTCTGCCCATCGATTCAAGGAACTTCTTCCACGCGCGTATGTGCGCCGGATGGCTATCTACGAGCACTCCGTCAAAGTCGAAGACGACACCTTTGAACACGAAGTTCACCTTGTTGTTTGACGTTGGGAAAGTCCGGGCCAGGTCATCTGAGCTGCTTGGTACGTCTCTAGCGTTCCAATATCAATCAGAAAATCCGAGATTCGATATGCCGCCATTCGGCCGACAATTTGAGGCAGGACGTGAAATCCAAGATCGACCGGACTCGTGTCGGGAATTACATCCAAAAGATCGGGGGTCGCCAACATCAATCCGGAGAACACTAAATTGCCCACTGGAGCTTGGGGCTTTTCGACGAAGTCACGGACCACGCCATTGTCATCCACCTGAACAACGCCACATCGCGATGGGTCCGGCACTTCGTAGACACCTATCGTGGCGATCTGGCCTCGGCTGTCATGAAAAACTAGCATTTGGTTTAGATTGGCCGTGGTGAGGACATCCGCATAGAAAATCCAAAAGGACCTCTCCTTCGTAACCCAGTCTCGGTTGGCACGAATCGTCCCTGCGCTTCCAAGGAGCGCCGTCTCCTCGGATAGGCGCACTTTCAGGCCATCTTTGTGTTCCTCGATGAACTTGGATACGGCATCGCCGTGAGCATGAACATTGATCAGGACCTCATCTATGCCGTAGTGGCGGCACAGGACGAACCAGATCTGCAACATGGGTATGCCTTGAACCGGCAGAAGACACTTCGGCGTGCTGTTGGTCAATGGCCGCAGTCGAGTCCCGAGACCTCCTGCCAGGAGAAAGGCTTTCATTCGAAAGCCTCTATCCGCGAGGATATCCAATTACATTTCATGAGACCCTTCCCGCTGATACATGTCATTTGCGAACTGCCTTGTTCGCAACCGGAGCGAATGTCCAGCGCATGCCACCGTTCTCATCGCCGTCGATGAACGGATCATCTGCTACGACCTGAGCGCCCTGGAAGTCAAAATCAAATCCCATTTCCCGGGCGCCCAGCGCCACCAGGTCCTTCCGGACGTCTTCGTGGTGCTGCTGCTGGCAAAACAGAAGAAGGAATCCACCTCCTCCCGCTCCGGTGATCTTGCCTCCCAACGCGCCGTTTCGAAGTGCCGATTCGTACATCTCATTGATATGGGCATTGGAAACCTTCGTGGAAAGCCGCTTCTTGATTTCCCAACCTTTGTGAAGCAAAAGACCAAATTCGCTTAACTCTCCGGCGATGAGCGCTGCCTTCATCGGCTCAACTAGCTTGCGAATTTCGTGCAAGTAATCGACCGTACCACTGTCGGTCCTGCGAGTGGACTGTTCTTGCTCCTCAAGAATCGTCCAGGAGTTATGCGACGCGCCGGTGAAAAATAGCAGTAAGCTCGACTGCAGCTCCTGAACGAGCGCTGGCTCCATGTTCAGCGGATCGACATGCGTTGTTCCGTCCTGGTGGAAGGAAATGAAATTCAACCCACCAAACGCTGAGGCGTATTCGTCTTGTTTGCCCACAGGACGGCCCAGAACGTTGCGGGCAATGTGGAAAGCCCGCTCGGCGACCTCATATTTCGAGAGAGAGATATGGCTGTATGTTGCTAGCATCTTCGTCAGATTGACGCAAACACTAGCGGAAGAACCGAGCCCTGTTCCCGGTGGAATCTCTGAAGCAAGAAAAAGGTTCACAGAGACATCGCACCCAAACTCTTTGATTACTGCCAGAGGAATTTCCAGAGCACTACCGCGAATATCCATTCGCGCAATGTCTTGCCACGTTTCGACCGTACGAAGATCAGCTGAAATAATTTGTATTTTACCGTCGCCCCTCTTCGCAAGCACTGTGTAGAAATGTTTGTTGATTGCCGCGCTGATCACAGCTCCGCCAAATCGTTCGTAATACGATGGAAGGTCTGTTCCACCCCCTCCGAAGCTGATTCGCACAGGGCTACGGACGATTAGCATCGGCAACCTCCGTGGTTGCGAACTCTTTCGCCACGCCGCGAAACTTAGATGCCTGAGTTGGAACAGGCTCTCGGTTCAATCCTCGTATCAGCAACGTCCACACTGTCTGCAAGATAAGGCTGAGGTCCAAAAACGGAGACCAGTTGACAATGTATTGCAAATCGAAACGGGCCTTGTCCTCCGAGGAATGCTGTTCCCGAATTCCATGTACTTGCGCAAGGCCGGTAACGCCGGCTCGAACATTCAGCCGCTGTCGCTGCCAATCTGAATAGTTTTTGACCCTCTCGGGTGACTCAGGCCGAGGGCCGACCAAAGACATATCCCCCCGCAACACGTTCCATAGTTGTGGCAGTTCCGTCAGGCCCCATCTTACGAAGAGGCTTTCGTAGCGCTCTGGATTTGTTGTGTGGCGTTCGACGTTTAACCGCCACATCCGAAAAGGAATCCCATTCTTCCCGCACCGCAGCTCAGTTCGGAATATCTTTCTTTTTCTCCTATAAACAACGAAAGCGGCAAACGTGAGCAATGGTGAAACTAACAGGAGGATTCCCAAACTCAATACCAAATCGAGTGCTCGTTTTACGCCGAAGCTGAATGCGTGATGGCGAGGCTCCTGCAAGGAGAGTAATGGAAGGCCGTCGATCTCTGTCAGCTCCGCTGTCGACAGGTATAGGTCGTACCATTGTGGAACCAAATAAACCTGGATGAACGCGTTGCGACAGCTGGCAATGAGCTTGCGAACTTCTGGGCGGTTTACAGGGTCCATGGCGACAATGAGTTTTTGCACGTTTTGGTCTATCAGCAGATCGAGAACTTGCAGAGTCTTAACAGATGAAAGATGCGACTCAGGTGAACTCCCGAATCCATTGGTTGCCTCCGATTCCCCTGGGAACAACAAACCGACGACTTGCAATGAGATTTCGGGGTGCGAAGCGATCTTGCTGACGAGCTCTCGAGCTATTGGCCCATTTCCTAAAACTACGCAGCGAGCGCACGCGCCATTCCTTAATTGTGATCCAACAAGAAAACGAACCACGCAGCGCACTCCAACTAACCCAAGGACGAAGAAGATCGCGAAGTAAAGAAGTACAAGCCGCGAATAGAAATTCTTAGTGATAAATGCAAACGCCAGCAAAACGATCATCATGAGCGAGACGGCCACGATGGCCTTGGAGAAAATGGCCGGAAAGTGCCACCCGCCTTTGAAGCCGTCGAGACTCATCTCGAAGTAAAGAAAGGTCCATGCAGGGACCGCAGCAAATATCACGAGAGAGTACGTCTGAAAGGGACCGACGAAATCGACCGTATCTTTCGTGCCGGCGTACCGCAGCGCAAAAGCGGCTCCTAAGGCTCCAAGCACGCACACCAAATCGGCTGCCAATATCCAATAGCGAAGTTTTCGCATTTTTATGTGTATTCGAAGTTTTTCAGGGCTCTTCTATAATGGATTCAGAAGGGCAGGAGGGCATCGACGAGATGCTCTCTAAGCTTGTTTCTGCGAATTTTACATGGAACGGCGAGGCTCCGATTTGAAAGATCTGGTTATCAGAGTGAGTTTTCGCAAGCGTCTTCCGGGCATCAGATTCTGGCAATCTTCCTATGTGATTTCACTTCTGGTTGTCATGAACACGACGCCGCAAGCGTACGACGGGACATTCGCGCTGATACAATCCGGAAAATAGCGTGTGCCATCGCGAGGTGCAAGTCTTCGATGATTTGCATGTTGTCGGAGGGGACGACAAGGCAGATATCGCACAGGGACTTCATTTCCCCACCTTGGAAACCAGAGATGCCGATGGTTCTCGCGCCCGCCTTTCGGGCCACTTGAAGCGCCTTTAGGACATTCTTCGAATTCCCGCTGCCGCTGATGGCAAACGCGACATCCTGCGGTTGGACGAAATTCCGCAATTGCTCTGAAAATATATCTTCATAACTGGAGTCGTTCGCCCACGCAGTCATGGTTGGAATGTTGTCCGTCAGGGCGAGCACTCGGAATCTCTTCCCTCCGTTGCAATACGCCGTGCCCTTCCCGAGATCGCACGCAAAATGAGAGGCCAGCGATGCGCTTCCTCCGTTTCCAAACAAATACACCATCCGCCCCGATTGATTGGCCTTCATCATTTCATCGGCGATCTGGTTGATGGTCCCATGAGGAAGCTCGAGCAAGACTCGTTGAAGCTCCTCGAAATACTGTCTTGCATCCGAAATTTCAGTTCCGTCATTCATGCAGTGACCTCTGGAAATTGAACATCACGTGCAGATCGCTTTTTCGACTGGCTCGAGAAAATTGAGTCTGGCAGTACCCCGACGCCATGCCGTTGTGAGACGATCTCCGCAGTCCCTCGATCAAACGCCAATGCCGGTCCAGCGGGTAGATCCGGAATCATTCACGTCAACAAAGTTTTTATTGGATTGCGTCTTTTTGGCGTGTCACACCCAGTTAGCCTACGGTGACGCGAGCCGCAGGAAGCGCAGGATCAGAGCGCTCTCGAATCGACCGCTTTGCTGATTGGCCCGTT
>Ga0137409_10006289_pt1 | contig 12333 bp, 13 predicted proteins | sample CZODoug1_16funga_FD_122059 | JGI IMG/M metagenome (GOLD analysis project Ga0137409, IMG submission 122059) | Vadose zone soil fungal communities from Angelo Coast Range Reserve, California, USA - CZODoug1_16fungal (Hybrid Assembly) | ecosystem: Environmental > Terrestrial > Soil > Vadose zone... | reverse complement strand
CGGCACTTCCTCGGGCTCGACCAGCCGATGATCGTGCAGTACGGACGGTTCCTCGACCGGCTGGTCGTCCAGCAGTCGCTCGGCCGCTCGTTCACCAACCGCCAGGACGTGACGCAGGAGGTGCTGCGCGCGGCGCCCGTCACCATCGCCAAGGGGTGCTCGCGCAGGGCGGGTTCCGCGCGCTCGGCCGCCGCCGCGACGAAGGCGTCGACCCAGACACACGCGACACGGGTCACAGGTCGGGCCCGCGCTACGCCGTCCACCACTGCTGCTCCTGCATCGCACCCGGCGGCGCCCCAACGACCGCCGAGGGGGAGGCACCTTGGTTGCGGAGTACTTGAACCCGCGTGCTCATCCCGGCCAGCCGCGTCGGAGCGCGGCGTGAGCCCGCCCACGCCAGAGCGTCGCGCCGAGTGCGTACGGCCAGCGTCGCGCCCGCTCCCGCGACTCGCCGTCGGCCAACGAGCAGCAGCGCCACCCCCGCCCGGCGTGCGGCCTGGCGCAGGCGAAAGGCCGCGCCGAGCGAGACCCGAGGCGGCGTCTCGCCGGCGTCGAGGGCCACGAGGGCCCAGCCGGGACAGCGCGCGAGCAGATCCGTCGCGGCCAGCGCGGCCTCGCGACGCCCGCCGCAGCGTACCCACAGCAGATGTGCGAGCACGACGCCCGCGCGCGCGGCGGACGCGGGATCGAAGGCACCGTCGGCGTCCACGAGGGCAGCCATGCCTCCGGCCGCGGTGACGTCGCGCAGACACGCGGTCATCAGGCTCGTGCGGCCGGACGACAACTCACCGACGATTTCAGTGATCGTCCCCGCACGTACCCACGAAGTCGGCGTCATGATTCTAAGGCTAAACATGAGTTGAGTGCCTAGCAAGCCCATAGATATCGGGGCTCCTGGGGCGTGGACCCCCCATATCCTGGGCTCGAAGCCCATCGCCGGGACGTGTCGCAACGGCATTCCATGGCCTCACGCTTGCACCCTTTCCTCTCGGAAAAGAAAGCGGGAGAAGCTCATGGCCAAGCAGATCGGCTATGCCGTCGTGGGCGCAGGGCCGCTCGTCGAGCGCGCGCTCTTGCCGGCCTTCGGGCGAGCCGGCGGAGAGACGCGGCTCGCCGCAATCGTCTCGGCCGACCGTGCTCGCGCCCACGCGCTCGCGCAGGAGCATCGCGCGACGGGATATCACTACGACGAGTTCCGGCAGTGCCTGCAGCGTGAAGACGTCCAGGCCGTCTATCTCGCGCTGCCCAACTCGCTGCACTGCGACTATGCGGTCGAGGCCGCGCGCGCCGGCGCCCACGTGGTGTGCGAGCGGCCGATGGCGGTGATGGCGGACGAATGCCGTCGCATGCTCCGCACCGTCCAGACGAACCGCGTGAAGCTGATGATCGCCTACCACGTGCAAGCGCACCCCGCGTACCAGAAGCTCCTCGAGCTGGTGCGCGGCGGTACCATCGGCGCGCCGAAGACGTTCAGCAGCGACGCCACGATTCGCGTGCAGGATCCCGACGACGTCCGGCTGCAGCGCCGCCTCGGCGGCGGCACCGTCTACGACCTCGGCGTGCCCGCGATCTTCGTCGCGCGCACCGTGTTCGACGCCGAGCCGGCGCAGGTCATGGCGATGACCGCGCGGATGACGCGGCGCTACGGCGGGGACGTCGACGAGAGCACCGTCGCGCTCATCCGCTTCCCCGACGACCGCCTCGCGCACCTGCACACGTCGTTCGGCGAGGAGCCGACGTCGGTGCTCACCGTGTTCGGGGACGAGGGCTCGATTCGCCTCACGGGCGCCTACGAGGCGCACCGGTCCTCCGCGCTCGAGGTGGTCCGCGGCGGCACGCGCGAGGAGCTGACCTTCGAGCCGTCCGACCCGTTCGCGGTGGAGCTCGCCCACTTCTCGAATTCGATCCTGAAAGACGTCGCGCCCGACCCCTCCGGTATCGAGGGCCTGACCGACGTCCGGATCGTCGAAGCCATCTACCGTTCCGCGCGCGACGGCCGTCCGGTGACGTTGCCGAGAGTCGCGCGGCTCGAGGCGTCACCGGCTGAGCACGACTTGCGCAAGCCGGTCGCCAACCGGCGCCAGGCCAGTTGAGGCCGGCGCGGGCAACCTACAACACCCACAGCAGCAGGAGGCAAGAACGATGAAGACCTTTACGGGCGCATTGGCGCTGGGCGTCGCCTTCGCACTGGCGACGGCTCCGGCGCTCGCGCAGGGGCCGGGTAGCACCAGCGGCGACAGCAAGGGCAGTTCGCCCTCGGCGACCGGCAGCGACACGAAGACCGACCAGGCGCCGGCGACGAGCGGCTCGACGAGCGGCTCCGTCAGCGGCAGCGGCTCGGCCACGACCGACACGCAGGCCGGCGCAAGCAGCGATCAGAAGGCCACCTCGCCGTCGGCCAGTCCGAGCGACACGAAGGCGCAGGACGCGACGAAGTCGTCGGATTCCATGAAGTCGGACACGAAGTCGTCGTACGACACGAAGGGGTCCGACAGCATGAAGTCCTCCGATAACGTCTCCGGCGCCAAGGGCCGCCGCGCCGGGACCGGCGCGGCTGCTGGCGCGATGTCCGCCAATGCCGACCAGGTGCGGGCGGTCCAGCAGGCGCTCAAGGACCAGGGGCATGATCCGGGCGAGATCGACGGCAAAATGGGGCCCAAGACCCAGGCTGCGCTGCGTGACTACCAGCAGAAGCAGGGTCTGAAGGCGACCGGCCAGCTCGACGCCGAGACCTCGGCCAAGCTGGGCGTGGAGTCCAAGACCTCGGCGGCGCCATCGACCAGCAGCCCGGCGGCCTCGCCGAGCACCAGCGCGCCGTCGCCCAGCGCGCCGTCCTCGTCGGACTCCGGGGCGAAGTCGGACACCAAGGCGAGCACGGGCATGAAGTCGGACAGCAAGACCGACACGTCCGCGAAGCCGTCGACCGACACGAAGCAGCCGAAGTAACCAGCACGACCGACGCGTTGTGGAGGAGCGCCCCGGGCAACCCCGGGGCGCTTCGCTGTTTAGAGGCGCTCCCCGGTAGGGAGGCGCCCCGGGTTCCCCGGGGTGCCCCGAACATTTGGGGGTCTGGGGGCCATCTCGGGGCCCCCAGTATTAGGAGTGGCCAGGCTCAGAGGGGCGCCCCGGGTTCCCCGCGGTGCCCCGAACATTTGGGGGTCTGGGGGCCATCTCGGGGCCCCCAGCATTACAGACGGCCGCGAGAGCGGCGAGGACGGCGCCCGGCGAGGCCTCAACCGGCAGCGGGACGCTCGTGTCCTCAAGGCCGCAGCCGTCGAGCGTGACGCCGATCGCGCGGACGGCGCCCTCCGCGCGGCGGAAGTTACGCGAGAGGGCGCCGTCGAGCGTGAGGCGGCCTTCGGGACCGAGGCCGGCGCGCGCGGTCAGCACGAAGCCCGCGCGCGGGCCGGTCTCGGCGGCGGACTGCAGGCCGAGCGTGAGCCCGCGCAGCGTGATCGGGCGCTCGGCCCCGGGCAGGCGCATCGTGCCGTCCACGATGCGTAACCGTCGCAGCATGACATCGGGCCCGGCCAACCACTCCACGAGCGAGGTGATCGCTGCGGGCGTCCCCCGATCGAGCGTCAGCACCGGCCGTTGCAGCTCGAGGCGCGAGATGCGTCCGACGCCCGCGGCGAGGTCCCAGCGATCCACCGCGAGCACGAGTGCGGCCGCCGTCAGCGGCGCGCTGCGCGGCTCGGCGAAGCGCGCCACGAGCCGCTCGATCCGCACCTGACCCGAGGCGAGCACGCGCGAGCCCGCGAACACGAGCGTCGCGTCGACGTCGGCGCGGCCCTCCGCAAGCCGCACGCCCGCGGCGCCGAGCGCCCGCGGGAAATCCTCGAGAAAGGCCGCGGCGTCGAGCCGGTCGGCGCGAACGCGCAGCGCGTAGGCCCGGCGACCGACCGGCTGCCCGGTGATCCACACGTTGGTGCCGTAGAGCGCCGTCTGCACCGCGAAGGCGGCGTCGCCGTCGCCGAACGCGGCGAGGCGATCCAGGCGTGCGGTCAGGTCGCGCGCCACCAGCGCGCGGCCGCCGGGCTCCTCGAGGACGAGCGCGCCATGACTGACGACGATCCCGTCGATGATCACCGGTGGCCCGGCCGGCCCCGCCGCGCCGAGGCCGATCAGGGTCAACGCCGGCGCCTGGGCGACCACGAGCCGTGGCGCGACGACGCGCACGCGCTGCAGCGTGAGCGGCGCGGCTCCGAGCAGCTCACGGAGCGGCGCCGTGGCCTCGACCTCGTCCGCGCGGAAGATCTCCCGGCCTGCCTCGTCGCGCGCGCTGACGGCGCGCAGGGTGAGCCGGCCGCTGAACGGATTGTAGTGGATGCCGGCCACGGCGAGGCCACCGGGCGCCAGCGCGGCCAGGCGCGCCTCGAGCAGCAGCGGCAGCGCGCCGGCGCCGCCCACGAGCGCGGCCGCGAACGCGACGGCCGCGACGAGCGCTTTCACGCGGCCCGCCGCGTGGCGTCGGCGCGGCGATGGTCGCGGGCCGCGAGCACGTTCTGAAGATCGCGGTCGCTGACGACGCCGACGAGCGCGTGGCCGTCGACAACGGCGACGCGGCCGCCGCGGCTCTTGCCGAGCGTGAGGAAGGCCTGCCACGCCGTGTCGCGCGGACGCACGACCTGCTCGTTCCTCAGTGCCGCGCCCGCCTCCGCGAGCGGCACGATGAGATCGGCGGCCAGCGGCGCACGCGTCATGACGTCCTCGACGCGCAGCGGCTCGAGTCGCGCGCGCACGCGCATCAGCTCCCAGGACGAGCGCGCGGCCTGGTGCAGGAAGAGACCGACGAGCACCAACCACAGGCCGCCCACGAGATCGCCGGCCGTCGCGCGCAAGGCGCCGAGCGCCACCAGCGCGAGAGCGACCACGGCGCCGCAGCGGCTTGCGATCCTTGTGGCCACGCTCAGCCGCCCGGTCCACCACCAGAGCGTGGCGCGCAGCACGCGGCCGCCGTCGAGCGGAAAGCCGGGCACCAGATTGAAGATGCCGACCACGAGGTTGATGGCGACGAGATAGCCGGCCACCGCGTGGAATGCAGCCGGGCCGTCGATCAACCGGTCGGCGACCAGGCAGAGCCCGGCGATCGCGAAGCTGGTCAGCGGCCCGACGAGGGCGATCAGCAGCTCGGCCCGCGGCGTGGGCGGCTCGGCATCGAGCTGCGAGACGCCGCCGAAGACGTGCAGCGTGATGCCGCCCACCGGTACGCCCTGGTCCAGCGCGGCCAGCGCGTGGGACAGCTCGTGCAGGAAGTAGCCAGACGCGAGACTCCAGGTGACGAGACCGAAGATCAGCAGCCAGCCGGCGTCGATGCGGACCGGGATGCCCCGGATCCGAAACAGCTCGATCACCGACGAACCCGGGCCAACTCCAGCGTGCCGTCTCCGGGCGTCGGGCTCCGTGTCCCAACACCCCGGACGACGCCGATCAGGCGCGAAGCCGAGGCGGCGGCCAATCGGAGCGTTCCCCCGCCGGGCAGCGCGAACCGGGCGCCGTCCGGCTCAAGACGTCCCGTCAGGCGCGTCGCACGCTTGGCGCGGCCGGTGCCGGTCGCAAAAACGGCGACCAGTCGGCCCTCCTTGGACGGCGCGCTGACGATCGCATCGACGGGGACGGGCTTGTCCGCCCCCGGGGTCTCCCAGGTTCCCCGCCAGACGCCGACGACGGGGTCGGCCGTCGCGGCCGAGGCCACCGAGGCCGACGGCGAGCCTGTATTGCCGCCGCCGAGGGCCAGGAGCAGCAGGAGCATTCCTTCCAACATGGCAGTATCCTGAGAGCAGCCGAGCAAACGATGCGCCACCGATCGCTCCCGCACGTGTTGCCGATCCTGCTCGTCGTCCTCCTGGCCCCCGCGTGTGCCCGCGTGCATCCGCACATGGCGATGCCGAATCTGGCCCTCGGGGAGCCGTCGTTTTTTCCGACCCTTGAGGCCTACGCCTCGGCGCCGATCGTGGGAGGTAACCGGGCCGACCTGCTGCTGAACGGCGAGCAGATTTTTCCTGCCATGCTGGAAGCGATCCGTGGCGCGCAACGTACGATCACCTATGCGCAATACTTTTACGAGGACGGTCCCATCGCCCGTGACCTGGCCGAGAGCATGGCCGAGCGGTGCCGCGCGGGCCTTGGCGTGAACGTTCTGCTCGACGCCTTCGGGGCGCTGAGCATGCCCAAGGAGTACGCCGACACCATGTCGCGCTCGGGCTGCCACGTGGCGTGGTTCCGCCCGCTGACGCAGTACATCTTTCGCCGGTATTCCAACCGCAACCACCGGCGGATCCTGGTGGTCGACGGCCGCGTCGGCTTCACGGGCGGCTCGGGCGTGAGCCGCAAGTGGATGGGCAACGGGCGCATCGAGCATCACTGGCGCGATACCGACGTCCGCATCCAGGGCCCGGCCGTCGAATACCTCCAGGCCGCCTTCGTGGAGAACTGGCTGGAGGCGACCGGCGTCGTGCTCGGCGGCGAGCCGTACTTTCCGCGGCCGATCGAGCCGGGCGGCGAGGTCTACGCGCAGGTCGTCAAGAGCTCGCCCGCGGCGGGCAGTTTCGCGATGTACACGACGTTCCTGCTCGCGGTGAACTCCGCGCAGCGCTCGATCCACATCACCAACCCGTACTTCGTGATCGACGCGCGGATGCGCGACGCGCTGGTCGCGGCGCGACGGCGCAACGTGCGCGTGCTCGTGCTGGTGCCCGGCGCCATCGACCACAACATCGTGCGCCAGGCGAGCCGGAGGCAGTTCGGCGATCTGCTGAAGGCGGGCGTCGAGATCTACGAGTACCTGCCGGCCCTGCTGCACAGCAAGACGATGGTCATCGACGGCGTATGGGCGACAGTCGGCAGCACCAACCTCGACAATCGTTCCTTCGCGGTGAACGACGAATTGAACGTCATCGTCTACAATCGCGAGGTCGCCCAGCGGCTGGAGAACGCATTCGGCGACGACCTCGCCCACTCGCGCCGGGTGACGTTTCAGGCGTGGAAGAGCCGCGGCCTGACGGCGCGGCTGCTCGAGACGCTGGCGCTGCCGATCCGCGACCTTCTGTAAATGGGGGGCCCCGATATGGCCCCCCATACCCCCCAGCGCTCGAAGCGCCCCGGGGAACCCGGGGCGCTTCTCGATGACCCAGCAACCGGCTCGGCCCGAAAACCCGATCCCCCAGCGCTCGAAGCGCCCCGGGGAACCCGGGGCGCTTCTCGATGATGCGGCAACCGGCTCCCCCCCCCGAAGACGCGGCGCGCGAACGGCTTGCGACTAGATTCTCGTACGACCCGGCAGCACCAAGCGATAAATGCCGAGGACGATGACTGCGCCGACGACGGCCATGATGAAGCCGGCCGCCTCACCCTCGCGGTACAGACCCAGGACGCGACCGAGCCAGCCACCGAGCATCGCGCCTACGATGCCGAGCACGATCGTCAGGATGATCCCACCCGGGTCGTTGCCCGGCATGATCAGCTTGGCGACGAGCCCGACCACGAGGCCGAACACGATCCACAGCAGAAGGTCCATCAGTGAACTCCTTTCGCCGGCGCCCGAGGAACGGCACGCCTCACACGATGGACGTGGCTGCACGCCCGATGCCACGATGTCTCGATTCGGACGCCGCTTGTGCGGCCGTCGCCGCGCGATTGTAGAACTTACTCGTCGTCGCGACGCCGCCACGCCTCGACGACACGCGTGGCGCTCACCGCGGTGAGACCGATCAGCGGAAAGGTCAGCAGGCTGGGCAGGAGGCGTTCGTCGGACGGAAGCGTCACGGCGGCCTTGAAGGCTTCGACTCCAAGCAGATTTGAGACGACAAAGAACACAGTCCAGAGGGCGAGGCGCATGCGGAAGTTCCCCTTCGTAAAATTTCTGGCCGGAGCGAACTTTGCCACTCTACGGCATTGTTCTTCCTCCGCCAAGCGCGAATTGGAAATTGGCATGGCCTTCGCTTTGGACGGAGGAGCATGAGCCTCTGCGCATCGTGCGGTCTGCAGCTCTCGGGAGACGCGGGCCTCTGCCCGCATCATCACTGCGTCTACGGCGATGACTGGGCGGTCGCGAACAAGATCATGTGTGACTTCTTCCATCGGAAGAAGATTCCGCCGCGTCTGACGCAGCCCGAGCGCGACGACGACTTCTGGGCCCACACCGGCGAAGCGGCGTAGGCCGGCGCGTCAGATCGCCGCGACGGTCGGCGTCTCCGGCGCGCGCACCGGCGTCGTATCGCCCGGCGCGTAGAAGGACGATTCTCCCAGCCCCTGCACGCAGTCGCGTGTGAACTCGATGAGGTGGTGACTCACCAGAGCCACGTGGATCAGCGGCTCGATCTTCCTGGCCTTCAGCGCGGGCCACGCCATGCGCCAGAAGGTGCGGCGGTAGGCGCCGAGCACCCCGACGTTCCACAGCAGCCGCGCGAGGATGCCCAGGCCCATCCGCACGTTGGCCCACGACGCGCGCTGGGGGTTGCTCGGATAGTCCTTTCGCCGGGCGTAGGTGTGCTCGACCTGGTAGGCGAAGCGCGCGTAGAGCGCGGCCGGGTCATAGGCGGCCGTGATGCACCGCCGCCACATGTCGATGACCGTCTCGTACGGCAGCCGGAAGGCGACGTTCGACTCGCGGCCCGCTTCGGGCACCAGCCGCGCCTCGGCCTCCAGCCGTCGCCAGAGCGGCGTCTTGGGCAGCGCGTAGAGCACGTTGATGGTCAGGAGCGGGATGCGGGAGTCGCGGATGAACTCGATGATGTGATCGGCCGTCTCGAGGGTGTCCGTGTCGAGGCCGAGAATGATCCCGGAGACGACCTCGAGCCCGTGGGCATTGATGCGCTGCACGGCCTCGAGGATCGGCATCCGGAGGTTCTGGTCCTTGGACATGAAGCGCAGCGCCTGCGGCTCCGGCGTCTCGATGCCGCAGAACACCGTGATGAAACCCGCCTCGCGCATCAGGGCCAGCGTGCGCTCGTTCTTGGCGATGTTGAGCGTCGCCTCGCAGGCGAAGCGCAGCGGGTACCGGTGGCGTTCCTGCCACGCCACGAGGTGCGGCAGCAGCTCCAGCGTCGCCTTCTGGTTGCCGATGAAGTTGTCGTCGACGAAGTAGACGGACGTGCAGCCGGCGGCGGCGATGAGATCCAGCTCGCGGCAGACCTGCTCGGGCGTCTTCAATCTCGGATTGCGCCCGTAGAGCGCCGGGATGTCGCAGAACTCGCACGAGTACGGGCAGCCGCTCGAGAACTGGATGTTGGCGATGAAGTACTCGCGCAGGCGGATCAGCTCGTACGCCGGCGTCGGGAACGCCGCCAGCGGCAGGCGCTCCACCGTCTCGTACCGGAGCTGGTGGCGCGGGCGCCCGCCGTGGTGATCGAGGTACTCGATCAGCCGGTCGGTGGCGTCGCCCAGCTCACCCAGGTGCAGGATGTCCGCATCGGGGTAGTACTCCGGGCAACCCGATACGGAGGGACCGCCGAGCACGACCGGCCGGCCGTGAGCGTGGGCGCGCGTGATCACGTCGTGGATGCGCGGCCGCTGCACGTGCATACCGGAGACGAAGACGGCATCGGCCCAACGAAAGTCGTCGCCGGTCGCCGGGTGCGAGTTCTCGTCGACGAAGCGGACCTCCCACGTCTCGGGCAGGTAGGCGGCCACCGCCAGCAGTCCCTGGGGCGGCATGAACGCGCGCACCCGCCCGCCAAAGAAGGGGTAGGCGTGCTGGAAGGTGCCGAACGATCGCGCGTAGACCGGATACACGCAGAGGATCCGGCGCCGCGCGGCCGGGGAATAGGGCGTGCGCATGGGACTCGATTTCGAGGATACCATTACGCCTCAGGGAGGACCGCCATGGAGCTCGCATCCGTTCGTGCCGTCGTCACCGGCGGCGCCTCGGGACTCGGCCGCGCCACCGCCGCACGGCTGGCCGGCGCCCGCGCGCGCGTCGCCATCCTCGACCGTCCGGCGTCGCCGGGCGCGGACGTCGCGAAGTCGCTCGGCGAGGGCGCCGTCTTCACCCCCGCTGACGTCACGAGCGCCGACGACGTGGCGGCGGCGCTGGACGCCGCCCGCGCGCGGCTCGGCGCCATCAACGTTCTCGTCAACTGTGCCGGCATCGGCACCGCCATGAAGACGCTGGGCAAGTCCGGCCCCGCCAAGCTCGAGGAGTTCACGCGTGTCATCAGCGTGAACCTGATCGGGACCTTCAACTGCATCCGCCTCGCGGCCGTGCACATGGCGCAGAACGCGCCGAGCGCCGACGGCGAGCGCGGCGTCGTGATCAACACGGCGTCGGTGGCGGCCTTCGACGGCCAGATCGGCCAGGCGGCCTACTCCGCCTCGAAGGGCGGCATCGTCGGGATGACGCTGCCCGTCGCCCGCGACCTGGCCGAGCTGGGTGTGCGCGTGATGACGATCGCCCCCGGCATCTTCGAGACGCCGCTGCTCGGCACGCTGCCCGAGCCGGTGCGCGCCTCGCTCGCCAAGCAGGTGCCGTTTCCGTCGCGGCTCGGCCAGCCCGACGAGTACGCCGCGCTCGCCTGCCACATCATCACCAACGTGATGCTGAACGGCGAGACGATCCGGCTCGACGGCGCCATCCGGATGGCGCCGCGCTGACGGCGGCCCCGCGGGCGATGAGGCGGGCACGACGCTCGACCACGGCGCACACCGGCTGGTCGGCGATCTCCGGCCGCATCCGCGTCGTTGACTACCGGCAGGAGCGCCGCCTGATCGTCCGCGGCGCCATCCTCTCGGCCTACCCGCTCGACGGCGACTGGTCGGCGATCGAGCGCGAGTACTGGTGGCAGGGCGTGGCGTCCGTGCGGTTTCCGCCCGAGCCGAGCGTGCTGCTGGTCGGCCTCGGCGGCGGCACGCAGGCCCACCTCGTCCACCGGCTCACGACCCCGCGCCTGGTCACGGCCATCGAGCGCGACCCGGTCATCCTCGACGTCGCGCGGCGCTGGTTCGGGCTCGCCGACCTCGGCCCGATGGAGTTCTACTGCGGCGACGCCGAGACGGTGGCGGCGGCGCTCCTGGATGCCGGCCGGCGCTTCGACTTCGTGATGGAGGACGCCGCCTACGCCGACCGCGACCGCTCGCGCCCCGTGGTGCAGGCGCTGGTGCCCCTGGTCACCGCCGACGGCACCCTCGTCGTCAACCGCCATCGCCGCGGTGACGCCGGCGCGCTCGTGCGGATGCTCCGTCGCCGCTTCGAGTCCGTGCGGACGCAGCGCGTGCGCCGAGAGGGCGAGAACGTCCTGATCTACGCGTCGCGCCGGCGTATCGATTCGTCGGAAGCGTCCCGCGTGGTTCCTACGTAACCAGGCCAGCACACGGCCACGGAACTCTCCGGTCTCGTCGACGCCCCCGGCGTGGGCCTGATCTAAGCCTCGTCCCCGTTTCGGGGGGAACCCCCGCCCGTTTCGGGTCCTGAATTTCCCCCACCCAGGGGTATACGAGGCGCTGCTGTCGCGTTCTGATACGTGCATCTCATTTGCCGCCTCGAAGCGGGCGACTCCCGAGGAGGAGTCTATGAGTTGCGCGGCGCCGCCTTTTCCCTGTCGGCGCAGTCACCAGCGCCGGCTATTCCTGCTTGTCGCCACAGCTTTATTTTTCTTGTCGACGTTTCCAGATCCCGCGCCGGCCCAGACGGTATCGTTCATCGCCCGGAGAGATTTAGCAGCCGGACGATCTCCCGACTCGGTGGCCGTGGGCGACTTCAATGGTGATGGCAGGCTGGATCTGGCGACGGCCAACTTTGATTCCAACGACGTCTCGGTGCTGCTGGGCAACGGCGATGGGAGCTTCCAGGCGGCGCTGACCGCAGCGGCGGGTCGTGGTCCCTCCGTCGTGGCCGTGGGCGACTTCAATGGCGACGGCAAGCTGGATCTGGCGGTGGCCAATTTTGATTCCAACGACATCTCGGTGCTGCTGGGCAACGGCGATGGGAGCTTCCAGGCCGCGCTGACCGCAGCGGCGGGCAGTGCTCCTGTTTCCGTGGCCGTGGGCGACTTCAATGGCGACGGCAAGCTGGACCTGGCGGTCGCCAACCGCGGTTCCAACGACGTCTCGGTGCTGCTGGGCAACGGCGATGGAACCTTCCAGGCGGCGTTGACCTTCGCGGGGCGCAGTGGTACCAGCTCCGTGGCCGTGGGCGACTTCAATGGCGACGGCAAGCTGGATCTGGTGGTGGCCAACCTTGTTGCTGGTGATTCCGCCAGCGTCTCGGTGCTGCTGGGCAACGGCGATGGAACCTTCCAGGCGGCACGGATCTCGAGCACGGGAGGCAGCCGTCCTGCTTCCGTGGCCGTAGGCGACTTCAATGGTGATGGCAAGCTGGATCTGGCAGTGGCCAACTCC
>Ga0137409_10004054_pt2 | contig 12333 bp, 8 predicted proteins | sample CZODoug1_16funga_FD_122059 | JGI IMG/M metagenome (GOLD analysis project Ga0137409, IMG submission 122059) | Vadose zone soil fungal communities from Angelo Coast Range Reserve, California, USA - CZODoug1_16fungal (Hybrid Assembly) | ecosystem: Environmental > Terrestrial > Soil > Vadose zone... | reverse complement strand
CGGCTGATGCAGCGCGGCGTCGCCGGCGTGATTACCGACGGCGGATTCCGCGATTCCGCCGAAATCGCCAAGCTCGGCTTTCCCGCCTATCATCACCGGCCGAGCGCGCCGACCAATCTCACGCTGCATCAGGCGATCGAGATCAACGGTCCGATCGGCTGCGGCGACGCGCCGGTATTTCCCGGCGATGTCATTCTCGGCGACGGCGACGGCGTGATCGTGATCCCGGCGCATCTCGCCGACGAGATCGCCAACGAGGCGTTCGAGATGACGGCGTTCGAGGATTTTGTCACCGAAGAAGTCCGCAACGGCCGCTCGATCCTAGGGCTTTATCCTGCGACCGATGAGCAGACATTGACCGATTTCGCGGCGTGGCGGAAAAAGACCGGGCGGTAGCGTTCCCCGGACGCAGCGCAGCGTGAAACGGTGCGCTGCAGAGCCGGGGTCCATGGCTGTACGACGCAAGTATGGGTCCCGGTTCTGCGACGCATCGCTGCGCGCTGCATCGCGCCCGGGACACGAGATACAGACTTAAGCTTGCTCCGCATGCGAGCAGGTGTAACAACGATAACGACAGGGAGATCACCATGCTGATGTTCAACAATCTTATCGACGGCGAATGGATGTCCGATGGAGCACGCTCGCCCAACGTCAATCCGTCGGATACCAATGACATCGTCGGCGAGGCCGTGCGCGGCACCCGCGCACAGGCCGATGCCGCCGTCGCCGCCGCCAAGGCGGCATTTCCGGCATGGTCGCGCTCGACCCCGCAGGTCCGCTACGACATTCTCAAGAAGGCCTCGGATGAAATTCTGGCGCGCAAGGACGAGCTTGGCCGCCTGCTGTCACGCGAGGAAGGCAAGACCCTGCCTGAGGGCGTTGGCGAGGCCGCGCGCGCAGGGCAAATCTTTGCGTTCTTCGCCGGCGAATGCCTGCGTATGGCTGGCGAGAAGCTGGCCTCGGTGCGCCCCGGCATCGACATCGAGATCACCCGGGAAGGGTTGGGGGTTGTCGGCCTGATCACGCCGTGGAATTTCCCGATCGCGATTCCGGCCTGGAAGATTGCGCCGGCGCTGGCCTATGGCAATACCGTGGTGATCAAGCCCGCCGATCTGGTGCCGGCTTCGACCTGGGCGCTGGTCGATATCCTGCACCGCGCCGGTCTGCCCAAGGGCGTACTGAATCTCGTGATCGGCCGTGGCTCCGAAGTCGGCGCAGCACTGCTGGAGCATCCCGATGTCGCTGCGATCAGCTTCACGGGCTCGGTCGCAACAGGCCATAAGGTCGCCGCGGCCTGTATCGCGTCGCGGCCGATGAAGAAATTTCAGCTCGAGATGGGCGGCAAGAATCCGCTTGTGATTCTCGACGATGCCGACCTGAAGGTCGCGGTGGAATGCGCCGTCAACAGCGCGTTCTTTTCCACCGGCCAGCGCTGCACCGCGGCCTCGCGGCTGATCGTCACCAAGGGCATTCATGACAAATTCGTCGCCGCGCTCACCGAACGTTTGAGTGGCCTCAAGGTCGACGACGCCTTGAAAGCCGGCACCGACGTCGGTCCGGTGGTCGATCAAAGCCAGCTCGATCAGGATCTGAAATATCTTGCGATCGGCAAGGACGAGGGGGCGAAGCTTGCCTTCGGCGGCGAGCGCCTTAAGCGCGATGCGCCCGGCTTCTATCTGCAACCGGCGCTGTTCACCGGCGTGACCAATAATATGCGGATCGCGCGCGAGGAAATCTTTGGGCCGGTCGCGGCCGTGATTCGTGTCAACGATTACGCCGAAGCATTGGTTACCGCGAACGAAACCGAGTTCGGCCTGTCCGCCGGCATCTGCACCACCAGCCTGAAATATGCCAGCGACTTCAAGCGTAACGCCGAAGCCGGAATGGTGATGGTCAATTTGCCAATCGCCGGCGTCGACTATCACGTGCCGTTCGGCGGTCGAAAGGGCTCCAGCTTTGGACCGCGCGAACAAGGAAGATACGCCGCAGAATTTTATACGGCCGTCAAAACCGCGTACACGCTGCCTTGAGGATTGCAGGACCCTACGCCCCGCTTCGCTTCGCCATTCCCACCGCCCACAGTGCGAACGCATAGGCGATTGCGACCTCGTCGAGGCGGTGGAAGCGCCCGGAGGCGCCGCCGTGGCCCGCGCCCATATTGGTGCGGAGCAGCACCGGACCGCCGCCCGTCATGGTCGCGCGCAGCCGCGCGATCCATTTTGCAGGTTCCCAATAGGTGACGCGCGGATCCGTCAAGCCGCCCATCGCCAGAATTGCCGGGTAGTCTTTCACCGTGACGTTATCGTAGGGCGAGTACGACAAAATGGTTTTGAAGTCGGCTTCGCTTTCGATCGGGTTGCCCCATTCCGGCCATTCCGGCGGCGTCAGCGGCAGCGTGTCGTCGAGCATGGTGTTGAGCACGTCGACGAACGGCACTTCGGCGACGATGCCGGCGAACAATTCGCCGGCGCGGTTGGCGGTAGCACCCATCAGCATGCCGCCGGCGCTGCCGCCATGGCCGACGATGCGTTTCGGACCGGTGTATTTGGCCTCGATCAGCGCGCGGCCCGCCGCGGCGAAATCATCAAAGCTGTTGGTCTTCTTCTCGCGCTTGCCGTCGAGATACCAGCCCCAGCCCTTGTCGGCGCCGCCGCGGATGTGGGCGATGGCGTAGACAAAGCCGCGGTCGACCAGCGACAGCCGGTTGGCGGAAAACGACGCCGGCATCGCCATGCCGTAGGAGCCGTAGCCATAGAGCAGCAGCGGCGCTGCTCCGTCGCGCACCAGGTCTTTGCGATGAAGAATCGAGACCGGCACCTCGGCGCCGTCATGCGAGGTCGCCATGATGCGGGTGGTGACGTAGTCGGCGGGATCGTGGCCGGAGGGGATTTCCTGGCGCTTGCGCAAGATGCGAGTGCGGGTCGCCATGTCATAATCGTAGACTTCCGACGGCGTCGTCATCGACGAGTAGGAGAAGCGCAAATTCGTGGTGTCGAACTCATAGCCGCCCATGGTGTCCAGCGAATAGGCCGCCTCGTCGAAGGCGATGGCGTGCTCGTCGCCGTTACTGAGATCGCGGATCACGATCGAGGGCAGGGCGTTGGCGCGCTCCAGCCGCACCAGGTGATGGGCGTAAAGCTCGACATCGAGGATATAGACGCCTTCTCGATGCGGGATCAGGTCGCGCCAGTTGGCGCGCTCGGGCGAAGCAAGCGGCGCGGTGACGATCTTGAAGTCGATCGCGTCATCGGCATTGGTGAGAATGAACAATTCGTCGTCGCGGTCGGCAATCGAGTATTGCACGCCGAGTTCGCGCGCCGCCACCAGCCGCGGTTTGGCTTCCTCGTTGGCAAGATCGATCAGCCGCTGCTCGGAGGTTTCGTGGTCGCCGCCGGCGATCACGCAAAATCTGCCGCTGGCGCTCTCATGGATGTGGGTGAACCAGCCGTAATCCTGCTCTTCGTAAACCAGCACATCATCCGCCTGCGGCGTGCCGAGGCGGTGCCGCCAGACCTGCATCGGGCGATGATTGTCGTCGAGCTTCACATAATAGAATGCCGTCGAAGCGGCGTTCCAGACCACGGCGCCATCGGTTTCTTCGACGATATCGGCGTGGTCGGCGCCATCGGCCCAGTTGCGCACCCGGAGCGTGAAATATTCCGATCCCTTGATATCCGCGCTCCAGGCCTCGAGCTTGTGATCCGGAGAATGCCGGCTGCCGCCGAACTTGAAATATTCATGGTCGGCCGCGAGCTTGTCGCCATCGAGCACGATCTCGATCTCGCCGCCGTCGCGTGGCGTGCGGCCATACATCTCGTGCTCGCCGCCGTCGCGGAATTTGCGCAAATACGCGTAGGGACCATCCGGCGCGGGCACGCTTGAATCGTCCTCCTTGATCCGCCCGCGCATTTCCTTGACCAGCGTCTTTTGCAGGCCGGCGGTGTGGCCGAGCAGGCTTTCGATGTAGTCGTTTTCCGCTTCGAGATATTTGCGGATATCCGCGTCCAGGATCGAAGGGTCGCGCAATACCTCCTGCCAGTCGGCATCCTTCAGCCAGGCATAGTCGTCGACGACCGTGATGCCGTGGGTGGTGAAGGAATGCGGGCGGCGCGGCGCCACCGGTGTTGCTTGTGCAGACTTCTTGATTGCTGCTTGTGTCACTCGATCCTCGTCATTCTTGCGGCTTCGTTTCCGCGGCTGTTCTTATATCGGTGCGAATACATGAATTGCCAGATGCGCCGTTGAATCGGTTAACAGCGTAGGGTGGGCAAAGGCGCTCTTGCGCCGTGCCCACCATTTATCCCGATCGTTGCTTGAATGGTGGGCACGCTTCGCTTTGCCTACCCTACGGTCTCTCGCTTCCTCATGCTGAGGAGCGGTGTCTTCGCCGCGTCTCGAAGGATGAGAGAGACATCATGGCATCATGGTTCGAGACGGCGCAAGTGCGCCTCCTCACCATGAGGAGATCAACTATTCCTCAGCCGCGCCCCGGCGTTGGCGCCGAACATCGGGATCCGGTTCACGGCCAGCACCACGGCGAAAGTGATGACCAGCATTGCGATGCCCAGCACGGAAATCGCCGCGAGATCGCCGCTTTCGTTGAGGTCGTAGATCAGCACGCTGAGCACCTTGGTCTGCGAGGTGAACAGCACGATCGCGGCGGAAAGCTCCCGCATCACCCCGATGAAGATGAAACACCAGGTTGCGATCACGCCGGTGCGCAGCAGCGGCGCGGTGATCTGACGCAGCGACTGCAGCCGGGTCGCGCCGAGAATGCGACTGGCGTCCTCGAGTTCGGGGTGGATGGTGGCGAAGGCCGCCTGCAATTGCTGATAGGCCGACGGCAAATTGATGGTGAGGAATGCGATCAGCAGGATCCACAGCGTGCCGTACAGCACGAAGGGCGGCCGCGTGTAGCTGAGGAACAGGCCGACGCCGAGCACGATGCCGGGCACCGCGACCGGTGCGGTGGCGAGAAAGCCGAGCACGCGATGCCCTGTGATCACCCGGCGCGTGGTGACATAGGCGATCACCAGCGCCAGGATGGTGCCGATGGTGGCGGTGGCGGTGCCGAGGATCACCGTGTTCTTCAGCGCCAGCTGGGTCGACGACAGCTCGGTGAACACGAACACGATGTTATGCAGCGTGAAACTCGCAGGCGTCACCAGCGTGGTCGCGTTCGGCGAAAATGCGGCGTTGAACAATGCGAAATAGGGCAGGAACACCGGATTGAGCAGCACCAGCAGACAGAACGCCAGCGCCGCCCAGCGCCATTTCTTCATTTCGACCCGGCGCGGCGCGCCATATTTGCCGCCGACCACCGAATAGCCGCGGCGGCCCAGAATGAATTTCTGTGCCTGCAACAAAAGGATGGTCAACAGCAGCAGCGGCACCGCGGCGGCGGCGGCCAGCTCAAGCTTGGGCGGATACTGGAACAGGCTCCAGATTTTTGTGGTCATGGTGTGGAAGCCGGCGGGCAGCGCCAGGATTGCCGGCGAGCCGAACAAGGTCATGGCCTGCAGAAACGCGATCAAGGCGCCGGCGACGAGGGCCGGGAGCGCCAAGGGAATGGTGACGCGCCGCGCCGTGGTCCAGGCTTTGCCGCCGAGGATGGCGGACGCATCTTCGAGTTCGCCGGGCATGTTATCCAGCGCGTTGGCGACGAGCACGAACACAAAGGGAAATGTGTAGCAGGAGATGACGAAAATGATTCCGGGCAGCGAATAGATGTTGAACAGATGCGCGTCGGATTCCGCAGCCGTTAGGAAGCGATACAACTGGTTGAGCAATCCGCTGTTGGGCGCCGCCAGCAATTCCCAGGCGACCGCGCCGAGAAACGGCGGCGTCACGAACGAGGCTGTGACCAGTGCGCGAATGAACTGCCGTCCGGGCATATCGGTACGCGACACCAGCCATCCCATCGGGGCTGCGACCACGCAGCAGATGATGGCGGAGGTGGTGGCGATGATCGCGGTGGTCAGCAACGGATCGAGGAAATCAGGATCGGTGAACAGCGTGACGAAATTCTGCAGCGTCAGGTGACGGGCCTTGTCGGTGAAGCTGTAGACCGCGAGCCACGACAGCGGCAGCACGATCAGCACGATCAGGCCCACCGCGAACAGCGCCAGCACCGGCTTGGTCCAGTCGATCTTGGGTTTGGTGATGGCGATAGTGGTGATGGTCATGTGCTTACCAATCTAGAATCCCGTCGTCATTCCGGGGCGCGAGTGAAACTCGCGAACCCGGAATCTCGAGATTCCGGGTCTGGTCCTTCGGACCATCCCGGAATGACTGCAGTGTATTAGGCGAAAGCAAGATCACACCCGAAACAGCCGCGCGTAGCGCGTCTTGATCTCTTCGGTCATTCTCTCCACCCCGGCGGCATCTTCCTTCATCAGCTTGATATCGGAAATCCGCCGGCGTCCCGGCTTCGATTGCACCTGCGCGTGAACCGAATATTGCGCGGTGAAGTCGATGAAGAATTGCTGGGTCTCGCGCGTATGCAGCCACGCCTGAAACAGCCGTGCGGCGTTGGGATGCGGCGCGGTTGTGAATATTCCGGTCGGACCCGAGATCGTCGGCGTGCCTTCGGTCGGATACACCGGCTCGACCGGCTGGCCGGCTTCCTTCAGCAACACGATGCCGTATTCGTTGCCGTCGGCCATCACAGCGCGCTCGCCGAGCGAAAGCTTCTTCGGTGGATCGGTCGATGACTGCACCTGCATGACGCGCTGCTTCGACAGCTTCTCCAGATAGTCCCAGCCCAGTTCGCGGATCAGCTGATAGGTCGCGGTCATGATGGTGCCGCTATAGGCGGGATGGCCCTTGACCATCTTGCCGGCCCATTTCGGATCGAGCAGATCCGCAAAACTTTTCGGCGCGTCTTCCGGCTTCACCAGGCTGGTGTTGTAGGCGATCGACGACAGCCAGATCCGCGTGGTGGCGAACATGCCGTCGGGATCGCGATATTCGGGCAGAAAATGCTGCGCGACATCTTCGGTGACGAACGGCGCCAGCCAGCCGTTTTTCTTCCACGTAATAAAGTGCGAGGCATCCGAGCTGTTGATCACATCCACCGCGCGGATGCCCGAGGAAAATTCCTGATCGACCCGCTGAAACAATCGCTCCGACCCGGAACGCTCGATCTGCACGGCAATGCCCGGATATTGCGCCTCGAAAGCCTTGCCCAGTTTCTCGCCCACCGGAAGATCCATGGACGAATACAGGATCACTTTCGCCTCCTTGCGCGCGGCTTCGACCAGTGCCGATGTGATCGCCACGGGTTCCGGCGCCGCCGCCTTCAGGGGTGCGGCGAACGTGGTGAGCCCGAGCGCGGCCGAGCCCCTGATGAGGTCGCGCCGGGAAAGTCGCTTTCGCATTGGTTCAACCTCCCGGCGTCAGACGCGAAAAATCTTCTGATAGCGCGCCTTGATCGCTTCGCTCTGCTGCTCGGCGCCTTCGGCATCTTCCTTCATCAGCTTGATGTCGGCGAGCGGCTTGCGGCCCGGATGCTCCTTGACCTGCGCATGCAGCGAACGCAGGCCGCCGGCGTCGATCACGATCTGCTGCGCTTCCGGCGTGAAGCAGTAATTCTGGAACAGCTTTGCCGCGTTGGGATTCGGCGCCGCCTTGAAGATGCCGTTAGGTCCGACCACGAAAGGCGTGCCCTCGGTCGGATAGATCGCCTCGACCGGCTGCCCGGCTTCCCTGAGCAGGAAGATATTGTATTCGGTGCCGTCGGCCATCACGCTGCGTTCGCCGAGCGCCAGCTTCTTCGGTGGATCGGTCGCCGATTGCACCTGCATGATGTTCTGTTTGGCGAGTTGTTCATAAAACTCCCAGCCGATGTCGCGCACCATCTCGAACGTCGCGGTCAGGATGGTGCCGCTGTAGCCGGGATGGGCCTTGACAATCTTGCCCTTCCATTTGGGATCGAGCAGATCCTTGAAGCTGGCGGGCGCGTCTTCCGCCTTCACCAGTTTTGTGTTGTAGGCCATCGGGCTCAGCGTGGCGCGGAAGCCGGCATAGGTGCCGTCGGCATCCCGGTGCTCGGGCCTGTAATGTTTCGCGACGTCCTCGGGCACGTAGGGCAGCAGCATGCCCTGTCTTTTCCAGGTCAGCAGATGGGCGGCGTCCGACGAATTGGCGACGTCGACGGCGTGGACGTTGCTGGCATATTCCTGGCCGATGCGCTGAAACACCCGCTCGGCGCCGGTGCGCTCCACCCGCACCTCGATGCCGAATTTCTCTTTAAAGGCGCCCGCGATTTTTTCCGCGACCGACAGATCGATCGCGGTGTACCAGACCACCTTGCCTTCCTTCTTGGCCGCCTCGATCAATGGCGGCGAAATCGCTTCGGCCGGCGGCGCCGCGGCGCGAACCGAAGAGGCGAACACGGTTCCGAGCGCCAGCGCGGTCGAGGCTTTCAACGCGCCTTGCAGCATGTCGCGTCTGGAAAGTTTTCGCTTTGGCATCGCGTCCTCCGGTTGGCTTCTTGTCATCGGTCGAGCGCCCGGCAGCGTTCCGGCGGCAAGGTGAGCCAGACCTCGGTTCCCCGCGCAACCGCATTTTCGGTGGCGGTGACGACGCGCAATGTCGTGCCATCCGAGGTTTCGACCATGTAGTCGCGGCTTGCCCCGAGAAACACCTGGCGTGTCACGGTGGCCCGGACCGCATTCTGCGGGATTTGCGGCGCCTGCGTCGAAAGCTGGATGTCGTGCTGGCGTATCGCCACCGCGGCACTTTTGCCGCGGTTGAGTTTCGCGCCCACCACCTGCAGGGTCGCGCCGGCAAATTCGACATGATTTTCGTCGCGGGCGATGCCCTTGATCACATTGCTGGCGCCGATGAAGCGCGCGACGAATTCCGATTGCGGCCGGTCGTAGATATCCTCGGGCGTGCCGAGCTGGTCGATCTTGCCGGCATTCATGACCGCGATCAGGTCGGCGGTGGTCATCGCCTCGGACTGGTCGTGGGTGACGTACACCGTGGTGTAGCGGTATTCGTCATGCAGCCTGCGGATTTCAAAGCGCATCTCTTCGCGCAGATTGGCGTCGAGGTTGGACAGGGGTTCGTCGAGCAGCAGGGTTTCCGGCTCGACGATCAGCGCCCGCGCCAGCGCCACGCGCTGCTGCTGTCCGCCGGACAATTCGCCGGGATAACGCTGCGCGAGGATTTCCAGCTTGGTGGCTTTCAGGATCACGTCGAGTTTCTTGGCGATGGTCGTGCGGTCGATTTTCCGCAAGCGCAGCCCGTAAACGATATTTTCGGTGACCGTCATGTGCGGCCACAGCGCGTAGCTCTGGAAGATCATCGACATCTTGCGCTGCTCGGGCGGCAAGGTGCGTAGCTTCGAAGATACCAGGCGGTCGCCGACATGGATCTCGCCCTCCGAGGGTTCGAGGAACCCGGCGATCAGCCGCAGCGTCGTGGTCTTGCCGCAGCCCGAGGGGCCTAACAGGCAGACCAGCTGCCCATGGTCGATCCGCAGCGAGACATCATCGACCACCGCAAGCGATCCAAATCGCTTGGTGAGGCCGCGCAATTCAACCGACGCCAATCAAGTTCCTCCCATATCGCGCCGTTGTCGGCCGCTTAATTTATCGTTGGATCAATATAAGCACGAATGGAGGGCCACCGGAAAGGCTTTGCTAGTGGAAGAGCGGAAGCTAACAAGCGCGTCCAAGAGGCGCACTCTTATCCCCCCTTGTGGGGAGGGGAATCGCATATGCCCAACTTCAGCATGCGCTGATACGGTCGTGGCCTCGCACAATCTCTCAGCGGGTCGTCCCTGCGAACGCAGGGACCCATCACCCCTGGCCTTAAAAAGTGGAAAAAAGCCTCTGCCTCAGTGCCGAAACGAGAATCTGCGCGGTATGGGTCCCTGCGTTCGCAGGGACGACCCATTGAAACGTCACGCATATGAAAACTTCATATGCGATAGCCCTGCCCTTGTGGGGAGGGATAAGCAAAATCTTTAAGGATTTACACTTTCGCCGAGCCATTCGATCGCGGCCTCAACGCCGCCGTTGCCGTGCGGGATCTCGAGCGCCTTGAGGCCGACTTCGATGACACCCAGGGTGCCCAGAATCATCGGAGCGTTGACGTGTCCCATATGGGCGATCCGGAACGCCTGGCCGGAGAGTTCGCCGATCCCGACCCCGAGCACCACGCCGCATTTCTCCTTGCAATAGCGTTGCAGCGCCAGCGGATCGTGGCCGTTGGACATCACGACGGTCGTGACCGTGTCGGAGCGCTCGGCCGGTTCGGCGATGTTGAAGCCGAGCACCTGGCCTTCGGCCCAGACCGCGACCGCGCGGCGAACCGCTTCGGCCAGCAGCCGATGGCGCAGGAACACGTTCGGAAGCTGCTCGTCGAGCAGCATGTCGATCGCCTGGCGCTGCGCGAACAACAGATGCACCGGTGCGGTGCCGGCATATTTCCGGTAGTGCTCCTCGCCTTCGCGTTCGGTCCAGTCCCAATAGGGCGTCCGCAATCCCGCGGTCTTGTGCACCTCGCGGGCGCGGTCGTTGGCGGCGACGAAGCCGAGGCCGGGCGGCGCCATCAGGCCCTTCTGCGATCCGGACATGGCGACATCGATGCCCCAGGCATCCATCTCGAACGGCATGCAGCCGAGTGACGCCACCGCATCGACCATGAACAGCGCCGGGTGACCCGCGGCCTTGATGGCCTTGCCGATGGCCTCGATGTCGTTGATGACGCCCGACGCGGTGTCGACCTGCACCGCGAGGATCGCCTTGATGGTGTGATCCTTGTCCAGCCGCAGCCGGGCTTCGACTTCGGCCGGGCGTATCGCGCGGCGCCAGTCGCCCTTCAGCACTTCGACCTCGGCGCCCATGCCGGCTGCGGCGCTGCCCCAGCCGATGGCGAAGCGGCCGCTCTCCAGCACCAGCACCTTGTCGCCACGCGACAGCACGTTGCTGAGCGCCGCTTCCCAGGCGCCATGGCCGTTGGCGATATAGATATAAGAGTGGCCCTTGGTGGCAAACAACCGGCTGAGATCGCGCAGCAGGCTGTCGGTCATGCCAATCATCTGATCGGAATAGATGTCCAGCGCCGGGCGATGCATCGCCCGCAGCACTTCGTCGGGCATTGTGGTGGGTCCGGGAATGGCCAGAAATTCCCGGCCCGCGCGAACGGTCATTGTTCTTGTTCCTTTGGCTATGCTGGGGGAAGGGATGCAGGGGAATGACGGGATTTTCAAGCTAGAACATCATGATAATAAATTGAAGCCGTCATGCAGCAGTCCTATTTTCGCAAGGCATCGGCGATCCCCTGCCAGATTCGGTCCTTGATCTCGGTCGCGGGCGGACTGGGAATGACGGCGGCGGGGCCTGTTCGCTTTTGGCAGGCCTCGACCAGCCGCAGAATCCACACCTCGCCGTCGGTGTAATAGAGATCGCCGCCGCCGTTGCGCCCCGCGAGCGTGGGTCCGATCCCAGTCACCTGATATTTTGCCTGCACCATTCCGGCCGCTTCCAGGTCAGTGGCGAGAAATTGCCGCTCGGCGTCGATATCGGCATCGATATGGTGTGTGACGGCGCCGGTATAGTGGCTGACGCCGACGCTTCGATCGAACGCCGCATCGCCGAGCCAGACCGGCCGCTTTTCCTCACCTTGGTCTAGCACTTTCCAGAAACGCACATGATGGCGGTGATCGGCGCTGCCGCCATCAGGCTTCTCGAAGGCGAGGTCCTCGCGCCGGCCGAGATAATAGAGATTGCTGACGGGAGCGTCGCGATAGGGGCGATCCAGCAGCACGCTGCCGGCGATCTCGATCGACGATTGAAGCGTGATGGGGTCGGCGGGGTACCAGCCGGCGGCGTGCATGGCGCAGAGGACATCTTTGGTGTCGCCGACCAGGCCGACATTGATCGGATCGCCGGGAATGTCCTGGCCCGTTCGCGTCACCATCGGCAGCGCGGCGAGACCCTTCTGGTGCTCATAATGAGTCCAGAACAACGGCAATATTAGATAGGCGAGGGCGCCGTAGGCGATGACGACAATCAGCGAGATCATCGCGGCGCGCTTCCATCGCGAACGCTTCGGCGAGACCGGGGATTGCGCGCCATCGGTGCCAGTCACATCCAGCGCTCCGCGATGCCAGATCACGAAGATTAGCACACCTACACAAACGCGCTATCGTTTGGTTTCGCGGCAGCCCGCGGCCTCGGCCTCGTCGACCGAACAGAACCAGCGGGTGCCCTTGCTGATCTGCATCTTGATCTTCGCATACCAGCGGCTGGTGGGCTGATGATAGATGCATTCGCCGGACCGGTTGACGTTGCCCTTGATGGTGCAGTCGGGCGAGGG
>Ga0137409_10006288_pt1 | contig 12335 bp, 12 predicted proteins | sample CZODoug1_16funga_FD_122059 | JGI IMG/M metagenome (GOLD analysis project Ga0137409, IMG submission 122059) | Vadose zone soil fungal communities from Angelo Coast Range Reserve, California, USA - CZODoug1_16fungal (Hybrid Assembly) | ecosystem: Environmental > Terrestrial > Soil > Vadose zone... | reverse complement strand
CGCCGGCCGCCGCCGCCATCGCCCCCGTCTCCTCCGGAAACGCAGCCGGCACCGTCAACGGGACCCCAGGTTGGTACCTGAACGTGAATCTGAACATCCCCGGCAACAGCACGGTAGTGGTCGCCGTCGCCGTCAAGGGCAACACGATCACTCCGAGCTCCGTCACGGACAGCGGGGGCTCCGTTTACGTGAAGCTGGTCGATCAATTGGTCAACATCAGCGTGGCCAGGGTCCAACTGTGGGCCACGGTGGCGGCTGGCGCGAAGAACAGCACCTGGGTCAGGGTGGCCGCCTGCTGCGCCAGTGTGGATATGGTCGTCGCGGTGGCGTCGTACTCCGGGGTCGTGAGCCTCGGGGCAGTGGGCAAAGCCTTCACGGCATCGGCGTCCACGACGGCTACGATCAGCGCGACGACCTCGGACGCCAATAACTGGGTCGTGGCGGCCATGGCCACTGGCGGAAGCGCGAGCCTCGGAGCGTCCACGGGCAATCTGCGGCAAAGCGCCGTCGTAAGCGGTTCGGTAGGTGGCGCGCTCATGGATAACAAGAGCGCCACCCCTGCGGCCCTGAGCAATACCCTGACGATCGGCAGCGCTCAGGACACCGCGATGGGGGTGGTGGAGCTTCGGACGGTGCCCGGCATCTATAACATCGGCTCGTCTACGGGCTCCAACTCCGGTATATGCAACGCGGGCACGGCGCCCGCGCAGGGCATCGACCTGGCTGGAAAGGTCAATGTCGTTATAGTCGCGCTTGGCTCGAGCACCGCGAGCGTGACCGGCGTCCAGGAAAACATCCCCGCCTCTACCTATACGCAAAAGGCGGTTTTCACTGGGAGCACGACCACGCGGATCGAAATCTGGACTGCGCCGGTCGCCCTGGGGGCTTCGGGCAGCGTATTGGTCAATGTCACGCCAACCAACACGAGCACCGCCTGCGTTTTGGCGACGTATGTCGGGGTGGCGGGCTTCGGCAGCACGACCACGGCCAGCGGCACGGGCTTGAATCCGTCCACTGCCGCATTGACCACGCAGGATCCCAGCAACGTGGTCGTCGGCGGGTTTGCATGGACCTCAACCGCAGCCTCGGTCTGCTCGGCCGGCACATTCCGACAAAGCGTCGCGAGGACTGGAGCGGCCGTTGCGCTCTGTGACAGAACCAGCCCGACGACCGCCAGCCTGACGACGACGGCGACGCACGGCGCATTCCAGTGGGCGGCGGCGGCGCTCGAGCTGCGCGCCAGCAGATCCGGCTGGAACTACACGACCGGCGGAGCCAACATGGCGCCGCCCGCGCTCGACCCCTGGAGCAACATCATCGTGGCCGGCTCGAACGACAACAAGCTGCACGTCCTGGCCGACACCGATGGGACGCAGAAGTTCGCCCCGTTCGCCGGCGCCGCCGGGCCGATTGCATCGCGCCCGACGGTGATCCCCGCCTCGTATAGCAGCACGGGGTCGAACGTGGCCTACTTCGGTTCGCAAGACGGTTACGTGTACGCGGTCGACACGGTGACGGGCACCCAGCTGTGGAAGAGTGCGTTGCTGCCCACGACGGGCGGCATGGTTCAGGGCGGGGTAGGGATCGGGCTCAAGGCCGGGGGGCTGGCGATCGCCAACGACCTGATCTTCGCGGCCACCAGCAACGTCAGCAGCGACGGCAGCTACAGGACCGACAACAAGGTCTACGCCCTGAACGGCGGTAATAACGGCCAAATCGTCTGGACTTTCAATGCCGGCAACACGGAGACCGTGGACATCATCTCATCGACGCCGTACGTCGATTACGTGAACAACGCCGTCTGGGTCACCAGTCGCTCTGGCGCGAGCAGTAACCAGCCGAGCGTCTGGAAGCTGCGCTTGACGGACGGCGCGCTGCTCGCCAAGTGGAGCAAGGTCCAGGGTGGAGCCTCCTTCCTCGGTGACATCGACAGCGCGCCGAACGGGAGCGCCGACGGCAGCGTCGTCTACGTCGGCACCAACGGCGGCACCATCAATGCGATCAAGGCGGGCGCGAGCTACACCGGGCTGGACCCCGCCGGGTCGATCGTGACCTATACGCCGGTCAACACCACGGGGCCTTGTAACTGTACCGGTGCGGGCACAGTGAAAATGCCGTGGTGGCTGAACTTCACCGCCATCACGGCGGGGACGCCGGACACGATCATCTTCAGCCGCAATGCGACGGTGCACTCGGTGAACTTCAACAGCACGGCCTTCACCCCGAACTGGACGGTGACGCCGACGGGAGCGCCGACGAGCGTGTCGGGGCCGGTGGATGATGGCGTGAATACATACATCTATATCGGGGCCAGCGACGGCAAGGTGCACCAGCTCCAGAAGAGCAATGGCACCGACACGAAACAGCTTGCCGTGGCCGCCTCGACGCCGACGCTCGGCGATCCGACGTTCAACGCGGACCTCAACCTCCTCTATGTCGGCGGCACGGATGGCCGAACGTACACCTTCTCGGTCCCGCTCCCGTAGGGGCATGCCATGTTGAGTGCCAGGAACCTGCTCTACGGCTTCGCGGCGAGCCTGCTGCTCTTCACGATCGTTCTCGCCGTCGAGCAGATCTATCCGCGCCCGGTCGACGCGGACATCGCCGCCTCCGAGCCGTCGCGCGATGCCAAGCAGCGCGTGCCGCGCGCCCGGGGCGCGTCCGTTTCCACCGAGGAACCAGCCGACATCGAGGCTGCGCCCGAGGATGACACCATCGCCCCGGGCAAGAGCCGCGCGAACCCGGGTAACCCACGGTCGGCCGGCAGCCCGTTACAGAGCGCACAGCCGGCGACGCAAAGCCCGGCCTCGACCGCGCGGAACCGGGCCGCGGCTGCGGACGAAGGATGGCTCAACACGATCTACGCAACGCTGGCCGGCGCTTTGCCCTCCGGCGGCGCGGCACCCGTCACGCCCGCACCGCCTGCGGCCCCGGCGACGCTCTCGGAGATGCCGCCCGCCGATCAACTGCAAGTGCGGGACGTGCTCTACAGTGACAGTGCGGACACGGCCTGCCTGCCGGGGAACCGCGAGTTCATCCTCGAGGACGTCCGCGGCTTGTACGTGTGCGTCGTGTGGTCAGGCCTTGCCGGCACGTACGCGCAGCAGGTGACGTTCCAGTCCCCGGATGGGCACGTCTATCAGACGACCACCTCGGCGTTCGCGACCGCGCAGGACCCCGCGACGGGAGGCACGCTCGAATTCGACGGGCGAGCGTATCCCGTGAAGGCGGCCGGATGGGGCGCGGATGGCCGCGTGCTGGTCACCGCCATGCTGCCGGTGGCGGGAACGTTCATCACGCAGTACAACCTCGCCGGCCTCTGGACGGTGAAGGTCTCCCTGAACGGCCAGCCCGTCGTCCAGGACACCTTCGAGCTGACGTCGCGCAACTAGCCTCCTGATCTACTACGGTAACCAGCGGGCCATCAGCACTGCGGTGCCGACGTCGTCCCGTTCGTGGAAGACAACCGTCAACCCCGCCGCGCGTGCTTCGCCATCGAGCTCGCCCTCCTGGAACTGGTGCTCGTAGCGGATGGCACGCCGATCACCGGCGCCGGGGCCGATCACGTCGCCGAGCTCCGGCCGCCAGTCGGATCGGGTGAGGCGCGCGGCGAGCCGCGCCAGCCTGATCGGTAGCCCCCGTGGCGGTCGGTCGGCAGGAATGTAGCTGATCAGGATGCGCCCGCCCGGATTCAAGTGCGCCTTGACCTTGCGGAGCGCGGCGATCCGACTACTCGTCTGCGGGATGTAGCCGTAGCAGAACCAGGAGAAGACGAAGGCGTCGAAGCTCGCCGCGAGCGGAACGGTCTCGATGGCGCCGGTGGAGAGCTCGGCCGCGAGACATTCCTGGTCGAGCATCCGACGGGCAAGGGCGATGGCGCTCGCGCTGACGTCGAGCCCATCGACGCGATAGCCGAGCTTGAGAAGCGCGATGAGATCGCGCCCCGTGCCGCTTCCCACCAGCAGAACGTGATCCCCGGGCTTCAGGAACCGGCCATAGAAGCCGCGCTCCCAGCTCATCAGGCCCGAGAGGATCGCGGCCTCGCTGCGAAAGAATTCGTGCCAGGTGTTGGCGATCGCCTCCCGCAAATCGTCAAGACGGAGCGTTCCCGCGGCGAGATACATCGCGGCGCGGCTGGCGAGGTGGAGCGAGTGGCCGGCGCCCCAGAGCAGCGTATACAGCGCCGTGCGCCAGCCGCTCATCACGCGCCCGATGATACCGCGCGGGCCCCTTTCTACCAGCGGTCGGGTATGCGAAGATCCTTGCGATCGTGACGACAAGGCGTCCCGTCGATGAGCTGGCCATCCAGGTGTTGAGACGGGACGGGCATCTGCGTATCAAGGCCCGGGGCAGCAGCATGATGCCCTTCATTCGGGACGGTGACGTCGTCGTTGTCACGACCACGGAGAGCACGGAGGTCGGCGTGGGCGACGTGATCTGCTACGAGAGGCCGCCGGGGAGGTTGTTCCTCCATCGCATCATCGGGCGCAATGGGGATGGCTTCGTGGCCAAAGGTGACGCACTCGCGTTCACCGAGCTCGTCGAACGAGCGCACGTCCTGGGCAAGGTGATCACGGTCGAGCGGCATGGTCGGGGCAGGCGGCTCGATAGCCGGACGGCCCGCTGGCGCAACCGCGCGATCGCGTTTCTCTCTCCATGGCTTCCGCGGCTCCTGTCGCTCGCCCTTGGAGTGAGGCGCGTCTGGGGCGCTGCGTTCCGTGGCTGAGCTGAGCATCGGGATCGCGGGCCTCCGTGCCGCGGTCATCACGCCGGATGCGAAGGTTGCCGGCGTCGTCCGTGACCGATTCAAGGGGTTCGCCTCGTCAGGGCCCGCCGACTGGCGCATCGAGATCAGTCTGCCGTCCGAAAGCGTCCCGTCGTACGAGGACGTGGTCGTGAAGCGCGACGGCGTCCCCGCGCGCTTCAGCGTGAAGCGCCACGATTTCACGGGGACCGTCGATGTCGGCGAGCGGACCGCGGACGTCATGCTGACCAACGCCCACGACATCTCCGAAGAGGTGTCGCTCGAGAGCTTCTGGAGGATCCTCTACTCGCTGGCGCTCGTCGAGGCTCACGGGCTCGTGGTGCACGCCGCAAGCCTCGTCCGGGACGGCAAGGCGTATTTGTTCGCGGGACCCTCCGGAAGCGGCAAGACGACGGTCGCCCGACTGTCCTCGGACGCGACCCTGCTCAGCGACGAGCTGTCGATCGTGCGCATCGGCGAGCGCGGCGCCACGTGTTACGGCACGCCGTTCAGGGGAGAGCTCGCGCTGGCGGGAGAGGATCGCGCCGCCCCGCTGGTCGGGATCTATTTCCTCCGTCACGGGGATCGACACGCCGTCGAGGCGCTGAGGGCTGGACAAGCGCTCGCGCGGTTGCTGCCGAACGTGCTGTTCTTCGCGCGAGAAGCCGACGTGACGGCCGCGGTCTTTCGAATCGCCGCCGATCTCGTCGAGGCCGTGCCGTGCTTCGATCTCTCGTTTCGGCCGGACCCCGGATTCTGGGAGGTGATTGTCAATGGCTGAGGCGTATCTGACGCAAAGTCCCCGGACAGCGTGGCGGGTCTACGATGGCGAGGCCGTCATCCTCTGCCCGGACAGCAGCACCCTGAACACCCTGAACGCGGTCGGGACGCTGATCTGGGAATCGGCGGACGGCAAGACGCCGACGAGCGCCATCGTCGCCCGGATCTGTGAAGAGTTCGACGTGGACCCTGAGCAAGCCGAGCGGGACACGACGGACTTCATCGCCAAGCTCAGTGGACGTGGGCTCTTGAGCGTCGCGGAGACCATTCAGCAAGCGCCGTAGACTCGGAGGGCACATGGAAAAGCGTGACGAGCGGAGTTCGAACGCGCGCGCGGATCAGGCCGGCAAGCGGAAGTACGAGCCGCCGCAGATCCTGAGTCAGGAGGTCTTCGAGACCACGGCCCTGGCTTGCATGAAGGTCGCGGGAGGGGGCGGCTGCGGAGCCTTTCCCAAGTCCTGAGCCCGAGCGCGATGCCTGACCTGACCGACTGGCTGTTTCAGAAGAGCGTGGGGCGGCGCATCCCGCTGTCCGTCCACATCGACCTCACCATGCGCTGTAACGAGCGCTGCATCCATTGCTACCGGGTGATCGAGCGGCGGCCCGAGCTGACGACGGCGGAGCTGACGGCGCTTCTGGGCGATATCGCCCGCGCCGGCACGCTCTACCTCACGTTCAGCGGCGGCGAGATCTTCCTCAGACAGGACCTCCTCGAGCTCATCGGGCACGCGCGGCGACTGCGCTTCGACGTGCGCCTGAAATCCAACGCGCTGCTGATCACGGCGGAAAAGGCGGCGCGGCTCGGGGCGCTCGCCGTGCGCCAGGTGGACATCAGCATCTACAGCGCCGATCCCGCCATCCACGACTGGGTCACCAAGGTCCCCGGCTCCCTCGAGCGGTCGCTCCAGGGCGCGGCGCTGCTCAGGGACGCCGGTGTGAGCGTCAAGCTCAACTGTCCCCTCATGAAGCAGAACGTCGGAACGTACAAAGAGGTCCGAGCTCTCGCGGAGCGGCTCGGCGTCCTCTATGGCTTCGATCCCATGATCACCGCGAAGAACGACGGGGACAGGTCGCCGGTCGCCCTGAGGATCACCCGGAAAGAGCTCGGGCAGGTGATGCAGGACCCCGCGCTGAATCCTCACTGCGGAAAGCCGGCGCCGGCGACGACGGGGGCGGACTGGGTGCGTCCCGATCTCGACGACGTCCCGTGTGGCGCCTCTCACAACGCCTGTTACGTCAGTGCGTACGGCGACGTGATGCCGTGCGTGGCGATGCCGATCGCGTGCGGCAACGTGCGGGACGAACCGTTCGCGGAGATCTGGCACCGCTCGCCCGAAATGCTGCGGGTCCGCTCGATCCGCATCAGGGACCTCCATACGTGCTCCTCGTGCGCCGCCTCGCCGTTCTGCACACGCTGTCCGGGACAGGCGCTCGTCGAGAACGGCGACCTCCACGGGCCCTCCCCGGGAAGCTGCGAGCAGGCGCTCGTGGGCGCGCAGCTTGCCGGCTCGGCGGCCATCCCGGCCTCGATGTTGCGGCCGCCGACGTCGGCGGCTCGGAGCGCGGCGGAGCACGTCGCCGACTAGCAGGGCGTCACGACGCGATGAGCGCCGAGACTCGCTGGATCGTCGATTGTCTGGGCCGCCTCGCGCGTGGCGACGTGCCGCTCGTTCCCGACGACCCGGTCGATTGGAACCTGCTGCTCGAGACGGCCGAGGCCGAAGGATTGGCCCCCGCGCTCGGATTTGCCTGGAAGAGCGACCCGGCGGCGCGGATGCCGCTCCGCGTGCGGGAGCGCTTGCGCCGCGATCTTGCCGACGGCACCGCCCGTCATCTCATCCTGAGCGGGGAGCTCGCGCGGCTTCTCAAGTCCTTCGAGCGCGCGCACGTTCCCGTGATCCCACTCAAGGGTCCGGTTCTAGCCGAGACGCTCTACGCGCATCCGGCGCTCCGGCCGTACACCGATCTCGACCTGCTGATCCGGCGCGAGAACGTCGAGCACGTCGACGATCTGCTCCAGCGCCTCGGCTACCGGCGCGTCGCCGATGAGCACAGCTTTCGCTTCGACGTCGCCTACGATCACGCGACGCTTTACGCGGCGGCGTCGGGCGTTCACGTCGATCTGCACTGGAGCCTCCTGAGCGAGCCGCGCTATTCCTGGAACGAACGCGAGGCGGAGGCGATCTGGGATCGGACCGTGCGCATCCGCGTGGCCGGCGAGGAGGCGCTCGGCCTCGGTCCTGAAGACCTTGTCCTGTATCTGGCGGTTCACCTCGCGGTTCACCACTCGCTCGCGGGCCTGCTCTGGTACTACGACCTGTTCCTGATCCTCGAGCGCTGGACGGGCACGCTGGACTGGCCGGCGCTGAACCCGCGGGCCTCCCGCTGGCGCGTGCGCGCGGCGGTGTATTTCGTCCTGCAGGAGGTGGAGAGGCTGTTCGGCGCTCGCGCTCCGTCCGGGGTGATGGCCGGTCTCGAGCCACGAGGTCCGCGAGCGGCGGCGATGGCCTGGCTCCTGCGCCATCGAGCGCCGTCGCAGCGCCGCGCCGCGGAGCATGTGATCTCGCTCCTTCTCGTCGACCGTGGCCGCGATCTTCTCGGACCTCTACGACGTGTTCTATTCCCCCCGTATGCCTGGCTGGAGGCGCGCTACGAGGGCGCCGGCGCTTCGCGTCTCGCTCACTACCTCGCGCACTACCGGCGCCTGGGCCGGGTGATGAATCAGGCGGCGGCGGGGCTACGCGTACCCCGTCGGTGACGATGGCTCGCGGCCGGGCGATTCCCGGCCGCGAGGGTGCGGTACACGCTACGGACAGGCCTGCTGGTGGACCTTGATGTTGCCTCCGGAAATCATCGGGCCGGTTCGTGAGTACCCGAACTCCGCTACGGTGATCGTGAAGGTATCGTGGCCCGTCCCTGGATCCCCGGCATCCGTCACGTCGAGCCTGAATTCTACCTGACCGGTGAACGCACCACTGGCGGTTGCCATGCCTGTGATCGTCTGCGAGCACCCGGTGGGCGTCGCGTCCGTGATCGACGTGCCGTGCAACGTCAAGGCGGAGCCGTGGTCGTTGTACTCGAGGTGGCCGGACGCGGCCCCATCCTGCATCTTGGCGGAAAATCCGAACGTCTCCTTGCCCCGGTCCTCAATCCATCCACCGCCGGTCGTGTTGGTGGCCGTCGAGGGCCCGCCGCCCACACATTGAATTTCGGCGTCGATCGTAGCCAGCAGGACGTCGGCGACCGGCTGACCGGTGATCGGGTCGTTCGTCGTGACGCGCAGCGCGTTGACGTTCATCGTCGCGCTCGTCGCGCCGACGTTCGGGAATTGCTGGTTGATGACGGCGGTGCCGTTCGGCAATGTGACGGTCTGGTTGGGAGCGCCGGTGACGACGATCGGCTGACCGTTGATGACGAGGTTGGTGATCTCCGAGCCGCCCGTCACCGCCGGCGCGCAGGCTGCGCTGCTCCGCGCCATGAGGAAATCGGCGGTGATCTGGTTACCCGATACGCTGAGGGTGATGTCGGCCATCGACGCCTCGGCGTTGGTTGCGGTGATCCCGGAGGCGGCGCTGTGCAGCACGCCGGAGGACAGGGAAACCACCCCACCCGTCGCGCTGCCGGGAATGTCGCCCGTGAGCAGCGACGCGTCGACCCCGCCGCCGGAGGAGGGAAGACTGCCGCTGGCGGCCCGAACGGTCGTCCCGGTCGCGGTCACGGTCACCTGCGCGCCCGTCGCATAACCTCCGAACGTCTGCGCGCCCGCCGAAGAGATCAGCGCGAGGTTCATCACAGCTGTCACTGTGGTCAGCAGCAGTAGCTTCTTCATGTCGCCCTCTCGTGTGCAGGTGAAATTCATTTCGCTCGCGGTGGCTGTCGACGTCGAGCCTGTCGCAAAGCCCGTGCCCCCACGCGCTTGCACCGTGGATCTCGAAAGGAATGAACGGCGGACGTGAGCAAGTGGCGGTGCGGACACGTGAAACCGCCGGCGGCGACGTATCGAGCGGAACGAGGGGGCGCCCGGAACAGAGACGATGCGGAGAGGAACAGTTCAGGCGCGGCGGCCAGAGTATGGCGCCGACACCATAGCGTGGTCGCCAGAGATGCCCGCTGTTACGACGCCCGGAAATCCCCGGCGTCGATCGCGTAGCGCTTCATCTTGAGGTGCAAGGTCTTGTAGTCCACCCGGAGGAGCCGGGCCGCCTCACTCTTGTTGCCACGCGTGGCGTGAAGCGCCAGGCGTATCGCCTGTCGCTCCGCCTCGGCGGCTGCGCGTCCGGCGAACTCCTTCAGTGTGAAGTGCGTCTCCTGTCGTCGCCTGCCACTCGCTCCCGCGTCTTTCCCAGAGGCCACGGCTCACATGCACGCAACTCGCAGACCAATTGGTGCGCTCCTTCCCAAAGCCGTCACCTATGGCCAAAGAACGTGGGCAGGCGTTGGTAAGAGGGCCGCCGGTACGGCGAGGGTACCCTGGTGCGAAGACCAGAGTTACGACCGAATCACGACGTCCGGAACTCCCTGAACGGCGCCGCGTCGATGCCGTACTGCTTCATCTTGACGTGCAGCGTCTTGTAATCGGTTCGGAGGAGCCGCGCCGCCTCGCTCTTGTTCCCACTGGTGACCTGGAGGACGCGGCGGATCGCGTGCTGCTCGGCGTGCGCCGCGGCCGCGTCTGCGGTCTCCTTCAGAGAGCAACCGCCAAGCGCCAGCTCTGCGCGGAGCGCGGCCGTCGGAGGCGAGTCGACGGGGATGACCGAGAGGTGCGCCGGCTCGATCACATCCGAGGCGAGGAGGATGGCCCGGCGAATGACGTTCCGGAGCTCGCGCACGTTGCCTGGCCAGTGATACCGCAGCAGGACCTGCGCCGCCGCTTCCGAGATCTTGCGGCAGGGGCGGCCGAGCTCCATGCTGGCTTCGGGGAGAAACTCGTTCGCCAGGTGGAGGATGTCATCTCGCTCCCTGAGGGGCGGCAGGGCGATGGCGAATTCGTTCAGACGGTAATAGACGTCCTGACGGAACCGGCCGGCCCGCACCTCGCGCTCGAGCGAGACATTGGCGGCGGCGATGATCCGCACGGACACTCGAACCGGCTGCTTGCTGCCGAGCGGCTGCACCTGTCGTTCCTGCAACGCACGCAAGAGCTTCGCCTGGGTGGGGAGGGGAAGGTTCACGATCTCATCGAGGAACAGGCTTCCTCCCTCTGCGCGCTGGAACTGCCCCTCCTTTCGCTGATGGGCCCCCGTGAACGCGCCCTTCTCATAGCCGAAGAGCTCCGACTCGATCAGGGTGTCCGGTATCGCGCCGCAGTCGACCGCGACAAACGGCTTCTCGCGCCGGGCACTCAGCTGATGGATCGCGCGAGCGACGAGCTCCTTGCCAGTGCCGGTCTCGCCCTCGACGAGAACAGTCAGCGGGGAGTCGGCCACCTGCTTGATCTGCTCGACAATCTTCTCCATCTGGCCATTCGGGCCCATCAAGAACCGCAATGGGCTCTCGATGACCTTGTTCGTCTCCCGCAGTTCGCGCGTGCGCTCCTCGACGATGGCCTCGAGTTCGTTGAGGTGGCGCTCCACCGCCAGCTGCTCGCCCTTGACCCGGCGGGTCAGCGCACGCTTCTCCATCGCACGGCGCAACGACGCGACGAAGTAATCGCGATCGATCGGCTTGCGGATGAAGTCGTAGGCCCCGGCGCGCAGCGCCTGCACCACCAGGTCGTGCTCGCCGTACCCGGTGATCATCAGGGTGGGTGTGTCGGGGCGGTGCGTCCGGATCTCGGCCAGGAGCTCGAGACCGTCCATTCCCGGGATCTTGATGTCGGTGACGATCGCGTCGTAGTCGCGGGCCGTGATCTGGCCGAGTGCGACCGCCCCCGAGTCAGCCGTATCGACTGTCAATCCGGCCATTCGCATCCGGAGAGCCTCGGGAAGCGCCTGCAGCAGGGCCGGGTCATCGTCGACGATGAGCACGTGACCCTCACTCATGGCTCGCCCCGCCTTCGCGCTCGAGCTTCACCACGATCAGCTCCAGTTCGCTGGCGCAACGGCCCAGGGCCGAGCGCCGGTCTTTCTCCCGGCGATTCAGCGTATGCGCTTCAATCGCGCGGTGCAAAGACGCCACGAAGCGATCCCGGTCGATCGGCTTCTGGATGAAGTCGTACGCGCCGCCGCGCAAGCTGCGCAGCGCGAGGTCTTCCTCGCCGTGGCCTGTGATCATGAGGGTGGGCGTGTCGGGCCGGCGCCCCAGGATCTCGGCCAGAAGCGTGAGACCGTCCATGCCCGGCATCCTGATATCGGTGACGATCGCGTCGTAGTCGCGCGCGGTGATCCGGTCCAGCGCGGCCGCCGCCGAGGCGGCGGTATCCACCGTGACCTCGCTCATTCGGAGCCGGAGCGTCTCGGGCAGCGCCTGCAGCAGAGCCGGATCGTCGTCGACGATAAGAACGTGCAGCGCTGTCATGGCGCGGAGGTGTCCTTCGCGTCGGGGCCGGCAAGGGGTAGGTGGATGAGGAACGTTGCGCAGTCGCCGGGCGCGCTTACGACCGAGATCGTGCCGCCGTGCTCCTTGACGATTCCGTAGGTGATCGACAAGCCCAGGCCCGTGCCTTTCCCCACCTCCTTAGTGGTGAAGAACGGATCGAAGATCCGCCCCTCAAGTCCTGACGGAATCCCGTGCCCGGTATCGACGAACGCGATCTCCACCGCCGCGGAGCCGACCGAAGCCGAGATGCGAATCGCCTTGCGTGGCGAGTCGACCACCGCGTCGCGCGCGTTCGTCAACAGGTTGATGAACACCTGCTCCAGCTGGATGGGAT
>Ga0137409_10006286_pt1 | contig 12335 bp, 9 predicted proteins | sample CZODoug1_16funga_FD_122059 | JGI IMG/M metagenome (GOLD analysis project Ga0137409, IMG submission 122059) | Vadose zone soil fungal communities from Angelo Coast Range Reserve, California, USA - CZODoug1_16fungal (Hybrid Assembly) | ecosystem: Environmental > Terrestrial > Soil > Vadose zone... | reverse complement strand
TCTCCAATGCCGAATCATCAGGCCAAGCAGTGGTGGCTATGAAATTGGCCCGTACTCTTGGTCTAGACCTCAAAACGCGGCCACTGCATTCCTGGCATGGCTACGGTCAGCCTTTTTCTTGAACCCTAGCTTTTGCTTCTGTCTCTGTACTTGCCCGGCGGCATTCCATAGGCCGCCTTAAAACAGCGCGCGAAAAAACTCGCATCGGACATTCCCACGCGATTCATCACTTCTTTCACCGTCAGGAATTCCGTTTCCAACAAATGTTTGGCCCTCTCCAGGCGAACTTGGGTGAGGAATCGTTCAGGCGAGGTGCCCATGATTTCCTTAAAGAGATGGCCCAATCGCCACCCTGAAAGATTGACAGTGCCAGCCATCTCCGTCAGCGTGAGCCGTCGTTGATGGTTTTCTCGGATATACTTAGCTACATGCTTGATTCTTGGGTCCATCGTGAACAATCGTAGATATCCGGTGGAGTCTTCAACACCACTGAGCCGCGAGGCCCGAACCGGGACGACAAGCAGTTTTCTCGCGCATCTCCAGTAGCGAAAGGACCAAGTAACTAAGACCCTAATGACGACTCACCGTTAAGGGCGCTTTAATGGTTCCTTTGGTGTTATCGAGAGGTGAAGCTTCGGTTTGGTGCTGCGGGTATTGCCGGAGTCTTCTTGGTAAATGGCAAACGGTGTATACCCCACCTCACAAAACCTTTCAATGGGCTTCTTAACGTTAATCTTGCTAATTCTAGGCATATCTTGCTACCCCTTCTCACTTTTGATCCGGCACCGTCCCAATACTGTTTACAAACAATCAACAATGATCGCCGCGAGAGCGTTTTCAACTGAGTTGCCGTCAGACGGCTTACCAGATTCCTTTCAGTAGTCATGGAAATTACGTGAAAACGTTACAGAGAGGGAGACACGGCACCACTCCGCAGGTCTCTGAAAACTAATTATCGTTTGACTTCGCGGAAGGTAAGGGCGGGCGATAAGCGACCGGAGTTAACGCCGATTGATCGTTGGAAATATCTGATCAATAGGAGCTTAACGGGTGACCGTGAAGGTGTACTCTTCGGTCGGTGCAGTGGCGCCCTCGGTGGCAGCGCCGGTCAGCGTGATTTGGTAGAGGCCCGGGACAAGATGTTGAGGTGGAAGTCTGAGTCTGACAATGCTACGGTCGTGATCCTTAGCAAGATGAAGATCAGTAATCGTGAACCGGTCGGAAGTTCCGACTCGCTGAAGCATAACCTGATAGCTCAGAGAATCTTCCTTTTGAGGCCAAAGCAGTCGAAGCTCAATGATAGGGTAAATTGCCTCAAGCTTTACCTCGGCCGGCGGCTGGACACTTCTGAGCGTAACCGGCGGAAGTGCGATGGAGCGCATCTGACTGGGTGTCTCACCTAGACTCGAGCTTGAATTAAGGTCCTTGAGTTCTTTTTCGACAACCAGGCTCAGATTGTCCTGAGTTCGGCGGTGGTGCCACTGCACTAACCAAACCGCTGCGACTAACACAATGATGCTGACGGCGAGAGTAACCGGAATCAAATACCACCGGTTACGAGGCGCAGGCGATGAAACCCAGCCTCGCAATCTTTGTATACCTGAAAGTTTAGGTTGTTCTCGCAAAGACTCCGCCAGCGCATATTGATTTATTGATGCTGCAATTCTGAGCTTCCGACGTTGGTGCGAAGTGTTCGCGTAGCGCAAGCGAAACTCACCTGCATCTGAGTTCGAGAGGGCGCCTTCCAGGTAATCCTCAAGGAGATCTTCCTCCGCCAGGAGGATTGTGCGCTTCACCTCGGGATCGCTTATGAAGAGACTCTCGATTTGCTGTCGTTCCGAATCATCCACCTGGCCCAGCAGAAATCGCCTGGCTAACACTTCCGTCACGGGTTTTTGGTTCATGGGTTTTATCTTCCTGACGCTTTGCTCTCGCTGACTATGGAATTTGGCTCAATCCGTTTCACCCTTTACCTCCATCTCGTCGAGACAGTGCTCTATACACTCCTCCAGGGCGGCACGAATACGAAGCATTCGTACCCTAAGGGCTTCAGGCGAAACGCCGAGCTCTCGGGCCATCTTCGCCCGGTGAACAATTTTGGCCTGCTTTTCTTTGGAGTAATAACTTAGTATCAGCTGTCGCTTCTCGGCGGTAAGTTTCCCGAGGCATATGCTAAGGCACTCCTCTCGCAGATCGGGGCGTTCTTCCTCAACCTCTTGCGGCGGATGCACGGACCGTTCAATAAACTCTACGGGAGAAAACGACTTAACCTTTTTCCGATACTCCTTTATCAAGTTATTAGCCACTCCGTAAAAAAAGAGCTTCGGATCTCCCTCAAATGTTTCTTTGAGCTTAGGTAATTTGCTGGCAACCCGATCGAAAGTTTCATCGGACATTCCCTGAGGATCCGCGCAGCGATTCCACGAGAATATCCTGCTGAGGACGAAGCGAAGATCCATATAGATAGAGATCGCTACCTCACGGTTTGGGTCAAGCCACGTTAGAAGATCATCAAGGCTTTCCCGCGGCGTATCCGGCTTTTGCGGCATTTGTAAGGCGTACCTCTGGACTGCTTTCTGAACGGTGGGCTATTGCCGGGTAAGATAGGAACGCCGCCGTCGCCTTTGGTAAATGGTGAGGCCTACCGAAACTAGAGCTAACGTCAGCACCGTCGCCAGGCCGGTGCTCATTGCAGAACCGCGGTCGACGACGATTCGCTGGTTGTAATCCCCTTGTAATTCAAAGCCTGCCCAGAAATACGGCGCCTGCCAGGCTTTCTCTTGCCTAATTTTTTGCTTCGCAGATCGGAGCGCAGCAGCCGGTGGTAGACCGTCTTCCAGCATTGCCCTATAGAAATTCGCCATCAACACGGCAGTCGCTCGGTCATCTACCTTCCAAAGACTGGCCACCACACTCCTCGCTCCCGCGGCCATGAAGCCATGAGTTAGTCCAACCAGCCCTTCTCCTTTGACGTCTTTACCCAACGCAGTATCACAAGCACTGAGGACGACGACATCGGCCGAAAGATCGAGATTGTAAATATCCTGGAGCGACATGAATCCGTTTGTCTTAGAGCCGTTACGATTCACCATGCTCAGGACTATGCCGGACAATTCGGGGCGTTCGGTGTTGAGGAAACCGTGGGTTGCAAAATGCAGAATTCTGTATTCCCCCACCCGCGAGCTCATCGCAGTTTCGCGGCTGGCATCGAAGCCGCTGGCGACCATTCCGGTACCGCGAGGAGCGGCCGCCAAAATCGCGTCGGCTTCCTCTGCAGCGTGTGCGAGACGGATCGGACCGGCCCGGCGGGCTGCCCCTTCAATGCCTCGCACCGCAGATTGGCTGGATACTTGATCCGACTTCGAAGCAATAACTGAACTCTGGGTCCTATTCTCAACGCGATCATCGCTGTTGCTGAACACCGGATCAGCGAGTACAGCTACCACCTTTTCACTCGAACCCACTTCGTGCTTCTTGTTGCGAATCGCCGCTAGCGTCGAGACCGATGGCAGGGTCACTATTTCATTTGTGGCTATTAGCAGTAGTTGGCCTTCCACGACGGCCGGACCTGCGTCAATAGCTGTTGCCTCAACGCTTTTCGGTAGCGGCGCGGGCAACGCATCAAAAGGGATATATTGCAAGATTCCCTCGCTTACAATAATGAGTCGTTTGCTGCCAAGTTGTTCCCGTACTTGACCAAACAACAACTGGCTCAGCTCCAGCCCCTTCTTATAGTACAAGCGATCAGATGTCTCGACTTGCGCCTGGTAGTCGCCGTCGATTTTTTCGCCCACCACCTGGCGCGCCGTAAGTAGTTTGTAGACGTCGCGTCCTGCAGCCTCCAAAATCGATCGCGAAGGCAATTCATAACTGCGCAGCGAGTTGGCCGTAACCGCCCAAAGGTAACTCCGTTCGTCCCCGAGGGCATACTCCAACAAGACTGTGTCGCTATCGCGCAACTGAGCCTGGATTTCTTCCAAGCTTGAGAGTGCGGTTGGAGCAAGACTCTGAAAACGGGGGTTCTTATCTACTAATTGGGACTCAAGCTCCTGGTATTCAGTTCTTAATTGATTTACCTGGCGCGCGACCTCTTCAGTTTCAGCAGAGTCCTTGCCGCTAATTGATAGTTCCATCTGATATTGCGCGTGAGAACGAAGTAAACTCTGCAATTCGCGCTCGCGACTCAAGATCTCAGGAGCAACTCCTGAACGAATATCGGCACGTACTGCAGTTACCATGTCGAGCAACGAACGGGCACGCGCCTTTTCGCTCGCCAACAAGGCAGCAGCCGCGAATTCGTGAGTGGGACGCCGGCGATCGAGCTGCATCAGTACATCGATCCAGAGATTGTAGTGCTTATGAACTCCGGAAAAATATGAAGCCCGAAAGTCCGGACTGGCGACGTTTGTCCTGACGCCTTCGATGAGTCTTATCGACTGCTCTATGTTTGATAACGCAGGTTCGAGCGCTCCGGCGTCGCGCTGCGCACGCGCAAGATTATATAAGGACGAAATAAGTACGCCTTTATCATCCGCTTGTTTGCTTAGTGAAAGCGCTCGATTGTAAGAAATTAGAGCTTGTTGGGTTTCCCCAAAGCGGACATAAGAGTCGCCCAGATTATTCCAGGCTATCGCTTGTTGCCGGCGGTCAGAAATGGCAGCATAAAATCTCAGGATTCTTCGATACTGACCTATCGTTTTTTCGCGATCCCCCTGGGCTGCATAGATGGCGGCAACCTCGTTGAGCGCATTTGCTTCCGTCCGAACTTTCTTCGCTGACCGGCTCAAGATCAAACATTTTTGGTAATACTCAAGAGCGTGCTTGAGATCTCCCAACAGGCGGTAGGCCCTGGCGACATTGAACGTGGCCACGGAGGAAAAATCAAGACTGCCTTCATCCTGAAACAGTCGCAACGCCCGTTCGTAATTCTCCAGCGCTGTGGAGTACTCCGTCAGATTCTCGTAAGCCTGACCTAATCCGTTAACGGCTATTGCTTCGCTCTGGCGGTCGCCAATTTTGCGAAAAATCTCGATCGCTTCGCGGTGCATTACGAGAGCGTGATCTTCATTCCCACCCAGTGACTGCGATAACCCAAGGGCGGTAAGGGCTAATCCCTCACCTGTCTTATTTCTGGTCGCGCGATACATCTCGACAGAGCGGGAAATCTCGGCTACGGCCTTCTCCAGATCCCCTAAGTCCCCCGCGATGTAGCCCCTGAACAGATGCGCCCTTGCTGCTTCGCTCCGTTCACCGACTTCGTCGAAAATCTTGAGGGCCTCTTCAAACTGTTTCGAAGACTTAAGTAAATCCCCTTTCGAATAACTTATCTCACCCAGATTATTGAGACACTCTGCGTAGTCTTTCCGAACCTCCGGCTCAACAACCTGACTATTTGGAGTCAGAAGCCTCAGGGCCGCAAGAACATGTCTTTCAGCGCGCTCGTTATCCCCAAGATAAGAATAAAGCCGACCCGCTTCACTCAGCGCCCGTGATTCTTCTGCTATGTCCCCCGCAGTCTTTGCCTGAGCCGCAGCCTTTCGGTAGTGGCTCAATGCCTCCTGATATTGTCCTAACGCTAAGCAAACTTCTCCAGCTTGAATTGTGGCAGCTGCCGCACTTCGCAGATTGTTCAACGAGAGCCAGATCAGCGCTGCCTCTTCATATTTCTCAATCGCCCGCCGAAGCGAGTTCTTGGTCCAATCCGCACGCAGCACACTCGCCTGCGCAACGGCTTGCCGCGCAGCACTCTCTCTTTCGCCGGCCGGAGTGGTAGGCCTAAGACGTTCTACCTTCAACTCATAGTGGCGGGTGGGGCCGCTCATTTCGAGCGAGCGAATTTCCAGTAGGTACGTGCCCATAATTTCAGCCGGCGCGACCAGGTCTATGTGTTGTTGTTGAAAGCTAACCTGCTCAAACAATTTCCGGCCGGTCGGATCATGAAGAGTTAGAGACAACGCCAGATCACCTTTGTCGATGGAACATCGAAGCAGATAACCAGGAGTTAACGAAATTACAAACGCATTCTTCTCACCGGCATTGATTTCCCGCTTAATGGAGGAGCCGGCGTCAAGACCTACAGGTTTGGTTCCAGCTACGCCGACGTCCAACAGACTCTCCGCACTAACAGCGGCTAGCGATAGGATCACAAGCAGGAAGGGCCAAAGCACCTTCACCGCAAAGCGACAGCATTTCCAACGGCGGTCAGACCGGTAGCGGCTTTTGTCTGCAATGTGAATTTTAGCTTCCCTCATGAGAACGTAGCCTTGCCACGGAGCACAGCAGGAGCGGCCATCGAACGCCTCCGCGCGGTTAGGAGGTTCGTCTTTTAGCATGTATGACTTGCAGATTCAATGACGCCACCCTATCAGTCTCGATTGCGTGGAACTACTCTGTGCTCGGATCCACACGCAGGAAAAGAGGATAACCTGAAAACAGGCTATCCTCTCTTAACTGACCCGCTTAGTCCGCTAGCGGAAAAGTCGTCTTCACTGACCGTCTCGAAGCCGCTTGCCGTGTTGCGATCTTTCGCTACCGCCCTTGGCGCCGCCCCCTCTCCAGTCGTTCAGTGTGCCGACCCTCGTGCCCGGCATTTTCGTCCGAGAGCGAACCACTATTGCCGCGTTCTGCTCCTTGCTACTGTTAACCGAACCTTGTTGTTTCTTATTCTTAGATACTGACATTTCTCTATTCTCCTCTTATGTGGTTTGAGTGCCGCAGTCACCCAACACGGTTAATTTTGCCGGGCGTGGCTTCCACTGGAGTATCCTCCACGCCTGCAGGCCGACTATTCAAAATTAGGTAACTAACTGAAACCCTTATCCAATCGAGTCCATTCGTACCCTCGCACGGATAAGCTCTGTGCAAACATTTTCTACAGAACAGTCGCTACATTCCGGGGCTGTTCAGCTGGAGGACGCTGCAGTTGCCAGGGCACGATTCTGAGACAACCCTCGATTGTTCGGCCGGCCAGTTACTGAGATCGTTATCCGGCTCTGGAAACCGATGGCTTTCACTGAGGCCATTGCGAACAAAGAGTTCGAGGCCTTCCATTCCCTCCATCCTGGTGAGACCAAGTTCGGCCTTCGCTGATTGAAACGCCTCTTTCACTGACCTGCCGAAGCCAAGAGCGCGATAGAATGCCCCCGCGAAGGCGACTCCTCCTTTGTCACCAATCGCCTTTCCGGTGCCCACGGAATAATCTATGACTTCGGCGAGCGAGCGAGCCTGGGTTCTGGTAAAGCAAGCATTTAGAAAAACCAGCCGCACGTGTTTCTGATAGAGCGCGAACATTTCGACCAAACCCTGTCGATTGACCTCCTTGCCTCTGCCAGGCGTGCCACCAAGAATGATCCTATGTGTCTTGCTTCCGTGGCCGCTGAAGTGAACAATGTGCGGTTCATACATCATCAAGAAGCGTTGAAGATCGTTAGGTCTAATAGCCGCGTGTTTCTGTAATTCGAACATATCTCGATAACGCCCCTCCTGAAGCCTTTCAAATATCTCTCGCGCTTCTTCATCGACCAGAATTCGACTGGTGGTCCAAGGGTTCGCTGATAAAAAGAGAATTCTGATTTTGTTTTTCATCTTGGTTGTCCTCACTCAGGTCTCACTCGAAAGCGCCACCACTCACCAAGTCTTGGCGCTACCACGCGGTTGCCCTGGCTTACATTGAATGACGCGGCCCAACTCAGTCCCTGCTTGTCACTCAACTTAGCTTGGCGCAAGAATCAACGAGATCCCGTCACCAAAAGAAACTTACTACTGTCGGCAATCAGCGAAGCATGAACAGGCACCTCTGCGATTCACCGAAATGGCATGCCAGCTGTCAGTGATGTCCGACGGGACGTCACAATTTTCTTCTGGACTCCTTAAACATGTTTTCCCAGCCTCTCCGATAGATTCGGGAATTTTGGCGATTGCGAAGTTATGAGCGCTGACAGGTCGGACTCTCCTTACAGCACTTACCTCACCTGAACTCATTCAGCTAGAATGGAAACCGCTCGTCACCCTACGTTCTCTTTTAGCCGCGAGACTCAAATAAGTCCTGTGGGTCTGATTAGGTTTTTATTAGGGAAGGCTTGATGTTTGCTAAACAACCGCAAGTCAGTCGTTTGTACGAATTCGGCGCGTTCGTCTTAGACGCAGCTGAGCATGTCCTCACCACCAATGGCACTCCTGTTTCCTTGCCGCCACGGGCGTTCAACCTGCTTGTAGTGCTTGTTGAGAACAGCGGATCTCTAATTACAAAGGACGACTTACTCAAATGCGTGTGGCAAGGTGTGTCCGTCGAGGAAGGAAATATTCCTTACAATGTATCGCTTGTTAGAAAAGCTCTCGGTGACGACGCCGCCGCGCCTCGTTACATGGCAACTGTGCCGAAGCTGGGCTATCGATTTATCGCGCCGGTCAAGCGACTAACCGAATCCGCAAACAGTTCCGCCGCAATCAAAACTGCGGGCGAAAATAATTCCGGTAACGGACAAGAAACAGCGTTCAACCGGACCAGCGCCCAGTTACTTTCGTCGCCCTTGAAAAGCCATGTGTGGCACTTATTGGCAGTATGCGTTTTGTATGCACTCTATTATTCGGTGGCTTTCATGATGGAGATCGCCTACGAGTATGAAACCTATGGGAAACGTGCCTTAAGCATCATGCCTCCAATATTTTTGTGGATAATGGGAACGTCGTTCATCGGTTTGAGCGGAGGCTTGAAGCTAACATCAAGAGGCGCAAAGTCGGGGATTCTTTTCTCTTTGTCCGTATTCGTCGGTGCCGGTTTGCTGCTCTACGTGGCTTTGGGCCTCTTTCTACCAAACTCTCCGATCACCCAAGCATCATTTCCGACCTATCCGGCCCAGGGTGCGTTCTTAAAAAACGTCTACTACGCGTTGCCATTGGTTGTGCTCTTTGTCGTTTTGCCATTCCATTCCATCGTGGCGATTGAGTGTGAGTTGCTAAACGGGAAGTGGCCGAGACAGTTGGAATTACTTCGCAACTCAGGTTCGGTGGCCAGTCCAGTGGGCGCCGTCTATATCAGGACGTGGTGGCTTGGAGGAATCTTGATTGGTACATTCTGCATCGCCCTGTTGGGGACAGCACACTTAGTTGAGAACCTCCGATCCAGCCCTAACAGCGGGCTTTTCATTCAATTAGCTCAATGGCGATTCCTGCTCTATTTTCTTCTTGGCTTAGAGTGCGTGCTCTGGTACCAGGAAGCGCAGCGCCGAACTAATCTCCAGATTCAAGGAGAGCAAAAGGTGCTGCTTACGCCGAATTAGGACTCTCTTGCTCCATATGAGACTTTTCAATGACGATTCCGCCAAAGTCTGCCGGACTGCAAAGCAAGGATCGAATCAATTGTTTCTACGAATACGAGGAGGATTGGAAAGGAGAGGTTGAAAGTTAGAGTTAGCCTTACTGCGAAGGCGCAACCGCCGCCAGCACGAGATTCTCATTATCACCGACTAGCATTCGAGGGTTCTGATGGAATTGCGTATCTGTACGAACTTTTTGACGAACGTAGCGGAAGAGTTCGCCGACAGTCACGAGGCGATCCCGATTCGTGTCGGCCCTGCCTTTTAGACCTTGTAATACATAATAAGTAAAGACACCGTGGCCGTTTCCCCATCTTTCTGACTCATGCGATGGTTCGTTTACGTCGCTTGATGTGATAATCGCTCGGCCTTCTTCCTGATAGAGCAGTTTTTCCAAATAGAGATTTGTCAGATTATTGTTCAGATCTCGCGTGCCTTCAGTACCGAGGCCGGCGCTGTGACAGGCGTCCAGAAGCAGGATCACTCTCTTACACTTGATGTTTTGTTCTACGTATTTTCGCAGATCAGACATCGGGAGAGCGGTATCAGCCATATCGGTTACGCTTGTATCGTGCGCGATGACATATAGGTTTTGCGGCGCGGATGGATCAGGCGCCCCATGACCGGCAACGAAGATCACCAACAGATCGTTTGCCGATGGCTTCGCAATGAAACTCGTCAATGCCTGGCGAATTTGCGCAATCGTCGCTTGCTCATTGTTGAGCATGAGCATGTCGGAGCGAAGGAACCCTCCAGCTTCACGTCGTTGCAAGATCTCGTAAATCGAACGAGCATCAGCGTCAGCGTAGGCAAGATTTCGAATGCCCCTTGAACTATTTTTATACTGAGAAATGCCTACTACTAATGCATACTTTCGCCCAACAAACGAAGTCGCCACTGCAGGCCTTCTCACGATCGGTACCAACACTCGAGCCACGGAACCGGAGCTATCCTCGGTTTCAACCACGAGTTGCGATTTGTTCGGACTTACGGTAATAACTGCCTCAAAAGCTACGCTTCTCTCGGCTGGCGCTATTCGATTAAGTTGACGGGCTACGATTTCCTGACCAGCCATTAGCGGTACGCTTTTGCCGTCAAGAGATACTCGCTTTATCTCAGTGCTGCCAGTTGCGATGCCGCTGATCCTGACCATTATGCTTTTCAGCGACGGCGGAAATTCAATAGCGCGCTCCGGCTCCAGAAGCACAATCTGGGGCGGAACCATGTCCTTCAGTTGAGGACTTTGCTGGACCTCATAAATGAAATCCTCATTCCAGTTGTCGGTAGAAGTTTTGATGACGAAGCTTGCGTAGTACTCGCGACCACGCCGGTTTTGTGCCCACACTTCAACGGTGTTGCGACCGGTGACGAACTCGTAGCCCAACCGCGACTTCAGGTTGATTCTAATAACTTTGCCCCGCAGGCCCGAGACAATTTCGGAAATCGTACTCGCTGCTTGTCCGTTTATGCTGGTCCTGATTGCGCTGTAATCGATGTTGTCCGCGACGGGCTTGAGCAGGTGGATCAACACTTCCGTGGCGTTTGCAGATGGAACAACCAATTCAGTGTGGCTTGAGGGGCCAATTTGAAAGTCGGGCAGTTCAACTTCAAAGACTACTGGCGCAGTCTCGGGTTGTGACGCCGGCAGCGGTTGCACGAAAAGCGCACAAAGAGCTGAAAAGAGGACAAGAAAGAGTGTTCTCGTCCCCTTGTCTCTATTTCGGTTCCAGGGTGAAGCAGGGTAGCTCACGGTCTCCGTGTTTTCTTCGTGCTCGTGGGGGAAAGAGTTACCGACGCAGGCTCAAGCTTAGGAATTGAGGCTGGCTGTTGCAGAGTTAGGCCGCCGGAATTACTTGCGCTGTTTTTCAACATTTCTGCGAGCTCCGGCGCTCGCCAGGTTTTGTCCCCAAGCAATCTCATATAGCCATAGAGTACGTCAACGTTCGGCGGCAGCAGCCCTTCGTTGCTGATAGTGGTTGCACGCTTGCGTTCGTAAGCTGTGATATAGGCTTTCAGTGCCACGATCGCTTCAGATTGATTACCGCTATCTTTGCTGTCCATCAACATGAGCGCGCGATGCAGTTGCACTTCGGGAATCTCGTAGCGAGTATCGAGGCTGATGGCTTTCAGGAGCGATTGCTGGGCAGTGTCAAGCTCTTCCTTTGTCCTGCCGACCTGCTTCAGGACACGGCCATAGTAATAGGCAGCCAATGGGTCGTCAGATCGAAGCGTGACAGACTGTTGTAAGTTGACTTTTGCCATTTGAAACATGTCAAAGTAGAACGCCCTAATACCGTTGTCGCGCTTCAGCTCGGTCATGATCAAGTTGAATTCCGGACTCGTGCCTTTGAGCTTGTTTGCTTTGAGCGCTTCCTGATACTGCGGCTGCAAGACTCCGGAGATCAATTTCTGCGCGTAATCGGTTCGCTCGCGAATCCGCGAGCGCGCCCCCAGGAAGCCCAACTGAATTCGGTTATCAAATCGGGCAGCCTGGGCCAAAGTTCCATATAGTCGTGGGACCTCTTGAATATCGAAAGATTTGCCCAGCGTAGCTTTCAAGGCAAAGTCGTCGGCCTCATTTTCCTGGGCTATATTCCAGTCGAGCGCGATCTTTTGGGAATAATAACTACCGATCGCAATACCAGCACCCAACCCTACCAGCGCGCCGACTCCCGCACCCTTGCCTCCGGCGGCCACTGAGCCGATTCCGGCGCCTGCCAACGTCAGGAGCCCGGCCCACATCGCGCGCTTTTTCTCCTGTTTCCTATTGTATTCTTCCTCCGCAAAAGGCAGCATTACTTTGATCCGCCAATGATCCTTGTAGACGTGGGCCAGTTCATGCGCCAACACATAAGCCAGCTGCGCCTCGTTGTCCAACAACGAGATCATTCCGGTGCTGACTAGAACTGTTCCAGTCGAAAGCGTATAGGCCAGCGGAATGGGATTGACGATTACCTTGAACGAATACAGCTTTTCCGAATCCTCAGGGACGATCTGTTGGCCGAGGCGATTGACATATTC
>Ga0137409_10006285_pt1 | contig 12335 bp, 8 predicted proteins | sample CZODoug1_16funga_FD_122059 | JGI IMG/M metagenome (GOLD analysis project Ga0137409, IMG submission 122059) | Vadose zone soil fungal communities from Angelo Coast Range Reserve, California, USA - CZODoug1_16fungal (Hybrid Assembly) | ecosystem: Environmental > Terrestrial > Soil > Vadose zone... | reverse complement strand
CGTCCTACCGCTTTCCTGCCCATTGCGCAAAAGCTCTGCTAGAATCCCTATCATGAAAAGACGCACATTGCTTCAATCGCTTCCCGCAGTAGCGTTCTTCCCAAAAGCGGCCTGGCTGACCTCGGATCAAGAGAAGTCGGGCTCCGGGCAATCCGCAACGCCCGTCTACGAACTCCGTGTCTATCACACTTACGAAGGCAAGCTCGACGACCTGCTGCGCCGCTTTCGCGAACACACCACAAAACTCTTCGAGAAGCATGGGATAAAAAACGTGGCCTACTGGACGCCCACTGACGAACCCCTCAAAGGCAAAACGCTCGTCTACATCCTCGCGCATCCCAGCCGCGAAGCCGCCACCGCAAACTGGCAGGCTTTCCGCGACGATCCCGAATGGCAAAGCGTCCGCGACAAATCCGAAGCCAACGGCAAGATCGTCGAGAAGGTTGATTCCACTTTTCTCGTCCCGACAGACTTCTCCCCAAAGCTCCTTTAAATCTTTTAGCGTTTATTCGGGAAAGCAGCCCGCGCTCCCGGAGGATCGCCAATGATCACGATTCGCGCACTTGTGCTTCTGTTGGCCCTTTACTTCAGTCTGAACGCGTGGTGCCAAGCTCCGCCGAAAAGCGCTCCTGCCGCCTCTCAGCCCGCACCCGGGGCATTTGTCGACGTGGAAGCCGGAAAACTGTACTACGAAGAGTGCGGCACCGGTCCCGACGCGGTCATTCTCATCCATGATGGCATTGCTCACTCCGCCGTCTGGGACGACGTCTGGGGCACTTTTTGCAAACGGTTCCACACCATACGCTACGACCGCCGCGGATATGGCCGTACTCCTGCTTCAAACACCTGGTATACGGAAACGGAAGATCTCGCCACGCTCCTCCGCAATCGAAAAGTAAGCCGCGCCATTCTTGTCGGCAGTTCGCACGGTGGCGAGCTCTCGATTGATTTCACCTTGCAATATCCAGCGATGGTCCGCCAGCTCGTCCTTGTCGGCGCGGTAGTCAGCGGCCTGCCCTACACCGACCATTTCCTCAATCGCGGCATGAGCAATTCCCAGCCCTTCGAGAAAAACGATGTTCCCGGCGGCCTCGCCAACTGGGCCAAAGACAAGTACCTGCTCGCGCCCGGCCATGACGCCGCAAAAAAGCGCCTGCTCGACTTGCTCACCGCCAATCCTCAGGACATGACTCACTCGGATTACGCGCGTCCCACGCAGCCCGCCCTACATCGCTTGAAGGAAATTCGCGTCCCAACTCTCATGCTAGTAGGCGAGGCGGACATCCCGGACGTACATGCTCACGCCGGCGCCATCGAAGCAGGCATACCTGGCTCAAAACGAGTGGTCGTCACCGACGCCGGTCATTTGATGTATGTGGAAAAACCCGAGGAGTTCAGCCGCGTGGTTATCACTTTCATTGACTCAAGCGGCCCGCAAATATTGTTTTTTTCAAAAGATTTGCAGTGAGAAGGGAAGAAAGTCAGCTTTTGACCATTCGCTCAGTACGTCAGCGACCAGCCGACCACCGTCATCGTCAGCACCAGCAACAGCATCCCCGTACTGACAAGGCTCAGCGTTCTCCCGTGGCCCAGCAGATAGTCGCGCGATTCGGGATCAATGCAGAGAAGAACGGTAACGAACAGCACGACGCTCCATGCCAGCATGACGGGAACGCCAGGGTGCCGGCCGATCATATCGAAGAATTGCGACGGAGGCTGGCCCGCCGGAATCCACCAGGGCAGCAGCGGCGCTACGCCCGCCGCCAGCGAGAACGTCAGCAGCTTGCGCGTGAACCAGCCCTTGACCTTCGGCCGGGCTTCTTTCCACACGAAATAGTCCCAGGCAAGCAACCCGACGGCCAGCGGCACCCAGCCATACATGGCCGCATGCTGGTTGAACCAATACCATCCCCGGAACAAAACTCGCCCGTGGTTCGACATCGCCAGCCGCGGCAACAAGAACAAGCCCAGAACCGTGTTGCAAAGCACGGCCACAAAAATCGTAACCAAACTCATGAATTGGAACCAGTACCGCGTCGGCACTCTTTTGCATCGAGTGCACACGGACTGTTTGGGCAGGAAGTTCAGTCCACAGCGGTCGCAATACACGGGTGCGCTCCCACAGCCAGGGATTCAAACCAGCGATCGCCGTCAGCATATGCGTTTGCCGTTCCAAAAACTACTGGTCCGAGGGGCAGTTTTGGTATCGGTCTCTTTTCTTGCACAAAAGTTTGAAACGTTCGCGTGAGCGAAGTTGTGCGTTTCGCGGTGTCCCGGCGCGATCGGCTCGCGCCTCTCGCGCTCAACGGAACCAGGAAGCCGGCGCTCCCGCTTTGCGACCCTCGTCCTGCAGCTCGTCCAGTTGCTTTTCCAAGTCCGCTTTGCGCTTTTCCAAATTCTTCAACTGGCCATTCCGGTCATTAATGTACGCGATGTTGTCCTTCATGCCAGTTGTCACGTCAAAGCCGCCGCTGCCATACTTCTTGATGTCCTCCTTCAGGCCCGCAATCGCCTGGTCCACGGCGGCGATTTGGCCCAGAATGTCCTGCGCGCGCCCGCGCCAGTACTCTTCGCTGTTCTCTCCGCCATCTCCACCTGGATCCGTCGGCCGCACGCGCCGCGCGCCTTTCTTTGGCGCATCACCAACCACGGATACGCCGGGGCCTTTCAGTCCCGACAAATCATCTTCGGTATACACCTTGCCCTTCGCCGCCGCCGCCTTTTTTGCTTTGGCTTTGCGCGCCGCTTCCGCGAGCGAATCTTCTTTTTGCCGCGGCTGGTCGGGGTTTGCGGGCTGAGCCTGAGATGGCGGTTGAGCTTGTGTCGACGATGGCTGCGATGATGATTGTTGCGATGCAGATGAAGACAGCTGCGGGGAAGAAGAAAATTGTGCGAAAACTGCGGCGAGCGGCCAAGTCATCGCCAGCAAGCCGCAAGAGATCTTCAGATAGCGCCTCACGTTGCGTGAGCGCGCTGTTCCCGCGGTGAGTTGATTGCGCGTGGGGAACAGTCTCTCCGGCACGTTGTGTTTGAGGGGAAAGTTCATGGGTGACTCCGGTCTTCCGCAGGCGATAACACGACGCTACGCCCGGGTTTGTGCGGGGTCAAGGCGATTGCGCGCCAGCGAGTCCCGGGAGTCACCGGCACGGTGTTTGCATCGGGCCTTCGAGGAGTGCGATCGCGCAGTTGCTCCTGCGCGACAGCGTTTGGTACAGTGCCAATTCACGCAAACGAATGCTCGAATCCCGGACGGAGAACCCAATGGAATTGCCGAAATATGCGCTCGACATTCTGGTTTGTCCTGTTTGCAAGACGCGGGTGGAGCTGCTGAGCGACGGGTCGGCCCTGAAGTGCGGCTCTTGCCGCCGGGTCTATGCGGTGCGCGATGAAATCCCCGTCATGATGCCGGAAGAAGCCAAAATCGCCGAGAAGTAACCGATCGAGGAACAGAAAAATCAAAGAGCTCGCATGGCCACCAACATTGCCGATGCCGTTCCCCGGTTGAAACGATTGATCCCGCGCCTGTGCGGCAAGCGCATCGGCGTGCTCGGCGACCTGATGCTGGACCGCTACCTTTGGGGCACAGCCTCGCGGCTCTCGCCGGAAGCAGCCGTTCCGGTGGTCGATTTCGTGGAGCAGAGCGAATGCCTGGGCGGGGCGGGCAACGTGGCCGCAAATATCGCTACGCTCGGCGCGCGCGTGGAAATCTTCGGGATTCTCGGAAATGACGAGCCCGGGCGCGCCTTGCAAAAATGCCTTCGCGCCGCGAGCATCGCGGACCAAGGCATTATCGCCGATTCCAAACGCGTCACCACGGTGAAAACGCGGATCATCGCGCGGCACCAGCAGGTGGTTCGCGTCGATCGCGAGCGCCGCGAGCCGCTCCGCTCAGAAACCCAGGAAAGGCTTTTGCGGCTGCTTTTTACCGCGCTCAAGAAACTTGACGCGTTGGTGCTTTCCGACTACGACAAAGGCCTGATCACCGACGATTTCGCCGATCGTGTTCTAAGTGCCGCGCATCAATTGCACGTTCCCGTTTTCGTGAAGCCGAAGACTTCCAGGCTATACGCGTATCGCGGCGCGCGGGCCATCGTGTGCAATGCCAAAGAAGCGGGCTTCTACGTCACGCGCTCGCTCGCCGATGAGAAATCCGTGGAAGAGGCGGGTCGCGCGCTGCTCGCGCACTTCGGCTGCAGCTCTGTGGTGATCACCCGCGGCGAAAAAGGCATGAGCGTATTTGAAGAGTCCTCGTCGCGCCATCTGCAAGTTCCGGCCACGAATTTTGAAGTGACTTATGCGCGCGTGGGCCAGCCGGGTGTCGAGCGCGGGGCCACCGGCCGGCAAGTCTTCGACGTCACCGGGGCAGGCGACACGGTTCTCAGCGTCCTGTCTCTTGCCGTCGCTGCTGGGGCGCCGCTCGCGGACGCTGCCATACTCGCCAACACTGCGGCTGGCGTCGTTGTGGGCAAACTCGGCACCGCCAGCGTTGGCCCGCAGGAACTCCTTCACGCACTCGATGACATTCGCCGGTAGCCGGGCGTATGTATTTTTGACAGAAGCGACTAGGACCCGGGAACCGGGAAGCTGAACGATTTGTCCGCGGCCAAGACCCAAATTTCGACGACTCTGGTCTTGCGGCTCTTTTCCACGTCGGAAATGTCCGGCATCGGCGAGTAAGGGCTTATGTCCACCGAAACAGAAATGGCATTCGAGCCCCCTGGTGCTTTGGCATGGATAATCTTGTAACTCTTCACCGGGCCGTAGTAACCCTGGGGTCCCCAATCGGCCAGAAAATCCTTCATCGTATAACTCGAACTCGGCTTCCAGAGTTGATAGGCCAAGTCGGTGTTGCCGGCAACTAGCGCATCAAAAAAACGCTCGGCCGCTTTCTTTTCCGGGTAGTAGCGGAACGTATACCACAGCGCCACAATCGCGACCAGCACAAGCGCCGCGACGGTGAAGGCCATAGCCCGGGATCTATCTGGCTTATCGGCAGGTGGATCGATGAGTGACATTCGGTAGTCTCCTGCCCCACGAGCGTCCGAAAAGTAGTTGCAATCGCCGCGGTGTCATCCCTGCACCGTGCAGCAGCAATGAGATCCTAGCAAAAACTGTGCGTCCAAGTAAAAGGTGGCGGAGTTTGAGTACCGGATCGGTTTCCTAATTCATGCCGGGCTGGTCCGCAAAAATTTACCGCTGACCGATTGAAACTTCCTGCTTGACACTTTTTCGGCCTGTAGTTAGCCTTACACAATTTTAGCAATGTTTTGGTTCGCACCGATGTTATGCCTGGAAAATCATGAATCCGTGAGTGGAGGAGAGGCTATGTTCCACACACCACAGCTGGCGGGCATTTCCCATTTTTTTTCTGGTAGGCGTATCGCAAAGTTCGGGGCTCTGGCTGTGCTCGCCCAACTGATTGCTGGGAGCATCGCGCGGGGCCAGGCGACGACCTCGATTCGCGGCACGGTGACCGACGGTTCCGGGGGATATGTTGGAGGGGCTTCGGTGACTCTGACGAATCCGGAATCCAAGATCGCACGTACGGCGACGACAGGAGATGAGGGCGGTTATCAATTTCTATTTCTGCCTCCGGGAACTTACACACTCGACGTGACCGCAACGGGATTCCAGAAATACGAGCAGACGGGATTGCAACTGCTGGTGAACACACCAGTGACGGTAAATGTGCAACTCAAAGTCGGCGGCGGCAAGGAGACGGTGACGGTCACGGCGGAAGAACCGGCGCTGAACCTGGTGGATGCCTCGATCGGAAATTCTTTTGACGAAATACAGGTGCGGGATATTCCCCTGGAGGGCCGCAATGTTCCCGATTTGCTGAGCTTGCAAGCCGGAGTGGCCTACACCGGCAACCGCATTGGGGACAAGGATCAGGATACGCGGAACGGATCCGTGAACGGCGCGCGGAGCGATCAGAGCAACGTCACGCTCGATGGAGTAGACGTGAACGACCAGTCCAACGGCTATGCGTTTACCTCCGTGCTGCCGGTAACGCAGGACTCGGTTCAGGAATTTCGAGTAACCACAACCAACTATGGCGCGGATCAGGGACAGGGCTCGGGAGCGCAAGTGGCGTTGATCACCAAGAGCGGGACGAACACGTTCCACGGTTCGGCGTATGAGAACTTGCGCAACACCATTACCAGCGCCAATGACTACCTGGTGAAACAGTCGGAGCTGAACATTGGCGCACCCAATAAGCCTCTTAAACTGAACCGCAATATCTTCGGCGCGTCGGTTGGTGGGCCGCTACGGAAGGACCGCCTGTTTTTCTTCACTAATTACGAGGGTACCAGAGAACGAGAGGAACAACGCGCGGAGCGTGTTATTCCTACGCCCTCGCTATGCCAGGGTATCTTCCGGTATCAATATGTCGATCCAACAACCGGAGCGATTAAAGTCCTCTCCTTGACGCCCAGCGATCTCGTGAACCTCGACCCACGGAGTCGCCCCAATACCTATGCGCCAGGGACTCCGGCCGGGATTGATCCCGCCATGCTCGACGTTACCAATCACACTGGATATCTGGATAGGACCTTCTGCGCCGGCAAGACGGTGACCAACGATCTTTCGGCGGGTGATGGTTTGAACTATGCCGGCTTCGTTTTCCGCGCTCCCACCAGCCTGGATAACGATGTCTTCATCGCGCGCCTGGATTATCGTCTCACCGCCGACGGCCGGCACCTGATCTTCTGGCGCGGCGCCGTGCAAAATTTGCGAAACCCCGGAGCCCCCTTCCTGCCCGGAGACGCTCCCCAACAAGACACCGCAGACCATAGCAAAGGGTTCGCCTTCGGCTATACCGCTATTCTTAGCTCTACTCTCGCCAATTCCTTCCGTTGGGGATACACGCGGCAGAGCTTCGGCGTTGTGGGCAACACCAACCAACCGTGGAACACTTTTCTGGGGCTCGATCAAGGCATCACCTATAGCCACAATTTCCAGGTGGGCATTCATAACCTGCTGGATGATTTCTCCTGGACGAAAAGGAATCATGCGTTGCAGTTGGGGGCCAGCATTGGCCTGGCCCGCGATCCCCGGTCAAGCAATCTCCACTCCAACCACCTGGGCCTTGGGACTACCAATTGGACGTCACCGATCGGGTTTGCGGGAACCACTAGTCCGTTGGATCCTATGAACGCCACCTGGCATCCGAACCTCATCGTCACGGCTGATTGTGCTCCGGGAGTGCCCTGCGCAGCAGGTACGGCACCGGAACCACTGAACGCAACGCAGTACGACCGTCCCCTGCTGGCTTTGTACGGCATGATTTCTGATGTGGTTGCTAACTATAACTTGGACCGCAACGGCGTCCCGCAGAACCAGGGCGATCCGGTAAAACGGAACTATGGCCTCAACTGGTATGAGTTCTACGGGCAGGACACCTGGAGAATTAAACCAAACCTTACGCTGACCTACGGGCTGCGCTGGTCGCTCTTTCCTCCGCCCTGGGAGACGAACGGTTTACAGACCGCTCCGACGTTCGGTTTGGGGACACAGTTTGACAAGAATGCCGCGAACATGAAGCAAGGTTTGGGGTATACATCAGAGCTGGCGATTGCCTTCAACCTCGGTGGTCCGGTGAACCACGGCCCAGGCTTTTACAACTTTGAAAAGACGGATTTTTCACCGCGAATCTCGATCGCGTATTCGCCTCGCCCGAAGAACGGCCTGTTCAAAGCAATCTTCGGCGAGAACGACAAAACCGTCATCCGCGCGGGTTTCAGCCGCGTTTACGACCGCGCGGGATTTGCTCTCCTGAACACCTCGGACTCGGTCGGTGCAGCCGGTTTGACGACCACCTTGCAGAATCCCTGCTGCACGTTTAATCAGACGGGAGCCGAAGACCTGCCGCGGGTCACCGGCATCAACACTATCCCCACTGACAACCTCCCACCGACTGGCGTGGGCGCCACCCGATTTCTGCAATTCCCGCCCCTGCCAGGTTTCCCGCAGGTACCCGGTACCACCGCTCAAGCCAACTTGTGGGCCAATGACGACACACTGAAAACCCCGCACGCATATGCGGTTGACTTTTCCATCGGCCGCGAGCTGCCGAAACGATTCTCTTTGCAAGTATCTTATGTGGGCCGCTTTGGGCACCGACTGCTCACGCAACGGGATCTCAACCAGCCGCTGAATATCGTGGACCCCAAGACGGGGATTGACTACTACACGGCGGCGGCGGCCCTGTCCAACCTGGCCAGGAAGTTCGCTGCGGCCAACCTTGCCTGCGGACGGGGCGGTAGCCCCAATTTCTACCAGGCGGTCATTACCACCACCAGCAGCCCGCCGCAACCTACCGCGGCGTGCCCGAATCCAGGCCCACCCGATATTTCCACCGTTACCGCCGCGATGCTAGGCTCGACCGCCCAATACTGGGTGGACATGTTGCCTCCGCTCCGGGCAGGCACCCAGTATTCGGACCTCTTTACCGGTTTTACTCCCTCGACGACAAACACAATGGATGGCCTGCTTCAGAGTGTTTTCGACCTCTATTACAACCCCGGGCTTTCCGTGATCGGCGACGAGATTGTAGGACTGGCCGATATTGACTCCTATGGCGGGTTGGGGGACAACAGCGGCTCACTCACACCCTACTTCTTCAACGGCCCGCCAAGCCAGTTGCCCGGCCTGTGCCCGGGGTCTTTCTGCCAGTCCGGCAAGTACTTGAGCAACCAGGCCTTCTCCATGTATGGATGGAGCTCCGTTGGCACTTCAAACTATCATGCGCTCCAAGTAAGCTTGAGGAAGCAGCTCAGCCACGGATTGCAATTCGACTTTAACTATACCTTCTCCAAATCCATCGATATCACTTCCGCGGCCTCGCGCGTGGGCTTCTCGGTCTATGGTTATCAAAACATCGGCCTTGTAGGCACCCGCCTAGCAAATGCCTTTTCCCCCAACCTAGCCCGCGCGGTTTCCGACTATGACCTCACTCACCAGATGAATCTCAACTGGATTGCCGATCTTCCGATTGGCAAAGGCCGAGCCATGGCCCGCAACGCGAACGGACTCGTGAATGCTCTAATCGGCGACTGGCAGGTTTCCGGGCTGGCCCGTTGGACCAGCGGATTCCCCTTCAGTGTGGACGGTGGCCAGCGCTGGCCCACGGACTGGTTCCTCACGGCTATCACCCAGATGACTGCCAGGCCGAAGACGGGCGTTTTCAAGCGGAACGGCAGTGTCAGCGTTTTTGCTGATCCCGTTGCAGCACAAGCCGACTTTACTCTGCCCCTTCCAGGAGGCGTCGGCTCGCGGAACGTCCTGCGTGGCGATGGCTTCGCGAGCTGGGACATGAGCCTGGGGAAGCGCTGGAAATTGCCCAGGGAAAACCACAGCTTGCAGTTCCGCTGGGAGGTGTTCAACGTGGCGAACCTCACGCGCTTCAACGCCCAAGGCGTGGGCTCATCGCTGCTTACTTCACTGACGCAGCAACCGGGCAGCTTCGGGGCTTACACCAGCCTGCTTACGCAGCCGCGGGTCATGCAGTTCGCGCTGCGCTACGAATTCTGATTCTGCGCTGAGCTAGGCTTCGAGGGCGCCAGATGAGCCAGCGCTGAGCTCGAGCAAGTATTTGGTGCGGGCTTTCTTGGCGCGGTGTTCGAGGGCCAGCTCGATCAATTCATCGATCAACTCGCGGAAGGGAATGCCGCTGGCTTCCCACCAAGCAGTTCGCGCGGAGTCAAGGCTCATTGCTGCCAAGTGCTTTCCCGATATTCTCCGAAACGGTTACGAGCAGAGACCCGTCTGCCGGGACAAGTTGCTCTTTCTTGAGAATGTTGGCTGCAGCCGTAAAATACAAGAGGGCACGTTCTTTGCATCCCGCGCTCGCCGAACACTGCGCGGCCAAAGCGCTGGTGAGCAGCAGAGTCTTGCGCCGGCCATCTTCGACACTCACCTTGGCGTGGCCCGGGTCTTTTACATCCTCGCCGAACAGGGTGAGGTCATATGTGAATGCGCCAGCGGTACAAAAGAACTGCTCCTCCGTCTGCGCCTTGCAAAGTTTATCTAAACGCACGCGAAGCTCGCGGATCAGAATTGGAACAGAGCTATCACGTTCTCGCGGGCGTAACTTCAACTGGAAGGCAGCTCGATTCGCAAGTTCAATCAAATCGCCAGGGGCTGCCACCTTTTTCAGGTCTTGTTGAAGGCCAACCGCGCAGCGCGCGGCCAGCTCACCCGTTTGCGACCACAGAACCTCGATCAGCCGCATATTGAGTCCAATCCTATAGAAAGACTGCGCCGAGGGCTCCTTTTCTAATCGCTCATCTCCGGTCGCGGCAGGAGGCGAATTGGACGGAGTAACGGCCGGAGACCCATCGGGCGTGCTCGTTGATGGTTTTATCAGCTTTTTGCTCTGCAAGATTCCTGCAGGGTTTTTGAGCAAGGCAATAACATCGGAATAGTTGTGTTTTTCCGCCTTGGAGAGGGCCGTCTCCCCCTCCTTATCCCGTGTAGTAACATCCGCTCCAACCTCCAGCAGGGCGCGCACCGTTTCCGTACGGCCCTGACGGGCTGCTTCGATCAGCGCCGTCCTTCCCATGTCATCCTTGGCGTTTACATCCGCGCCCTTTTCCAGGAGCACGGACACGGTGTCCGTGTCGCCCGCGTACGCGGCATGAATCAACGCCGTATCGTCATACTTATTTTTGGCATTCACGTCCGCGCCTTTCTCCAGCAAGGCGCGCACGGTATCCGTCCGCCGCGAAAAGGCCGCCCAGAACAATGGGGTCCATCCCATGTTGTCCTTGGCATTCACATCCGCACCCTTCTCCAGCAAGGTGCGCACGGTATCCGTATAACCCTCTAACGCCGCCTCCATCAAAGCGGTCCTTCCGGTGTTACCTTTCGCATTTACATCGGCGCCCTTCTCCAGCAAGGCGCGCACGGATTCCGTATGGCCCCTTACCGCTGCGCCCATCAACGCCGTGTTTCCATAGTCACCCTTGGCATTCGCGTTCGCGCCTTCTCTGAGGAGACTCTGCACTTCGGCAGTATCCCCGGCCTCGGCCGCGTCCAGCAGCTTCCTGTTGGGGTCCCGGCTGGTCGTGGAAGCCGACGAAGCCGGTTGCGGTTTCGGAGTTGAAGTGGGGCCAGCGGCAGCCGGTGGGGCAGTTGGCACGCTCGCTGTTGTGTTTCCTGCGTTTTTTCTCGGGGGGACGACTCGGGGAGCCCGCCGAAGCAGCGCAACAATGCTTGAATACTTGTACTTTTCCGCCAGCCGAAGGGCCGTGTCCCCTTTCCTATCCTTCACATCGACATCCGCTCCTTGCTCCAGCAAGACGCGCACGGTATCTAGCTGCCCCAGATCGGCTGCGCTCATCAAGGCCGTCCGCCCGGCCTTACTCTTCGCATTTACGTCCGCGCCCTTCTCCAGTAAGGCGCGCACGGTGTCGGTATGGCCCCTAACCGCCGCGCTCATCAACGCCGTTTTTCCGCTATCATCGATGGCATTCACATTCGCACCTTTCTCGAGCAAGGCGCGCACGATATCGGTACGGCCCGAAAAGGCCGCCCAGAACAACGGGGTCCATCCATCGTTGTCCTTAGCATTCACATTCGCACCTTTCTCGAGCAAGGAATGGACGATGTCCCGATAATCCGCAGAGGCCGCGTTCATCAACGCCGTCATTCCGTCCTTGCCCTGGGCATTCACGTCCGCACCTTTCTCAAGCAAGGCGCGCGCGGTATCGGTGCGTCCGAAATAGGCTGCCCAGATCAGCGCCGTCCACCCAGCCTTATCCTTCGCGTTCGCGTCCGCGCCCTCCCCGAGTAACTTCTGCACTTCCGCAGTATTCCTTGCTTTGGCGGCGTCCAGCAGCTTTGCATCGAGGTCCTGACCGTGCGTGGATACGGAAAAACACAGGATCACCGCGAGCATCCAGAGCGGTTTTTTCATGACCACCTTTCGGGGAACCTCGCGGCACCCGGGCTCCGTGTCGTGCGGGCCCATTTCCAAGAGAGCGGAAATTGGCCGAGCATAGCTCCCGTAAGCAGCAGAGCTAATAACAATTTACTCGCGCGAGCCGTTGAAATCGCTGCCGTTCTTGCGTAGTTTACATGATTGGACAATGGCGATGGCTCCTTCTACCGCGCAGGCCTGGTGACTCTCAGACGACCAAAGCGCGAATGAGAGGAGCCGAGCCGTGAGGGTCATGGTCGGTAAGAGGAGGTGGAGGCACTGCCTAGGCATCCAATGCGCCGCCGGAGCCGGCGGGGAGCTCGATCTGGTATTTGGTGCGGGCTTTTTCGGCGTGCTGTTCGAGGGCCAGGGCGATTAGTTTGTCGATCAATTCGCGGAAGGGAATGCC